>MDTG01369806.1_pt1 | contig 80755 bp, 64 predicted proteins | sample 811421 | NCBI WGS metagenome assembly MDTG01 (sample SAMN05326645, study PRJNA326480) | marine metagenome | isolation source: seawater | place: Pacific Ocean: South East | collected 2011
GGAATTGCACTATATTTGTCAAAACTTTTTGGCACTCAAAAGGGGGACTTCGGTCCCCTCTTTTATTGCCGGTAATTGATGAAATACGCAGAAATTGAAAAGGCCGCTGAGCAGGCCGTGCTTGCGAACGACGCATTTTTGGTAGAGCTTGAGGTAAAACCAAATAACGTAATTATTGTCTATGTTGATGCAGACGAAGGTCTTTCGATGGATCAGATAAAAATGATTAATAGGAACATAGAATCAGAATTAGACCGTGATGTTGAAGACTTTAATCTTACCGTAAGTAGTCCAGACTTGAACAGGCCCTTAAAAATTTGGCGCCAATATCGGAAAAATGTCGGTCGCTTTCTGAAGGTGACATTCAATGACCGCAAGGTGGAAGGAAAGTTGGAAAAGGTGGAGCAGGATTTTTTGGTCCTAGGCGTTCCTCAAAAGAAGAAGAGTGCCCCACATGTTGAATTGGAAATACAGTTTGCTGACATCGCGGAAGCGAAGGTCGCGATTAGATTTAATTAGAAGTTTTAGTTTTATAGATAATGGAAAATCAGGCGATTATCGAAAGCTTCCTCGCCTTTAAAGAGGAAAAGAACATCGACAGAACCACTTTGATGGCCTTCATTGAGGAGGCCTTCCGCAATCAGTTGCGGAAGAAATACGAGACCGATGAAAACTTTGATGTTATTGTTAACCCAGATAAGGGTGATTTGGAGATCTGGCACAATAGAACCGTAGTTGAAGACGGAGCGGTTGAAGACCAGAATCAAGAAATAGAATTGAGTGCAGCACTTCGTATCGAGCCAGACTACGAGGTTGGTGAGGAGGTTTCTGAAGAGATAAAATTAATTGACCTTGGTCGACGTTTCATCTTGGCATTCCGTCAAAACTTGGTAAGCAGAATTCAAGAACACGATAGTTCAGAATTGTTCAAGAGATATAAAGACCTTGAAGGTGAAATCATCACCGGTGAAGTGCACCACGTTCGTCACCGCGAGGTAATCGTCTATGACGATGAAGGAAATGAACTAATCCTTCCAAAGGATCAGATGATTGGAGAGCGTGAGTTCTTCCGTAAAGGGGACACTATTCGTGCAGTTGTAAAGGAAGTTGTCTTCCGTGGTACCAAGCCAGTTGTAATTATGTCGCGCACGGACGAGCGTTTCCTAGAGAAGCTGTTCGAGCAAGAGATTCCAGAAGTGTACGACGGCCTCATTACTATCAAAGGTGTGGTTCGTATTCCTGGCGAAAAGGCGAAAGTTGCAGTTGAATCATACGACGACCGTATAGACCCAGTGGGTGCTTGTGTGGGTATGAAAGGTTCGCGCATCCACAGTATCGTTCGCGAATTGCGAAACGAAAATATTGATGTGATTAACTACACAAATAATTTACAGCTCTACATTCAACGTGCATTGAGCCCTGCGAAAGTTACATCATTGAACATCGACGAGGACAACCGCCGCGTTGAGGCTTTCCTGGCACCGGATCAAGTAAGTTTGGCTATTGGTCGAGGAGGTACAAACATCCGTTTAGCAAGTAAATTGGTGGATATGGAAATAGATGTATACCGAGACGATATCGAGATTGAAGACGATATAGAATTAGATCAGTTCAGCGATGAAATAGAAGCTTGGGTAATCGAAGAATTGAAGAAAATTGGATGTGATACAGCAAAGAGCGTATTGAAGTTGACTAAAGAAGAATTGGTTTCAAGAGCGGATCTGGAAGAGGAAACTGTAGACAATATCGTTTCAATTCTCAAGCAAGAATTCGAGGAAGAATAAGAAAACACTAAAGACACTCTATGAGTAGCGTCAGATTAAGTAAGGCCACAAAAGAACTCAACATATCTCTAGAGAGAGCGATTGAAGAGTTGACAAAAAATGGCCATGACATTCCAAACAACCGTAACACAAAGATCACGGAGGAGCAGTACGAAGTGCTGAAGACTTCTTTTGCAGACGATCTTGAGCGGAAAAAGGCTGCCGAAGAGGTAAGCCAGCAGTCGAAAGAAGAGAAAGAAGTTCTTCGCGGTGGCGCTGAGGATATTGAGGCTCCAGCTCCTGTCCCTGAGGCACCGAAGGAAGAACCTGCCCTTGCTCCTCAAGCAGCGAAAAATAAGTCAAAGGCTGAGGAGAACGCGGAAGTGCCTCCAGAGGAGTCTGCGGGGGACTTAAAAGTCAAGGGTAAGATTGATATTGATGCCCAGAAGCCAAAGATAAAGACAAAATCAGCTGCTGCTGAAGCACCGGTAGACAACAAGAATCATAAGCCTACTGAAAAAGGGCCAAAGAAGGCCGCTGGCGGCGCGAAACCTCAAAAGCAAGCGCCAAATATAAAGGCTGAGGAAAAGGCAGAAGAAGCACAACCCTTTGAGGCTGAAATCAAAACGAAGTATGTTAAGATTGACGGTCCTAAGTTCACCGGTGAGAAGATTGAACTTCCGGTCGAAAAGCCAAAGACCCCTAAAAAGAAGCGTACACGCATTAAAACGCAAGGTCCAGGGGGTGCTACACCAGCCCAAGCGGATCCGAAAAGCAGAAACCAACGCGGAGGAAATAACCAAAACCGCGGCAAAGGAAAAGTCCGTCGAAACCAACCTGTAGTACAAAAACAGGAATTGACAGATGAGCAAATACAAAAACAGATTAAAGAAACTCTAGAAAAACTTACTTCAGGTAAGAAGAATAAGGGGGCTAAGATTCGCCGTGATAAGCGTGCCGAACGTCGTGAAAAAGAGGAGCTTAAGGATATACAAGCCGCGGAAGAAAGTAAAGTACTGAAGGTAACCGAATTCGTAACGGTTACTGAGCTTGCGAACATGATGGAGGTAAGCGTCAACGACGTTATCGCTTCTTTGATGGGTGTTGGTGTCATGGTGACTATGAACCAACGTCTTGACGCAGAAATGCTTGAGATGGTGGCCGAAGAATTCGGCTTCGGGGTCAACTTCGTAGACGAGGAGGTTACAGAAACCTTCCAAGAGGAAGAAGACAAAGAAGAAGATTTGAAACCACGTTCCCCAATCGTAACGGTGATGGGTCATGTCGACCACGGTAAGACGTCTCTTTTGGATTACATTCGCAAGGCGAACGTAATTGCTGGTGAGGCTGGTGGTATCACCCAACATATCGGCGCCTACAATGTTAAGGTTCATACTGGTCAGGCAATTACCTTCTTAGACACTCCGGGTCACGAAGCCTTCACGGCAATGCGTGCGCGCGGCGCACAGGTAACGGATATTGCTATTATTGTAGTTGCAGCGGACGATGCCGTCATGCCACAGACAAAAGAAGCCATCTCTCACGCTCAGGCAGCCGGAGTTCCTATTGTTATTGCCATTAACAAGGTGGACCGTGATGTAGCCAATCCAAACAAGATTATGGAGCAACTTTCTCAGGAGAACATCTTGGTTGAAGATTGGGGTGGTACTATCCAGTGTCAGCAGATTTCTGCCAAAACAGGGCTTAACATAGAAGAGCTTCTTGATAAAGTTCTTCTTGAAGCGGAAATGCTTGACCTCAAAGCAAACCCAGATAAAAATGCTAGCGGTACTATCGTAGAAGCCTCCTTGGATAAAGGTCGCGGTTACATGTGTACAGCATTGATTCAAGCAGGTACTATGCAGGTTGGGGATTACGTTCTCGCTGGCCAGTACTCGGGTAAGGTAAAAGCGATGCTAGATGAGCGTGGCAACCGCATTCAAGTGGCAGGGCCATCGACGCCTGTAAATCTTTTAGGTTTGGACGGGGCACCTACTTCAGGCGATAAGTTTATCATTATGCAAGACGAGCGCGAAGCTAAGCAGATTGCTGCCAAGCGTCTACAGTTGATGCGTGAGCAGAGCGTACGTTCTCAGAAGAAGATGACCCTCGAAGAGATTGGTCGTCGTCTAAAGGTGGGTGACTTTAAGGAGTTGAATATTATCCTGAAAGGTGATGTAGACGGTTCAGTTGAAGCATTGTCAGATTCTCTTCAGAAACTCACTACTGAGGAAATTCAGGTGAACATTATTCACAAGGCAGTTGGTCAGATTTCTGAGAGCGATATCCTTCTTGCGACAGCATCTGAGGCCATCGTTGTTGGTTTCCAAGTTCGTCCTTCGGCACAAGCGCGTAAGCTTGCTGAGAAAGAGGATGTGGAGATCAGAATGTACTCAATCATTTACGACGCAATCAACGAAGTCCGCGATGCAATGGAAGGTATGTTGAGTGCTGATATGAAAGAAGAAATCAAGGGTACTGCAGAAATCCGTGAGACCTTCAAAATCTCGAAAGTTGGTACCATCGCAGGATGTATGGTTACCGAAGGCACTATCGAACGTAACCACGATGTTCGTATAATCCGTGACGGTGTGGTTGTTTACACAGGAAAATTAGGTTCTTTGAAACGATTCAAAGATGACGCGAAAGAAGTTCGTCAAGGGTTTGAATGTGGTTTGAACGTTACTAATTTTAATGATATCAAAGTCGGCGATGTTGTCGAATCCTACGCAATGGTTGAGGTGAAGCGAACGCTTGATTAACCGAGAAGATAAGGACGAAAAAGCCCGGCCATTGGCCGGGCTTTTTTATACCATAAAATTTTATCCTCCTAGTACAAAATCAAAGCACCCACGGCAAACAAGCTACCGTAAACGATCCCAATCCCAAAGGTCCAATAGACGAATAGCTTTAGTATTGAAGGCGTCTCAACCTTATCTGTGGGATCCATCCGCATTTCCACCGGCTTCCACGCTCCTCCAGGTTGTACGGTCTTGTAAAACTCTACAAGTGTATAGGTTGGTGTCGGATTAGTCAGGTACATGGTTGTTACCCATGCCACAGTGGTAAATCCAACCGTAAAGAAGAAGCTATTTGGGAATGCCCAATCGAGTGCATAATGCGCGAGTGCATATCCTATGAATGGTGCAATCGTTGCTGCGATCTCCGTCCATGCGTTGATCCGCCACCAGTACCAACGCAGGATTAAAACAAGCCCTAAACCCGCACCACATTCCATGATAAATTGCCATACACCTGCGATGCTATCCATCAAGCTAGTCACGAGCAATCCTAAGATTGCCAGTACTAATGTGGTCAATTTTGAAACAGTCAAACTCGTCTTCTTGGGCGCATGAGGATTGATAAACCGCAAGTATCCGTCGTTAATAAGGTAGGATGCCCCCCAATTCAGTTGGGTAGACATAGTAGACATATAGGCCGCAAAGAAGGATGCTAAGATCATTCCCAGGAGCCCTTGCGGCAAGAAATCACGCATGATAAAGATATAGCCGAAGCGGTAATCCTGGTTGTATTTAACGGCTTGTGGCAACTGCTCCCCGTAGACTTCTCCCCAGCTTTGAGACCAGTCAAGATACGAACCTTCCTGATCTTCATTCATCGGTTCGAAACGAGCCTCGCCGGTAAGCATTTCATAGGTGATAAAGTCAGGCATTTCTTCTGCCGGATTACCCTTTGATCCATACAGAGCTACTGCGCTCAAGGCCACCAAAATCCAAGGCCATGGGCGTACCGCATAGTGGCCAATCTGGAACAAAGCACTGGCCAAAAAAGAGGAGCGTTCGTCTTTGGTCGCCAGCATGCGCTGGGCACTATAGCCTCCTCCACCAGGCTCTGCACCTGGGTACCAAGAGGTCCACCATACCATTCCAAAGAAGGCCAAGAAAGAAGCCAGTGTAATTTGATAACTACCCTCGCTCGAAGCTTCACCGCTGATGGAAGGAAGGAATTTGAAAGTCTCTTCAGGCAGGGCGGCTTTCAGACCTGCTACCCCGCCAACTTCAGGAGCGCCTAATACATAAATGGCCAAGGCGATTGAGCCGGCCATGGCCAGGAGGAATTGGAAAACATCAGTATATACCACCCCTTTTAAGCCACTAAAACTGACGTAAAAGACCACGCCGAGCAGAGCAGCCCCTGTCCACAAAAGGGCCTCGTTGTAGCTTAATCCAAAGAACCCTTGAAGTAAGGTAATCATAGCGACATTTACCCAGCCCATAATGAGAACATTCATAAAAGCACCTAGGTATAAAGCTTTAAAACCACGAAGCAGGGCAGCAGGCCTTCCCGAGTAGCGAAATTCGATGAACTCTACCTCAGTAGCCATACCTGAGCGGCGCCACAATTTTGCGAAAAAGACTGTGGTAAGCATGCCACCAGCGAGAAGGTTCCACCAAAGCCAGTTTCCACTAATCCCGTATTTCCCTACAAGTTCGGTTACAGCTAGCGGGGTGTCGGCTGCAAAGGTGGTCGCCACCATAGAGATACCTGCGATGTACCAAGGTAAGGAGCGGCCGCCGAGAAAGTATTCACTGATGGATGATTTTTTGCTGCGGCCGAAATACATTCCGATAAGAACGGTGGCTGCGAGAAGAGAGATGAGGACCGCGAGGTCTAAGGTGCTAAGGTTCATGCGCCTAATTACGTTTGCGTTGGAAGAATTGGGTCATCATATCACCGCACTCTTCCTCCATAATTCCTGAGATAATTTCTGTTTTTGGATGCAATTCACCGCCGTGTTCCCTAAAGCCACGTTTTGCATCGCTAGCGCCATAGACGACCCTGCCTATTTGTGACCAATAAAGGGCGCCGGCACACATTGGGCAGGGTTCTAGAGTTACATACAGGGTGCATTTTTTAAGGTATTTGGCACCTAAATAGTTCGATGCCGCGGTTATGGCTTGGATTTCTGCATGTGCAGTGACATCCCTGAGTCTTTCGGTAAGGTTATGGGCTCGTCCGATGATGCGGCCGCCAGCGGTAATTACAGCGCCTACGGGGACTTCACCCTCGCTAGCGGCTTGCTCAGCTTCTACAAGCGCAGCCTTCATAAATATGTTGTAATCATTAAGGTCGATCATCTTCCACGCAAAATAGGCAATTGGCCCACAAGTTTGGCTATTTTTGCGGTTCAAACAATTAGTACCATGTACAGATCACATACTTGTGGCGAATTGCGCGCCGCACATATTGGACAAACAGTAACTCTTGCAGGTTGGGTGCAACGTTCACGTGAACTAGGGGGGATGACTTTCCTGGATTTACGCGACCGTTACGGGATTACTCAGGTGGCATTTAATGAGGAGTGGGACGCTGATTTGTTGAAGGAAGCAAGAAAACTTGGCCGCGAGTGGGTGGTACAAATTGAAGGTGAGGTAATCGTGCGCCACAGTAAGAATCCCAACATATCTACCGGAGATGTAGAGATTAAGAGCGCCAAGCTTGTTGTATTAAACGCAGCGAACACACCTCCGTTTACTATTGAAGAAGAAAGTGATGGCGGCGAAGAGCTTCGAATGAAGTACCGTTATCTAGATTTGCGTCGCGGACCATTGCAAAGAAATTTGGCACTTCGTAATCGCGTAAATATCTCGGTGCGTAAGTATTTGGATCAGCAAGGTTTTATGGATATCGAGACGCCGTTCTTGATCAAGTCTACGCCAGAGGGTGCGCGCGATTTCGTGGTGCCTTCACGTATGCAAGAAGGCAAGTTCTACGCATTGCCGCAGAGTCCGCAGACCTTTAAGCAGCTCTTGATGGTCAGTGGGTACGACAAGTACTACCAGATTACGCGCTGTTTCCGTGATGAAGATTTACGCGCTGACCGTCAGCCAGAATTTACACAGATTGATTGTGAGATGGCTTTCGTCGAGCAGGAAGATATCTTGAGTACATTCGAGGGATTGTTGCTTCACCTTTTGAAGGAGGTGAGTGGCGCGAAGATCGACAGAGTACCGCGTATGACCTATGCAGAGGCGATGGAGCGATATGGAAATGATAAGCCAGACATTCGCTTTGGGATGGAATTGGTCAACTTAAACGAGTTTACGCAAAATCTTGGTTTTATGGTATTCGATCAGGCAGAGACCGTTTTGGGTATTGCGGTTCCAGGTGCTGCTTCTTGGACTCGCAAGCAGATTGATAAATTGACCGATTGGGTTAAGCGCCCAGACATCGGAATGAAGGGCATGGTGTACTGTAAAGTCAATGAGGACGGCACCTACAAGAGTTCCGTCGATAAATTCTATACACAAAAACAACAAGCGACGTGGGTGGAAGCTGCTGATGCTAAGCCTGGCGACTTGATTCTCATTTTGGCCGGTGAGGAGCGTTTGACGCGCAAGGCAACTTCTGAATTACGTCTTCACATTGCTGAGGAGATGGACTTGAGAAAACCTGAGGTATTTGCACCGCTATGGGTAGTTGATTTCCCGCTGTTGGAATGGGACAGTGAAACGGAGCGTTACCACGCAATGCACCACCCGTTTACTTCTCCAAAGCTGGAAGATATTCCTTTGATTGACATTGATCCGGGCAAGGTTCGTGCAAATGCCTATGACCTTGTTTTGAACGGCAATGAGATTGGTGGTGGTTCTATACGTATCCATGATAGAGCGCTACAGAGCCGTATGTTTGATTTGCTCGGATTTAGTAAGGAAGAAGCAGAGAAGCAGTTTGGCTTCTTGATGAGTGCCTTTGAATACGGCGCGCCTCCACACGGTGGTTTGGCCTTTGGTTTTGACCGATTGGTAGCTATCCTAGGTGGCGCTGAGGTCATTCGTGATTTTATTGCCTTTCCGAAAAACAATGCGGGTCGTGATGTAATGATCGATGCTCCAGCTACTATTGACGAGGTACAGTTGAATGAGTTAAAGCTCGCAACTGCTGCGGTAACGAAGGAATAGAAGGGCTTGATTTTTGTAACTTTATAGTCCTTAACTTGTTCTTATGCTACGGAAGATTACATTATCGTTAGCCTTTATCGCCACCACCTTTATTGTAAACGCACAAGATTGTGAATCTAATACTTTGACAGACAAGGAGATTCGCGAAATGACTTGGGTTGAAGCTATGCAGGATTATCGCGTGAACTTCAATACTGTTGTCGATAAATTCAACAAAGCACATCGCGGAGTGTCTTATGAAAAAGGGCACGGCATTAAGCAATTCCGTCGCTGGGAGTATATGATGGGCCAACGTGTGGATGAAAATGGTGTACGCCCTCATCCAGGAATATTGTACCGGTCTATCCAAGGTCAAAACAATCAATCAACGAATGAATACGGCGAATGGAGCGCTATGGGGCCATATAATGCGCCTTCGAATGGAGGAATTGGTCGAATCAATAATGTTGCCTTCCACCCTAAGCACAATGATACCATCTATGCTGGTGCCCCTGCTGGAGGTTTGTGGGTGAGCTACGACGACGGTCAGAGCTGGCAGACCTTTACAGACGAATTAACCAATATCGGGGTGAGTGATCTCGCCATTGATCCTGTTCAACCGGATACTATGTATTTAGCAACAGGTGATCGCGATGGCGCTGACACCTACAGCTTTGGTCTTTTGAAATCGACGGACGGCGGTGTGAACTGGTCGTCAACAGGATTGACGTATAACGTTAATCAAAACTATAGAATAGGCCGAGTGGTAGTGCACCCTGGCAGTACGAATATTGTAATCGTAGCCACTAACGGTGGTGTGTATCGCAGCACGAACTACGGTTCTACATTCTCACTCGAGCGTGCAGGTGCCTTTTACGGTATAGAGATGGGTCGTGGCGACACAGTTTATGCGACGACTTCTGGCTCTTCTCCGAAGATTTACCGTTCTGCAGATGCAGGAGATAACTGGACACAACTAACAAGCGGACTTCCAACTTCGGGTAAGTACCGTTGTGAGGTAGCTGTTTCTAATACTCCAGGGAAGTTGTACTTAGTGTACGGTGATAGTAATTATGGCTTTGGTGGTGTCTATCGTTCAACAAACGGCGGTAACAGCTGGTCTTTGATGAGTTCAACGCCAAACATTATGGGTTGGGCGAACAACGGTACGGGAACCGGTGGTCAGGCATGGTATGATTTGACGATTGCTTGTGACCCTAATGCTGAAAACACCATTTATGTGGGTGGTGTAAACATTTGGAAGTCGACCAACGGCGGCTCAACATGGTCCATTGTGGGCCACTGGTACGGGGCAGGATCTACGCCTTACGTTCACGCAGATCACCACCATGCTATCTTCCGTCCAAGCACCTCACAGCTTTATATAGGTACAGACGGCGGGGTATACAAAACGTCAAACGGAGGTTCTTCGTGGTCCGACTTGAACGACGGTATGAACATTACCCAGTACTATAAGATTAGCCAGAGTACTACGGATTCTTCATTGGTCTTAGCGGGTGCTCAAGACAACGGCTCGCATATGCGTTCAACCACTATGAACTGGAGCGAGGTAACGGGTGGAGACGGCATGGATAATGGTATTGATGCAGTGAACGATAACCGAATGTATACTTCGGTATACTATGGTTCCTTCTATACGAGCAATAACGGTGGTTCCTTCTTTAGTTCTATTAATAGTTTAACGCCGGCAGGCTCTGGAAATTGGGTAACGCCGTTCCAGGTAGACCCTATAATTAGTAATACGGCCTATGCTGGATTTAAGAAAATTTGGAAAACGACCAATGCAGGTAGCAGCTGGTCGGCAACCTCGACAAATAATGTCAATGGAAACTCCAATATTGATGAGTTTGAGATTGCGTCGAGCAATACGAACTACATATACGCATTGATTAACCAAGGGGTTTATAAATCAACCAATGGCGGTTCAACTTGGTCTACCATTACACCAAGCGGCTCTTTGTCGCCGGGTAATAATGTTTTAGGTATAGCTATCGATCCGGACGACGAAGATCATATTGCTATTGCTATTTCCGGTTATAACGCGAACAAGAAAGCTATGGAAAGCTTTAATGGTGGACAAAGCTGGACAAACATTTCGTCTGGTCTTCCGAATGTTCCAGCTACTGCTGTGATTTTTGAAGGAAACAATAGCGACGGCATTTATATCGGTACGGATATCGGAGTTTACTATAAAAGTTCAATCTACCCTTCTTGGGTAAGCTTCAACAAGAATTTACCGAATGTCATTATCAACGACTTTGAGATGTATGAAGACGAATTGATGCTTCGTATTGGCACTTACGGTCGCGGTGTTTGGCAGAGTCCTTTGATGGTTGGTCTTAGTGCTATTCCAGAGGCTTCGTTTACAGCAGATCCTGCAAGTACGTGTAGTCTTGGCGATACGGTTCAATTAACCGACAACTCTTCAGGTCAGCCTACTTCCTGGTACTGGCAAATCACTCCATCTACCTACAATTTTGTGGGCGGAACTAACGACAGTTCTCAGTTCCCGATTATCACATTTACGGCAACGGGTAATTACACGGTTTCATTAACAGCTACTAATACCTACGGTAGTGATGATACTACGCAATATCAAGCGATTTCAGTAGGTGGTGCAACCCTTCCATTTGTTGAAGATTTTGAAAGCGGACTTAGCGGGTGGGAAATCATTAACCCTGATAACGGCATGACTTGGTCTTCAGCAACGGTAGGTGGCACAACACCTGGGTCTTCGGTGATGACGGTGGGTCACTACTCCTACAGTACTTCGGGCGCAGTAGATGAGCTTGTTTCTCCACTGCTTGATTTCTCAAACGATACTTTGGTTAGTATGACTTTCGAATATGCCTCGGCGTTCTACTCTTCAGGTTACAGCGATAGTCTCAAGGTGTATGTAAGTGACGATTGTGGAATTATGTGGGCTGAGGTTGCTGCTTGGAGTTCTGCGGATGCAAACTTTAGCACTGCAGGCCAATTGACTAGTTCGTTTGTACCCAACGACAGTACCAAATGGTGTCACGGAAATAGTTTTGTGGCATGTCCATCCATAAATCTCGATGCCTACAGCGGCAAGTCTGGTATCCAAGTGAAGTTTGTCGCAATCAATGGATATGGTAACAACCTATTTATTGATAACATCAACATTACAGGACAGTCGCAAGTAGCACCAATAGCTTCTTTCACTGGAGATTCAGTAGGTTGTACTGGGCAAACTTTGAACTTTTTTGACTTTACAACACCAACACCTGCGGCACGTACTTGGTACTTCCAAGGAGGCACACCGTCAACGTCTAATGCACCGAACCCGTCAGTAACATATGGTGCTGCTGGATCGTACGACGTGAAGCTAGTAGTTAGCAATGCTGCAGGTACTGATTCAGTGACTTTGAGCAACTACGTGACTATCACACCAGCAATTGTTTCTTCGGTTGCTTTATCTGTAAGCGGAACAATGGTTTGTAAGCACGACAGCGTCTTTGCCTCGGCAACTGGAACAAATGGTGGCTTAATTCCTGCCTATGACTGGTATATAAATGGTACACTAGTGCTTTCAGGTTCTTCAACTTTCAGTGGAACTTTTAATGACGGTGACGTTCTAAAAGTGGCAATGACCAGTTCGGACGATTGTGTATCTTCTAAAGTGGTGTCCGATTCAGTAATCATCAATGTAAACCCGTTACCAGTCGTTACACTTTCCTCTCAAGGTTATGTGTGTGAGCTTGGCGGTCCTCAGCAATTGAGTGGTGGTACCCCAGTAGGGGGGATCTACTCAGGAACAGGAGTTACTAATGATTCAATTTACCCGCTGTTAGCGGGTGTAGGTTCGCACTGGATCTATTACACATACGCTGATGCAACTACAGGTTGTTCGAATATGAAGCAACGCACTTTGAGTGTACAACCGGCGCCAGGCAAACCTTCAGTAAGCCAGGATGCCACGACAGGAGAATTGGTTGCTACAACTCCAGCAGGGTTCTATTCTTACGAGTGGTTGGATGCCAATATGAATCTAATTGCAGGGGCAACTTCTGCAACCTACCTCCCAACGGCTAATGGCGATTACTACGTGAAGATTATTTCAAACATTCAGTGTTCTAACGTATCCGATGTATATAGTGTGAACAACATTGGCCTTGAAGAAGAGCTGCTTGCAGGCTTTGAGATCTTCCCGAACCCGGCAACGAACTTGTTGACTATCCGTACAACAGGAGAGGCGGAGCTTCGTATTATTGATGCAGCAGGACGAGCGGTACTAGAAACGAACATCACAAGCTCGCTTGATCTCGATGTTCAAGGTTGGGCACGCGGCGCGTACATAGTACAGTTTATAAAGGGCGATGCGATTGAAATACTTCCAGTAATGCTCAAATAAAGCCGCTGAAATTTTAATAGACAAAAACCCCTAGTCTCGGGCTAGGGGTTTTTATGATTGAAATCTCGAGCTGTGGCTCGTAATTTATAGCGCATTCTTAGGCAACTACCATGTGGTTAATCATACTCTTGAATAGCTCTAGACCATCTTGGTTACTCAGCTCAGCATCTGCAGCACGCTCAGGGTGCGGCATCATTCCGAATACGTTCTTCTCTGCATTACATATACCAGCTATCTTCTCAATAGCACCGTTTGGGTTCTCCGCTTCAGTTATATCTCCACTCTCAGTAGCATATCGGAAAAGTATTTGGTCGTTTGCCTTGAGCTCGGTCAAAGTTTCCGCAGAACAGTAGTAGTTCCCTTCACCGTGAGCGATAGGAATTTTGTAACCGCGCGAGTGGTCGAGGTCAGCGGTAATACCTGCCGTCTTGCTAACGGGCTTGATGAATACGTTCTTACAGATGAATTTGTGGCTGTCGTTGTAGCGTAATGCGCCAGGCAACAACCGGCTTTCAGTAAGGATTTGGAACCCGTTACAAACACCGAGTACATAACCGCCCTTATTGGCAAATTCGATAACGCTACCCATGATTGGACTCATCTTTGCTATAGCACCAGAGCGCAAGTAATCGCCGTATGAGAATCCGCCTGGAAGCACTACACAGTCTACGCCTTGCAGGTCAGTATCCTTGTGCCATAAGCTCACTACTTCGTAGCCCATAATGGTTCCCAATACGTAAATCATGTCTTGGTCACAATTAGACCCAGGGAAAGTGATTACACCAAACTTCATAGCATTCGCTTTTTGTTTGTGGCAAAGGTAAAACCTTTAGGCCAATTTTGAGGTAATGACTAATAAAGGATTGTACAAATTTCAGGGCAAGATTTTACGCTGCCACCCGTTCTTGTCCTGAAGTTTGTACAATGAGAAGATGAAACAAATCAAAAAGATTAGTGCAATACAAAACGAGGGCTTTTCATAAGGCGGATTAGGTTTAGCTTTGTAGGATTCTAAATAAGTTAATGTATCTATGAGAATTGCAGTAGTCGGCGCAACTGGAATGGTGGGCCAGATCATTTTGAAAGTTTTGGCGGAGCGCAGTTTCCCAGTAACGGAGTTGATTCCTGTGGCTTCCGCGAGAAGCGTAGGAAAGACTGTGATCTTTGGCGGTCGCGATTGGACCATATGGAGTTTAGAAGATGCTGTCGCTACGGCACCAGATCTAGCGCTGTTCTCTGCGGGTGAAAACGCTTCTTTGGAATGGGCGCCGAAGTTTGCTGCAGTTGGCACACGCGTGGTAGACAACTCGAGTGCCTGGCGTATGGATCCTGCTAAGAAATTGGTGGTACCAGAGATTAACGCTGATATATTAACAGTAGAGGATATGATTATTGCAAACCCAAACTGTTCAACCATTCAGCTTGTGGTTGCACTTCACCCATTGCACAAAGCTTACGGCGCGAAGCGAGTTATCGTAAGCACATATCAGAGCGTAACAGGAACCGGCAAAGCGGCTTTGAACCAACTAGAGCGCGAGCGTGTGGGCGATGATGTGGATATGGTATACCCGTATAAGATTGACCAAAATTGTATTCCACACTGTGATGTTTTCCTCGAGAACGATTACACTAGAGAGGAGATGAAGATGACTCAAGAGACAGTAAAGATTATCGCTGACGATGGCATAAAATTGGCAGCTACTGCAGTTCGTGTGCCTGTTCAGGGCGGACATAGCGAGAGCATTAATGTGGAGTTTGAGCGTCCCTTCGAAATAGCGGATGTTAAGAAGCTTTTAAGCGAAACAGAAGGGATTACCCTGCAGGATCAGCCAGAATTTAATACCTATCCAATGCCGCTTATGGCAGAAGGCAAGGACGATATTTTCGTTGGCCGATTGCGTCGTGACTTTACAGCAAATAATGCTCTAAATATGTGGGTCGTTAGTGACAATCTGCGCAAAGGTGCCGCAACAAACACTGTCCAGGTTGCCGAGGTGCTCTTGAAGAAGGGCTTTGTAAAGAACTAATTCTATTTCATAATTCGTTGTCAGAATAGCGGAACACGTGGCTTCCTTTTTGTGTTATCTACATTATGAAGATTAAAGTATTTGCAATAGCTGTGCTCGGATTAACTCTAAGCTGTACAGCACAAACCAACAAAAAGATGAGTGACACGTATGCAATGGCAGTCATTCCCGAGCCTGCCGAGGGACAAGAAGTAGCTATTTTGGCTTCTGGATGTTTCTGGGGAACGGAGTTCTACCTACAAAAAGTACCTGGAGTTATAGCAACTACATGTGGTTATACCGGGGGTATCGTTAAGAATCCAACGTACCGTGAAGTTTGCACAAAGCGAACAGGACACTATGAAGCTGTTCACGTCGTTTTTGATCCAGCTCAAGTAAACTTTGAAGAGTTGTCCCGTACATTTTTTGAAACACATGACCCTACTCAACGTGACGGACAAGGTCCAGATATTGGACCGCAATACCGTAGTGCCGTATTCTTCAAGGATGAAGCACAACGCGAAACTGCGCAGAAGCTTAAAGACCTCTTGATTGAAAAAGGATACGATATTGCTACAGAGATTCTCCCTGCAGCTGAGTTTTACTCGGCAGAAAACTATCATCAAGACTATTACGACAATAAAGGTGGAACCCCTTATTGCCATGCGCCGAGAAAACTATTTTAGTCTCGCTCTGACCTAAAAAAGCCCGAGCAACTGCTCGGGCTTTTTAAATTAAAACCGCTTGCTTTATTCCGTTGGATTTTCCAGCACGAAGTCTTCCATAAATTTGGTGGTGTATACACCTTCGCGAAACATCTTGTCCTTTACCAGTTGCTGGTGGAACGGAATGGTCGTTTTAATGCCTTCCACGATGAATTCATTCAATGCACGCTCCAATTTGTCGAGAGACTCTTCACGAGTTCGTGCAGTTATGATGAGCTTTGCTATCATCGAATCATAGTACGGTGGAATAGCATAGCCACTGTAACAATGTGTATCTAAACGTACCCCGTGTCCGCCCGGAGCATGGAATGAAGTTATCATACCAGGCGAAGGACGGAATTCGTTAAACGCATCCTCTGCATTGATACGAACCTCAATGCTGTGCATTTGGGGTAAGTAGTTTTTACCGGAAATTGGCTCACCAGCGGCTACTTTAATCTGCTCACGAATCAAATCAAAGCCAACTACTTGTTCGGTAATTGGGTGTTCTACTTGGATACGCGTGTTCATTTCCATGAAGTAGAAGTTTCTATCCTTATCGACAAGGAACTCTACGGTACCAGCACCTTCGTAAGCGATGTATTCTGCTGCCTTAACAGCTGCTTCACCCATCTTCTTACGGAGTTTATCCGTCATAAATGGCGAAGGTGTTTCTTCTACCAATTTCTGGTGACGACGCTGTACAGAACAATCGCGCTCGCTCAAGTGACAAGCTTTACCGAAGCTGTCTCCGATGATTTGGATTTCAATATGGCGTGGCTCTAGAATGAGCTTCTCCATATACATACCGTCATTACCAAAGGCAGCGGCGGCTTCTCGGCGAGCACTGTCCCAGGCGCTTTTGAGTTCACTTTGCTCTAAGATGGCACGCATACCCTTACCACCACCACCGGCAGTCGCTTTAATCATTACTGGATAGCCAATCTCGCGGGCTTTAGTAACTGCGTCTTCATAGGTTTCAAGAATACCTTCAGAACCTGGCACACAAGGTACGCCGGCTTCTTTCATCGTCTCTTTCGCAGTTGCTTTATCACCCATTTTATCGATTTGATCGCCAGAAGCGCCGATAAACTTGATGCCGTGCTCAGCACATATGCGAGAGAATTTTGCGTTCTCACTCAAGAAACCGTATCCCGGGTGAATAGCGTCAGCGTTGGTAATCTCTGCAGCAGCAATGATGTTTGGAATGCTGAGGTAGCTTTCTGAAGATGCCGCAGGACCGATACATACGGCCTCGTCTGCGAAACGAACGTGTAATGAATCTGCATCTGCGCTTGAATAAACGGCCACCGTTTTGATGCCCATTTCTTTACAGGTACGAATCACGCGAAGTGCGATCTCACCCCTATTAGCAATGAGTACTTTCTTAAACATAACGAGAGTGTTTTCCCAGTTTTACGAAGGATCTACCAAAAACAATGGCTGATCGTATTCTATAGGGCTTTGATCGTCAACTAAAACTTTAACAATCTTTCCGCTAACTTCACTTTCAATCTCGTTGAAAAGCTTCATTGCCTCGACGATACAAAGCACATCGCCTGGCTTAATCTCAGAACCAACTTTAACGAAAGCATCTTGGTCTGGAGAAGGACTACGGTAGAATGTTCCAATCATTGGCGACTTCACCTCGATATAGTTGCTGTTGTCCTCTGCCGGAGCTTCTGTAGCTGGTGCTGTAGCTGGTGCTGTAGCTGGTGCTGGCGCTGTGGCAACAGGCATTGCAGCTTGAGGCGCAACGGTTTGAATAATAGTGGGCTGGTCAGAACCCTCTGATGCCGTTTTAATATTAATCTTGAAATTTTCAGTTTCTAGACTCACTTCTTGAGCACCGCTTTTAGCAACGAATTTGATGAGTGCTTGGATTTCTTTCAAGTCCATGATCTTGTATATTTTGGTATACGAATTTACAAGTTATTTTTTATCGATGGCCCATTTTACCCAAATGGCTCCCCATGTAAAGCCGCCACCGAATGCTGCAAAGAAGATGTTATCACCTTTCTTGAACTTATCTCTAAAGTCCCAAAGTCCCAAGGGAATGGTTGCAGAGGTGGTATTTCCGTAGTTCTGAATGTTGATGACCACTTTTTCACTAGTGAGTCCCATACGACGAGCAGTGGCGTCGATAATTCTTAGGTTGGCTTGGTGGGGAACCAAATAGGCCACATCATCTCCAGTGAGTCCGTTTTTTTCTAAAAGTTCCGCAGAAGTATCCGCCATACGACTCACTGCAAAGCGGAAGACGCTTTGTCCTTCTTGACGGATGGCGTGTTGTTTATTATCGATGGTCTCATGAGACGGTGGAAGGAAAGATCCACCTGCTTCAATGCGCAAGAAATCTCGACCTGTTGCATCGGTGCGTAGTAACTCGTCTTGAACACCTAAACCTTCATCGTTTGGTTCCATGAGCACTACTCCACATCCGTCGCCAAAGAGAATACAAGTTTTGCGGTCAGTATAGTCCACTATAGAACTCATGACATCAGAGCCTACGACCAAAACTTTCCTGTATTTACCGGATTCGATGTATGCAGCGGCATTACTTACGGCATACAGGAAGGAAGAACATGCGGCCTGTAAATCAAAAGCGTAGGCATTCTTTGCACCAATTTCTTGGGCGATATATGCTGAGGTTATAGCAACAGGCATATCTGCTGTAACCGAAGCTAAGATTACGAGATCAACGTCTTCAACGCTCACTCCGTACTCTTCCTTCATGGCTTCAACGGCTTTGATTGCGAGATAAGATGCTCCTCGGCCTTCTTCTGGCTTGAGGATACGGCGTTCCTTAATTCCCGTCCGTGTGGTAATCCATTCGTCGTTTGTTTCGACGATGGTTTCCAACTCGGCATTCGTAAGAACATACTCCGGAACATACCCTCCGATAGCTGTAATTGCTGCTTTCATCGTGCTTTCTTAAGTGGGCTAAAATAAACGGTCTATTTTTAAAACTTTATTTAAAACAGAAAAAGTAGCCTTTTAAGGGGCTACTTGTCTGTAAATCATTCATTTGTTAGGAAAAGCTTATGCTTTTTCCATTACAACTTTACCCTTGTAGTAAAGTTTTCCTTCGTACCAGTGCGCACGATGATAAAGGTGTGTTTCGCCAGTAGTCGGGCAAATCGCTAATTGCTGATCGGCCGCTTTGTAGTGAGTTCTGCGCTTGTCTCTTCTAGTGCTTGACTGTCTGCGCTTAGGATGTGCCATATCTAAATACTATTTATTATTTAACAAATTTTTTAATTGATCCCATCTAGGATCAGTCTTGTTTTCTTTTTCATCTGCTATCAAATTCTCAAGGCCGTTTCCAGCATTCGGTCCATTAAGTTTAGCTGGAATACTTAAAATTACTAATTCATACAAGTATTGAGCAATATTAAACGAATTTTCGCCGTGAGGCAATATGAGTAATTCATCATTTTCCCCGCTGTATTCCTCACCAAACTTAACCTGCATGGAGAAACTATTTTGCAGTTCTTGGGTGAAGGCCTCGTTTGTTACGTCGCAAGGTGCTGTGATGCTTCCGTTGAAGGAAAGGTCCAAATCAAGAACAGTTTCACTTTTCAACATTTTCATCTGCGCTACGCCTTTTAAGTCGCTGTATTCTGAGAATTCAAAAAGTCTAAAGAACGTATCATTCAAATTGTAATTAAACTCGTGATAACCAATCTTTAAGCCACTAAACGTTACAGCAAAGTCTTTGGTCTTCATAAGTTCTCTGTCTGAATGAGCGTGCAAAGATATTCAAATTGTTGAAAACTTCTAACGCCTCTCCTTTTGTTTTTTGATTGGATTTGCCGTGATTTCATCGTAGACTTTGCGTCTGTTGACGATATCTATCGCCGCGAAAACCGATGTTCTAAACGACGCTTCGTTTGCTTTGTTTTGACCGGAAATGTGCATAGCTGTGCCGTGGTCAGGAGAAGTTCGCACTACAGTGAGCCCTGATGTATAATTAGTGCCACTACCCATAGCTAATGCTTTGAATGGCGTAAGAACCTGGTCGTGGTACATACCTAGTACGGCATCAAACTTTTGATCAAACCCTTTGCCAAAGAATCCGTCTGCGGGGAATGGACCGCGCACAATAGCTCCTTTTACATCAGCCTTATCAATGGCAGGCTTTATGATATCTACTTCTTCAGAACCAATTGTGCCAAATTCACCTGCATGTGGATTTAAACCTAAAACCGCTATGCTAGGTTTAATGCAACCAAAGTCGCGCTTCAAGCTTTTTACAAGCAATTCAATTGCCGCTGTAACCTTTTCTTCAATCAAGGATTCAGCAATCTTGCTAACAGGCACGTGACCGGTTACAGTAGCAACCCTCAGAGCATCAGAAGCGAGAATCATAAGTACTTCATCGTCAAATGCCTCGGCAAGGTATCCGGTATGCCCAGTAAAACCATCTACAGAAGCAGCAATGTTGTGCTTGTTGATAGGAGCTGTAACAATGGCGTCAATATTACCGGCCTTAGCAGCTTCTATTGCGGCATCTATACTTTTTAGTGCATAAGATCCGCTTACATCTGTGGGTGTTCCGAGGTTCATTTCAACATTGTCGTCCCAAGTAGTAACAAGGTTGGCTTTCTTGTCTTTAATATCCTCGATAGAATCACAAATGTAGAAATTAAAGTCTTTTATTTTCAACGCATTCTTATGGTAAGATGCTACTTTGCTTGAAGCAAAAACTACAGGGGTACATAGGTCGAGAAACTCTTTGTTTTCGAGTGTCTTCATAATAAGCTCGAAGCCAATACCATTTAGGTCTCCACAGGTAATACCAATAGTTGGTTTTTCGAAGACTGGTAGTTGTACTTCGTGTAATGGGCTTCGTTCAACTGAGCCATTGAACAGATCCGCTTGATCCTTGAGTAATTGCGTTTCTTCCTCAGAAACTGGGGCCGCCTTTACATTCTTTGCGGGGGTTTTTTGCTTATTTCGATTTCGATTCCTATTTCGGTTGCGTCCTTTGCTTTCAGGGTTACCCTCTGCATTGTTCTTTGCAGCACCCTCTTTGGAGCGATTAGATTCACTACTTTCTTCCTTAAGTTTGCGATTTCGGTTGCGATTTCTATTATTTCCTTCGCGACCTTCTTCTTTTTTTCCCAATTTTGGTGCGTTCTCCTTGTTTTCGCTCATTAGAAGTTACTTAAGAAATCATATAATAGACGAACGCCAATACCTGTTCCGCCCTCCACTTGGTAGCCAACACGCTTACTCAAATGAGCAGGTCCTGCGATGTCGAGGTGGATGTATGGATAATCTGTGAAATGCTCTAAAAACTTGCCTGCACTTATTGCCCCGGCTTCTGGCCCGCCAATATTTTTAAGATCTGCAATAGAGCTTTTTAGTAAGTCTTTGTATTCCTCCCAGAAAGGAAATTCGACCACACGCTCTCGTGTTCTAAAGCCACTGGTTTGCAATGCCTCCATTTTCTCTTTCGAAGCATTACCCATTCCTACGATAGCATAGCGTCCAATAGCTCTAGCCGCTGCGCCCGTAAGTGTGGCTAGATCAATAACTAACTCTGGGTTATAGCGCTTGGCGTAGATTAAAGCGTCGGATAGAATCAATCGGCCTTCAGCATCTGTATTGATTACTTCAACTGTAGTTCCGTCAGAGATGGTGATTACGTCTCCTGGCGTCACAGCATTTTTGCCAGGACGGTTGTCTGTGGCAGGCACCAAGCCAATAACATTAACGGGGAGCTGTGCTTCTGCGATGGCACTCATTGTTCCGATCACTGCCGCTGCACCTCCCATATCACTTTTCATAGTATCCATAAAGTTGCTCGGCTTCAGGCTAAGTCCTCCGGTATCGTAAACGACACCTTTACCAACAAGAACTACTGGTTTCTCGTTCGTCGCACTTTCGCCTTTATATTCCATAATAGTGAATGTCGGAGGTTCTACAGATCCATAGTTTACTCCGAGAAGTCCGCCCATTTTTAGGCTTTCGATTTGTTTTTTCTCCAACACCTCTACCGAAAATCCGTGACGTTTTCCTGCTGCTTTCGCTTCTTCAGCAAGTTTTGTCGCAGTTAGATCAATTACGGGACGATTCACTAAGTCACGGGCCAATAAAGTACCTAAGGTGGAGTATTTAATGCGTTGGATATTCTCCGCATTCTCGTCTTCTACGAATATTTTAGTAAGACTGTTGCGGCGTTTCTGGGCATCACTAAAGAACTTTAGAAATTGATAATTACCCAAGATAGCGCCTTCGCACACCTCTGCTTGAAAAGGCCCTTCGAGTTTTATACTGTCTAGACCGAGGCCATTTACATGGCTGGCAAGTGCATTGCCAGCGAGACGCATTTTTTCGGCGCGTTCGTTTGATTCGAGTTCTTTGGTTAATTGAAAGGCCCAAATAGTAGATGAGCCGTCTTGTAATTCCATCCAGCTTTCTTCGAATTTTGCACCGATGAATTCAAGGCGGTTCTGAAGCGTTTCTGATATGCCTAGTTTATCTCCTTTCTTATAAACAATTGCCACTGGGCCATTGTAATCAGGAGTATAGGTAGTGATGTTCATAGAAAATTGATTATCTGTCAAATGTACTATTTTAACCAACCATAAAGAAGTACTCCATGTTTACTGGAATTATTGAAAATTTAGGCTCTGTAGCCAAGATAGAAAAGCACAAAACGAATCTCGAATTTTACATTGAATCGAGCCTTGCTGCTGAGTTGAAAATTGATCAAAGTGTGGCACATAATGGCATTTGTCTGACTGTGGTAGAGACATTTGGCGACCGTACCTACAGGGTTACAGCCATTGATGAGACTATAGCTAAAACTAATATTGGAGATTTGAAAGAAGGCGATAAGGTCAATATTGAGCGGTGCATGACCATTGGTGCTCGCTTGGATGGACATATTGTTCAAGGCCATATAGATCAAATTGGCGTTTGTGAAGGAGTCAGAGAGCAAGACGGCTCATGGATTTACGAGTTCTCGTACAATCCTTCATTAGGTAATGTTACGGTAGAAAAGGGTTCAATCACTGTGAATGGCACTTCTTTAACTGTGGTAAATTCTATGGAAGGCGGATTTAGCGTAGCCATTATTCCATACACTTACGAAAACACGGTATTTCATTCCCTCAGTAAAGGAGATAGGGTTAACTTAGAGTTTGATGTCATCGGGAAATATGTTGCCCGAATGATGGAAGGTTACAAGAAATGAGAGGACTGGAAAAATTGGTGAATTTGACGTCGTGTGTATTGCAGTTGATGGACTAGTTTCTTAATCTGAAAAGTTAGTTCCAGATGTCAAGGTAACGGGTTTTTGTGCACGCCAAACAGTTGTTGAGTGGTGCAAAGAGTCAAACCCGGACGGGTTTTTATGGATATGGAAATGCCAGGTGCTCTCGGCTTGGATGTTACCCATCAGATCAAAGTTTTTTTTGGCATATTTTGTTTGTTACTGCACATAGCCGTTGCAGTCTAGATATCTTTGATACCGTTGTGAATCTCGCGGTAAATGGAGCATAGTGGAACCTTAAATTATCTTATCGGAAATCGATTTAGAGTAGCGTAAACCTGCGCACATCCATATTCCCACCACAGAGTATAATTCCCGTTTTTCCATTTGTTTCCTCGCGCATTGCGGCAGCCACTCCTGTCCCTGCCGATGGCTCAATCAACTGCTTAATTGTTTCTAAACAGGTGTGCCAACCCTCTTGAATTTCATCTTCGGTTAGCAATGTGATGCGCTCCACGTGTTTGTGTATGATTGGAAAGTTTTTGTGGCCTAATGATGTTTTCAGGCCGTCAGCTATAGTATTGGTAGATTTTGCCGGTATCCATTTTCCTGAGGTGAAGCTTTTAAAAGCATCGTCGGCAATGGAGGGCTCACATCCAATAACCTTCGCCTTTCCGAAATAGCTATTGGCCAATGCAGCTCCAGCGAGTAATCCACCTCCACCCACTGGTACGAAAATCTGACTGAGGTCCGGGTGTTCCTGCAATAATTCATAGGTTGCCGTCGCTTGGCCAGCGATGATATCGTAGTTGTCATAAGGGTGGATTAATAATGCCCCGGTGTCCTGTCGAACTTGTTCAGCAGTAGTTTCTCTAGCTTCAAGGGTAGATTCGCAAAAAGTTACAATACCGCCATAATACTTTACTGATGCTATTTTCGCTTTTGGCGCATTTGAGGGCATAATCACATAGGCTTTTGCGCCAATCTGTGCAGCCGCCCAGCTCAAGGCCGCTCCATGGTTTCCTGAGCTGTGAGTAAGTAGGCCATTTTTAAGGGCTTCTTCTCTGTGCACGAGTACCGTATTCATCGCACCCCTTGCTTTAAAAGCACCAGTCATCTGAAGATGCTCGCATTTTAAATAGAAATCTCCACCAGCGAGATTATTGAACATTGGAGATTTAAGAACGGGAGTTCTTGAAATATATGGCGCAATACGTATTGCAGCACTTTTAATATCTGCTGCTGACGGAATAGCGGTATGTGAAGTGACAGTGCTCATGAGAAATAATCTTTTGGAGGAGGTTCTACAAACGGTTCGTCCGAAGAGAGCTGAGCGACTAGGAATTCCATCAATTGGTGTTCAAATTCAATAAGGTCTCGTTCTCCCAAAAATTCTCCTTCAAAGGCTCCACCGCGGAGCAAACACTCTGGCTGTGGACTTTGCATTTTATACATTCCTATGCGCCAAGGTAGCGGGGAAGTATCAATTCCACTCTTCCAAATTAGCCATGCGTATAATAGGCATTGAAGCGCCTTTGGTTTTTTTCCGTCCCAGAGATCCTCCCAATTTGTCAAACTGAGTTCAGAAGGTTTCATCCGCCCTGTTTTGTAATCCCAAACGGTCAGTCTACCGCTGTTAATTTCTATGCGGTCTATCTTACCCACAAATTTTAACGGGAGATCTAAATAAGGATGTTTTATTTCTAACTCCAATTTCGTTTCTACACCTCTCAATACGGTTTTCCCTGCTTTTGCACGAAGGAGTTCGTAGCTCAGGAATTGATGGAGCATTTTTTTACATACTTCTATGGTAACCAAATTTCGTCCTTGGTATAGTGCAGATTCAGAATAGCCTTCTTTGACCAAGCACTCAATTCCCAACTCTAAGGCTTTATTGGTCCATTTCTCGACATCGAATTCGGGCAATGGTTTTCCTACTAGTGGCGTATAAAGTTCTTCGAGACCATAGTGGATGAGATTACCCATGACCAGGGCAGACATACTTTCTTCCACTTCGTCCTGTTCTCGTACTCGAACCAGTCGCTTTTGGTAAAAATAATGAGGACGTCCAGCGATTTCGTTAAGACTTGTAGCACTCATCCCTCGCTTCATCCAAGCTTTGATGGCTTCTTTAACTGCAGTTGTGCGCTCTGCGTAAAAGCGATCTTCGATAGAAGACGGGTGTATAGGCCCGTTATTGAAAGCGCGTGGATGTATGGTACAGGCACCTTTTTGAAGTTCCTGCTCTAGCTGCATAATGTAACGCGAAGGTGCACCGCCGCCCATAGAATCACTATTTGTGTTGTAGACTAATACAGCTTTGGAGCAACGTTGCAATATTCGATAAAAGTGATAGGCAAAGATGGCGTCTTTTTGTTCGTAGGTTGGAAGGTTATAGGTCTGCTTTATGTCATAAGGCAGTAGAGATTTGAACGAGGGCCCTGCTGGTAAAATCCCCTCATTGACCCCAGCCATAATTATGTGGCTAAAGTCAAGGGTACGAGATTCCAAGATTCCCATAATTTGTAATCCTTCTAGCGGCTCACCAACAAAGTCAATAGTCCCGCTTCGAAGTTGTTGTTTTACCAGCTTTAACAGAGAAAGGGTATCGACCTCGGTGCTCCCGAGCGTTCGTTCAAGCTGTTCAAGCAAGGTGTGGATTTTGTAACTCGTATTAATGACTATGGTATCTTCTTGCTCTTTGGCAGCAACATACACGAGCCATTTCTTAATTGGAATTAGGATATCTGTGCCTTCTGTAGGCTTAAGAAGATCGTGGTATCCTTTTGGCCCTTTGGCCAATTCTCTGGTCCACTCTTTTGAACCGGTAAAAACCCTGTTTCCCTTAATGATGCTTTGGTTCCATTCCCTCGGCCCTCGTTCTGCACCGCCTAGGTAGAAGTATTGATTAAAGAGGGGGTCGCTAAACAATGCGCTAAGGCTCCTATGATAATAGGTCCAATTCTTCCTTGACTTTTTATTCTTTAAAGCATATTCAACCGCTCCAACCCATAACCTTACGGTCGCGGCGACCTTAGTTTGATCTAAGGGATAGCCCATGGTTATGTTAACTTTCTCATACGATTTTGGCAATATGCTCAATACGGGATTTAAAAGTGTTTCGTCGGCAAGAATTACCGCAATATTTTGTGCGGCAACGCCTTCGCGGGCCCAGCGTTCCAAAGTGGCAGCTACACTTTTTGCCTGACCTGAATATTTGGAAGCCCCTACGGGGGTAATTTCTTTAGGTACGGTTAGAAAATCACTTGAACGGTTTTTTGTAGTGGGTATGTCGTTGCCAAATATTTTTTGACGCTGCTTATGCGCACGTAAAAAGAGCCCCGCTTCGTGCTCGTTCATATTCACATAATGTGGGTCAAGGTCCCACATAATTGTGGTATCCCAGTGGTTTTTTAGCCGGCCAATAATGTCCAATTCCGCCGTGTTCAAAGCATTAAGACCAGCAACCAAGATTCTTTTCACCCCATTTCGATTGAGATAACTATCAATAAGTTCAAGATTTTCGCTGAGGTACCTCGATGCCAAGCCAATATGTGCTTCGCCACGCGCTAACAAGGAATTTTTGAAACGTTCGTACGTGTTTGGAAGCAATGCAACAAAGTCAGAATACTTTTCCATTAGAGCCGTTTCGTTTTCAGGACTGAGGTCCCATTCTGCCAACTTTTGGACATTGTACAAATCGCCAAGTATATGTCTAGGATCAAGCTTGTAGCGATCTATCTCTTCAAAATCTGATAATAGCGTTTGTCCCCATGAAAGGAAGCTCCCCAATGATTCGGGTTCACGGTCCGGATAGGCCTCATACCGTGCCTTATTGTAGCACTGATGCAGTTCGATGAGTAAAACGAGTGGCTCGACAACAAGCAAATTCCCGGCATTCGAGATAAATCCATCGATTTTTGTAAACAATGGTAGTAAAGCGGGTCCTTCTAGGTGAGACTTAAGTGCTTCACGTAAAAAGATTTCTGCACGTTGGTTGGGGAGCACGACCATCTGCTGGTGCAGCGGTAGAGATGATGAAATCAACTTTTGCGCGATTTGCGCGATGAATGTGGACATGGATTACTGGAACAGGTTGCTCCCCTCAATGTAATCAAAAACTGCCTTTGGAAGAAGGTTTCTTAAGCCTTTTCCTTCCGCAAAACTGCGGCGAATAAGCGATGCACTTATTTCCATTTTTGGTGCATTTACCAATCTGAGATTTGGGAAGCGTTCTTGCCAATGCTTTTCGGCTGCTAATTCGTCAGGGAGCGGGTGTCGCGGGTAGACGAGTATTTCATGGTTTTCCATTATACTCTCATAGTTGCGCCATTTGTGGAAGGACTTGAGATTGTCCTCACCCATGATAATACTAAAGTGATAATCCTCGTATTTCTCTCGGAGGTGAGTAAGTGTTTGTGAGGTATAATTTGGTTGGGGCAAACCGAATTCGATATCACTGGCCCTTAATCCTTTTAGGTCTTCTATTGCCAAATGAACTAAATGCAATCGCTCACGATCGGGCAGTAGATTGTTCTTCTTTTTAAAAGGATTGTGCGGAGTAACTACCAGCCACACTTCGTCCAGGTTACCGTATTTCTGAAAATATTCAGCCAATGCAAGGTGCCCAATATGTATGGGATTGAAGGTACCGAAAAACAGACCTACCTTCTTCATTACTTTGCTAAAAAGGCCTTTAAAATAGCTAATGCCTCCGCTTTAGCAGTATCTAGATCGTCATTAACCACCACCTTATCAAACTCTGGTGCACGAGCCATCTCAATGGTCACCTTTGCCAAACGTTGCTGAATTTTTTCTTCGCTATCAGTAGCTCTGCTTCTAAGGCGCTGCTCCAAAACTGCGATGGATGGGGCCTGCACGAACAGAGCCAAAGCAAGTTCGCCAAATTGCTTTTTAAGGTTCAACGCGCCCATTACGTCAATATCAAAAACAACGACTTTTCCCTTTGACCAGATCCGATTGACCTCAGAACAAAGGCTGCCGTAGTAGGTGCCGTTATACACCTCTTCCCATTCCAAAAGTTCGTTTTGAGCCACTCGATCTTGAAACTCTTCGCTGCTAAGGAAGTAATAATCTTTTCCGTGCTCCTCTTGTCCGCGAGGTGCGCGTGATGTTGCTGAAATGCTAAAACAGAGCTGAGGAAATTGCGGCAGCAGATATTTCACCAAGGTCGATTTTCCTGCGCCAGAGGGTGCAGTGAAGATGACCAATTTTCCGTTTTTTTTATTCATTAATCTTTCAACATTTATATGGCAAAGGTAGTGGAGATGAAGGAATTGGCTTTGGTAAAAAGTAGACTTATATTGCCATCGTGATAAAGAAAGTACTACTCGCACTGTTTTGCCTTTGTTTAGCTGGCCCTTTGAGCGCACAATGCTCCTTAGCCTTGGCGTCAGATTCCTTGGAAGCGTGCACGGGAGACACTATCTTCCTTTCTGCGTCAGGGTCTAATTCTTACCAATGGTCCCACGATGCATCACTTAACTGCGACACCTGTGCTTCACCCTACATTATTTTAACAGACACCTCTGAATATGTCGTTGTCCAAGGAAGCAGTCAGGTGACTCAAATGGCAACGAACGGGAACTTCTCCTCTGGAAATTCGGGTTTTTTGACCAACTATATTTACAACGCGACATCAATTTGGAATGCCGGAACTTATTCAGTTGGTCCTAATCCGAATTCAGTACACCCAAATTTTGGTTCTTGGGGCGACCATACGACGGGTACGGGAAACTACATGCTAGTCAATGGCGCTACCGGAACAAATAAAATCCTTTGGCGTCAGACAAGGACGTTTCCCCCTGGTGTGCAGGTGACCATGCAATGGTGGGCACTCTCTTTTGCCTCACCTGCGGGGCAATTGCAATTAAAACTATCTGGTACAAACGCGGGTGCGGTAGCATATACACCATCAACTACTGGAGCATGGCAACAAACTACGAGAACCTTTACTGCACCAGCATCTGGAACAGCTATTTTGAATTTGATTACGTTGGCAGGTCCAAATTCAGGGAACGATTTTGGTATTGATGACATCTCCTTCACTTACGAATGTCAAGCCTACGATACGGTTTGGATTTTTTCGAAAAGAGAAGCGCAGATTCTCTTAGATTCCACCAGTATTTTTGGATGTGATAGTGTGTGTTTTGAGATAGAGAATGGGCTCGATACAAACGGGCTTTTAAACTATCAATGGGTTCTCAGTGATGGAACCGTGGATACGTCAAAAACATTTTCACATTGCCTGTCCGATTCCGGTCATTACTCTGGCTTTCTTGTAACCACTTCAGATGAAGGGTGTTCCGATAGTGTTGCCTTACCACCCATCCGTGTTGGACATACACGTCAGTTAGATTCTTTAGTCATAGCGAACGATGGTAGCATTTTTTCTGGAGCGATACAGGTGCTAAACTCAAAGGAGATAATTGGATTAGGCGCGCATTTCGAAGCCGTTCCTTCGCTCGGGTTAGACTCTGTGTTCATTTCTGCTGGCAGCCAAAGCTGGAGCGATGGAATCATTACTGGTAACCAACTCGCAACGGGATGGAGTCCTGTCGTTCTGGACCCTGGTCCTCAGACTGTCTGTGCCTTCCTCTTCACGGCAGAAGGATGTGTCGATTCTGTCTGCAGGCAAATTGCCTTTTTCCCAACCGTCGAAGTGCCCAACGTCTTCACGCCAAACAGAGATGGGGTGAACGATGAGCTCGTACTACAAACCACTAGCACTGATCAAATAAAGACCACTATTTATAGCCGCTGGGGGACCAAGGTCTTCGAAAGTTCTGTCCTTGGCAAGCACTGGGACGGCACCTTCGAAGGACGTGACGCAGCTCCTGGGGTATATTTCCTTACCGTCGAAGTTGCAAACCCGTATGCGCCATTGCCGATCTTGTCCAATGCCACGGTACACTTGCTTCGTTAAGGGCTAAAAAGAAATTCTTATTGCAAACGTAACAAGGGGCTTCCAAATATTCAGGTCAGGTTTGCGCTTTTGGTTAATGCGCTATGCTGTAGCAGCACAAAATGAGTAGAGAATCCATTATCGACTTTAGTCATTTCCAGTGCTTCGGATGCGGAAGAATGGCTGGCTTATTTAGCCCGTATCACTATATGTCATTTACGCTAAATTAACGGGAATTGGTCACAAATTTTATGTTATTTCGCGCGTTTTCAGCGGTAAGAGTTTTACCCCTTGGGTAAGTTAAGGAGGGTACGTGAATAAGGATATTGTCGCTTAAAGCGTGTTACCTACCTGCTCCTTAATTTTCTCCAACTCATCCTTCATCTGAACAACGTGCTGTTGCATTGGCGCATAGTTGCTCTTTGAGCCGAGGGTATTTATTTCGCGTCCCATTTCTTGGGCAATAAAGCCTAATTTTTTACCGCTGTTTGATTCTTGCATGGTCTCACGGAAGTACTTCATGTGGTTGGCCAAGCGCACCTTTTCTTCATTGATATCTAGCTTTTCGATGTAGAAAATAACCTCTTGTTCATAGCGATTAGAATCGACTTCGACTCCTTCCAATACTTTCATTAATCGCTCGCGAACTAATCCTAATCGGGCCTCCTCGTGCGGAGCAATCCCGGTTAAGCTCTTTTCAATAGAGACAAGGCGCTCCTCGTAATCTTTGGCGATGCTATCACCTTCCTGCTTGCGGAAACTTTTAAGCTTTTCCAAAGCCTCAATTATGAGACCCTGTAGATATGACCACTCCTTATTGGTGAGCTCAGACTTTGAACCGCCCATTACATCTGGCATGCGCATTACCGTAGCAATGAGATCTCCGGATGAATCTGTTTCGCGACCAAGTACCTCTAGTTGTTCTAGGTAGGCTTTGGCGAGTTTCATGTTGATGCTCGTAGCACTTTCAATACCCGTTACTTCAACATATATATTGATATCCACCTTACCGCGTTTCACAGCAGCACCGATCATTTTACGGATGTCCAATTCTTTTTCGCGGAAGATAGGTGCGATGCGTGCATTAAGGTCTAGCCCTTTGCTGTTGAGACTGCGTATCTCAACAGTGATTTTCTTCCCTGAAGTTTGTCCGATGGCTTTACCGAAGCCGGTCATGCTTTGAATCATGAATCACTGAATTTTGCTTAAAGGTAGCAAAACATAAGCCTACCCCTCGAAAGACTTCAGGCCCACGGCCAAGAGGCCTAAATCTTCATCATTAATAGCCCGAGAAATGAACCAGCTTTCGAAGGCGCTGGGTGGCAGGTAAATTCCGGCTTTAAGAAGATGGTGAAACAGTGCATTGAATCGGTCATTTTGTGCGTTAGTTGCATCAGTGTAATTGGCCACGCCATACGTGCCGAAATGTATGCTAATCATACTACCCAAACGATTGATAGCCACCTCTTCGCTTCTAAATCTATCCTGGAGTAAGCCTTCGATTTTCGCGGTTGTGGCATTAATCTCCTCATAAACCTCAGGATGGGTTTTAAGATAACTTAATGTCGCTATACCGCTAGCTGTGGAAATGGGGTTTCCGCTTAAAGTTCCCGCTTGATACACCGGTCCGTTTGGTGCGAGGACGTTCATGATTTCTGCTTTGCCTCCAAAAGCAGCTACCGGCATACCTCCACCGATGACTTTGCCGAAAGTAACCATATCAGGCTGAATACCTAGACGCTCTGCTGCGCCCCCCGGTGCAAGGCGGAAACCGGTCATCACTTCGTCCAGGATGAGCACGGCTCCATGCTGATCGCAAAGTGCGCGGAGACCTTCAAGGAATCCTTCTTTTGGAGGAATGCATCCCATATTTCCTGCCACAGGTTCAACGATTATGGCAGCCATTTTATCGCCTTCTCTTTCGAAATGGCTCGCCACACTTTCAAGATTATTGTATTCGGCGATAAGGGTGTCTTGCGTTGCGCCTTCTGGAACGCCAGCACTGCCAGGAACGGCAAAAGTTAGAAGGCCCGAACCAGCCTTAACAAGAAACGGATCGGCATGACCGTGGTAGTTTCCTGCGAATTTGATGAATTTGTTTTTTCCTGTGTATCCTCGTGCCACGCGTAGGGCGCTCATACAGGCCTCCGTACCTGAGGAAGTCAGACGAACTTTGTCTACCCAAGGTGCCATTTCTGTGATAAGGGAAGCCATTGTGTTTTCGGCTTCGGTTGGGCAACCGTAGCTTACACCGGTGGATAGTTGGTCTTGTACCGCTTCTATGACAGGGTCGAATTGGTGCCCTAAAATCATAGGCCCCCAAGAGTTGATAAAGTCTACATATTCGCGGCCGTCGACATCTACTAAACGACTGCCCTTGGCACTTTTAATGAAAATAGGCGTGCCGCCCACGCTTCCGAAGGCACGAACTGGTGAATTGACTCCTCCAGGAATGATGCGTTTTGATCGTTCAAAAAGCAGCTTGCTCTGCGGATACATATTTAGCTATTTGGATAATTCTTAATGAGATGTTTGCTGGCCTCTTTTGCGAAGTAGGTCAAGATTACTGTGGCACCAGCTCGCTTAACGGCGATGAGGCTCTCCATCATAATGTCATGCTCGTTTAGCCAGCCTTGAGCGGCGGCGGATTTGATCATTGCGTATTCGCCAGAGACTTGATAAACTGCAACGGGAAGGTTAGAGGAATGGCTCAAATCGCGGACTATATCTAGGTAAAAGCTACCTGGCTTCACCATAAGCATATCTGCCCCTTCCGCTTCATCGAGGTAGGCCTCGTCAACACTTTCTTTGCGGTTGCGCGGGTCTATTTGGTAGGTCTTCTTGTCGCCAAACCCTGGTGCGCTGTCTAAAGCATCTCGGAAAGGCCCGTAGAGCGCTGAAGCATATTTGGCGCTGTAGGCGAGAATACCTTTATGACTGTAACCGTTTAAATTGAAGGCGTCTCTTATGGCTCCAATTCTGCCATCCATCATATCTGATGGCGCGACCCAGTCGGCCCCTGCTTCGACATGGCTCAGAGCCATCTTTACCAAGGCCAGTAAGGTTGCATCATTTACAATTTCCCCTTTTTCGATATCGACAATACCGTCGTGACCGTAGCTCGAATACGGGTCAAGAGCCACATCGGTCATAACCAAAAGCTCTGGGAATGCTGCTTTGATAGCGCGTATGGATTGTTGCATCAATCCACCGGGATGAGCTGCGTAAGCGCCTGTATTGTCCTTTTTGTCGTCCCCCTCCTTGACGAAGATCAGCACACTTTGGACGCCAACATCAACGAGCTCTTGAATCTCGTAGATTATAAGATCAAGTGAATAACGGAAATATCCGGGCATCGATGGAATCTCACTTTTGATATTTTCGCCATCTTCGATAAATAGCGGAGCAACGAAATCATGCGGATGAAGTGTCGTTTCAGCCACTAGATTTCGGATCTGATTACTTGCTCTATTAATTCGTTTTCTTTGATTTGGGAATGCCATAATTAAGCCCAATTTTTTGGTGTTGTCAATGCTTCGATTAACTGTGCCTCCGGGGTGCCTTTTTCAGGATGGTGATTATATTCCCAGCGCACGGTTGGTGGTAAAGACATGAATATACTTTCGATACGTCCGCCTGTTTTTAGGCCGAAAAGGGTGCCTCGGTCGTGGATGAGGTTAAACTCTACATAGCGTCCACGTCGAATCTCCTGCCATTCTTTTTGTGCAGTTGTGTAGTCTAGCTTCAAGCGCTTCTCCACGATGGGTATGTATGCCTCAATAAAGCTGGTGGCCAATTCTTTTTGAAAGGCTTCCAATGCGTCACCAGGGAGTTTTTCTTCCGGACGTAAGTAGTCGTAAAAGACCCCACCTATACCTCGGTACTCATTGCGGTGGCTGTTGAAGAAATAGCGGTCGCACCACGGCTTGAATTCCGAGTAGAAATCATTGTGGTGGTTATTGCACGTTTGCTTTAATATTTTGTGGAAGAGAGCGGCATCTTCTTCGAAGAGGTAATAAGGGGTCAAGTCGGCCCCGCCACCGAACCATTGGTCGATAATTCTTCCATCTTTATCAGTTACCTCGAAATAGCGAAAATTTGCATGAGTCGTCGGTACCATCGGATTAACAGGGTGGATGACTAAGCTGATACCAGTGGCATAGAAGTCTTGAGCACTCTCAGGAATGATGTCTTTTAGTACTTCAGGTACCGAACCATGAACTTCACTAACGTTGACTCCTGCCTTCTCAAAGGTCTTGCCTGTCAAGATCCGAGACCAACCGCCCCCTCCAGCTTCACGTTTCCAGCGATCTTCAATAAATGTTGCTTCTGGTTCAAAAGCCTCTAGTACTTGGCACATCTCATTTTGCAAGTTGCGAATGAAGGAGAAGAAGCGCTTTTTCGGTCTAAATTCCATTAGTAAGGGTAAGCTTTAGCAGTTTCGACAAAGGCTTTAGCACTCTCTACTCTAGTAGTGGGCAGCACACCGTGACCAAGGTTTACGACGTGGTTTTGTCCCCCGAAGGAATCAATCATTTTCTTGGTAGCTTTTGCAACAACGTCGGGTGAAGCGAGGAGTGTTGCCGGATCAAGGTTTCCTTGGAATATAGTTTTAGGTCCACATATCTTTCTTGCATATTCAGGAGAAGTGGTCCAACTCAATCCAAGGGCAGAAGCACCTGTAGCATTTAGTTTGTCTAGCGCGTACCAAGCTCCTTTTGCAAATAAGATAACAGGTACACGGTCTTTAACAGCCTTTGTGATACGCTCCATATACGGCAGCGAGAATTCGTAGTACATTGTAGGACTAAGTATACCGCCCCAGCTATCGAAAATTTGAACAACATCGCAACCAGCATCAATCTGAATTTCTAGGTATCGTATAGTTGCCTCGGTAATTTTTTCAAGCATCACTTTAGCGCGTTCAGGTACGTTAAGGATGAATTTTTTTGCTTCTCCGAAGTCTTTTGAACCTTGTCCTTGCACTATGTAGCAGAGTAAGGTCCATGGTGAACCCGCGAAACCGATCAGTGGAACTCTGTTTTCCAATCCTTCCTTCACAGCTTCGATGGCCGGCGTAGCGTAGCGGAAAAACTCATAAGTATTTTCTAGATTCAGTGCCGCAACTTCTGCCTCAGTGGTTGCCGTTTGGAGAACGGGCCCTTTTTCAGGAATCATGTCTACTTGCAGTCCAAGGCTCTGCGCAATAACTAGAATATCTGAAAATAGGATGGCAGCATCCACGCCTACTTGGTCTATAGGCATGACGGTAATTTTACGGGCTAGATCTGGGTTTTGTACGCGTTCAAAGAAGCTGTATTTCTCTTTAAGAACCATATAATCTGGCAGGTAGCGTCCGGCCTGGCGCATAAACCAAACTGGAGGACGCTCGGTAGATTCGCCGTGAAGGGTTCGTAAGAATAGATCGTTTTTGATCATGATAATTCGTTTTTCAAGGTTTGAAGTAGGGTGGTGAAATCGGGTTGCGGTGCCGCATAGACTTTTATGAAGTTTTGCGCCAGAGCGGCATCTGCTGTGCGCTCACCGATACAAATAACAGGAGAGTCCTTAGCAAAATTATTTTCGCTAAGGGTACTTTCTACTCCCAGTGGAGAAAAGGCTAAGATGGCATCCCATTGTTGTCTTGCAAGGCGCGGTGGTTTTGCGCTATTACGGTAAGTAATAATGTGTTTAATACCGTGCTCGGACCAATTTTGGCTGGTGCGTTGAGCCCCATAGTATGTAGCTGTACCTGGCTGCTCAGCTTGGTAAGCCGCCACTAATTCTCCACTATTTCTAAAGGTTCTGATATTTCCAGAATAGCCGGCATTTAATAGAATATTTACCCCTTTATGACCTACTGCCCATAGATTCCCGGGCAATTCGTCGAGCTGATTTTTCAGCTGTTCAGCACCAAATGAACTGGCGATTATAACAACTTCTCCTTCTCCCAATTCGAACGATTGCGGAACGAGATTAAGCACTTCGATATCGTGAAGTTTTAGGCCCATTTCTAGAGCTGCTGTACGTTGTACTTTGTCTATCTCTTTCAAGCAAAGGATGTCCTTTGGTTGAAGTTCGCGGATGGCATCTATGATCTCTCTTCCTCCTCGAACGAGAAGCCGTTGTGCAGCTATTTTTCCAACATCATTACCATTGCCCTTACCAAAATCCTGTTTAATTGAAACCTTTTTCTTGCCATCAAGGCTTAGGAGCGCACCTTCAAAAGAGAAACCACGATTAGTTGGTAGGCAAAGTGCCCCTAATGGTGAGGCACAACCCGACTCTACACTGGCCATAAAGTCTCGTTCTACCTCGGCACAGACATAGGTTTGAAGGTGGTTAATTTTACCTACCAATTTTTCTAACCTAGTATCGCCGTCTCGGCCAATGACGGCAATTACACCTTGCGCCGGAGCCGGTAGCATCCAATCCAATAGTTCTGCATTATTTGGCAGCAGACCTATTCTTTGCAGGGCTGGAGCACTGACAATACCACCATCTGCAGAGAGTATTTTTTTAACTCGGGTATGCATGTTCCCGCGAAGGTCTTTAAATTTATGATTTGGGTATTTGTTCAGCCAGAAAGCTCTTCTACGCGGTGAGCCGCTAAGTAGTATGAGCCGCTCTTCTTTGGACTTGTCGTTGCTTCCTGGGATGAAGGCATCTAAGTAGCCGTCTCTTGGAAGAACGGCAAGTAGTTTAAGGCCTTTCGGAATATTCGTGGGGTAGTCCTTGAGGCTGTGTACGCCTACATCAGCCTTGCCTCCGAGGATGGCATCATCGAGAGCTTTTGTGAAGATACCCGTTTGTCCAAGGTTTTGAAGGGAAGTACTTTGGTCTTTATCACCTTTTGTAGATACTGGGACAACGGAAAATTCCCAATTGGTATGGATTTCTATCAATCGGTCGATAACTTCATTGGTTTGGAAGAGCGCTAGCGGGCTCGTTCTCGAAGCGATGCGCAGTTTAGGACCTTCCATTGAGCTGTTTTTGTAGTTCTTTTAATTCTTTCGGATTCTTTCGGATTCTTTCGAAAAGGCGTGCTTCAATCTTAGCACTAATACGTTCGATTTTTTCGATATCGGTATGTTTTGAGGACCATTCTTCATGCAGTTGACGCTGCAATTCTTTGATTATTGGGACCGCATCCACTGCGAGCTCCCATTCTTTGAATTTATCTAATTCCTCTCTAATAATTTCGTACGCCCTTGGTACCCATTTTTTGCGTTGCTCCATTTGCTCAGAGATGGCAATACTAAGTTGGTCGACATTGGCCAACTCAATGTCTAATTCCTTCTGAACGTTTTCTCCCACACTAAAGGGGATGCTGAGATCGACAATGCATTTCGTATTCGCATTAGCAAGAATTTCAGCAGTAAATACAGGCTGTGGAGCACTTACGGCACTGACAATGGCATCAAACTGACCAATCTGATTCAAGGCCTCGTCCCAACGCAGAGCTTGCACACAGTGAAGGGCAGCTTGTTTTTGAGACTTTGAAAAACTGCGATTGGCCACAAAGATGTTTTTGTTACCTTTTTCAGCAACAAGATTGTCGAGAGTACGCTTACCTATTTGACCCATACCGAATACTAAAATCTTAGCACAGGAAAAGTTAGGAAGCGTGGATTTTAAAAATTGCACTGCGGCATAACTAGTTGAGGAAGTTCCGCCTGAAAGTCCTGTTTCATTTTTAATTCTGCGTGAACTGTATATGGCTTGATTAACGACCTTTTCGATTATGCCCAAAGCTGTGCCGTAGGTCTTGCTTTTATCAAACGCTGTTTTCATCTGCCCAACGATCTCAAAATCACCGAGGATTTGACTATCCAAGCCGGCCATCACTTCAAATAAGTATGTGATGGCTTGTTTACCGATATATCTATCGCCTATTTCGGATATATCAATATGTCCAGATTCTTGCACAAATTTTTTTTCAATATTCTCAGGATGCTTTCCAAACAAGAAAAATGAAGTTCTATTGCAAGTGTTTATGATGAACCCGGCACATTCGTTTTGCGGGAATATCTCACGGAAGTAGGCTTCTAATTGAGTCTCCGATAGTGCGAAATTTTGGCGCTCTTGTGCTGCGGCATGCTTGTGAGTAATGCCAAATGCGTACCAATTATACCCTGTGAATTGCACCATTAAATAGTTCGAAACAGCGAAATTAGAACGGGGCTGAACAAATAAATACCGCTAAACGTTAAAATACTCTCGGAGGTAGTACAGTCTACTTTTGGGCGAAAAATCACTCTTATATTTGAATTATATTATGTTTGAAATGACGGTAAACGACATTAATCTCATTCAAAATGCCGCTAAACGAGGTTTTGTGCACGAATTCGCGGAGAATGGTCTTTCTCTTTTCACGGGTCACGATCAAGAAAGCAGTGAAATTTCCAAGGTAAAATCTGAGGTGCCGTCTAGAATTATTCAGTTTTATTTTTGTTTGGAAGGCCAATTAGTGTTCAATTTCAGCCCGCATTATCAAAAGCAATTACAGTCAGGTCACTACTTTTTCATGTATAATCCGCAGAAGGAATTGGTCTTTGATTTGATACCAGATTTAGGTACTAAGTGGGCTGCTGCCTACACTACTGTGGAAAAGCTTCATTCTTTGTTCGTTAATGAGGCAGAGGTCTTAACTTTCTTAAATGGAGAGAATGCCGCTAAGCCTTTGTACGATGAGCGTGAATGCAGTGCTTCAGTGAAGTGGGCTCTTGAGAGTTTATTTACTAGTGAGCTTAGTGCTGCATCCCGTAAGATATTTGCAAAAGGTAAGTTGTTGGAAGTTTTAGCGCTTCATTTTGATCGCAGGTCAGAGGATATAGAGGCATGTCCTTTCCTTAGAGATGAGAAGACGAGAACGCAGATTAAATCTGCCAAGAATGTATTAATTGAACGGATGACTCAACCACCAAGTATTGCAGAATTAGCGCTCGAGATAGGGATTAGCGAATACAAATTAAAGTCCGGATTTAAGGAAATTTACGGGAACACCGTAGGTGGATTTGTTCTGGATTACAAGATGAATTCCGCCAAAGCCATGCTCGATTCCCGTAACTACCAAGTCAGCGAAGTCGCCTATGAATTGGGTTACGGAAACCCGTCACACTTTATAACCGCCTTTAAGAAGAAGTATCAAATCACTCCAAAGAAGTATTTACAGCAGCTATGAAAAAAGCAGCCGTTTTGATTAACCTGGGCTCGCCGAGGAGTACAGGCGTCAAGGATGTCAAAGAGTATTTAGGTGAATTTTTAATGGATGATCATGTGATTGATTTTCCCAGATGGTTACGCACCATATTGGTGAAAGGGATTATTTTGAATACTCGTCCAAAGAAGAGCGCTGAAGCATACAAGACCATTTGGTGGGACGATGGCTCTCCGCTCATCGTTCTTTCAGAACACTTGATTGCTAAGGTCCGTCAGCAGACACAAATCCCAACGTATCTGGCGATGCGCTATGCACAGCCAAGTATCTTAGACACGCTGAAGAGGATGAACGAGGAGCACTCAGATTTGGAGGAGCTTTATGTGGTGCCGTTGTACCCCCACTTTGCCATGAGCTCTTACGAGACTGTGGTTGATAGAGTAAAAGAAGTAGCTGTAAATAATTTTTCGCATCTCAAGCTTACGTTCAAAGAACCATGGTATGACGATGCCGATTACATTAAGGTGCTCAGCGCCAGTATCAAGGACACCCTGCCAGAAGACCACCATCTTTTGTTTAGCTACCACGGTATTCCAGTACGTCACGTGAAAAAGAGCGATTGTACCGGCCAGCATTGCTATAAAGTTAACGACTGTTGTAACGTGGCCTCTGAGGCTCATACTTTGTGTTACAAGCACCAGACTGCGGTGACGACGAAATTAGTTGCGGCGGAATTGGGCTTGAAGAAAGGCACATATGAAACTTCCTACCAGAGCCGATTAGGCCGAGATCCGTGGATTCAGCCCTACACTGCGCAACGTTTTGAGCAATTGGCCGGCGAAGGGAAAAAGAAATTAGCGGTAGTGTGTCCGGCGTTTGTCAGCGATTGTTTAGAGACGCTCGAAGAAATTAACGAGGAGGGCAAGGAAGATTTTTTGCTCAACGGCGGGGAGCATTTTCATCCTGTTTCTTGCTTGAATGACCGTGACGACTGGTCGGCCCTGCTTGGTAAGTGGATTCAGGAGTGGAAGGTATAACTCATGTTCCACTGCTTATTTTGGGCGGCGGCATCTCCGGATTGGGTGTTGCCTGCAAAGCAAATGAGCAAGGTCAAAAATTCTATATATTGGAGGCCGAGTCTAAGTTAGGCGGCTGTTTACGATCTATGCAAATGGACGGACACACGCTTGATATTGGTGCGAATAGCTGTGCTATATCAGAAAAGTTCGAACATTTTTTAGTCCAATTAGGCCTTGAACATGCCATTATTAAGGCCACTGCTCTGAGTAAAAAACGCTTTCTATTTCAGGATGGAAAGGTGGTATCGGTCACTGGGCTTAAGGACGTCTTTAGGGCTTCATGGTTAAGTTCAAAGGGAAAGTGGCGCTTTGCCACAGAACCTTTTAGAGGCAAGGGAGCGAATGAGGATGAATCGGTAGCTTCTTTTTTGACAAGACGAATTGGACAAGAGGCAACAGAGAAATTAGTCGATCCGGTTTTGGGCGGCATATATGCTGGAAATATCCACTACTTAAGCGCAATGACTGTCTTGGAGAAATTCTGGATAGGCGAGAAAGAAAATGGTTCGATGCTCCGCACTTTTTTTAAAGACCCACCTAAGCCTCGGAAGATAATTAGCTTGGAAGGAGGTTTTGTCACTATTGGGTCGGCATTTACAAAGAAATTTCGAGACCAAATAAAGCTAGAAACCCGTGTAGAGCGCATAGAAAAGACAAATTCCCGCTTTTTGATTACCACGAATAAGGAGAAATTTAGCTGTGACCAATTGGTTAGCACTTTGCCTGTGCATATTCTTGGGGAAGTGCTCGAAGGGGATCTTAAAGACCATCTCAAACAGTTGAAATATGAGTCGTTGACGGTTAGTCATTTCACTGAAAAGCGCAGGGAAGAAGCTCCTGATGGTTTTGGAGTTTTGGTTCCTTCGTCTTCTAGACTGAAGGTCAAAGGGATACTATTTACGAGCTCTATTTTTAAGGGTCGCGCTCCTGAAGGGTCGCGTAATATGACTGTTTTTCACAGCGCTTGTGACGAGCAGTCTATTAGAGAAGAATTGACCACCATCTTAGGTGATCAACCTCGTGAGCTTTTAAATACATATACCTGGGAAAAGGCTATTCCACAGCCGCACATTGGTTTTTTAGACTGGAAAAATGAGCTCATTGAAAGCTTACCTGAAGGAATGCAATTGGCGGGAAATTATCTTGGTAAAGTAGGTGTGGCAGATGTCTTTGCCTCCGGTTACGATTTGAACCTTCGCTCGTAAAAACTGACAAAATAGACGCCTGTAAAGATGGCTAATCCGCCGAATAGCATATGAACGCTCCACTGCTCGCCACCGTAGATGAGGCTTAATAAGCTTGCCAATAGCGGTTGCAGATAAATGTAGGTACCCACAGTTGCTGGATGTAATGTTTTTAAGGCAATGATATTTCCTAGGTAGGTCAAGAAGGTTGTTCCTACCACAACGAATATTACCGCCCCGATGATATTAGCATCCCACAGCGACCATTGAATATCTTGGAATTGGGGGCCGCCAAAAGGCAGGACAAAGAACACGCCAAAGGTAAAGATCCAACGAATGATGAATAGTGCGTTGTATTTATTCATAAGCGGCTTGACTAAAACGAGGTAAATAGCATAGCTGCTCGCATTTACCAGTACGAAGAGGTTTCCCTTCGCAACATTTGAGGAGAATAGTCCGTTTAGTTGAAAATTGGCGCCGGAATAAATGAGCCAAAAAGCCCCTAATGCGCCTAAGAATATGCCTGCAATTTTAGGTGGAGTAATGCGCTCCTTGACTAAAACGGCACCCGCGACGAGCACCATAATAGGTCCGCTAACCATCATGATGGAGGCATTCACTGGGGTGGTGATTTTCAGTCCTTCAAAGAAGAAAAGCATGTTGCCCGTAACCCCGAATATAGCGCAGATCGCGAGTGTTAATCGGTCGTTCAATGGAATTTTTCTAAAGCTATGACCGCCCGAAAGTGGTGTGAGCAGCCAAAAGAGAAGGGCTGCTCCTGTTACGCGGAATTGGATGAAAGCGCGGGGCGGAACGGCACCCTGCATAGCTACCTTGGCAATGAGGAATGAGGAGCCGTAGATCACGGCAACACCTAACAACGCTGCGTGGGCTAGCAATACTGATTTGCGAGTGGAGTTTTTCATTAGGAAAGGGCTTCTGCCACAGCTTTTACAACTTTCTCGCTGTTGCCCACAAAGATGTTATCCTCTAGTATGAGTACAGGACGCTTCAAGAAGGTGTACTCGTTGATAATTAATTGGCGAATATCTGCCTCACTAAGGGTCTTGTCTTTCAAACCCAATTCCTTGTATTTGCGCGCACGTCGAGAAAACAGTGCCTCTGCCGAGCCAGAGAGCGAAATCATATGATCTACCTGCTCGGCGTTCATAGGCTCGGTTTTTATATCTTGAAGTTCTATTCCTTCAGTATTCCAACTGTTTAAAATGCGTTTGCAGGTATCGCAAGTGCCGAGGTAAAAAATACGTTTCATATAGGTCTAATTTTATTTTGCCAACCACGGCTGAGGATCTTGAATGTCGGCATTTTTCCAAATACCGAATTGAACCATAGTTTTTCCTTCTTCGTTTGTGAAGGCAGTTCCTATAGGTTGTTTGAGGCCAATGGAATCTCCCGCTTTCACCTTTACCCCAATGAGGTTACTGTATACGGTGAAGTAGTTCCCGTGACGAATGAGTACCATCACGTTAGCTCCAGGTATGGGCACCACGGAGCTAACCTCGCCCTCAAAGCTAGCACGCACGATTGCGCCTTGCTCGGTGCTAATCTCGATGTGAGGGTTATCAACCACAATCCCTTTTACCACGGGGTGCGCGTGCTTTCCAAACTTACCAGTAATGAGTCCGCGTTCAACAGGCCATGGTAAGGCGCCCTTATTCGACGCAAAGTTGTTTGCCAATGCTCGGGCTTCAGGCGTCATAGCATATGAGGGTTCGTCGTCACGGGCTTCAAGACCTTTCTCTGCACGTGCTTTGTCAATCAGTCGCTTTAACACCTTGTTCGGAGTACGAGGATTGAAATCTTTTCCTTTAACTAAGCCTAGATTTTCGGCTTCATTTTCAAGGGCTATGCGCTCAGCGCGGAGCTTGGCTTTTCGCATTTCCTCAGTAATGATGCGTTTAATCTGTTTCTCTAATTGCTGGGCTTCGCGTTGCTTTTTCTGGATGTCTTTCTTCAGTTCACTTTCCTTGCTCTGAAGCGCTGCCACCGTTTTTTCTTGTGCTTGAGCATCCACTAAGAGTTCGTTCTTCTCGTATTCTTGCGCTTTTTGAACGTTCAATTTCTCCGCTTTCTTCGCAATCAATACTTCCCTTTCCTGGGCCAATTCCAACTGTGCGTCTTCAATCTGTTTGATCTGTTGCTCGCGGTAGCGAGTCATGTCCTTGAAGTATTGGATACGCTTCAACGCCTGAGTAAAAGAAGAAGAACTGAGGATGAACATGAGCTGATCTACGGGTTGTAGGTTTCGTTGGGCAAGCTCAATGAGTTTTGCATAATCTGCTTTCAAGGAATCTACGCGTACTTCAAGGTGAGTTATTTCTTGCTCCATGGCCTTTAACTCACGGGTGATATTGCGAATCTGGCGAGTCATAGTGGTGATCAGTCTTTCCCGGGCTTTAATCTTTTGATTGAGGGTTTGAAGGTGATTCAAGCTGGTGGCTCGGCTGCTCTGTGTTTGCTTTAATAGCGTGCCGGCAAGGGAAATCTGGTCTTGTAGTAATATCCTTTGCTTTTGGAGCTCTTCTTTAGTTTGGCCAGATGCAACCGAAGCAAAGAGTAGTAGTGCGATGAGTACTCTAATCATTTTCATTAGAAACTAAATGGCGTGTTATATGGGCCTTCTGTTCGAATTTCGCTGACTTCAATTTTCACCGTGTAGGATGGATGAGATTTTAGGGTCAATTCAAGGACCTTTGGGTAGCCGGTGCGTTCGTCGGTATTTGAGTACTCAATGTGGACAATCTCCATTGGATCCGCTATGGTCATATGTTTGATACGTAAATCACGGTCGAGGTCTACTTCTACCTTTCTGTTTCCAGAGATTACGTATCTGGTCACCCACAGGTCACGCTTCGCATCGAACTTATACCTCATAGCCATCTCCGCGCTGATGAGCTGCCCGCGTAATAGGCGGTTGAGGTATTGGAAGGGCACTTCTACCCCAGTCATACCTGCTAAATCATGTGCAGAACCTGACCAATCCAGACCTAGCAGGGTGGAGGTAAAAGCCGCACTATCTTCAATGACAATGGCCTTTCCTACGCGCAGGCCAATCATATCATCACTTATGGCGGCCCACAATATACTATCTTGTTTTGAACGAATCTGGACGCGGAAACTTTGCTCGCCGTCCGGTGTGTTGGCCTCAATACGCGTGAATATCTGCGCCCACTCAAATTTATCTTCAACGATAATTTTGCGCGATACTCCGTCGTTGATTTTTTCTCTTTTGAGCGGATGTTCTGGGGAAATAGGCCGACCACAATTAGCCACCAAAAAGGCGCCTGCTAAAAACAGCAAGAATTTGCTCGACTTATGTGTGTACAGACGGTTCAAAATTTAATGGGCTATTTACCTTTCAATTCCTTCGCTTTATCCCGGTATTTCTGAGCTTTCTCCTGGTTACCTAATGCTTTTTCAATATCGGACGCGTGCTTGTACAGCGTAGCATCTGGAGCAGTTCTCTGAAGTTGCAAAGCTAAGACCATTTTGGCCTGTGCTTCTGGGTATTTCCCCATTTTATACAATACCCATGCCCAAGTGTCTAGATATGTAGCTTCTAGTGTACTTTTTTCATTGCTTTCTTTCGTCAATGCAAGGGCTCGTTCAAGTTCTAATCCGCGCTTGCCCAACTCCCAGGCGAGGTTATTCAAAGCGGCCGCATCTCTCTCGATCTCAAGGCTTAATTCATAGGCGTTAACGCCGGACTCGATGGAATCTTGCGAGAAATAAGCGGTTCCGGCGAGGTTGTAAAACCACTTTTGCGTTTCACCGTCCAATGCCTTTGGAGCGCTTTCAATGGCGACCTTGGCACATTCTGACCACCAACCTCTATCATAATGACTAAAAGTGACATAACTTAGTATCTCAATGTTGTCGGAGAATTCACGAGACATCGTTCGCAGTACTTTCAAGGCTATATCGTCTTGGTTGGTCTGTCGACACAGCTCTGCAACTTGTGTATACACCTCGGGTGTATTGAAGCCGCGCTCAATGGCCTTGAGATAGGTTATGACACTTTGCTCAAACTTACCCTCTAAAATGAGTCGTTCCCCTTCAAGTAAATAATAGGCGCCTTCTCCCTCATGGATTTCTTTTGCAGCTGTCCAAGCCCTATCAGTCATAGGCTGCATGCTCGAATCTTTTTTTGCGGTCTTCCAAAGACTAATTAACACAGGGCCTTTGTCTTTTAAACTCATACCTGGCAGTACTAGCGCGCGTTCTAAATAATATATGCTCTCATCGATCTTATCTTTTGCTTGTAGTACACGGGCCAATTCCATTGCAATCGGTGCATTTTGCGGGAAGTCTTCAACAGCTGTACGCAAGATTTTCTCCGCCTTTTTCGCCTTGTCGTTAGCATCGTAAAACTGTGCAGCGAGCCCCCGGTATTCAACGCGATGGGGGTAGTCTTTGATGGCTTGTTTCACCGCCTTCTCAGCAGCCTTTGCGTCATTATTACGAAGGTGAATCTCCATTTTTTGTTGCACAATTTCAGGGCCATCACCGTACAACTCCTCAAGCGTGTTTAGCAATATCAAAGCCTTTTCACTTTTTCCTGCAGCAAGAGCGCTTAGGAGGGCATCTTGCACATATTCAGGTTGGTCCGGGTGAAGTACCATTAGAACTTCGTAGGAAGAAAGTGCAGTCGCCATATCCCCAAGTTGACGTGCATTGACGGCTTGCAACCGCCACATCCATTGATTTTCAGGGTATAAAGAGGTACCGGTAGCGAGCAGTTGTTCAGCTTTAAAAAAGTTGTTTTCTGTGAAGAAGATTCGTGCAAGCTGGTACAAGGCGGTCTCGTGCGTAGGGTCTTGTGCTAAAAGAATGGCATAAGCCTCTTTGGCCAATTCCGATCTTCCGGTAATGCGATAGGTCTCGGCTTTGTAGAAAAGCGCCGATAAAGGAGAAGACCCCTCTTTCGAAGGGTCTTGCGCAAAGGTTGTTATAGAAATGAGTACACCGAGGAGCGCCCCTATCAATTTCTGCATTAGTCCATTCTTGAATAGTCGCCTAAAGATACAGAAGTCCAGCGACCATCTATATGTGCGTGGTTTCCTATCATACTGTCCTTAAGGTCGATATTGGTGATGATAGAATTTGTTTGGATTAAGGAACCCTTAATGGTAGCATCTTCAATGACACAGTTATTTCCCAAGCTTACGTTCGGGCCAATTTTAGCGTTCTTCAATACCACATTTGAACCAATGTAACAAGGCTCTATAATCTCCGAATTTTTTAAAGTGATGTTTCCCCCTCTAAGCTCTGGCTTGCCTTTCAAATAGCCCAACATTTTGCTGTTGGTCTCCACGGTAATGGCTTTGTTTCCACAATCCATCCAATCACTCACAGTGCCAGGAAGGAACACCTTGCCTTGGTTCATTAGGGCACTCAAGGCATCGGTAAGCTGGTATTCACCGTTTGAGCGAAGGCCGTTGTCCAGGATGTGTTTTAATTCTGTTCGTAATCCAGATCCGTCTTTGAAATAGTAAATTCCAATGATGGCAGAATCTGATACGAACTCCTTCGGTTTTTCTACGAAGTTGTTGATGCTGCCGTCCTCGGCGAACTGCACCACACCGTACGCTGAAGGGTCTTCTACTTGCTTTACCCAAATCACTGAATCTGCATCAGTATCAAGGGTAAAGTTTGCACGGAACAAGGTATCGGCAAATGCAACGACAATCTCATCGTCCATACTGTCGGCAGCACAGTGAATGGCGTGCGCAGTACCTAGCGGTTTATCTTGGTAATAGATGCTTCCTTTGGCACCCAAGTTTTCTGCAACTTTCTTGAGATCCATTTCGACTTGCTCGCCAAAATCGCCAATAATAAAAGCGATTTCATCCACCTTCTTATCGCCACATACACTCACGATATCTTCAACCAGGCGCTGAACGATAGGCTTCCCTGCTATAGGAATTAAGGGTTTAGGTACGGTGAGGGTGTGGGGTCGAAGACGCGATCCGCGACCTGCCATCGGTACGATAATTTTCATATTTATAACGGTTTATTGGTCGTTGTAATTAGTTTTTTCCTGTGCTTCCAAATCCACCAGCGCCACGGTCTGTATCACTCAAGTCGCTGACGGCTTCCCATTGGAATTGGCTGTATTGGGCCACGACTATCTGTGCAACTCTCATGCCATCTTCTATTGTGAAGGGCTCGCTGCCGTGGTTGATGAGTAGTACGCTTACATCGCCGCGGTAATCCGCATCTATAGTCCCAGGGCTGTTTAGAACGGTTACGCCGTGCTTATAGGCCAGACCAGAACGTGGGCGAATCTGTGCTTCGAACCCGTTGGGTAAAGCCATAGCAATACCCGTAGGAATAAGCGATCTTTCACCGGGCTTAAGTACTACCGGAGCATCTATATTGGCACGCAAATCCATCCCGGCACTTTGCGGGGTTTCAAATTGAGGAAGGGCATGTTTGCCGCTATAGATTACTTGTATTTTCATTTTTTGAATAAGAATTTGAAGAGTCCGTTGCGTTCCACCATTAACATAACGAAAAGATAGGTTAGTCCTAGTCCAATTTTAAGATTGTCATCGCTCAGAGGTAAATAGTGAAGGGCAAAAGCCAAACCACTCGAAACTATAATAAGCCCGCCAATCTTACTCCAGTTGTAAGGCACTCTGTAGTTGCGGTTTCCCCAAATCAAACTAGCAAAGAACATAGCGGTATAAGCGACGAGTGTTGTGATTGCTGCTCCCAATATCCCCATCCGTGGGATGAGTACAACATTACCGACCACAGTTAAGGTAAGTCCCACAAAAGTGATGTAGATCCCGTAAGTAGTCTTATCGCTCACCTTGTACCACATGTTCAAATTTGTATTGATACCGAGAATGACATTGGCGAGCAATAAAATGGGTACTAGATGAAGGCCTACCCAAAACTTTTCATCAATGAAAAATTTCAGGTAATCTAAGCCAGCGATGATGAGCACAAACCCTACGCACATCACCCAGGTAAAACCTTCCATGACCTTCGCCATTTTTTCTTTGCCGTCGCCTAGATTGGCATTTTTGAAAAAGAAGGGTTCTGCTGCATATCTGAATGCCTGATTGAACAATACTAAAAAAATTGAAATTTTATAGACTGCCCCATAGATACCCAAACTTTGCGCCCAGCTCTCATGTGGCAGCAAATATTTGAGCAATTGACGGTCTAGCATCTCGTTGGCAATCCCCGCCAATCCACCTATTAAGAGGGGTATTCCAAAGGCCAATAACCCCTTGGTATATTTCTGGTCCAGACTGAATCTAAACCCTCGAAAGGTTGGTAGAAGGAGTACAAACATCAAGATGGAGGCCCAAAGGTTTGCCATAAAAATATATTGCACGCCGCGCAGCTCGTGTGTGAACCATGGCGCCACTCCATTCAATTCCCACAACGCCGGCAAGAAGAAGTACAGGTTTACCAAGACGTTTGAGAAAATCAAAGCCAATTTTATTCCAGCGAACCGTACCGCTTTGTTTTGCCTTCTAAGTCGAGCAAAGGGAATAGCCGCGAGTGCATCCAAGGCTAAAATGGCAAATAGATAGCGCAAATATTCTGGGGTCTGTTCGTAGCGCAGGGCACTCAGCAATGTGTTTTGACCAAAGTAGGTGAGTACCCCAAAGGCACCTAACACGAGCAAAATCAAAGTGATAGAAGTTCCGAATACCTTGCGTTCGTCCCAGCCTTCCTTTTCACTAAATCTGAAATAGGCCGTTTCCATACCGAAAGTACATATGACGATAAGAAAGGCAATGAGACTGTAAAAATCTACGTTGACCCCGTATTGGGATTGGCTTAAAACCGCGGTCTGCAGCGGCACCAACAGAAAGTTGATCATGCGCCCTAGAATGCTGCTTAATCCGTAAATCGCCGTTTGACCGGCGAGCTGTTTCATACCGTTACTCACTCCTCAAATATAGCCTTTGGGTCGTACCTTTGGGCGACCTTAATAATGAACTCATGAACAAGCGATTTATTGTATCTATTCTCGCCTTAGTATTTACCTTATCTCTTCAAGCACAAGAAGTGGCTATCGATAAGGGTGCTCCCAAGCGCATGCAGTGGGATTTAGGTTTCCTTGCATCGGATTCCCTTAAAGGCCGTTTGCCTGGAACTCCCGGCAATGATCTTGCGCGTGACTTCATAGAGCGACGCATGTCAGAGTATGGTCTCGAACCTTACGGTGAAAACGGCTATAGACAAGCTTTTCCAGTTCCTGAATATGCTGCAATAGATTACGATCGGACAGGCCTCAGATTGGGCAAAAAAGTCCTCGTTCCTCATTTAGACTTCTATCCTGTGGCCTACAGTGGTAATGGCGAATTTTCTGCGAAAACCCTCAGCATTGGATACGGTATCGTCAAAGAAGACGGCTCCTACAACGACTACGAAGGCAAGGACCTTGAGGGCAAAATTGCCGTACTCAACGCGAGCTCCCCCGACGGTGTGCACCCGCACAGCGAGTATGCGGCCTACCACAGCGTAAACCAACGCCTTAAATTGGCCAAAGCCAAGGGTGCAGCAGCAGTACTTTTAATCAACCCTGAAAAAACGGCCTCGGACCTTCCCGAATTCTTCAAGGCCATTAAGCCGATTGACATCCCAGTTCTCTTTGTGCGCAACGAGGTGGCGGCTAAAAAATTGGCAAAAAAATCTCAAAAAGTGAGTCTCGCAGTTCGTATGAAAGAACGCTATAGCACGGGTTACAACCTCGCAGGATTCATTAACAATAATAAAGCTTCCACAGTCGTTCTGGGCGCACACTATGACCACATTGGTATGGGTAGGGAAAACAGCCTCTACAAGGGCGCTCCAGACATACACAACGGTGCCGACGACAACGGCTCAGGCACCACTCTTTTGCTCGAAGCCATACGCTACTACGGCAATCGCAGGGACACCAACTACAACTACGTCATCCTTTTCTTTAGCGCCGAGGAAAGCGGCCTGATTGGCTCTAAATACTTCACCGAGCACCCAACCTTTCCCCTTAAAATGGTGGAATACATGATTAATTTCGATATGGTGGGTCGTCTGCGCAGTGACCGTCTCCAAATTTCTGGAACAGGTACTGCTGAGCAGTGGGACGAGGTCCTAGATTCACCTATCCATAATCTGGACATCAAGAAAGATCCTGCCGGTGTAGGCCCTTCAGACCACACTTCATTTTACTACAAAAACCTACCGGTGCTTCACCTCTTTACTGGTACCCATGAAGATTACCATAAACCGTCCGACGATGCCAATAAGGTGAATTACAAGGGGATGGCAAAATTGGCCGCAATGGTCTACACCATTACCGCACGCACTTCCTCCTTCGAACGCCTGAATTTTCAAAAAACAAGCAGTTCAGAGGAGAAAACTGCACCGCGTTTTTCCGTCACGCTCGGCGTTGTGCCGGATTACCTTTTTGGCGGACCTGGCCTGAAAATTGACGGTGCTACTCAAGGCCGTCCGGCCGCGAATGTTGGCATGAAGGCGGGAGACATCGTGATGAAAATAGGCGATTTCGTCATCGATGACATATATGCCTATATGGGGGCTCTTGGCGCCTTCAAGAAGGGCGATACTACCACGATCGTTTATAAGCGTGGCGGTAAGGATATAGAAGCAGAAATCACTTTTTAATGGAACAGAAATCACATAGTGTAGCAGTCATTGGTGGTGGTTCCTTTGGGACGGCCCTCACCAAAATCTTTAGTGATACCCTCGGGCATTGTGCCTGGTGGATGCACAACAGAGAAAGTGCTATGCATGTGATGCGCTACCACCACAATCCTCGCTACTTAAGTTCCGTTGGCTTTAATCCAGAGGCGATTTCAGTATTCGAGGACATTGAAGCGTGTATAGCTGAGGCAGATATCGTAGTGCTAGCCGTACCAAGCGCATTTGTGAAAGAGGTGTTGGCAGATTTAGATCCGGCACTGCTACTTAAAAAGATTGTAGCCACAGCAATCAAGGGGATTATTCCTGACGAAAATATGATTGTGGGTCGTTACTTAAATGAAATTCTTAAAGTTCCGGAAGAGCAGATAGTGGTGATCACAGGTCCTTGTCACGCCGAGGAGATTGCACTAGAACGACTGAGCTACCTAACGTTGGCAGCACGCGAAAAATCGGTTGCGAAAATGGTCGCACAATGCATGGAGAGCCACTACATAAAGTGCACCTTGAGCGACGATTTGTACGGGACGGAATATGCGGCTGTATTGAAGAATATCTACGCCATTGCCGCTGGGATGTATCACGGACTAGGCTATGGTGATAACTTCCAAGCAGTCCTGATGAGTAATGCGGCGCGTGAGATGAACAGGTTTATGAAAGCGGTGAGCGATACTAAGGTGAACATTTATAAAAGTGCCTATCTGGGAGACCTTTTGGTAACCGGTTACAGCCAATTCTCGCGCAATAGAATGCTCGGCAACATGCTGGGTAAGGGCTATACCGTCAAAAGTGCCAGAGCAGAGATGAATATGGTCGCGGAAGGGTATTATGCGGTTCCACTCGTCCATAAACTTCGCAGAAAACGCGAAGTGAAGATGCCTATTGTAAAGGCTGTTCATTCGGTATTGTACGAAGGGAAATCGGCGAAAAAAGAGATGGAAAAATTGGCCCAAAAACTAGGTTAAGCTCAAAACTTTGAAGAAATGAGGGCGTTACTAAGGCAGAAAACAATGCAATGAAACTAATTCTTACCATATTCTCCCTTGCCCTTGGAACCACGCTCGCGGCGCAGGATGCTACAACGATCTTAAAGAAGAGTGAGGCCTACTTGCGCGGTGCGCAGAGCACAGCCGAGGTCAGTATTACCACGGTCCGACCGGGTTGGCAACGTACTATGGATGCCAAACTATGGAATAAAGGCACAGACAAGAGCTGCATTTTAATCACTGGCCCCAAGCGTGACGCGGGTACTGTTTTCATGAAAAATGGCGAGGACATATTGAACTACGTACCCGCAATCAAAAAGTTGGTGGCTTTGCCGGCGGCATTAGTTCAGAACTGGATGGGAACGGATATTTCTAACGATGCTTTAATTAATGCGGGATCCTTGACGGTGGATTATAACCCAGAGATTACAGGTTCTAAGGAGATGTCAGGAGTAGATTGTTGGGTGCTGGAGTTAATGCCGAAACCCAATGCACCGGTCGTCTGGGGTAGAATAGTTGCGTACATCGATAAGGCTACATTCGTACAATTGGGCGGAGAGTTTTACGACGAAGACGAGTTCCTAATCACGGAAATGCAAGCTTCAGAATTGACAAATTTTGACGGCCGTAAACTCCCCAAAGTCATTAAAATGATTCCGGCAGAGGATCCAGAGAGCTATACAGAGATTCGTTATAGCTATGTAGATTTTACCACACCTATATCGGATAGTTTCTTTACTAAGGCCAACATCAAAAAGATAAAATAATGCTCAAGCTTGCTTGGCGCAACATATGGAGAAATAGGGGACGAAGTGTTATTACCATCGCTGCGGTAATGTTCTGTGTAATCTTCGCCGTTGTGCTGCGAAGCTTTCAAGTTGGTGTTTGGGAGAACATGATCCACGAAATCGTGGGTAACAACTTTGGATACCTACAAATTCATGAAGATGGATTTTGGGCTGATCAGAGCTTAGACCGTACCATAGATTTTAATACTGTAAATGTCCAAGAGCTTCTCTCCGTGAATGGTGTAGATCGATTAATCCCAAGAATGGAAAGCTTTTCGTTGCTGTACCACGGCAGCAATACTAAAGGCTCACTGGTTATGGGGATAGATCCTGCTCTGGAACTGCCAGGATTGCAACTAGATGACATCCTTTTGGAAGGCCGTAGCTTTTCCCGAGACGATAGTGTTATTGTGGTCAGTGAGGGCTTGGCAAACTACTTTAATGTAGGTCTTGGCGATACTTTGTTGTTTATGGGCCAAGGCTACCACGGCGCAACAGCATATGGTGCGTTCCCTATCGGTGGAATTGCAAGAATGACCAATCCGGAGTTAAACAAGCAACTGGTTTTGATGCCTTTTCAGAAGGCACAATACATGTACAATTGTACCGACAGAGCTACTACTCTAGTTGTTGCTGTAAATAAGGATTCGAATTACGAGACGGTAGGAGCTGCGCTTAAAGGATTGGGCGCAGAAGGGTTGGAGATTTTAGAATGGAAGGAATTGTTCCCCGAAATCATTCAAACCATAGAGGTGGACATGGCGGGTGGGCGAATTTTTGTCACCATTCTGTACTTCATCATTTCCTTTGTTTTGCTTGGTACCGTCATCATGATGGTTGCTGAACGCCAGCGAGAATTTGGAATTTTGATAAGTATCGGGATGAAGAAAACGAAATTAGCCTATGTGACTTTATTGGAAAACATCATGCTTATTATGGGTGGAGCCATCGCAGGTATGGCCGTAGTTAAACCGGTCCAATTCTATTTTAAATACCACCCTATCGACCTCAGTGGTCGGATGAAAGAAGCCATTGAGCAATACAATTTCGAGCCCAAACTCTATACTACCACTTCCTTTATCATCAATCTTAATCACGGAACAATCATTTTTGCTATTGGGGTATTGGTGAGTCTATATGCATTGGTGAAAATTATGAAGTTGAACCCTATAGAAAGTATGCGCTCATGATTATCAAAGTCGCTTGGCGAAACATCTGGCGCTCCCGAATACGCTCCATCATCGTGTTGAGTTCTATTGCTATAGGAATTTGGGCGGGACTGCTCATCATCGGGTTCTCTTTCGGGATGAACAACGAACGAACAGCTGCGGCAATAGGCGCCACATTGGGGCACAGCCAGGCGCATTCCTCAGACTTTTTAGAAGACCCTAGTCCTAGTGCGGTCATAGCTCCTGCGGCTTATGAAAACCTTGTTGCCACATTGGAAAATCAGCCTTTTGTGACCGGTTATACGCCACGAACCATGCTTCAGGGAATGGTCGCTTCGGCGAAGCAGACACGCGCTTCAAGAATAATAGGCGTTAACGCTGAAAGTGAACGCGCCAATACCACCATAGCTACTTATATGCTCGAGGGAGATTTTTTCGAGACTCGGGTGCGTAAGGGGGTAGTAATCAGTGAAAAATTGGCTAAGAAAATGGGCCTTAGAATGAGAAAAAAAATGGTCCTCACCTTTCAGGACCATAATGGAGTCATTCACAAAGCATCATTTAGGGTCAGCGGCATCTATCGAACCTTAAATGCGGCATGGGATGAACTCAACATTTACGTTCAGCAGAAGGATGTTGAACTCATTGTTGGCACATCGCTCATCCACGAGGTATTAATCATTTATGACAAGAGTGAGGACACGGAAGAGAAGACTGCTGCAATTAGCGCAAATATTGTATTGCCCACAATAATCACTTCTTGGAAACAGAATAGCCCAGAACTAGGATTTGCTGACGATATGATGGGTATTATGCTAGTGCTTGTTCTAGGAATTATAATGCTCGCCCTCCTTTTTGGCATCATTAACAATATGCTGATGGCGGTATTGGAACGCCGCAGAGAGTTGGGGATGTTGATGGCTGTAGGTATGAACAAGCGTAAGTTGTTCTTCATGATTTTGATAGAAACATTGATGCTTGGCCTAGTGGCCGGACCGATCGGAATTATAATGGGCGACCTAAGTGTTCGCGCGATGATGGAGGTAGGACTCGATCTAAGTACTAAAAAAGACGGCTTGGCAGAGCTGGGTATGCAGAGCACGATTTACCCTGAGGTTGTACCGGAATATTATGCAATCATCGCTGTAATGGTCATTATGACTGCACTAATTGCAGCATTGTTTCCGGCCTACAAAGCATTGAAGTTGAACCCGGTGAGAGCCATTAGAGGAAATTAGGGTATGAGCAAAGCAGTTATTGAAGTAAGAGGGCTATACAAAGTGTACGAAGGCGCTGTTCCTGTAAAGGCAGTGAACGGGATTGATTTGACCATTACCGAGGGGGAGTTTACCGCACTCAAAGGTCCTTCGGGCTGCGGTAAAACCACGCTATTAAACCTCTTGGGTGGTTTAGATCAGCCGACATCAGGATCTATACTTATTGATGGCATTGATATCACTGAGCTCTCGGACAATGAGCTCATTGATTTTAGGTTGCACAACATCGGATTCGTTTTTCAGGCGTATAATCTCATTCCTGTGTTAAGTGCTACAGAAAATGTGAGCTTCATCATGCTGCTTCAGGACCGCCCTAAGGAAGAGCGTTTGGCGCGTGCCGAGCAGCTTTTGAAGGCAGTTGGCTTGTCGGGGAAGGAGAATATACGCCCGGGCCAGCTCTCTGGCGGACAGCAGCAACGCGTGGCCGTAGCGCGTGCCTTAGCATCAAAACCTAAATTTGTCCTGGCAGACGAGCCCACTGCGAATTTAGATTCTGAGAGCACCTCGAAATTGTTAGACATAATGGATGAGCTGAATGCTCAAGAAAACATGACGTTTGTCTTTGCGACTCACGATGACAGGGTCATTGCAAAAGCCAAAAGAGTAGTGAGTATTGGCGACGGTAAGATCATTAGCGATACGGCGAAATAAAAGTTAAATCGACGCACATTACCCCTTTGGTATTCTTGTCAAAAATTCTTGCACGCCCTCAGAGCGAAACGCCCTTTTTATTGCTCCCTGTGGGGTTTGCGAAGCAGGATGTCGAGGTTCTGTATGTCCATAAAAAAGAATTGAATGAGATTACTGATTTTGTCTAACCTTTGTCAAAATTCTTATAGACATGTTTAAAGGTACCTCTATTCAGTTTGTAGTCGATGCAGCAGAAGTTCGTGAAGAGCTTAATGCTGGAGGTCTGAATTGGCCAATTATTAAGATTCTTGGCGACGAGGAAGACGAGGATAAGAATCCAGAAGAGATGAGTATTTCAAATACAGGTGTCGCTATTTACATCGATAGCATTGATCTTATATTGAAAGAGCGCGTTGAAAAGGCAAAGGAAATTGTCACGACGGTGGCACGCATGATTCAATACTTCAACGCACGCAACGAAACTGCTGTCCTATTCTTCCACACGAGCTGGCAGACGTATTTAGTTAAGGAGGATTAATCCTTCAAATGGTTCTGCAAGAGTCTCGCTTTCTGTATACCAACGCATTCTACGAGTGCCTCGAAGGGTGCTTCTTTTACCTTTTTCACGCTTTTAAACTTGCGCATTAACGATTTGCTCGTCTCGGGACCAATTCCTTTTATTCCGTTCAATTCGCTCTTATAGGCTCCTTTGCTCCGCCTGTTTCTGTGGTGGTTCAACGAGAACCTATGGGCCTCGTCCCGAGCCTGCTGAATAATCTTCAGTGTTTCGCTTCGTTTGTCGAGATAAAGCGGATATGGGTCACCTGGGAAGTAGATTTCTTCCAGACGCTTGGCAATACCAATAATGGTAATCTTGCCTCGCAGCCCTAGTCGTTCGAGCGAACTCAGCGCAGCACTTAGCTGACCTTTACCTCCGTCAATGACAATCAACTGCGGCAGGGGCTCTCCCTCGTCCAAAAGGCGTTTATATCTTCTGTGTACGACTTCTTTCATTGAAGCGAAATCGTCAGGACCTTCTACTGTTTTGATATTGAACTTACGGTAATCTTTTTTCGACGGCTTTCCGTTTTTAAAGACGATACAGGCAGAGGCAGCATTTGTTCCTTGAATGTTTGAGTTGTCAAAGCATTCCAAGTGACGCGGTTCCTCAGGCATGCGTAAATCCGTCTTCATCTGGGTCATGATACGCTTCACGTGGCGGTCGGGATCAATAATCTGAATGTTTTTCAATTTCTCTTGACGGTAGTACATCGCATTCTTAATGCTGAGGTCTATGAGTTTTTTCTTCTCCCCTTTCTGCGGTACGGCAAATTCTACCCCCTCGAGCTCCAAGGCTACAGCGTGTGAAGTGAACACCCTTGGGGAGGTCGAACCAAACAGATCTCGTATCTCTGGAATAGCTAGGTGTAAGAAGTCGTGATATTCCTCCTCGAGCTTCTTCTTCATTTCCACGGTATAGCTCTGAACAATGGCTCCTTCAACAATTTTCAGGTAGTTGACATACCCAAATTCGGCATCCATACTTACGCTGAACACATCTATATTGGTTATACGGAAGCTCACTACGGTGCTCTTCACTGCAAATTTTTCGAGGACATCTAAGCGCTCCTTGCAGTACTGTGCCTGCTCAAATTCGAGATTTTCGGCATGGCCTGCCATTCGTTCTTTCAGGCTGCGTTTTACCTCTCCAAGCTGCCCTTTGATAATTTTTCGCGCAGCATTGACATCTGCGTTATAGTCTTCTTCGCTCTGCAGGTCTTCACACGGACCTTTACAATTTCCGATATGGTATTCAAGACATAGTTTGAACTTTTCTTTCTCAATATTTTTCTCACTCAGCAGGTACTTGCAGGTACGTGTAGGGTACATCTGCTTGATCAGCTCAAGCACGGCTTTCATAGCTTTTACAGAAGGGTATGGACCGTAGTACTCACTTCCGTCACGTTTGATGTTGCGTAGGCCATAGATTCTCGGGAAGCGCTCTTTTCGTATGGTGATATAGGGGTAGCTCTTATCGTCCTTTAAGTTGATGTTGTACCGCGGCTGGTGCTGCTTGATGAGGTTGTTTTCAAGCAACAAGGCATCTCCTTCAGAATCCGTGATGATGGTTCGGATATCGGCAACTTTCTTCACCATGACGGCAATACGGGCGCTAGTTACACTCTTGGTAAAGTAGCTGCTGACCCGCTTTTTCAGGTCTTTAGCTTTCCCAATGTAGAGAATATTCCCGTCCTTATCAATGTGCTGATAGACCCCTGGTTTGTGAGGTAGGGTCTTAAGCAGATTTTGAATGTGTACGGGTGCGTTTGCCATTGAAGTAAAGATAAAAAAACCCGACTCCCTCACAGGGAGCCGGGTTATGTTCGCGTGTTAAGCGAGTGGAGATATTTTTTAGCGGGCGTCCATAATGGTGACCGTACCGTTGATGACGTATTGATACTCATCTGCGGCATTAATTAACTCAATGGTGTAGAAGTACACTCCATCGGCTAATTTTACATTGTTTTGGTTAGTTCCTATCCACGGATTACTGTTGTCGTAAAGCGGTTCGCTTTGCCATACTCTATCACCCCATCTATTGAAAATAGTTACCTGACTTAGGTCATTATAATCTTCAACGTATTGAAGGATGAATTCATCATTTACATTATCGCCATTAGGCGTGATGAAGTTTGGTACAACAACAGTATCTGGTACCGGCGGGGTTGTAATAATGATTGGCAAACAGTTTGAGTATGCCGTGTATTGCGTATCACCTGGGTTAATGGTACGAACACATACGCGATATTCACCTGGAACAAGCTCTACAAACATTTCATAGGTCGTGTCTGGAGCAATTACTGGGTTTTGTGGCGAACTCACGTGGTCGTGCACAAATTCCTGCATCCATATCCCATTAATTTTCTCTTGCAATACCACTGCGTAGCTGTCTACCGGCCAAGCGTTATAAGTATTCCAAATAAGATTGATGGCGTTGGTATCAGGGTCAACGATTGGTACCACACCATTATCTCTCTGCAACAATATGCTATGCGCATCTCCCGTTGGGCCTTGCATATCGTCATTCAATTTCATGTCTACGCGGTAATCGTAGCTGTCTTGATCAACTTTGATGAAGCCGATTTGGTTATCTTTAAAGTCATACTTGTACTGATTAAATACTGTACCTACTTTGTTCCATTGTATCTGCCCTGGATCTTTGCGGAAAATTTGCCATTCTTGGAAGAGGTAGTTCGGGTACGATGATGTATCAGCACTCCATTCAATTACCGGATTCTTATCATCTTCAATAGTTACGTTTTCAAGCTGATAGTCAGCGTTAAAACAGCCTTCGACATTCAGCTGGATGGTATCAAATTCGTTCATTGGGAAACCACACTTATTCAAAAGAGTATTCCCGTCATTCCCAACTTTGGAGTACAGAAAATACTTACCGTTTTTGGTAAGTGGCTTGAACAGTTTGATAGTCATTTGAGAAGCCTCAAAGTTGTTATCACAGTTTGCAGTAATTGACTCAATAGCCAACGGTTGACCGTCAGGTTTTGTCAAACGGAAATCAGTACCATCTGGAGAGATGGAACTACAATCTAGTTTAACAGCGAATTTCAAGGTTACTGAAGAATCCAAACAGTTGTAATCAACTGTCGGAAGACCGTTTACTGGGTCTTGATACATACCGGGTGCTTGGTAATCAAGCTGCACACCCGCTTGAGCCAACGGCGTACATGCAGAAGCAATGGCAATCTGCATATCGCGATTTACTTCACCAATCTTACGCCATACGTACAATGTAGAGTCGAAACGGTACTCATCCACAGTTACTGCCATTACGTCAATCTCAATAGCAGATGGCTTAAAGGTAATCAAACCAGAAGACGGGTTCATGTATAATGAATTCGCCGGGTTCGTTGTAATTGGCTGGTCGTAAGTCCAACCTGCAGCGTAAGGAATGTTTGTTGGAGAACAAGATCCAGAAGCACCCGCTTTCACGTGTGAAATACGGTAATAAATAGAATCTCCGTCCGGCTCAACAACACTTTGCTTCCAGTTAAATGTACGACCTGTGCAGAATGCACGCACTGGCTCACTTACGAATTCTGGGCTGTTGTTCTGACCAATCTGGTTGTTCAACTTAGCCTCAATATAGAAGCCTTGAGAAGAAGGGTTGGTAATATTATCTACTGCTGGGTTACGACAACAAGTACTGAAAGCGAATGTCCAATCTGGCGCATTACCCGGTAAAGTAATTTCGCCTTCGTACAACATTACATTGATAGTTACCCCTGCATTGGAGCTGCTTACACAATCAAAAAGCGTTGGAGCCACAACCCCTGACCCGCCTGTCGTACCTACCTCTGAAAGTGTAGCACTTACGGTAGCAAAGTTTGCGGAACATGCATAAATTGTTGCAGAAGCCGGCAAATTGATGCCGGTCGCGTCGCGGTAAAGACGCATAGTGATTTTGTATTTGTGTGAGTTTCCAGTTGAGCTGATGTATTCGTATTGAATATCTCCGCCTGCATTGTGTGAGGCCTCAGCGACTGTTGACATTCCAACGAATGCAAACGCCAGAATAAAGAGACGAATAACGTTTTTCATGAGGTTGTTCTTCTTGTACATTTTCAGTAGCTTAAATATCCATATAAAAATCGGCGGGTACAAGGAGAATGAGTAAACGAATCGGTTTACCGAGAAAGAAGTACATATATACCTACAAACCCCAACACTGCGCCGCTCAAGAGCTCTCTAAGCGAATGACGTTTTAGTAGAATGCGTGCCCAAGCCGTTGCTCCACAAAGGCCAACTAGCAAGAACATAGTGTATAGGTTGCCGGCGCTGTACCTCTCAAAGAGGGCGAGATATAGGCCAGTAAATCCCGCAACACCTGCCATATGCGCACTGCTTTTGAAAAATGGAATAAGTACTGAACTAACGACCAGAACAAAAGCGCTTGCTAGAGTACTGTATACAATTTCACGAGGCGCACCAATGTTCATAAGAATCCGAGAGGTTAGGATAGCACTAAACGCTGCAACCATATAGGGATAAATACGGTCTTGTTTCCTAATGAGGTGTACACTTTCAATAATGCCCAATACCGTGAGTATGTAGATAACGAGCAAAGGAATGAGGTAGGTGCCTGTGAAGACGATAAATAGTATTTTAATGATGCTCTCGAAGGCGAAAACATCGGGATGTATAAACAAAATGTATAGCGCTCCAACTGTAGGTAATAATCCAGGATGGAGTGTATAGCTTAACAGCTGTGCAAGGATATGTTTGAAGCTGTAGTGCACTAGAGTTCTTTTCTCATTCGGGCTACCGGAATATCGAGTTGCTCGCGGTATTTAGCGACAGTTCGACGTGCGATAGGGTAGCCTTTTTCCTTAAGAATGTTGGCGAGGGCTTCATCAGTTAATGGCTTTCGCTTATTCTCTTCAGTAACTACATCTTCAAGAATCTTCTTGATCTCTCGTGTGCTGACCTCTTCACCTTCCGCGTTGGTCATGGACTCTGAGAAGAAGCGCTTAATCAAGAAGGTGCCGTATGGCGTTTGAATGTATTTATTAGACGCGACGCGACTTACAGTTGAGATGTCCATTTCAATTTTTTCTGCAATATCCTTTAGGATCATTGGCTTGAGTTTTCGTTCGTCGCCGGTTAAGAAGTATTCACGTTGGTATTCTAGGATAGCTTCCATCGTAAACATCAGGGTCTGCTGGCGCTGAACTATGGCCTCAATGAACCATTTGGCGCTATCTAGCTTTTGCTTCACAAAAAGCTGCGCTTCTTTCTCTGATTTATTTTTTTGTCCACTGGCCTTGTAATGCTCAAGCATTTCCCGGTATTTCGGACTAAGGCTCAGTTCTGGCGCATTCCTGCCGTTTAAGGTCAATTCCAATTTGTCGTCAACAATCTTCAGGTTGTAATCTGGAATTACATTTTCTGTTGGTCTGCTGAGGTTAGAAGAGCCCCCAGGTTTGGGATTCAATCGGCCAATTTCTTCAATGGCTTCCTTCAGCTCATCTTCCTGAACACCTAAGCGGTCCATCAATTTATTATAGTGGCGCTTTACGAAAATATCAAAGTAGTCCTCGAGAACACTCAAGGCGAGATTTACGCTTAGTGATGGAGTTTTACGTTCCAACTGAAGAACCAGACACTCCTGCAAATCGCGTCCTCCGACACCCGCAGGGTCTAAATCCTGAATCACCATGAGAAGTCTCTCAAGTTCCTTGTCATCGGTGAATACTCCTTGCGAGAAGGCGAGATCGTCAACTATATCTTCCATCGACCGACGCAGAATTCCGTCATCGTCAATTGTACCTACTAGGTAAATCGCTAGATCTAAATCTGCTTCGCTGAGGTTGAGCAGCCGCAATTGGCTGATAAGGCTTTCATGGAAACTTTCACTGACAACCACGGGTGCTTCGTACAATTCGTCGTCTACACTAAAGTTATTTGCTCTGGTGCGGTATTCCGGGATATCATCGTCGCGGAGATAGTCGTCCCAATTGATTTCTTCCATACTCTCGCGAACTTCGCGATCGTCGGCACTGTCGTTTTCAAAGTTGTCCTCTTGCTTTTCCCTACCTTCGTTTAGCGCTGGGTTTTCTTCCAGCTCTTCTTTGATGCGTGCCTCCAGACTTTGCGTCGGTAGCTGCACCAACTTCATAAGCTGAATCTGTTGCGGACTCAGCTTTTGTTGAAGTTTTTGTGATAGGGTTTGCTTTAACATCGGTTAGGGGTATGAGGCAGTTTAAAAGTTCGCACTTTTTGGTGCTCGAGGGAACGGAATTACATCACGGATATTTCCCATGCCGGTTGCGAACAATACCAATCGCTCGAAGCCTAGTCCAAATCCACTGTGTACGCATGTTCCAAACTTGCGTGTCTCGAGATACCACCAAAGCTCTTCCTCTGGTATACCTACATCGGTCACCTTTTGTTTGAGGACATCGTATCGCTCTTCACGTTGCGAACCGCCGACGATTTCACCTATGCCTGGGAATAAAATATCCATGGCACGAACGGTTTTCTCATCTTCGTTAAGACGCATGTAGAAGGCCTTTATATTGGCAGGGTAATCGAATAAAACCACCGGTGCTTTAAAGTGTTTTTCAACGAGGTAACGTTCATGCTCACTCTGAAGGTCAGCACCCCATTCGTTAATGAGATATTTAAATTTTTTCTTCTTGTTTGGCTTACAGTTGCGCAAGATTTCAATCGCCTCATTGTAGCTTAAGCGGACGAAGTCGTTACTCACTACAAACTCGAGCTTTTCGATAAGCCCTTGTTCTGAGCGCTCGTTCTGCGGCTTGGTCTTTTGCTCGTCCATAAAACGCTTGTCTAGGAATTCAAGGTCGGCACGGCAGTTATCTAAGACATATTTAATAGTGCGTTTCAAGAAGTCCTCTGCGAGGTCTATGTTCATTTCGAGATCATAGAAAGCCATCTCTGGCTCAATCATCCAGAACTCTGCAAGGTGACGCGTTGTATTTGAATTTTCAGCACGGAACGTAGGGCCGAAGGTGTAGATTTTCCCCAAACCCATAGCACCAAGCTCGCCTTCGAGTTGGCCACTTACTGTAAGATGTGTTTCTTTTCCAAAGAAGTCTTTACTGCTTTCTTGATCGGTGCCATGAGGTAGTGTCGTAACTCGGAACATTTCACCAGCACCTTCAGCGTCAGATCCAGTAATAATTGGGCTATGCCAGTTGAAGAACCCTTCTTTATTGAAGTAGTCGTGTATTGCAAAAGACAGGGCGTGACGAATGCGGAACACCGCGCCAAAGGTCTTTGAGCGAGGACGCAGGTGCGCAATCTCACGCAAGAATTCTAGGCTGTGTTTTTTTGGCTGAAGTGGGTATTCCTCAACAGGCGCATCACCCAAAATATCAAAAGATTGCACGATGATTTCAACGCTCTGTCCTTTTCCTTGACTCTCTGTAAGCACACCAGTAACTGCCACACAGGCACCAGTGGTGATGCGCTTGAGCTCGTTTTCGTCTTCGTTCTCGAAGTCTACGACACATTGCAGATTGGCCAAACAAGACCCGTCATTGATGGCAATGAATTTATTGCTTCTAAAGCTACGTATCCATCCTTTAACTGTAATGATACTGCCTAAAGTTGGCTCTTGTAAGATTTTCGAAATGCTCATTTCTCGTATTGTTTGCTACAAATATGCACTAAGTAGCCCATTTAAAATACGATTTTTCTGTAAAAATCAACTCGATCTTAACATAATGGCATAAAAATTGTTATGAGATGGAAACTCAGGAAACGATTTATGTATATTTCGTTTCCAATATAAAGTAAAACGGCCTTCGTATCTACCCTAACGACCAATGACTATTACTCCAGACGCTGTAAAAATTTTTGCTACTGGATTTGAGCTTTTCAAAAAGTTCGGAGTCAAAGCAGTTACTATGGAACAAATTTCCAGTACCTGTGGGATTTCGAAAAAGACGCTCTACAAATTCGTTTCAAATAAACCTGATTTTCTTTTTCAATCGTTCAGCTTTTTTGCCCAAAGTATGGAAGGCGTTTTATACAATGTTCTCAAGAAAAACGGAGGAAATGCTATTGACGATTTATTTGCCATTGAACGTTTTGCGGAACAGCATATGCGCGGTGATGAGGATCGATTGATTGGACAATTGGAGCAATACTATCCTGAATTGGCCCCGAGATTAAAAAAAATGCGTGAGGAGCTAGTAGTCAAGATTACACAAGACAACTTGAGAAAAGGGATGAAAGAAGGGTTGTATCGTGAAGATATTGCCGTAGAGCATATCACCATTCTATATTACGGACATATTTTAGCGGCACACGAAAACAACCTTGCTGAGCGTCCAGCGGACCTCGATGAATTGCGTCAAACAAGCCTGAGGTACCACATCAGGGGGATAGCTTCAGACAAAGGAATTCAATATTTAAATCAACTAATAAACAACGAAGAATGAGAAAACTAGGATTGCTCTTACTGCCTTTGTGCTTGTCTAGTACTGTTGGTGCTCAAGAGAAATTCAGCTTGGCTTTGGCCCAGGAGTATGCGCTTGACCATGCCTACGGGGTACAGATTGCCAAGCTGGAGATAGAGCGTGCCAAACAAATTTACCGTCAGAATCTCGCTTATGGTTTGCCCCAGGCGTCAGCTAGTGGACAATACATCTACAATATCGATCTGGGTGCTTTGGTGACAGATTTTAACGGCGATGGTGTTTTAGATGAGTTAGTATTCGGTACGGACTATCAAGCACAGGGCGGGTTAACGGTGAATCAGCTGATCTTTGACGGCTCTTATATAGTTGGGCTTATGGCCGCAAAAGTTCTCAAGGATGGTGCTTCTATAGGAATGGAGCAAAGCAAAGCCGAACTGAAAAGAGAGGTGGCTAAGGCCTATCATTTGGCGTTGTTGAGTGAGGAGAGTGTCAGAGTATTAAAGGCGAACGAAGGCTACTTGCAAGATCTGGCCTTTGAAATGCAGAAGATGAACGAGGCGGGTATGGTCTCCAAAGCGGATGCCGATCAAGTGATGCTGAACTACAATAACATTAAAAATGCCGTTCTGTATGCTGAGGGTCAAGCGAGGGTTGCGAAGATGCTTCTCAAGCTACAAATGGGGTTCCCTATTCAGCAAGATATTTTAATGGCAGACCAAATGGATGCATTGGTAGTAGATGCCGCGGCAGCTTCAGCTATGGTAAACTTTTCCTTTGATCCAACGAAGACCGTGGACTATCTCGGTATGGAAAATCAAGTGGATGGTTCAGAGCTTCAATTGCTAAATCGGAAATTGGGGTATTTGCCTTCCATTGGTATTACCTATCAGAACAATTTCCAGTATATGAGTGGTGAGTCCAATATTTTCGGAGATGACGCAGTGGAAATTCCAAGTTCATTGGTGGCAGGCAACATTAGCATTCCACTGTTCACTTCAGGAAACGGCCGAGCTAAGGTGCAAGAAGCAAAAATTCAGCGCGATCAAGCAAAAATTGGGTTGAAGCAAATGGAGGACGGTTTGATAATGCAGCACGCTGCTTTGGTTAATGACTTCCACCAAGGAATTGCAGATTACCTTGCACAGAAAGAAAGCGCGGCTCTCGCTAAGCGCATTCGTGATCAGCGAAGGTTGGAATATAAGGAGGGGATGACCTCTTCGATGGAATTGACCCAGAGTGAAGCACAATATCAAGAGGCTTTGCAGGCCAAATTCATTGCTGCTCAGAACGCCTTAGATAAGAAGTCTGAATTGGAATATTTAATGACTAAACAAACACAGAAATAAGAAAAAGACATGAAAAAAGTAGTATTCATTATAAGCAGTATTGCACTTGTAGCATGTGGGACGCCAGAAGAGATGGGTACCACCGACGAGCTGAAAGCGAAGAAAGAGGCGTTGGTTTCTTCACGCGACAGTATCAGTGCTCTTATTTCTGAAGTTGAGCTCCATTTAGCGGCACTTGATACCAACAAGGTATACGATGTAGTGACTTCGAAGGAGGTGGAGCCAAGTTTGTTCTTGCACTATTTCGACGTCTTTGGTATGGTTGAGGCAGATAAGAGCATCAATTTATACACGACGGCCAGCGGCAGTGTAAAGAAGATTTATGTGAAAAACGGACAGTCTGTCGAGAAGAACCAATTGTTGTTGTCGCTTGATACAGATATTATGATGTCTTCCCTTGCTGAGTTGCAGACAGGATTGGAATTGGCCAAGACTGTTTTTGAAAAACAACAACGTCTTTGGATGGACCAGCAGATTGGTTCAGAAATCCAATACTTGCAAGCCAAGAACAACTATGAAGGTTTGGTACAAAAGGTGAAAACCTTGAAGGAACAGATTGAGTTGAGCGAAATTCGCGCACCGTTTTCTGGGTCTATTGACAACATCTTCGCAAAGGAAGGTCAGTTGTCAGGTCCGCAGATGCCGGCTATTCGTTTGGTGAATACTTCAGGTGTGTATGTAAAAGCAGATGTTCCTGAGAGCTATGCCAATCGTGTGTTCGTTGGAACTCCTGCAAGTATAGCCTTTACTTCTATGGACTACGAAGTGACTGCTGAGGTTCTACAGGTGGGCCAATTCATTCAAGAAGGCAACCGTACGTTCTCAATCAATGTGAGCTTGCCTGAGGCGAACGGTGTGAAGCCAAATCAAATGGTGCATATTGCACTTCAGGATTACAGAAACGATGAAGCCTTGACAGTTTCAGCAAGTTTAGTGCAGCAAGATGTGGAAGGCAATGACTTCATTTACACCTTGAGAAATTTTGAAGGAACGGACCGTTACCAGGTCGTAAAAACATGGGTAACCACGGGTCTAACATTTGATAATCAAACAGAGATTGTTTTGGGCCTAGAGGCGGGAATGCTCGTCGTAGAAAAAGGATCGCGCAGCGTTCGTGCAGGTCAAGAAGTAGTATTGGGTTAATCCCGAAATCCACTTAATAACATGGAAGAGAAAAAAAGTTTAATTAAACAGTTCGGACCCTCCAACTTCTCAGTGAAGAACCGAATGACCGTGTACGTACTAACCGTAATCGTCTTCGCGGCAGGTATTTTTAGCTACACGTCGATGCCTTCTGAGGCATTCCCTGAAATTGTCACGCCAGAAATCTATGTAGGTACACCCTATCCTGGGAACTCCCCGGTGGATATTGAGAAGTTGATATCCCGTCCTTTGGAAAAGGAAATCAACGGTATCTCGGGCGTAGATGAGATCAATTCTACCTCGGTAGAGGGCTATTCGACTATCCAAGTAAAATTCAACTTTGACGTCACTCCTGAGGATGCCCTGAGAAAGGTGAAGGACAAGGTGGATGCAGCTATGGGTCAGCCCGACTTTCCTACAGATTTACCAGCGGACCCTAACATATTCGAGCTGAACTTCTCAGAATTGATGCCGATTATGAACATCAATATGTCTGGAGAATTTTCCCTAGACCAACTCAAGGACTATGGCGAATACCTCGAGGAGCGCATTGAGGATTTGACAGAGATTTCCAAAGTAGATATCCGAGGTATCGATGACAAGGAGGTACGCGTATTAGTAGATACGAAAAAGTTGGAGACCCTTGAGTTGAGCTTCCGCGACATCGCCGGAGCTATCCAAAACGAAAACATGACTATTTCAGGGGGTAACCTTTTGGTAGACGGCTACCGTCGCAATGTTCGCGTAGTTGGTGAGATTCGCGAGCTGGATGAGTTGCGCAACGTGGTCATTAAGAGTGAGAAGATGCAGCTTGTACGCCTCGTAGATGTTGCTGAAATAGAATTTGATGAGGTAGAGCGCCAGTCCTACGCGCGACAATACGGCTCTTCAGTTGTGATGCTTGATGTATTCAAGCGCTCAGGTGAAAATCAGATCATCGTAAGTGAAAAAATTGCAAGCCTACTCCAGGACTCTAAAGACGATTACTTCCCGGACAACTTGAGTATTTCGGTGACTAATGACACCTCTGAGCAAACCAAAACTCAGGTGGCAGATCTTGAAAACTCCATCATCTTTGGGATGTTCTTAGTAGTATTGGTATTGATGTTCTTCCTCGGACTGCGTAATGCACTCTTTGTGGGGATTGCTATTCCAATGTCTATGCTCATAAGTTTCGTGATACTTAATGGTATGGGCATTACATTGAATACTATTGTGCTCTTTGCTCTTGTATTGGCGCTGGGTATGTTGGTAGATAACGGAATTGTAGTAGTCGAGAACATCTACCGATTTATGGACGAAGGTTATTCGCGCATTGAAGCAGCTAAGCTGGGTGCCGGAGAAGTCGCCTTGCCTATTATTGCTTCTACCGCAACTACTTTGGCAGCCTTTCTACCGCTGGCATTCTGGCCGGGTCTCTTCGGTGAATTTATGAAGTATTTGCCGTTGACGCTGATTACAGTACTTTCTTCTTCGCTTTTCGTTGCCTTAGTAATCAATCCTGGACTTACGTCAGCGCTGATGAAAGTTGAGGAGGCGCCTTTGAATAAAAAAAGATTGAATATGATTTCTATTGTTGCGATCATATTAGGAGCAATAATTGCCTACGGCGCAGGTGCAATGGCCTTCGGAAACTTGTTTATCTACGGTGGTGTATTTGCCCTCATCTATGCCTATCTCGTGGTTCCTGCTACGGCATGGTTCCAAGGCAAAGCGCTTCCAGCTTTAGAAAGTGGTTACAAGGAAATACTGAATTATGCTTTGAACGGAAGAAAGCCCTTTGTGTTCTTCATCGGAACCTTCGTACTTCTGGTATTCTCCGGAATGCTCTTGGGTGCGTTCCCGCCAAAGACATTGTTCTTCCCGGAAAATATGCCTAACCAAGCCATGGTTTACATCCAGATGCCTATTGGAACAGACATTGAGGAAACTAATGCAGTGACTTTGGAGCTCGAGAAAGAAGTAATGGCCATCGTTAACGAGTTCAACTTTATCGACGAAAATGGTGTTGAGCAGAACTACATGGTAGAATCCGTCATTGCCCAAGTGGGTGAAGGAACCTCAGACCCTAACGCCGGACCTTCTATGGCACAGACACCAAACAAAGCGAAGATCACGGTGCAGTTCCACCCTTTCGCCGAGCGTTTAGATACAGAGGGTAATCGCGTTAGCAGTGCTGGTGTTCTTAATAAGCTTCGTGCTACTTTGAGCAACTACCCTGGCGTGGTCGTTAGTGTGGCAAAAGACAGCAACGGGCCACCAACTGGTCCTCCAATAAATATAGAAATTGCAGGAGACAACTACTTTGAATTGGTTCAAACGGCTGACGAGATTCGTACGTTCATTAACTCCAAGGGTATTGCCGGTATCGAAGAGTTGAAACTAGATGTCGAAACGGGTAAGCCTGAAATGCCGATCGAAGTAGACCGTATTAAGTCACGTGCACTGGGCTTGAGCTCTGCACAGATAGGCGACGCAATGCGCACGGCACTTTTCGGTAAAGAAGTAAGCCGATTTAAAGACGGCGAGGAGGATTATCCTATCAACCTTCGAATGACGGACGAGTACCGCTACAATGTGGAAGATTTGATGAATCAAAAAATCACCTTCCGCGACCAAGCGACGGGCCGGATAAAACAAGTTCCTATCTCTGCAGTAGCCAAGGCGAAGAAGACTTCGACCTTCTCTTCAGTGAAGCGTATTGATCTCAAGCGCGTCATCTCGGTTCAGTCAAATGTGCTTGAGGGTACGAACCCAACCGAGGTGGTAAACATAATTAAAGAGGTGATGAACGATTACGAATTACCACGTGGCATCAAGGTAGACTTTACAGGTGAGCAAGAGGAGCAAGCGAAGGAATTGAGCTTCCTGTCTGGTGCTCTGATGATCGCAGTATTTTTGATTTTCCTCATCCTTGTGAGCCAATTCAATTCTACATCAACACCATTCATCATTATCGTAACCGTCGCATTCTCCCTCATCGGCGTATTCCTAGGTCTTGTCATCTTCCGTATGGAATTTGTCATCATGATGACGATGATTGGTATCATTTCTCTTGCAGGTATTGTGGTTAATAATGCCATTGTATTGATTGATTTTATTAAGCAGTTGACCGCACGTAAGAAAGAAGAGTTGGGCATAGAAGAGAACGAAAAGCTTACCAACCCTGAGCTTATCAAGGTCATCGTTGAAGCAGGCCGTACGCGTTTGCGTCCAGTATTGCTCACGGCGATCACGACCATTCTTGGTTTGATCCCGTTGGCTACTGGTATGAACATCAACTTCTACACGCTCTTTAGTGAGAACGACCCAAATATTTTCTTTGGAGGTGATAATGTGGTATTCTGGGGGCCAATGTCTTGGACAGTGATCTTTGGCTTGACTTTTGCCACCTTTTTAACACTAGTGATTGTACCAGTTATGTACTTCTTATTCGAGAGAATGCAGCGCTTCTTCGTGAGATTAATAGCTTGATAATATCTAACCATAGCTTAAGATTAAGCTACGATTCCAGCGGCGCGATGCGGCGCTGGAATTTTTATTTTTCACCCGATTTTTTGCCCTAATTTTACCCAATGATTGAGCGCTTGCGTAACATAGATCCTCTCGATTTAACCGCATTCACCAACGGCCTTAAAGAAGAGATCGTAGCACGTGTAACGGATAAGATTTCACACTTGGAGTCCTCCCTTGCTGTCGCGGAATTAACGGTGGCCCTTCATTACCTTTTGAGTACTCCCAAGGACCTACTGATTTGGGATGTCGGCCATCAAGGCTATGTGCACAAGGCATTAACAGGACGCTTGGACGCACTGAATACACAGCGTACCAAAGAAGGTATTAGCGGATTTCTTAAACGTGATGAAAGTCCCTACGACTTTTTCGGCGCAGGACACGCATCAACCTCTTTAAGTGTGCTTACAGGAGCGTGTATTGCCGATGCAGCAGCAGGCCGTCGTCGCAAGCGCGTTGCGGTGATTGGAGACGGTTCTATGACGGGCGGTCAAAGCTTTGAGGCATTGAATCATTTAGCCACTACAGCCGGAGATGCATTGGTTATTCTCAACGATAACGACGGCAGTATAGACTCAACTGTTGGTGCACTGCATGAGTACAACAGTTATGGCGGCTACATCCAAAGTCTAGGGTGGGAATACAGCTATCTCGAAAAGGGCAATGATGTTCTTTCTTTGCTTGAGTCCTTGAAAGCAGTCATAGACCGCGGTGGTAAGCAACTCCTTCACATTAGAACTTCGAAGCCAAATTTGAGTAAAAGTAAATCCTACGAACCTGGGACCACCTTTCAATGGTGGGCTGCTGAGCAGATGAAGAAGATTTTAAAGTCAAACCAGCAACTACGTGTGTTTTCTCCTGCAATGTTTGCTAGTAGCGGCTTTGGTCCACTACGCGATGAATTTCCGGAGCAGTTTATCGATACAGGTATCAACGAACCTCACACAGCAACTGCTGCGGCAGGTATGGCTGCGTCAGGTGGGCGTGCATGGGTACATATTTACAGTACCTTCTTACAACGCGCGATGGACCAAGTCATTCATGATATAGCACTTCAAAACTTGCCTGTAATTTTCTTGGTTGATAGAGCGGGTCTGGTCGGCGCTGATGGTCCTACTCATCACGGTGTCTTCGATGCTGGTTTTTTAGCTGACGTACCTAACACCACAATATGGAATCCCAGAAATGGAGATGAACTACAGGCTATGATGGTGGAAGCAGCTTCCATCCAAGATTCTTTGGAAGGCCCGTTGTTCATTCGTTATCCGAAAGCGAAAACTGCTTGTGGTACGCCTGAGAAATTTGAGCCAATGAAGTGGATGTCACAAAAAGAATCAAACTCATTATTGCTCTCTACGGGTGCTCTTTCTTCCCATGTAGAATCTGGTGTTTTTGATCATCTACATTTAGGTCAGGTCAAACCACTACCAGAGAATTTACCACAGTTGTTGAAAGACTATTCAAACGTTTTAGTCGTTGAGGAAAGCATTGGAAACGGAGGCCTCTTTGGAGGATTAGCAGGCCTTGTTGCAGATAAAGACCTCGAAGTAAAATTGGTCAAGAGGAAGATTTCTGACGAATTCACGAACCACGGTAACAGGCATGAGTTACTAAAGGAGTTGGGGCTTATCCCTTAAAGCTCTGGTCCCTCACCTTTACTATGAAAAAACTATCCTTATTGCTTGTTGCGCTTTTTGTTGTAAGCACTAATGCCCAGACCAAATCATTTGCACTGTCATCAAAAGCCACCTTCGAGGTTGGAAATCTTGTCTTTAATACTGTTGAAGGAACTATCGCCGGGGCGCGAGGTACTGCAGAATACGATGAGGGTATTCTGGTGGCCATTATTGGAACGTTGGATGCAAACTCGATTAAAAGCGGAAATAACACTCGCGATTACCACTTGAAGGACAAGGAAGAATTTTTCAATACAAAGGCAACGCCTAGAATTGACTTCACCGCCAAAGAAGTCGTATTTGTTGGAAAATCCTCAGGGGTAACCACCTATAAACTCAGAGGCTCCCTTACCTTGCGGGGAGTATCGAATGATATTGAGATTGAAGTAGAGGAAACTTCAGCCGGTCATTTGGTAAGCACCTTTACCGTGAATCGAGACCTTTGGGGTCTAGGCGATGGCTGGTCCAAAATAATAATTGCGCGAGACATCAAGGTAAGGGTGGATATCCACCTAGAATGAATAAATGAAGAAATTCACCGACTTTGGTCTGAACGATACGCTTTTAGATGCCCTGTTCTACATGAACTTTGAAGAGGCTACGGAGATTCAAGAGAAGGCCATTCCCACAATATTAGAAGGTAAAGATTTGATTGGTTGTGCCCAGACGGGTACAGGAAAAACTGCAGCCTTTGTTTTGCCTACGTTGAATCAAGTTGCAGAAGAAGAAAGCGACGGCGTTCAGGTCCTTATTTTATGTCCAACTCGTGAGTTGGCCATCCAGATAGAACAACAGATCCAGGGCATTGCCTACTTTACAAACGCCTCTTGTTATGCGGTATACGGGGGCGGTGACGGCGTAAGCTGGGAAGGCGAGGCTGATGCACTTAAAGGTGGTGCAGATATAATTGTAGCTACACCAGGACGACTCCTTGCACATATCGCTCGTGGGTATGTGAAGTTCAACACGGTCAAACACCTTATTTTGGACGAGGCGGACCGAATGCTTGATATTGGTTTCTTCGACGATATTATAAAAATCATAAAGCAGCTTCCTGAGGAGCGTCAAAGTTTGATGTTTTCTGCTACTATGGCCCCTAAAATTCGTCAGCTCGCTAAGCAAATCCTCAATAATCCCGAGGAGATTTCCGTGGCCATTTCAAAACCTGCTGAGGGGGTGACGCAAAAGGTCATTATGGCGCACGAAGAGCAAAAGGTGAGGCTTGTTCAGCACGTTTTAGGCGACAAAGACGATTTTAATTCCATCATTATTTTCTGTTCTACCAAGAAGAAGGTTGAAAATCTTGCCCGTAAGCTAAAGCAGAAGGGATACGCTTGTCAAGGTATTAGTTCTGATTACGAACAGGATGCGCGTGAAGAAACGTTGAGGAACTTTAGAAGCGGAAAAACACGTATTATGGTTGCAACTGATGTAATGTCCCGAGGTATAGATATTAAGGGTATTGACCTTGTAGTCAATTACGATGTTCCCGGAGATGCGGAGGATTATGTTCACCGCATTGGTCGGACGGCTCGTGCTAAAAGAGAAGGAATGGCCCTGACATTGGTTTGTCCGGACGACATATTTAAGTTCTCCAAGATTGAGCGATTGATTGATAGGGAATTGGATAAAGAGCAGCCACCAAAGCACCTTGGAGAAGGTCCATTATGGCATTCTCCAGATCGAAAGGGTAAAGGACGTAAAAATTCAAACTCTAAGAATAAACCGAACAGGGAAAAATCACGCAACGACAAACCCCTTGGCGATCGTGAATACCGTAAACCAAGACAGGACAGAAAGAAAGAAAAGTCGAAAAACAGACTTTTGTATGAGGCATTACCTAACCCCAAAACAGCGTCCCAAATAGAGGCTGCTGAATAATTAACATCATTCAAGGGGTGCTTACCGCAGGGGAAAGCAGTATTCGGTTTGGTTGATCGAAAAAAGTTTTTATGAATTGAGTGCGTTTTTTAGAAAACCTTCGCACAGTTCATTCCGCTATGTTAAAGGTCATATCTTGAGGAATTTCTTAACGAGCTTTCAAATAAAGTACAAATCTTCCTTGGCTCGAACTAATTAGCATACCGAATGAGCGCTGAAAAATTGTCTAGAAAGGAACTGCTTGAATCATTCCTGGAAAAGTTCAACATTTCCACCTTAAACCCTATGCAGGTTGAGGCAAGGAAAGCTATCTACAATGGTAACGACGTGGTATTGTTGTCTCCCACAGGAAGCGGCAAAACGCTTGCGTTTTTATTACCGCTCATAGAACGCTTAAATCACAAAGTTGACGGTATTCAAGCGATTATTTTAGTTCCTTCAAGAGAATTGGCTATGCAGATCGAGCAGGTAGCTCGCCAATTAGGATCAGGATTTAAGATCAACGCGGTATATGGCGGCAGGTCTGGTCAAATAGACAAGGCTAATCTTAAAACAAAACCGGCGCTACTTGTGGGAACACCGGGTCGAATAGCAGATAGATTCCGTCGTGATAATATGGACTTAAGCTGTGTCAAAACCTTAGTGCTTGACGAATTCGACAAATCTCTTGAAGTGGGTTTTGAGCGTGACATGTCAGAAATCTTACGCAGTCTGAAGGCAATTAATCAATGCGTTTTAACCTCTGCAACTGATGCTGTGGTAATCCCCGAGTTTCTTGGTATTGACAACCCTATTTCTATAGATTATTTGAACCAGCATCGTCCCCAGTTGACAGTCAATACAATTGCCGTTGGAGCAGGCCAGCGTCTAGGCGCACTTGAAGCATTACTTAAGAGATTGGAAGGTCAGCCAGGTATCATTTTTTGCAATTTTAAAGAGTCGCTTTTCGACGCCAGCGACTTCCTCTTTGATCAGAAGATTGAGCATGAGTGTTATTATGGTGGTTTAGATCAAATAGATAGGGAACGAGCTCTTGTTAAGTTTCGGAATGGTACCTGTCAGTTGCTCCTGGCAACCGATTTAGCTTCACGTGGATTAGACATACCTGAAATCAAGTTTATCATTCATTTAGAGTTACCATATCATTCAAATGAGTTCACACACCGTAACGGGCGCACGGCGCGAATGAATGCGAAAGGCGGTGCGTATGTACTGCATAAAAAATCGAAACCACTACCTGAATATATAAAGGCTGTTGACCCGCTGAAAGTTGAAATAGCAGAGCTGCCTTTTGAACAGTTAGATGTTCAGAAATGGACCACCTTGCACATTTCTGGTGGAAGAAGGGATAAGATTTCTAAGGGCGATATTGCCGGCCTTTTTTTTAAAAAAGGAGGTCTGTCGAAAGAGCAACTTGGTATAATCGAACTTCAGCAGAGCTATTCCTACTTATCCGTTTCAACATCTATCGCTCAAAAAGTTGTGGAGAGAACAAACAATCAGCGTTTAAAAAAGAAGAAGGTGCGCGTTACTATGGTACCCTAATTAGATCCGAATAAACCGCTCCGTATAGTCTTTTGTTGGGGTTTCGACACGCAATATGTAGGCGCCTCGTGCAAGGGTGCTGATATCGATAATTTCATTGAATTGACCGATGAAATCAGTCCTATTATTCTGCCAAACCTTCTGACCCGAGGTACTGTAAATGCTTAGGTTAATATCGTTCTGCTCTCCTAGTATAAACTGAACGTGCAATTGATCTATTGCTGGGTTTGGAAAAAGGAGTAATGAGTACGATTCTCGTGCGACCGTGAATATTTCAGTGGCTATTTCACACGAATCAAAGCGTACAGTAAGCGTGTAATTACCGTTGGTAGGGTTATAGAGAACGCTATCTTCAGAGATGTTAGTACCGTCCAAGCTCCAATTGTAGAATACACCGCTAACTTCCTCAGAAATTTCGCTACGCAATAGGTTTCCGTCAGCTACAATATCTACATCAATGACTGCAGAACAGGAATCGAAGTTTGCCGTCAATTCTGTATTTATATTCATAAGAACTTGTATCGAATCCTCTTCTTCATTTTGATAATTTCCGTTGTTTGAGGTCCAATGCGAAAAAACGTACCCGAAGTTGGGCGTAGCTTTAGCGGTGATTGGACAGCCACCGTGATAAACACCTTCCCAGGGTAGTTCTGGTATTATGCTATTTAGCTTAATTACTCCTGCATCTTCAGGATAGGCGTCCAAATCAATGTCTCTTTGTCCGTATAGCGAAAAGCTCTGATTGATATGCTGTCTTGCAGTTGATATTCTGCTCGCATTGTAGGATTTAATAGAATTCACAGCATTCGACCATGAGGTAAATGAATATGGCCCCATTTGACTGCTCCAGTTCGAAATGTGGTCTGGAATAGCTGGCGCTAATTCGGCTTTCAGCTCGTCTGTGGTGGCATTAAAGTTGGCCGTTTGAAACGTGGTATTAATCAAATCGTTATATCGATTGGTGAATCGACACATAAAATCGTCATTCTCTAGAACGTGATCAAATAATTCGGAATGGTCGTTTGGTGAGGTCGGGTTTCGCGCTCGATCAATATAATTTTGGTAAATATTTCCGCCGTAAAGTCCGAAGGCAAAATCAGTATCATACATCATATAGCGCCAAGTCGCATCAAGGGTGTCTTGCCTCCACAACTTGACGTTGTTCAACCCCCAATCTATGCCTAGCCAGTCTCTATTCTGTATGTAGGTCTGGAAAACGAAATAGTCGATGTAATTGTATATATCGAACCTCGAGCTGAATACTTCTAAAAAGTTGTCCGAAGAAGTGCTTGTATTCATGATGATGTCATAGGACTCCGAAAAGTGTGCCGGTGAACCAACCAAGGAACCGTCTCTATTTATTAGTTGTACCTCATCACTAGGCACGCCATGGTTGCTTTCAACATAATGTTCATCTAATTTTTCTCTTATCCCGTACAAACCCCAGTACGAACCATTTAAGTATACGATACAGGGTTGGTAGCCCATTCGATCTATTTCGGTTCCCTGCGCTAATCTACTCATAATGGCATCTTGTAGTCGATCTGAAAGTCCGTGCTGACCCCCGTTACGGAGGTTGAAGTTGTTATAGCTCGTAATGTGCGGTTTACGCTTTATTAAAGTGTGTTTAATCTCCCCAGTATAAATGGATTTGGCATCCACTCTAAAAGATTTTTGCGGCTCCGCCCGCGACCATCCACCGTGAATTTCAAGATCGAATTCTGCCTCGAACTGTTTGGTCTGCGTACCGTCGAAAAACTCCATTCTCGACTTTCTTGACCATGGTTGCCAGAAGTTACTTCCGAAATATGGGTAACTCGTACTTGCATTGGGTCCCATTACGTAAATTCCCGTATACCAATTCCACAAGTGGTCCTCATCTGTGATGATTGAAACTACAGGTAAATCGTGGCTGTTTTCATTAATAATGTAAGTTCTATCCACAGTAGGACTTGGCAAGGCAGTTCCATTATTGTCAAAAGAACGTACACTTAGCACACTAGACTCATTAATGTATATAGTTCCGTTGACCACATTGTCAAGTTGGTCTGGTACATCCCCGTTCGTGGTATAATGCGATGTTGCATTTTGCGCAGTAACTACTGTTACTGGGTTTGCTGCGGAATACCAACCTGAGGCTAGATTGATCTGAGGCGCAGGCACAACCCCTGTGTAGCATGTACTTTGGTTATTCGAGGCGTTGGGCGTGGGAGAATTAAACAAACACCAGGCTCCTACACCATCTGGTGTACGGCCCCTACTTATCGTATTTTTGATAGCACTAGATATGTATGCACTGTCAATAATGTTTTCGCTGGTATCGCTGATTATCACAGTCTCTCCACGCGACAGCTTGAAATCCGCATGTGGCAGGACCATTGGTGGAATGATCCATTGGGGTAGACCTTGGTAATTGTATGTCGTTGAAGCAATCCCTGCTGAAAGGAAAAAATTCCCGGTCATATCGGATGAATTACCCGTTGCATTGTGCACACGAACCGCTAGGACATTAGTTCCAGCTTTCAATAGGTCATTCGACTCTTCCGTGTCAAACAGCACGTGTTCAGGAATACCTCCCAAATACATTACCGCTTCGTGTTGTCCCTGAGTGAACTCATTGTAGGCAGGTTGTCCGCTTAAATTGGAAGAACGCATGATTTCAATACCATTCAAATAGGCGATAAACCCGTCGTCATAATCCGCATGAAAAAGTAGGTTGGTGACCTCACTCAAATCATTAATTACAAATTCATGACGCATTAAAACGGATGGAGTAGCACCAATGATCGTATTGTCATCATTGTCTCCATAACCTACACCTCCTTGACCTGAAGACCAATTTTGATCATTGTATCCATTTTGATTCCAATTCCCATAGTTTGCTGGCGGCGTATTCCCGCTCCAATACTTCCATATATTTTCAGCTTTAACGATAGATTCCCAATGATGAGGAACCTTAAAATTCTCACGCCCTGATGCACAAATTGTAATTAATTGTTGACTTGCCAGCTCTAAAGCAGGAAATATCCACTTGTCTAGATTATTTGGATTATCGCTGAGGTAGAACCCGTCTAGGTTAACCGTGGCATTCGAATAGTTGTAGACTTCAACCCAATCCACATCTTCTCCGTTCTCGTCCGTAAAACCACGCTGAGAATTAAACTCATTGATTGCTATCTGTCCGTGCATCAACGATGTAGATACAATGCTAATCAACAAGGCTATTAATCTGAATGAATTGTGTTTGGTCACCATTATCCGCTAATTTAATGGTGATTGCACAAACGCCGTGCCTAATTGTCATCTTTAATCTGATGTAATTTGAATGTATTCGAAGATTATATTGGTGCGTCTTTAAATAATACGGGGATGAAGCTCACGGACTTTCCGACTATATTTATATTAATCAAGACGACTTGTTGCCAAGTTCTCTTCGTACTTTTCTAGTATCATCCTGGAATGATCACTACCGTCGTAATCTGAAATAGACAATAAGGCATATTCTGGATCATTTTCATTGTTTTCATCCAGACAAATTTGAAAGAATGCTCGTTTTTCATAAGAAGTCCCTTTGAACCAGCCGTGCATAGATGATAGTATTTTATACGACCCCACAACTGTAAGATCATGAACGGATGCGCAATTAAATACAAGTGCTTTATAATCATTGAGCTTGTCCTTTACCTCTTGAAAAGCTTTTCGCTCTTTTGATGATCCTTTTTCACAAGCGTAAAACTTATTGCATAACCAAACGATATCGACAAGCTCAACATTGGAAATGGTAATCAACGGCGCAGTAGAAATGAATTCTTCAACAGTCATGTCTCTATTCTACAATAGAATATATAGTTACCCTTCGGAAATACATTCTATTGGTTCTTTTATTTCTTGAAAAGAGGTATTCGTACTGGTTATCTGCACGTAATGTAAAGACCAGGTGTTTCTCACTGCGATCTACGTCAATAATTGGGAGTGACTTCAGTTCTTTTACAAGAGCTTCAGCTTGTTTGTCTTCTACAATCCATGTTATAAATTCTTCTCCATCCTCGGTAAGTACAACCGAAGTTTCATAGGGATAGTTTGCTAATACATTAGGCGGTTGTTGAGCGGTTATAAAACAGGAGAATATTAGAGCGATAAATAAGTAGGCTGTTCTCATAGTAAATTAAAGTTTGGGGATACTATGACAACGTCGCCATCTCTACTATTAGTATGGTTGGCATTGATCTTACCCCTAAACATCAGTTTTAAGTTAATCAATTATAGGTTGCTAATAGTTTACATTTTGAGTGACTGCATTAGTGTAATTTATTGTGACAGTCTAACTTAATGTGCCATAATGAAACGTCTTCAACCTATATTTGTTAGACATAAGTTTAACCAGACAACCAAATCTGAAAAAGCTGTAAGGAAGCTATATCAAGGGATACAAACTCCTAACCTATATTTGCCTTTCACGATGGGGATGTAGCTCAGTTGGCTAGAGCGCTTGACTGGCAGTCAAGAGGTCGTGGGTTCGAATCCCATCTTCTCCACTACAAAGCACTTGTTAGAAATAGCAGGTGCTTTTATTTACAATAAGTTGTTTATGTTTATAAGAATTAATCTAAAGAGATAATGATGAAAGACATACTCGTTGTTGGAAGGCTAAAAGAAGGTAAGTTTGAGAAATTTATGGGCTTTATGCAGTCTGAAGAAGGAATAAATGAAAGAAAGAAAATTGCTGATTTAACGAAAACTTTAGGTACGGTTTCTCCTGATAAAAGTGCAGTAATGTTTAAAATTGCTGTACACA
>MDTG01229799.1_pt1 | contig 80733 bp, 64 predicted proteins | sample 811421 | NCBI WGS metagenome assembly MDTG01 (sample SAMN05326645, study PRJNA326480) | marine metagenome | isolation source: seawater | place: Pacific Ocean: South East | collected 2011
AATTGTCTTACCTTGAATGTCTACTAAAGATACTTCTGTAGTATTCAATATATTTTGACTTAATGTTACTGTAACCATATCTTTTGCTGGATTTGGATAAACATGAACATCAACATTATCAAAATCATTTATAGATAATGGTTCTATAAACATAGAATCAAAACGGTTGGTTATAACTGGTGCGTTATAATCAAAATAAATTGCTGCCGTGTTTGGTATAATATCACCAACTGCATAACCAGATTGTGGTTTTATCCTAAAGTACACAAACCCTATACTGCCATCTGCATCATCTTGTTCAGCTGGTAAATTAATATTATCAAAATACCATTCTAGATCTTTACCAGTTCTGGTTACAACATAATCGTGACTAGAGCGAAGCATCTGAAATGTTGATTCGTCTAACTGGGCATTTAAGGCATCTTCAATTCTTACAAGTTCGGCTGGTGCTGTTCCTAAATTCTGAAAACGAATTGTATAGTACAACCACTCATCTGAAACCACAAAATCGTCATACACAATATCTGGTCCATGAGCTTCCATTTTATCATTAGGATCGTAGGATCCAATAACCACTTCAGACCAGGACGAATAATTATTATCTGCTACTAAATCGTTATTATCTGTTAGATACGTTGTTGTATTGGTAACAACATCATCTAGTGCTACACCAACAGGACATGTAATAGAAATCCCTATAAATTCAACTTCACCAGGTTGTAGATTTACAAAATCTACTGTAAAACCGTTAGCTGTGTTTGTAATAGTATAAGCCGGATTTACGTTAAAAGTACTATTCAATAAAAGTTGAGAATCTAATGTAAACTCAACCGTTCCGGAAGCAATGCTAGTGAAGCCCATATTCTCAAGATACAGATAGTTACTATAGGTAAATCCAGGTCTTGGTGGTGACCAACTATTGATTATATATACAGCAAGATCTTCGCAACCCTGAGCTTCAACAACAGGAAAATCAATCGTTACGGTTTCACCTGCAACAACTGAAATATTAGTAAAACTCGAAGTTGCAACATCAAAACAAGCAGCTGATTCATCATAAAAGTTTAAATCAATATCATAAGAATCGGTATCATTATAACTGATGATTTGAAAACTTCCGGTTGATGAATTTACTGAGTTTACGATACCATCACCATTAAGTTCGTACGTAAAATAACCATTTGTAAATCCGTTTTCTCCTGCATCTAAAACTCCATTTGTATTAGCATCTACAAACGCATTAACCTGAATATACCCAACTGTTGAAGCACAAAACACATCAAAATCGAACGGAGCCGTACAGCAAGCACTACCTTCACCACAACTAATACTAAAATCAGAATCGAATCTAACGGTTAGGTTATCTCCTGTAGATGTATAAGTTAACCCTGTAAAATCTCCACTATTACCGTACTCAAGGTTTGGGTTTAAAACTGTTCCATCAGAATCTATGATTTGTACAGGATCATAATTAACCTCAGTAGAACCAGCATTAAAAACAATAGTTAATGGCTGTCCATCCGAACTTTGGAAACCAAACTCTGTAGTATCATCATTACTATAACAATGGGTTATATTTACCGGACCATCCTCACAAACTAATGTTTGGTATGGATTTACTCTTGTTGTAAAACTATATTCATTACAGTTTTCGGCTGTACCGTTTGTATTATACGGTAAAACTGTTACATAATATGTGGTTTCAAATTCTAGGGTTTCTAATTCATATTCTAATACATTACCTACATCTACATTATCAAGAACCTCTGTTCCGCCTGGAGTAAGACCTACTGAAATTGTATAGCCTAAAACGACACCAATAGCTGGACTCCAGCTTATATCAATGTTCTCATTAACATCTGTTGCTCCATCTGAAAATCCCGAAAGTGCTTCTAAACAACTAGGTAATGCATTAGGATCTACACAGTATACCTCATAACTGATGGATGTGTAGTTTTGAGACTGACAAGAAACAGTACTATCTGATTGCACAAAAATTGTAATACTACTACCAGTAGACGTAAATAACAAACCTGACAGATCACCACCATTACCATACGTTGTTGCTGTTGGGTTTAGATTGGTAACACCATCAGAATCTAAAATAATTAATTCGTCAAAAGCACCTTCTACTCTTCCTTCTACGAAAAGAACCTGTAACGGAATACCGTCAGCACTTTCGTAAGTATACTGCATTTGATTATTATTTTCATAACAAAAACTATTGGTAATTGGTCCTTCGTTACAACTAAATACTAAAGGACATGATGCGTCTGTTGATATATTAAAACTAGCAATTGAAAAACATTCATTAGCTATATTTTGAACTCTTACATAAATGGTCTCTATAGTAGATTGTAAGGTATAAGTTGCAGGTGACGTTATAACATTGCTATTAGAATATACCGAAGCAATGTCATTGAAATATGAAACTGTGAATTGCATCTCATCTAAACCGTTCAAAATTTCAGATAAATTAGAAGTTAAATCAAAAACAGCATTAGGCTCGCAACTCGTTAAATCCGTTGCTACTTCTACTATTGTTGGAGGGTCGGTAGTTAATACTTCAAAAGTTACAATTTCCAAACAACTTTCTTCAGAAGATTGTACTTCTACGGTATAAATTCCGGCTTCACTTACAACAATTTCTGGTGTATTTTCAAATGTACTCCAATTAAAAATCCAATTACCATTTGAATTTGGAGATGGATTCAATACTATTTCTTGTCCATCACAAATCGTATAAGTGGTATCTGAAATAACTTCAGGGCTTTCTAACACATTTAATGTCATCGTTGTGATACTGTTGTTACCACTCACATTAGCTTCTACTCTTACATAGATGGTTTGAGGATTGCTCGTATTTGTATAATTTGTTGGACTTGCAATTTCATTTACCTGAGCAATAGCATTTGTTTCTGAAACATAATAGGAATATTGATAATTAGCTTCATTATCTCCGTTAACAATTTCAGAATTTAAAGATGTTAAATCGAAGGTAGTAATACCATTAGGATCTGTAGAACATCCATACAAGGTCACAGAGTTTAATGGCAAGCAACCTACTTCTACCACTAGATCTAATGTAACCACACCATAACAACTACCAGTAGAAGATGCTACTCTTACAAACACGGTTTGATTGTAAGGCACATAATTGGTGAAAATTGGACCAAACTCATTAACTCCCATATCTGCATCTGCTAAAGAGGAGTGAAATGTTACAGTAGCTAAAGGATTCTGAATATTAGCTTGTATTTCATCTATTGTGGTCTGTAAATCAAAAGTGGCAAAACCATCACCATCTTCGTCACAGATTTCTTGCGATGATGGGTTTGAAAGACTGTCGTATTGAGTTTCTATAACCTCAAAAGATTCATAATATTCACAATTACCTGATAAAGCATATACCAAAACACCATAAACTCCTGGCTGGTTAACCACGAAGTAAGGGTTAGTTTCATCTTGTAAATAAAAACCATCTTGATACCAAGTAATTTCAAACGGCTGCCCTTCTAAACCAGTATCTACAACAACTGATGAGCCATTGCAAATTTCATAAACATTCGGAAAGTTTGGTAGTAGGTTGGCTTCTACCATTAATTGAAAACTAGTTGTTTCATAATTACCTGTAGCCAATTCTTCTACTCTAATGTATAATGTTTGGGGATTTGAGACATTTGTATACGTTGTAGACACAGCAATAGCATTGGTTCCATTATTGGCATCAAGTAAAGTTTCATGATACGTTATAATAAAATCTGCAGGATTTTGACTGCCTAAAACAATTGCATCATTAACAGTAAGATCAAAAGTTGCAATGCCATCGAAATTATTATCGCACATTATTAAATCAATTGGTTGACCTATACCAATTTGGCTGTATGTTTTAAAGGAAAAGAAAAGGGAAATAACAATTAAGAGTAATGTTTTTTTCATAAATGATTGGTTAATAGTTTTAGCTGCTAATTTTAAGCACCTCAATATAAGATAACTAATTAGACTTACAGTTATAAAACAGATAAACATCAAAAATTCCTACACATAGTGTAGTCAAATTTTCACAACCCAGAAAACCTTTATAATTAAAGTGTACTTTTGTTTTTTATAAAAACATGTATTCGTTACACATTACTTTATGTCTCATAAATCAATTTCAAGCCCACAAAACCCTCTTATTAAACAACTTGCGCAACTAAAAGAAAAATCTAGACAGCGCAAAAAAACAGGTCAGTTTTTAATTGAAGGTAAACGAGAGTTATCTCTTGCGATAAAAGGAGGCTATAAAATTGAAACACTTTTATTTTTTCCTGATTTATTTTCTGAAAGTGAAGCCAAAGCTATGTCTCAATATGGTATTGAAATCATTGAAATTTCAAAAGAGGTCTTTCAAAAATTGGCACATCGTGATACTACTGAAGGCGTTATTGCAGTAGTGAAAAGCAAAACACATCTGCTTGAAGACTTAAAACTCAGCAACAAAAACCCTTTAATTCTAGTTGCTGAAGCACCCGAAAAACCTGGTAATGTTGGCGCTTTACTAAGAACTGCTGATGCTTCCAATGTAGATGCTGTTATTATTGCCAACCCAAAGTCAGATTTATACAATCCTAATATCATTCGCTCTAGTGTTGGCTGTGTTTTTACAACTGAAATTGCGATGGCAAGCACTACAGAAGCTATCGATTTTTTAAAACATTATAATTTCAATATTTTTTCTGCCATTCTACAAGAATCTCAACCATATCATACACAAGATTACACCTTACCAACTGCCATCGTAGTTGGTACAGAAGCAACAGGCTTAACCCAAGAATGGCGAGATGCCGCAACCCAAAACATCAGTATTCCTATGCAAGGCGTTATCGATTCTATGAATGTTTCTGTTGCCGCAGGAATTCTTATTTTTGAAGCTAAAAAACAACGAGACTTTAAATAATTATGTCATTGCGAGGAATGAGGTACGAATGACGTCGCAATCTCTTAAATTTTTAAGATTGCCACGCTACGCTCGCAATGACAACATATAAACACACAATGACCGCACAAACCCTTTTCTACATTATAATAGCCATCATTCTTATCAACTTCATAAAGGATAAAATTCTAGATGCGTTAAATGCCAAACATTTTAACGATGCTGTCCCTGCTGAAATAAATGATGTTTATGATGAAAACGAGTACAAAAAATCACAGGCTTACAAGAAAGTCAATTATAAATTTGGTATTTGGGCATCATTATTTTCACTAGTGCTAACACTTGGCTTTTTGTTATTAGATGGTTTTGAATATGTTGATACTATTGCCAGAAGTTACTCTAACAATCCTATTCTAATTGGTTTAATTTTCTTTGGCATTATTATGATTGCCAGCGATATTATTACCACACCTTTTGGGTACTACAAAACCTTTGTCATTGAAGAAAAATTTGGGTTTAATAAAACCACAAAAAAGACCTTCATCTTAGACAAATTAAAAGGATTGGTAATGATGGCTATTATTGGTGGTGCCATTATTGCTTTAATTATTTGGTTTTATCAAATTACCGGAAATCAATTCTGGTTGTATGCTTGGGGAATTGTCACAATATTCACAATATTTATGAATATGTTTTATTCGCGATTAATCGTACCAATGTTCAACAAACAAACACCTTTAGAAGACGGAGAATTACGCAACAAGATTTCCGATTATGCGAAGTCTGTTGGTTTTAGTCTGAACAAAATTTTTATCATTGATGGCTCTAAACGCAGTACTAAAGCCAATGCTTATTTCTCTGGTTTTGGAAGCGAAAAACGCGTTACACTCTATGACACATTGGTTAATGATTTAGACGATGAAGAAATTGTTGCGGTTTTAGCACACGAAGTTGGGCACTACAAGCGCAAGCATATCATTTTCAATTTGGTTTCTTCCGTTTTACTTACAGGACTAACACTATATATATTATCAATTTTTATTTCAAATCCATTGTTATCAAATGCCATTGGAGTTGAAACACCGAGTTTCCATGTTGGGTTGATTGCTTTTGGGTTACTCTACTCACCTATTTCAGAGGTTACAGGCTTAATTATGAATTACGTTTCAAGAGTTTTTGAATATCAAGCGGATGATTACGCCAAAAATACTTACAAAGCCGAACCTTTAATTACATCTTTAAAAAAGCTGTCTAAAAACAGTTTAAGTAACTTAACTCCTCACAAAGCTTATGTGTTTATGCATTATTCGCATCCTACATTGTTGCAGAGAGTTAGGAATTTAAGAAAGTGATGGGCTTGACTTTGTAAAATAAAAAGACGAACTTCGTTAATGTCTGGTATAGTCAATTAAAAAAGTTCTTGCCAAGTAATTTGGTAACAACTAAAACAAAAAAATCAAATGATTAAAAAATTATTATTTATTTTAATTACAATAGTTTGTTGTAAGAACTCTAGTACTCAAAATAGTGTTAAAGTTATTGAAGAATATATAGATTCTTATAATAAAAAAGATTCTTTAAATCTAAACAAATTAGTAGACCAAAACTATAAAGGATATTGGGAGAACCAAATTATTATTTCAAACAAAGAAGAGCTATTTGCTAACTTTTCAATTGATAAAGCTTTAAATTCTTTTGAAACTATTAAAATTACTCAAACCTCTAAGGATTCTATAGTAATTATTAATACTTACACTACAGATTATTTCAATGCATTAAATCTTGAACCATTTATTTCTGAAAAAATAGTTTATTTGAAAAGCGGTAAAATAATTAAGACAGTTGAAAGGATACCTGAGGAGTATAAAGAATATGATGAGTCTAGAACTGACCCTGTTGATTTTAAAGTGTGGCTTAGAGAAAATTATTGCATGAGTCCAGATCAATTTTATCAAAATGGTCTGGAAGCCAGTTTTTTAAAAAAAATTGTCGAGGCGTATAGAGATAAAATGGCTAAAATAGAATTAGAAGAAATCATAAATGATTATAAGAATTATAATTTTAAGAAATTCATTAGAGAACCAAATGAGTTAAGTTTGCAAGAGTTTATATATAAAGCAATTACATTATTAAAAGAAAAAAAATATGATGAGTATTTGGATTTGTATGTTACACAAGAGGAATTTATAGATTGCTTTAAATTCTATGGTTATGGAACAGATTATGCGATTCAAGAATACAAAGAGAATGTTTTTATACCAGATTTAGAATGGTTTAAATTTAATTCTGAAAAACGTTTTTTTGATTGTTACATGAACTATACAGTCATTGAAAACATATATCCGAAAGTAACTAAATTTGGTGAAATATTAAGAAGTACTAAAACTGTTAATAGTAATGAGGGCTATTATTTTTGTCACGCAATGTTTAAAATAAAGGCTTTTGGTTACGACCATCAAGAAGGTTATGAAGTTGAACGTGATAGGACATCTGATTTAAATTTTGGAGAAGTTATTTACCTTCCTGAAAAAGGTTGGAAACTTATGGACAAATTAAGATAAAATTGCAGCTAAAACTAGCTATAATTAATTGCTAGCACTTGCCCAATTTGGTATTTAATTGCAAAGCAAAACTCTAAACCATATAACTAATCAATGGCAAGACCGTTAACAAAACCACCAAAAATTTCTTCAAAAAAACCCATTGCCTATCTCATAGACTTTGTTTACTTTAGTTCTTATGACAGAAGTAGACATTGAAAAAGAAAATGCAGCCATTGCACAAGCCTACAAAGAGTTACTCCGAGTAAGCTATCAGACCTTAAGCAAAGACGATAAAAAACTCATTCGCCACGCTTTTGAGGTCGCTCTAGATGCGCACAAAGATCAACGTCGCAAGTCTGGTGAGGCTTATATTTTTCACCCAATTGCTGTGGCTAAAATTGTGGCACAAGAGATTGGTCTAGATGCTACTTCTATTGCTGCTGCTTTACTTCATGATGTGGTTGAAGACAATCCAGATTACACCATTGCAGATATGGAACGTCTTTTTGGCGAAACCGTTGCTCGCATAGTAGACGGACTCACAAAAATTTCTGTTCTTAATAAGGAAATGGATGTATCCCTACAAGCAGAGAACTTCCGTAAAATGCTGCTAACGCTAAACGAAGATGTGCGTGTTATCATCATTAAAATTGCAGACCGTTTGCATAATATGCAAACTATGGACTCTATGCGTGCAGATAAACAAGTAAAAATCGCATCAGAAACCTTATACATTTATGCTCCATTAGCGCATAGAATTGGACTTTACAATATTAAGACCGAACTAGAGGATTTAGGATTAAAATATACCGAACCCGAAGTCTACAATGACATACTAGAGAAAATGCAAGAAAGCAAGGAAGAACAAGATGCTTACATTAAAGCCTTTTCTAAAGTCATTGAAAAATCCTTAAACAAAGAAGGCCTAAATTACGAAATTAAAGGACGACCAAAATCCATTTTTAGCATACGTCGAAAAATGGTAAAACAAGGAGTTTCGTTTGACGAGGTGTACGACAAATTTGCTGTTAGAATTATTTATAAATCCGATTTTGAAAACGAAAAGTTTCTGGCTTGGAAAATTTATTCTATCGTTACAGACCACTTTACACCAAACCCAATTCGTTTGCGCGATTGGATTTCGTCACCTAAATCTACAGGCTACGAAGCGCTTCATATTACTGTTGTAGGACCAAAAAGCCGTTGGGTAGAAGTACAAATTCGTAGTGAGCGTATGAATGAGATTGCCGAAAAAGGCTATGCAGCACACTACAAATACAAAAATGCTAACGATAAAGAAGATAATTTAGATTTATGGATCAACAGACTCCAAGAAGCTTTAGAAAATAACGAGGCTAATGCCGTAGATTTTGTAGAGCAATTTAAGCTCAATCTTTACTCTAAAGAAATCTTTGTGTTTTCACCAAAAGGAGATTTAAAATCCTTACCAAAGGGTGCTACTCCACTCGATTTTGCATTTAGCATACATACCGAAGTTGGTATGAAAACGCGTGGTGCCAAAGTCAACGGAAAACTCGTTCCTCTCAGTCAAGAGCTACAAAGTGGTGACCGCGTAGAAATATTAACATCAGATAATGCCAAACCAAATGCTAACTGGTTAGACTATGCTACAACTGCCAGAGCACGTAGTAAAATTAAATCGGCATTAAATGCACATACCAAAGAAATAGCCGAAGAAGGCAAGGAAATTCTGAGACGTAAATTAAAGCAACTCAAAATCACACTCAATGAAAAGACCGTAAATGAGTTGGTAAATTACTTTAAGCTTAAAACCTCTTTAGATTTATTTTATCGTGTTGGTATTGGCACTATAGATAATACAAAACTCAAAGCTTTTGCATCATCTAGAAGCAATGCTTTTATGAGTTACATAAAAAGTAAAATTCGTAAACCAGATGTTCCTTTAGATATCAACAAAGATGAGATTACATCCAAATATGACATGCTTGTTTTTGGCAAGGAAGAAGAGCGTCTCAATTATACTTTAGCTAATTGTTGCAACCCAATTCCTGGCGATAAAGTGTTTGGATTTGTTACTATAAACGATGGTATTAAGGTTCATAAAAAGAACTGTCCAAATGCGGTGAGCCTGCAATCTAATTATGCATACCGAATAATGTCTGCAAAGTGGATAGATTCGTCTCAACGCACTTTTACATCACACATTAAGCTATCTGGAATCGACAATCTTGGTTTGGTAAACGATATTACAAAGCTCATATCCGAAAACCTTCATGTAAACATGAAAAGCATCAGTTTTTCTAGTGATGATGGCATTTTTAACGGAGATATTACTGTTGAAGTAAAAAACCAAACCATGCTTAAAAACCTTATGGACAAACTCAAAAAAATCAATGGTATTGATAAAGTTGTAAGGGTTTAATTTTCACGGATTAAAAAGTATTGAAAACTTGTTCATTTCTTTCAACTTTAATCACAAATTAAATCATTCTTATCCTATATTTTTACGTAAATTTGCACCTTAATTATGAATGCAACAACAGAAGAAAGTAATCAGGAAATCGTTAAACGTGTTTTTACCCAATTCCTTGAAGATAAAGGTCATAGAAAAACACCTGAACGCTATGCTATACTTCAGGAAATCTACGATAGCGAAGAGCATTTTGATATAGAATCATTATACATCAAAATGAAAAACAAAAACTATCGTGTAAGTAGAGCGACGCTTTATAATACCATAGAATTACTTTTAGAATGTGCTTTGGTACGTAAGCATCAATTTGGTCAAAACCAAGCACATTACGAAAAGTCTTATTTTGATAAGCAACATGATCACGTTATTCTTACTGATACAGGTGAAGTTATAGAATTCTGTGATCCGCGCATTCAATCTATTAAAAAAACCATCGAAGAGGTTTTTGATATCGAAATAACTAATCACTCACTATACTTTTACGGTAATCGTAAAAAAGACGACTAACTAATTTTTTAAAATGGCAGTAGACTTACTACTTGGATTACAATGGGGAGATGAAGGCAAAGGGAAAATTGTCGACGTATTCACCTCTAAATACGATATTATTGCACGCTTTCAAGGTGGACCAAACGCAGGTCATACTTTAGTTTTTAATGGCAGAAAGCATGTTTTGCACACTATACCTTCTGGTATTTTTCATGAGGACACTGTAAATCTTGTTGGTAATGGTGTTGTTATAGATCCTGTTATTTTTAAAAAGGAATTAGACAAGTTAGACGAACAAAATGTTGATTATAAAACATCCCTTTGCATCTCGCGCAAGGCACATATCATTTTACCTACGCATCGCTTACTGGATGCTGCGAGCGAAGCTTCAAAAGGAAAAGCAAAAATAGGCTCTACGCTTAAAGGTATTGGCCCAACGTACATGGACAAAACCGGAAGAAATGGTATTAGAGTTGGAGATATTGAATTAGCAGACTGGAAAGAAAAATACAGAGCTTTAGCAGATAAGCACGAAGCTATGATAGACTTTTACAATGTAGATATTCAATACGATTTAAAAGAACTAGAAACCGATTTCTTTGAAGCAATTGACACGCTTAAAACATTAAAATTTATCGATTCTGAGGAATACGTTCACCAAGCACAACAGTCTGGTAAAACTATTTTAGCAGAAGGTGCTCAAGGATCGCTTTTAGATATCGATTTTGGAACGTATCCGTTTGTAACATCATCTAACACAACTGCAGCTGGTGCATGTACAGGTTTAGGTGTTGCACCAAATCAAATTGGTGATGTCTTTGGTATTTTTAAAGCTTATACAACACGTGTTGGTTCTGGTCCTTTCCCAACTGAATTATTTGATGAAGATGGAGAAACTATGGGTCGTGTTGGTCATGAGTTTGGAGCAACAACAGGTCGTGCAAGACGTTGTGGATGGTTAGACTTGGTTGCCCTACGTTATGCATGCCAAGTTAATGGTGTTACACAATTAATTATGATGAAAGGTGATGTGCTTTCTGGTTTTAAGACTTTAAAAGTATGTACAGCCTACAATTATAAAGGTGAAACAATTACACACCTACCATACAATATTGAAGAAGAAAACGTATCACCAATTTATACGGAAGTAAAAGGATGGTCTGAAGATTTAACTGGTATGACAGAAGCCTCTCAATTACCACAAGCCTTTAATGATTATGTTGAGTTTTTAGAAAAAGAACTTAATATTCCGATTACGATAGTATCTGTTGGTCCTGATCGTAAGCAAACGATTGTTAGGAAAACGGTATAATTTTTGAATTTTTAGATTCTGTTAAAAAAACTGTTAACCTATACTAAAGCTAATTGATTAGTGTTATTTCTTAAAAACCATATGGCTTTGAATAGTTTAAAGAATCTATTTTTTATAATCATACTTTGTATTTCCGTATTTAGCTTTGCACAAGAAAAGCAGAAAATCACCATAGAATATGCAGGTATTGCTGCTTCAGATCCTGAAATTGAAGATGGTGCTCTAGTGTTTCTGCGAGACGAATCACAGCAAGTCCATTTTATTCACAAAGGAGTAAATATGTGGTGCGATAAAGCGGTGTACTACGAAGATCAGGATTACATAGAAGCGTTTAGCAACGTTAACATGAAACAAGGCGACTCTATTACAATGACCGCCAAATATGTGGACTATAGTGGTAAAACAGAAATTGCTGTTGCAAAAGGCGATGTTGTGTTAACCGAACCAAATTCAGTTTTAACTACCGATAAACTCTATTTTGACAGAACTCGACAGCTCGCTTATTATGACACAAGTGGTAAAGTGGTTAGAGATTCTTCTGGCACTATTACCAGTCAGATTGGGCGTTACTATATGAATGCTAAAAAGTATCAGTTTACAAAAGACGTTGTTCTTGTAAATCCTGATTATACACTAAATACCGAACGTCTCGACTTCTTTCCTGATAATGGTTATGCTTATTTATTTGGTCCTTCAACTATTGTTGGTGAAGAAAGTAATATTTATACCGAACGTGGTTTTTACGATACCAATGCCAATACAGGTTATTTTCAGCGTAATGCTAAAATAGATTACGATAACCGTACCATTGAAGGTGATAGTATTTACTTTGATCGTAACCGAAGTTTTGCTTCTGCCACAAATAACATAAAGGTCACAGATACTATCAACAACAGTATTGTAAAAGGCCATTATGCCGAAGTTTGGCGTGATAAAGATTCCGTTTTTATTACCAAACGTGCTTTAGCTATTACTGTACAGGAAAAAGATTCGGTCTATTTACATGCAGACACCTTAATGGTGACTGGCAAAGAAGACCATCGTATTACAAGAGCGTATTATAATGCCAGACTTTACAAAAGTGATATGGCTGGTAAAGCAGATTCCATACATGTAGATCATAAAACCGGATTAACAGAACTTATAAATCTTAGTAGGTACAGTTCTACAGATGCTTTTGCTACGGCTCGCAAACCCGTATTATGGAATATTGGCAACCAAATGACAGGTGATACCATTCACCTAATTTCTAATACTGAGACTGAAAAGCTAGATTCTTTAAAAGTTTTTAATAATGCCTTTTTGGTGAGTAAAGATACTATTAGTGAAGATGGTTATAACCAAATAAAAGGACAGCGACTCATAGGCTTATTTAAAGATAATGAACTCTACAATGTAGATATTATTAAGAATGCCGAAACCATTCGCTACATGCGAAACGAAACTAACGAGCTGATTGGAATTCAAAAATCCAAATCCGGAAGCATTAATATTCAAATCGCAGAACAAGCTATTGAAGAAGTAAGATTTATCAACCAGATTGATGGTAATATTTTTCCAGAACCCGATTTTCCTAGAAATGCACGACGACTAAGAGGTTTTGATTGGCGAGGCGAAGAAAGACCAATTTCTGTAGATGATTTATTTAAAGATGATCCGCCTTTAGTTCTTCCTAAAATTTCTGGCCTAGAGGATTATGTTCCACCTGAGGATTTTGTCAACGATAGTGTCGCAGAACGTGTTGAAGAAGCAGGTAAAGCAACACCTAACAAACCAAACAAAGCGGCTCAAAACCTTCTAAAAGAAGAAGAGGATTCAAAAGACTTAAAACCTAAAAAAGAACAAACCACCACGCAACCAAAAGTGGATTGGAAACCAAATAAAAAACCTGCTGAGGTTTCTAAAGAAAATAAAAAACTGAAAGCAAAAGGAGGAGAATAATTGCAAGACGATTTTTTTAAATATCAGGCACAAACATCACCTCAACCCTTGGCTATGGAAATTAGTCATGCCAAAGGCTCTTACATTTATGATAAAAGCGGAAAAACGTACTTAGATTTTGTAGCAGGTGTTTCTGCATGTTCCTTAGGGCATTCGCACCCAAAAGTGGTTAATGCTATTAAAGCGCAGTTAGACCAATACTTACATGTCATGGTTTATGGCGAATACATTCAGGCGCCAGCATTAGAACTTTCAAAACTTTTAGCAAAGCATCTACCAGACCCATTAGAGAGCACTTATTTGGTGAATTCTGGTACAGAAGCTATAGAAGGCAGTCTAAAACTAGCTAGACGTTATACTGGGAGATCAGAAATTATTGCTGCTAAAAATGCTTATCATGGCAATACCATGGGTTCATTGAGCCTTATGGATTATGAAGAGCGTAAAGCTCCTTTTTTACCATTAATTCCTGATGTTAAACATATATCATTCAACTCTGAAGTTGACCTAGAACAAATCACCAATAAAACTGCTGCTGTAATTTTAGAAACCATACAAGGTGGTGCTGGTTTTATTGAACCTCAAAATAATTACCTTCAAAAGGTACAAAAATGTTGTAATGACGTTGGTGCTGTTTTTATTTTAGATGAAATTCAACCAGGAATAGGAAGAACTGGAAAACTTTTTGGTTTTGAAAACTATAATTGCCAACCAGATATTGTCGTTACTGGCAAAGGTCTTGGAGGAGGCTTACCAATCGGAGCATTCACTGCATCTAAAGACATGATGTTAAGTCTAAGCGATAATCCAAAATTTGGGCATATTACTACCTTTGGTGGCAATCCTGTAATTGCTGCTACTGCACTTGCCACATTAAAAGAAATTACAGAATCAAGCCTCATAAAAGACACTCTTGAAAAAGAAAAACTAATAAGGGAACACCTTAATCATAAACATATTAAAGAGATTAGAGGAAAGGGATTAATGCTGGCTGCAATAGTAGAAAATGCAGAAATAGCTAATAACGTTATCCTCAAAGCCCAAGACGAAGGATTGATTTTATTTTGGTTACTTTTTGAAACAAAAGCCATAAGAATTACACCTCCACTTACCATTTCTAATGAGGAAATTATTAAAGGCTGTAAAATAATCACTTCAATTTTAGACAATATCTAATTCTTGATTTTCACATTAAGCTTCTGATTTTCAACTGTTAATTAATTTTAATCAGAGTTTAAATCAATGTTAATTAATTTGTTAAAAACAAAAACACAATTAACCGAGAACATCTAATGATAACTGTAATTTAGATTAGTAAACAATTTTTGAGACTAGAACACTCACAAAGTTTAAGGGCAACCTAAAATAAACAGAAAGTTAAGTGTTCTTTGATCTCGATTATCGAGTGAATCTTAAAACCGCTTATGAATTATAGTCACGAAGACGAAAACTATCCGCTCACAAGATTTGAATCCATGTTAAAGACAAATGATATTTTGTTTTTCGATTCAAATGAATTTGAAAACATCATCCATCATTATCTCGAAAATGGAAAAATTGCTTTAGCAAAGCGCGCTATTAAACTTGGTTTAGAGCAACACCCAACATCTATCAACTTAAGATTATTTCAAGTAGAAATATTAGTTATTGAAAACAAATTCAACGAAGCAGACGAGATACTAGATATGCTTCATGATATTGAGCCTAATAACGAAGAAATATATATTCAAAAAGCCAATGTGCTTTCTAAGCAAGATGAACATGAAAAAGCAATAAGCACACTTCTAATTGCGATAGACATCTCTTCTACTCCAGAAGATGATTCTGATTTGTACGCTCTTGTTGGTATGGAATACTTGTTCCTCGATCAGTTTGAAAATGCGGTGATTTACTTTAAAAAATGTTTGGAAAGTGACACTACGGATTATTCTGCACTTCACAATATTGTGTACTGTTACGATTTCCTCGACCAAAATGAGGAAGCCATAAACTACCTTAACAACTTTTTAGACTCTAATCCTTATTGCGAAGTCGCTTGGCATCAATTAGGCCGTCAGTATTTTGCTATAAAAGATTACGCTAAAGCCAATGCTGCTTTTGATTTTGCAATAATTTCTGACGATACTTTTGTTGGTGCTTATATTGAAAAAGGAAAAGTTTTAGAAAAACTAAAGCAATACGAAGAAGCCATTGAAAACTATAAAGTAACGTTAGCATTAGACGACCCTACATCATTTGCTTTATTAAGAATTGGGCATTGCTACGAAAAACTTGGACAAGATGAAATGGCTGTACAATTCTTCAACAAGACTATTAAAGATGATGCCTTGTTAGATAAAGGCTGGATTGCCATTACCAAGTTTTACATGAAGCGCTTAGACTACAATAAAGCGTTGAAGTTTATTAAAAAGGCTGTAAATATTGATAGCGAAAATGTATTGTACTGGAAACTCTACGCCACAATCAATAAGCGATTAAATTTCCTTGAAGAAGCAGAAATTGGATACAAACGCACCTTAGATCTTGGCAATTACGAGTTAGATACATGGCTAGACCGTTCTGACATTTTAATTGCTTTGGGTGAATATGAAGCCTCAATTTACAATCTTCTTCAAGCTGCAGAATTTTATCCAGAACACCCTGAGATTGAGTACAGACTTGGTGGATTGTACTTTATAACACATCAAACCCAACAAGGACGTTTTCATCTTAAAAATGCTTTGAGACTCAATATTGATTATAATTTTATTATATCAGAACTCTTTCCAATGCTTAACGATAGACCGATGATTAAGGCTATAATTTCGCAAGCAAAGAAGACTTCCGACTAAAAAAATCCATACCTTAGCACTTCTTATAAAAAAAGAAATGCAAAGACGTTTTTTAGACTATCTCATCATCACATTTAAAGGTGTAGCTATGGGAGCTGCAGATGTAGTTCCTGGTGTTTCAGGTGGTACAATAGCCTTTATTTCTGGCATATACGAGGAACTTATTGAAAGTATAGACAAAGTAAATCTTGGTGTTTTTAAAGTATGGAAACAACAAGGCTTTAAAACCGCTTGGAAATCTATCAATGGCTCATTCCTTTTGGCATTATTTTCAGGAATTGCTATTAGTATTTTGTCCTTAGCCAAACTTATAAAATGGCTTTTACATAACGAGCCTGTTTTGTTATGGTCGTTCTTTTTTGGACTAGTCTTAGCAAGTATACTCTATATCGCTAAGCAAATAAAAGGTTGGTCACCAAAAATAATCATTGCTATTATAGCAACTTCTGCCCTATCCTATTACATAACGTTAGCAGAACCATTTGCCACACCAGATAGTCCATTTTATTTATTATTCTGTGGATTCATTGCCATCATTGCTATGATTTTACCAGGTGTTTCAGGTGCATTCATCCTACTTATTTTAGGTGCTTATCAGACTGCAATTGACACCATAAACAATTTACGAGATGGATTGGTTACAGGTAATATGGAATTATTTAAAGATGCCTTTTTAAAGTTTGTATTGCTTGCTATTGGTGCAGTTGTTGGATTAAAAGTATTTTCAAAAGCACTTAACTGGATGTTTAAACATCAAAAAAATCTTACGCTTGCCATTTTAACCGGCTTTATGATTGGCTCTCTCAACAAAATTTGGCCATGGAAAAAAGTTTTAAAAACCAGAGTTAATTCCGAGGGAGAAGTAGTGACGCTATTAGACCAAAGCATCTTACCTTCAGCTTATGAAGGAGATAATCAAATGGTGTTAGCCGTTATATTTATTGTGGTTGGTTTTGTAGCTATATTAATTTTAGAACGTTTAGGAGATCAAAAGAATAAAATCTAATGCAAAGCACCAGAACTTTTAAGGATCGTATTTTTTTGGTCATAAAAGGGCTGGCAATGGGTGCTGCAAACAAGGTTCCTGGTGTTTCTGGTGGAGTTGTTGCTTTTGTTGCAGGTTTTTACGAAGAGTTTATCTACTCGCTTCAACGTGTTAACAAAACTGCTTTCAAACTACTTTTTAATGGTCGTTTTAAAAGTTTCTATCAATATATCAATGGTAAATTCTTAGGACTTTTATTTCTGGGAATGATTGTCAGTTACTTTAGTGTTTCCAAAATTTTAGACTACCTTATTGTTAACTACGAGCTTTACGTTTGGAGTGCTTTTTTTGGAATGATACTTGGCTCCATCTATTATATAAGCAAAGATTTTAAAGCTTGGAATGGTAAAACTATAATCGCTTTAATCCTTGGAGCAGTAATAGGTATAAGTATTAGTTTTTTAGATCCTGCAAAAGAAAACGACAATCTTTGGTTTGTATTTTTCTGCGGTATTATAAGTGTTTCTGGCATGACGCTTCCTGGTTTTTCAGGCTCGTTTATTTTAATTTTACTCGGAAATTATGTCCTACTTCTGGTAGACTCAGTCAATGCACTTTACGATACACTTTCAGATATATTTACAGGTAACTTTGAGTTTATTAAAAATGAAGCTAGAATAAGAATGCTCAAAGTTCTTAGTGTCTTCACCTTAGGCTCTGTAGCAGGCTTGGTAACATTTTCGCATGTTCTAAATTATATTTTACACCATTACAAAAATATTACGTTGGCAACCATTGTTGGTTTTATTATTGGGTCGCTTGGTGTGGTTTGGCCTTGGAAAGAAACCATTTACAAAACCACTAGTGATGGTAGCTATATTTTAGATTCTACTGGTAAACAAGTCATTGCAAATTACGAGCGTTTTTTACCTGAAGCAACCACCGAAACTTATATTGCAATTGCGTATATTGGCTTAGGAATTCTCATTGTTTTGGGATTAGAATGGTATGGACAACGCACAAGACAAGTTAAAGCTTAAATTCGGACTGGTAGGAAAAAACATTTCCTATTCATTTTCAAGAGGGTATTTTGCCGATAAATTTAAAAACGAAAATTTACCACATTCTTACGTGAATTTTGATATAGAATCAATTGACGAACTAAAGGATATTATTAAAAACACTTCAAACTTAAAAGGCCTTAACGTCACCATTCCATACAAAGAAGAAGTAATTCCGCTATTGGACAAATTGAATAAACGTGCCAAAAAGATAGGTGCAGTAAATACTATAAAAGTTAAAAAAGACAAGCTGATTGGTTTTAACACGGATTACAATGGTTTCAAAAATTCATTAAAACCACATTTAAAAAAACATCATAAAAACGCCTTAATTTTAGGTACAGGTGGAGCTTCTAAAGCTATTGCACATGCTTTAAAGAAATTCAGTATTAAATATCATTATGTATCACGCACCAAAAAAGAAGGCGTTACCTATACCTATTCTGAATTGACAGAAGACATCATTACGTCATTTCAAATCATTATAAACTGTACACCAATAGGTACTTTTCCCAATATAAATGAATGTCCTGACATTCCCTACGATGGTATAACAGATAAACATATTTTGTACGATCTCATCTATAATCCTGAGGAAACAAAGTTTCTTAATTGCGGAAAGATTAAAGGCGCAACAATCATTAACGGCTTGGAAATGCTAAAACTACAGGCAGAAAAATCTTGGGAAATATGGAATAAATGATTTTGATAATATAAAAATCATTAAACATATAATTATTCATACTTCTGCTTAAAACAACCCAAAATTGTATTTCCTTTGTAATTCAACGAGTTGTTAGTATCTTTAACATCCTAATAAATATTTTGACATATGTCTGAGAATGATAACCTGCAAGATGCAGACGGAAAAAAAGAAGTAGAATTAAAAGAGGCTACTCCACAAGAAGAATCATCACAAAAAATTGAAGAAACTTCAGAAGTAAATACTGAAGTAGAGACTGCTCAAGATTCTGACAATGAATCTAAAACAGACTCTGATGCGCATTCAGAAATCGAAGCTTCTAATGCTGAGGACGCAGAAGATGAGTCTAATGCAGAGCGTCATGATGTAGAAGAAAAAGACTACCATGCTATGTCTATGCAAGATTTAGCAGAAGGGCTTAATAGACTTCTAAAACATCATAAAATTCAGACTATCTCTAAGCAAGTCAATGAAATTAAAGCAGAATTCAATGCGAAATATGGTGAGCTTTTAGAAGAGAAAAAAGAAGAATTTATAAATGATGGTGGCAACGAAATAGACTTCTACTACACCAACGATACCAAAAAATTATTCAATCAACTTTATAAAGATTACAAACAATCTATTAGTGCTTATTATAAAGAACGTGAGCACAACCTAAAGCAAAATCTCGAAAACAGATTAGCTATTATCGAAGAAATTAAGGGTTTACTTTCTGTAGAAGAAAATATGGGAACTACCTATAAAACCTTTAAAGAGCTTCAGGAAAAATGGCGTAATGCAGGCACAATTCCAAGAGACAAGTACAACAATGCTTGGAATACATATCATCATCATGTTGAGCGTTTTTACGACTTCTTGCATCTTAATAACGATTTGCGAGATATGGACTTTAAGCACAACTATGATCAAAAGTTAAAGATTATAGAACGTGCCGAAGAACTTGCAAAAGACGATAATGTAAATCGTGCTTTTAGAGAGTTACAAGTACTTCACAAACTTTGGAAAGAAGAACTTGGACCTGTTGGTAAAGAACATAGAGAAGAAATCTGGAATCGTTTTAGTGATGCCACAAAAACCATTCATGATAAGCGTCAGGCTTACTATGCTGATCTAGATAAAGCCTATGAAAAGAATCTTGAAAAGAAAGAAGACATCATAGCGAAAATCCAAGCTGTGGCAGACGACAAAGCCAATTCTCACAGTGCATGGCAAAAGAAAATAAAAGAAGTTGAAGCGCTGCGCGAAGCATTTTTTAATGCAGGCAAAGTACCTTTAAAGGTAAACGAAGCTACTTGGGCCAAGTTTAAAGATACTGTTAGAAGTTTTAATCGTGGAAAAAACAAGTTCTACAAAGATTTAAAGAAAGACCAATACGAAAATCTTCAAAAGAAAAAAGAGCTCATAAAAATTGCTGAAGAAAACAAAGACAGTGACGACTTTGCAGTTGTTACTCCTTTAATGAAGAAAATTCAAAACGATTGGAAAAAAATTGGTCATGTTCCAAGACGCGATAGTGACAAAATATGGAAACAGTTTAAAAATGCATGTAACCACTATTTCGATAGAATGCATGCACAACGTAAGGCTGAAAACCAGCATTTATACGATGCTTTTGATAAAAAGGTAAAGTTACTTGATGATTTAAAAGCCATGGAACTAAGTGGCGACAACAAAGCTGATGTAGAAAATTTAAAAACCAGAATTGCTGAGTGGAAAGAAATTGGCTATGTACCACAAAACAAACGCTACATAGATGGTAAATTCTACAAAGCAATTGACGATGCTTTTGATCAACTAAAAATGGAGAAGTCTAAGTTAGAAATGGTAAAATTTGAAAGTAAGCTTGAAAATTTAGCCAACAATGATGATGACACTAGACTTTTAGATAACGAACAAAACTTTATCCGTAAGAAAATTGGCGAAGTAAAATCTGAAATAACGCAGCTTGAAAATAACTTACAATTTTTCACTAATGTAGATTCAGATAATCCATTGGTAAAAGATGTGCATAAGAACATTGCCAAGCACAAAAAAGAATTAGAAACTTGGAAAGCTAAGCTTACCAAGATTCGTGGGATGTATAGTTAAATTTATGGACAACAAATTATTAGGTAATTTTATCATTGCATTTCCAACAGCAGCTTATGTAACTTACATTATTGTTATGAAAGAGCCTAATAGTGGAATAGATTGGACTTCTGTAATTGTTGGAGGCTTGATTGGTATGATAAGTTTTACCATAGGAAAGAAAATCAAAAGCAAAGGTGAGGTAGAATAAATTTAAACCTAAAAAATCAAAACCCATCTGCTACTAACAGATGGGTTTTGCCCTAACTAAACTAAATTAACCTTAATTACAACCGCTTAATAATAATTAAGATTTCCTACTAAGAATATAAAAACGCTGTTGTTTTTATATATCTTATTTACGTGAGAAATTTCTGTTTGGATTTTAAGGATTTCGTTTTGGGATAATTTTAACATTATGAGATTCTGAAACAAGTTCAGAATGACAAACGATTAAAGAGATTTCGCCTCTTCCCAAAAGACATCCATTTCAGATAAGGTCATGTCTTTTAAAGGTTTGTTTAGCTCTTTAGATTTACTTTCAAGATACTGAAAGCGTTTTATGAATTTTTTATTGGTTCGCTCTAAAGCATTTTCAGGGTTTACTTTAAGGAAACGTGCGTAGTTTATCATAGAAAACAACACATCACCAAACTCACTTTCAATAGCATCTTCATTTCCTTTTGCTATTTCAGCTTTTAATTCAGCTAACTCCTCTTCTACTTTTTCAAAAACTTGTTCTGGTTGTTCCCAATCAAAACCTACACCTGCTACTTTGTCTTGTATTCTATTAGCTTTTACCATAGCAGGCAAACTTCTTGGCACACCTTCTAGAACGCTTTTCTTACCTTCTTTGAGTTTTAATTGCTCCCAATTGCGTTTTACGTCTTCCTCGTTTTCAACCTTAACATCTCCATAGATGTGAGGATGACGATCTATAAGTTTATCGCAGATGCTATTACATACATCTGCGATATCAAAATTGTTTGTTTCACTTCCTATTTTAGAATAGAAAACAATATGCAACAACACATCTCCCAACTCCTTTTTTACCTCATCTAAATCATTATCTAAAATAGCATCACCAAGTTCGTAAACTTCTTCTATAGTGAGATGACGCAACGACTCCATAGTTTGTTTTTTATCCCATGGACATTGCTCTCGCAATTCGTCCATAATAACAAGCAAACGTTCAAAGGCTTTTAGTTGAGCAGCTTTGTTAGACATAGTTTATTCTTCTTCGTCAGAAGCAGTTACTTCTTCTTCAGTTTCAAGAGATTCTAAAAGATTGTTTTTGTGTAGTAAATTATACCACTGAACCACCTTTTTAATGTCTGATGCATATACACGATCTTCATCATAATCTGGTAAAACTTCGAAGAAATATTCTTCTAAAGTATCTTTTCCATCTTTATGGCTAATCGATGTTTGTTCGCCATTCTCTTTATCTTTAATCTTCTTAAGCACATCTTTTAGAGGCACTTCTTCTGTTAAAGTATAAATAGCGATTTCACTTAAGATACTAATGTTACTGTGTGCTCCTACAGTGATTCTCTTTTTATCAATTAAAGATTGTACAACAGCACCAGTTCTTGTTTGTGTTACAATTTCGTATAATCCTGGCTTACCAGAAATAGCTAATATTTTATCTAAGCTCATATATTTTGTGTTAACGTTTTTTGCTCATTGCAGGAAAACGCATTTTATAATCTATTCTTATTTTTCCTTTTGAAATATTTGTCAATTTACCTTTAATCAAACGCTTTTTAAACGATGATAGTTTGTCGGTGAATAAAATTCCTTCAATATGATCGTACTCATGCTGAATAACTCTGGCTATTAAACCATCATATTCTTCAACATGGGTTTCAAAATTTTCATCTTGATATTGAATCTTAATCTTCGGTTTTCTAAAAACATCCTCTCTAACATCTGGTATGCTTAAACAACCTTCGTTAAAAGCCCATTCATCTCCTTCTTCTTCTAAAATCTGAGCATTGATGAATGTCTTCTTAAAATTCTTCATTTGTTCTCTATCCTTTTCAGATAAATCTTCATCATCAGAAAAAGGCTCTGTATCTACAACAAACAAACGAATAGGCAAACCAACCTGAGGAGCTGCTAAACCAACACCATATGCACCATACATGGTCTCGTACATATTTTCTATCAACTCATCAAGCTTAGGGTAATCTTTATCGATTTCCTTCGCTTCTTTCTTTAATACAGCGTCTCCATATGCAACTATTGGTAATATCATAATTTTGTTGTTTTCGGGTGCAAAAGTACAATTCTTATTTAAAAATTTGAAGCCAAATAACTCTGCAATATTAAGGTTGCACTTATTTCATCTACAAGCGCCTTGTTCTGTCTCTGTTTTTTCTTAAGACCACTATCTATCATAGTTTGAAAAGCCATTTTAGATGTAAAACGTTCATCTACACGTACCACGGGAATATTTGGAAACTCCTTAATTAACTTTTCTAAAAACTTTTGAATATGAACTTCACTTTCTGAAGCTGTATTATCCATCTGTTTAGGTTCGCCAACCACAAATTTTTCTACATCTTCGGAATTAACATAAGCTTTTAAATATTGAATTAATTCTTTTGTTTCAACAGTAGTTAAACCCGAAGCAATGATTTGCATTGGGTCCGTGACTGCTAAACCTGTTCTTCTTGTACCATAATCTATGGCTAATATTCTTCCCATATTCTGCAAAGATAGTGTAATAAAAAACGCTTCTTATAAATTAAGAAGCGTTTTCAAAAATTAGCTATTAATTAAATCGTTGATTTTATTCCCTCTATAAATAAATCACGTTAATTATATCTTTAAGACACTTAAAAATTTCTCAGGTCACATTTTCTTACAAAAAAAAGAAAACCCCTCAAATTAAGGGGAGAGGAGTTTTCATAATTAGCTATTAATTAAATCCTCAGATAAACCTATATAAAATAAATTTACATTGCATTTAATACTGTTGAGACACAACTTTTTAGAATAGGTCACAATTCTTTTTAAAAATATTTTACAAAGGCTGTTTATCAACTTATCTTTACCAAAATTTAAGATAAATGAAACAACTACAAACCGTTATAGAAAATGCTTGGGACGACCGATCTCAATTAACCAATAAAGTTACTATAGATGCAATAAGAAGTGTTATAGACCTTATAGATGCTGGCACATTACGTGTTGCTGAACCAACTGAAAATGGCTGGCAAGTAAATGAATGGGTTAAAAAAGCGGTAGTACTGTACTTCCCTATTCAGAAAATGGAAACGCACGAGGTTGGTATTTTTGAATACCACGACAAAATTCCATTGAAGCGTAACTATATGGAAAAAGGCATTAGAGTTGTTCCACATGCTGTTGCAAGACATGGTGCTTACATTTCTAAAGGTGTTATTATGATGCCAAGCTATGTTAACATTGGCGCTTATGTAGACGAAGGTACTATGGTAGATACTTGGGCAACTGTTGGTAGTTGTGCACAGATTGGCAAAAATGTACACCTCTCTGGTGGTGTTGGTATTGGTGGTGTTTTAGAACCACTGCAAGCCTCTCCTGTTATTATTGAAGATGGTGCTTTTATTGGTAGCCGTTGTATTGTTGTAGAAGGAGTACATGTAGAAAAAGAAGCAGTTCTTGGTGCTAATGTGGTATTAACCATGAGCACTAAAATTATTGATGTTACTGGTGATGAACCTGTAGAAATGAAAGGTAGAGTACCAGCGCGTTCTGTTGTAATTCCAGGAAGTTATACTAAGAAATTTGCTGCTGGCGAATACCAAGTACCTTGCGCTTTAATTATTGGAAAACGTAAAGAGAGTACAGATAAGAAAACTTCTCTAAACGATGCTTTAAGAGAATATGATGTAGCAGTTTAAAAAATGAGAACTAATCTAAATACTAATTATCATAAAGGTCGTTTTCGTTGTGGAGAATGGGCAACATTTACGTCCTTTTTCAAAGCGAATTGGTAATAAAAGATTTAGAAAAAGTACTTTAGAGACCATCGAAGATGAGTTGAGAAACGAATTTGTTACATGGCCTAAAAAAAGAGGAATCAAAAAAAACATTAAGGTTAAAATAACTACTGATTCGAATGGAAACACTTATAGTCGTATTGAAAAATATGGTAGTTTAAGAGATCTGAAAAACTCAATAAATAGGCCTTGTGTAATTAGATATAAGATACTCTAAGAATTAATTTAAGATTGAAAATTTTAATTATACAACAAAAAATGATTGGTGATGTTTTGGCTTCAAGCATATTGTTTGAAGCCATTAAGCATCAATATCCTGATGCTGAATTACATTACCTCATTAATACGCATACGTTTCCTGTTGTAGATCAAAATCCTTATATAGATAAGGTTCAATTTTTTACATCAGAACATGAAAAAAGTAAACTGAAACTTTTTAAACTTGCTAAACAACTTCGTAAAGAAAATTATGATGTTATTATTGATGTTTACTCTAAGCTATCGAGTAATCTTATCACCTTACTTTCTAAAGCAAAGATTAAAGTTTCTATAGACAAAGGAAGAAATAAGCTATTGTATAGCAATTTATACAAACACAAGGCAAAGGCTGATACCAATGCTGGCTTGGCAATAGAAAACCGGCTGCAATTATTGCAACCCTTAAACATTGATACCAGCAAAATTGTTAGACCAAAAATATACCTCACTGACCAAGAAAAAACAGACGCTAAAAATTTCTTAGAATCTCACCACGTTGATACTAACAAACCAATATACATGATTGGTGTTCTGGGTAGTGGACCTAACAAAACCTATCCTTTTGACTATATGGCTTCAGTAATCGACACGATTATTAAAACGCAACCTGAAAGCCAGATTTTATTTAATTATATACCAAAACAAGAAGCTGATGCCAAAGCCATTTTAGATTTGTGTGAATCTGAAACTCAAAAGCATATTCATTTTGAAGTTTTTGGTAAAAGTTTGAGAGATTTTTTAGCAATAACTTCGCATTGTGATGCACTAATAGGAAATGAGGGCGGAGCTATAAACATGGCGAAAGCTTTAAATATTCCAACATTTACTATTTTTTCACCATGGATTAAAAAAGAGGCTTGGAATATGTTTGATGATGGCAAAAAACACCTTTCTGTCCATCTGAAAGATTATGACAACCAACCTTATTTAGGCATCAATCATCCAAAAGAGTTAAAATCTCAAGCTTCAGAATTGTATTTAAAATTTAAACCTTCTTATTTTGAAGAAGACTTGGTTAAATTTTTAGAAAGGTTAGAGGCTTAGTCTTTCTTAATACCGTATTCAGTCCACTTTAAATTTTCTTTTTTCACTTTAGCTCTAATGGCTAAATTTCTATCTAAAGATTCTTGTGTTTTATAACCGCGAGCATGATCGAGATGCAGACAAATAGCTTTGTAACGTATTTGTTTTGTTTTAATACCATTGTTTACCAAACGTTCACCCAATTCTCTGTCTGGACCACCATATTGCATGCGCTCGTCGTAACCATTTATAGCTATTAAATCAGATTTCCAAGCAGAGGAATTACAGTTATTAAATGTTGCTCCTGTTGGAGTTACGACATCTAAGAAATTTGCCAATCCATTTTTAGCCGAAAGTTTTAGTTTGTTCTTTCCGCTAAGTTCGCCTTGATCTTTTAGCCATTTTACTTCAAAACAACGTTTAGATTTTATATCATCTTCAGCTATCGTTTCGCTAATATCCATTGGTAGTTTGCAGTAACCACCAGATAAAAAGTAGCCTTTTTCGGCATGTTTTGCATGTGTTTCTACAAAATCTTCACGCGGAATACAGTCTCCATCTGTAAATAAGATATAATCGTGCTTAGCCATTACAATGGCTTCGTTTAATATTTTTTGGCGTCTGTACCCTTTGTCTTCATGCCAAGCATGTGTAATTTCTACAGGATAATCTTGTTTAAACCTATCTATCAACTGTTTAGTTTCTTCTGTAGAACCATCATCTGCAATGATAATATCAAAGTCTTTATAGGTTTGCACACTATAACCGTACAATACTTTTTCTAACCAATCGATTTTATTATATGTGGCAATAATGACTGTAATTTTAGGTAATGCCATAATTTATGTCTTAATACCAAACTTGGTATATGTTGCTTTATTTTTTTTAGTTTCCTTCCGAATTTTCAGATTTAATTTTTCTGCTTCTTCGTTTTTATAAGGTCTTTGGTGATGCAAATGTACGCAAATCGTACTATACCTTACTTGTAGAAACTTGATACCGTTATTCATCATGCGCTCACCTACTTCCCTATCTTCTCCTCCATATTGCATGCGTTCATCAAAGCCATTTACAGCTAAAATATCGCTTTTAAAACATGATACATTCATCCCATCAAAAGTGGCTTTGGTTGGTGTTAATGTATTTAAGAGGTTTGCTTTTATCCTAGATTTAGTCAACTTATTCAACTTAAACGTTTTGGGCTGACCTTTGACTAAAAGCCACTGTTTATCGAAACATTTTTGAGTGTCAATAACATCTTTTGTAATGCTTTGAGATACGGTTTCAGACAACTTAAAATAACCTCCTGAAAGAGCACAATGAGGTCGTTTTAACTTTAAATGTGTTTCCACAAAATCTTCTCTTGCAATGCAATCTCCGTCTGTAAATATGAGGTATTCTGAATTTGAAGCAACAATAGCTTTATTAAGAATTTTTGTTTTTTGAAACCCTTCATCCTTTTGCCAAACATGCAAGACATTTAATTTTGAATAGGTTTTAAACGCATCAATCACTGCTTTTGTTCTATCGTCTGAACCATCATCTGCTATAATCAACTCGAAATTGGATTCGGTCTGAATGTTATAGCTATGCAGCACCAACGCCAACCATTGTGGTTGATTGTATGTACTTATAATAACTGAAGCTTTAGGTCGTGATTGCATAAGCACAAAAATACTATTTTTACAACACTGAAATTACAAGTATGCTAAAACTATCTGGTGTTATTATTACCTTTAATGAAGAACGAAACATAGAGCGTTGTTTACAATCCTTAGTAAATGTGGTTGATGAGATTGTGGTTGTAGATTCTTATTCTACTGATAACACTAAAGCAATTTGTCGAAAATTTGATGCTACGTTTATTGAGCAAAAATTTCTCGGCTATATAGAACAGAAAAACTTTGCTTTACAGCAAGCTTCTTACAACCATATTGTTTCTCTTGATGGTGATGAAGCGCTTTCTGAAGAACTTCAAAAATCTATTATTAAACTAAAAAACAACTGGGTTTTTGATGGATATTATGCCAACCGTTATAATAATTTTTGCGGACAATGGATAAAGCATAGCGATTGGTACCCTAATAAAAAATTGCGTGTTTTTGACAAAACCAAAGCAGAATGGAAAGGTATTAATCCACATGACAATGTTCAATTTCTCGACAGCAATACCAAAAGTGGTCATTTAAAAGGAGATATTTTGCATTGGACCTACCAAACCTACTCTGAATTCAATAAAAAAACCGAACATTTCTCAACCATCGCTGCTAAAGCTTATTATGACAAAGGTAAAACTGCTCCTATTTGGAAAATTATCTGGAATCCAACTTGGGCTTTTTTTAAATCTTATGTCTTAAGACTTGGTTTTTTAGATGGATTTAATGGGCTTGTCATCTGCATACAAACCGCAAATATTACTTTTTTAAAATATTCTAAGCTGCGCGAACTATATGAAAAGAAAATTTAGTTTTTCTTTTTTCGCCAGAAATAATATTTCTTTTTAAAAGCCTCTTTCTTTTTAAAGCCAGACGAAAACTTTTGTGAAAAGTAATACATTCGTTCTCTAACTTCATCATGAGGTTTGTTTATCAATTTGGCATATTCATCACTAATGATGTCTAGCATATAATCTTTTGGAGATAAACGTGCAAAATTTGCCATACGCTCATCATAGGTTAACGTCTTAAACTCCATACGATTGAGGTCTACTAAATAAAAATCGTAGCCAGTACTTGTCTTTTTTATAAGTGTATTACCTGGCGAATGATCTAAAAAGTGAATACCATTTTCGTGCAACTTATATGTAAACTGTGTAAACTGCCTGAGAATATTATCGTAGTCATCACACTCTGGCTCATCAATAAGTTTTCGGATTGTAAAATCGTATTCTAATTGTTTACTTATATAGTAACTTTTTCCAAATATAAATAGCGATTTATACTCTATATAAGCTTCAGGTGAAGGTGTAAGAATTCCCAAGTCTAATAAACGTTGACCATAAAGAAATGATCGCTCTGCCTTACTTTTTCTAAAAAAACGATAGACAATTTTATTGACTAGATTAGGAACCTTAAATTCCTTAATATTATACCGTTGCCCATCAATCGTTAGAATTTTAATGACGTTTCGGTAACCATTACCAATCATTTCTCCTTCATGGTCAAAATTCTCAATAGCTTTCATTAAGCTATCTTTTGACAAGGCTGAGTTTTTGTGTATTTTAATGGTTACTGACATAGGTTAAAACATATCTAACAATGATTTGCAAAAGTAGGTATTTATAACGTGCCTTTCAAATTAGCAAACTAAGGATGTAGAAATATTATTTCTTTAAATTTGCCTATCAAACAACAACAAGAAGATGTTTAAACATTATCTCATTACACGTTTTAACCTCAAAAATAAAAATTGGGAAGTAACTAAAAATAACGAAACGCTTTTAACACGTGAATGGATGACACATCGCATTGGCTTGTTTAGCAATTTCTGTCTACCTTCAGTTGCTAGCCAAAGCAACACTAAGTTTGAATGGCTATTGTTCTTTGATACAAGTACAGATTCTGATTTTAAGGATGAAATAGAAACTTTACTAAAACCTTATTCGCATTTTAAATCCTTTTATATTGATGGCATGGACGCTTTTCACTCTTCCATCAAACAGTATCTTGAAGAAGATAGTAAGGATACTCCATACCTCATCACCTCTCGTATAGATAATGACGACTGTATTCATAAAGATTACATCAATACAATTCAAGAGCAATTTAAGTCACAAAACTTTATGGCTATTGATGTCTTAAAAGGGTATTCGCTTCAAATTTCACCTGAAATAATGCTTGGGAAAAAGGAGCATATTTTTAATCCTTTTATAAGTCTTATCGAAAAAAATGAAGCTCCAAAAACCGTTTGGTTTAGTGACCATAATATGTGGAAAAAAGAATCGAGACGTGTTGAAATTTCAAACAAACGTCTTTGGATGTCTATAATACACGAAAAAAATAAAGTCAATGAATTTGATGGTTATGACAATGTAGATTGGGACGATATAAAAACTCAGTTTATAGTATCTGAAACTATTGAAGAAAAAATATCTAAAGAGATTATTCCGCATAAAAAATGGCGAAAATTAAGCCTAAAGAATAAGCTCTACGTTAATTATGTTCTTGCCAGTAAAAAGTTTAAAAAAGCCTTGGGACTCTATAAAATAAAGTAACTTGAAAAGCCTTACTTTTGCTTTGCTAAAAACATTTTAAATGCGGTTAATACAATTTACAGCCTCTAATGGTTGGCGTGGTCACGAACAAAAAATCATTTATTTATATGAAGCTTTTAAAGCAGAAGGTTATGTGGAAGACCAATGGATTGTTTGCCCTATAGGCTCTGAAGTAGAGCGTATTGCAACCGAAAAAGGCATGCAAGTAATTCCGTTTGAATACAAATCTGAATACAGTTTATCTTACGCAAGAGAATTTAAAAAGTTAGCCGAAGAAAAACAATCTTCGGTAATTTTCATTCATAGCAGTAAAGCGCATACTATAGCGGTTTTAGCACATTTTTTATTCGGAATGAAAGTACCTTTAGTACTTTGTAGAACACTTATAAAACGTGTAGATACCAATTTTTTCAGAAAGTGGAAATACAATTATAAAAGCATAAAAAAAATTATTTGTGTCTCTCAACCTGTTGTAGAGTCTTTAAAATTTGCAGTTAAAGACCATAGTAAATTAACTGTAATAGGTAGTGTTACTGATGTAAATAAATTCAAAAAGCAAGAAGGCACCGGAATTTTACATGAAGAATTTAATATTCCTAAAGACTATAAAATAATTGGGAATATTGCCGAATTCACAGGTTTCAAAGATCATTATACTTGGGTAGATACTGTTGAAATTTTAGTTAAAGAAAATGCTATTAAAGCCAAATACATACTTGTTGGCAAAGGTAGCATGGAGCAAGACATCAAGAATTATGTAGAAGAAAAAGGCCTAACAGAGCACATTATTTTTACAGGTTTTAGGAGAGATGTTCCTGAAATTTTACCTGAGTTCGATTTGTTCTTATTCACTTCAAATAATGAACCTACAGGAGGAGTGCTTTTAGAATCTTATGCTTGTAAAGTTCCTATTGTAGCTGCAGATGCTGGCGGTATTTCTGAAGTCATTGTAGATGGCGAAACTGGTCTTTTAGCCAAAGTAGGCAATCCTAAAGATTTTGCAGAAAAAGTAACTTTATTAATGCAAGACAAAGGTTTACAAGATAAATTTACAAAAAATGGGTATCAATACTTATTAGATAACTTTACCAAGAAAGTTATTGCTAAGAAAATGTATGATGAGTTGTCTAAGCATGAAATCTAATATTCCATAAATCATGAAGCCCACCAAAGCACTCTTTATAACTTTTGATTTAAGCGGTTATTACAATTGTATTTTTGAAGAACTAAAATCTCATTATGACGTTGTAGACTACTATAATCTAGCTGATTACAAAAATCAACCATACAAAAATATCGGACAAAGGATTTCATCTTTTTATCTAAAAAAAACTAAAAATCTAAAGCTAAAAAACTACTACAAATACAATCCGGTAATTGAGGATATTAAAGATAAATCTTATGACTTTACACTCATTATAAGACCCGATTTATTTTTTGATAAGCAATTAAAAATTCTCAGAAAAAACAGTAAAAAATTAATCGCCTATTATCATGACTCCATAAATAACATTCCGCGAAAAAAAGATGTGATTCATTTTTTTGATGAGGTTTACTCTTATGAAAAAAGAGATGTTAAAGATTTCAACCTTAAATTCATTCCAAATTTCATCTATCTGAATAATTACAAAGTTAATGATGCAACTAAAACACAGGTTTTTACTGTTATTTCCAAAGATTATAGATTTAAAAGTCTCATTAAACTAGCTACCTTTCTCAAACATAATAAATTCGAATACAAATTTCTCGTTCATTCAGACAAAGAGCAACCTAAGTCTGATCTCATTCAATTTATTACAGAAAGAAAGACAAATTCTGAAGTTTTAAAGGAAATAAACCAAGCATCAATCATAGCCGATATTCATAAATATGGTATTCAAGATGGACTAACATTTAGAGTTTTTGAAAGTCTTTATTTTAAAAGAAAACTTATCACTTCGAATACAGATATTAAAAATTATGAGTTTTACAATCCTAACAATATTCATGTAATTGAAAATTTTGATAATATTAATATTCCTAGAAATTTCTTTTTAGAGCCATATCAAGATATTCCTGAAGAAATTTATAAAAAACACCTCTACACCACTTGGGTAAAAACTATACTCGGAAGAGCATAAAAAATTAGCCTTATGTAGTATCTTTGCAAAACCATTTTTATTTCATGAAAGTGAATCACAAACAAGCCTTAAAGCACCATATTTTTAAAATCATTTCGCATTCAGCCGAAGAATTGCAGCTAGATTGTTATGTGATTGGTGGCTTCGTACGCGATTATCTTTTAGAGCGTGGAGATGCCAAAGATATCGATGTGGTTGCTGTTGGTAGTGGTATTGAATTGGCACAACAAGTTTCTAAAAACCTAGAAACAAATCCTAAGGTTCAAATATTTAAAACCTATGGTACAGCAATGTTGCGCTACGATGACATTGAGGTTGAATTTGTAGGTGCTCGAAAAGAAAGCTACCATGAAAATAGTAGAAATCCTATTGTTGAAAACGGAACTCTACAAGATGATCAAAATCGTCGTGACTTTACCATTAACGCTTTAGCATTAAGCCTCAACAAAGCTAATTTTGGAGAACTGTTAGATCCATTTAATGGAATCGAAGACTTGGAGAAAGGTATTATAAGAACACCTCTAGATCCTAATATAACCTATAGTGACGACCCACTTAGAATGATGCGTGCTATTCGCTTTGCGACGCAATTAAATTTCAAAATTGAAGAGCAGTCACTTAAAGCTATTGCAGATAATAAAGAGCGTATAAAAATCATCACCAAAGAGCGTATTGTAACTGAACTAAATAAAATTCTTGAAAGTGATAAACCGTCAATTGGTTTTAAACTTCTAGAAAAAACAGGACTTTTAGATTACATTCTTCCAGAACTTACAGCACTTAAAGGTATTGATGAAGTTGAAGGCCAACGTCATAAAGATAATTTTTATCACACCTTAGAAGTAGTTGACAATATTTGTGAAACTACTGACAACATTTGGTTACGCTGGGCTGCACTTCTACACGATATTGGAAAAGCTCCAACCAAAAAATTCCATAAAAAAATTGGCTGGACGTTTCATGCCCATGAGTTTGTAGGTTCTAAAATGGTTTACAAACTTTTCAAAAGATTAAAAATGCCATTGAATGACAAAATGAAATTTGTTCAAAAAATGGTACTCATGAGTTCTCGTCCAATTGTTTTAGCCAGTGAAGTTACTGATTCTGCCGTGAGACGACTAGTGTTTGATGCTGGTGAGCATGTTGATGATTTAATGACACTTTGCGAAGCAGATATTACAACAAAAAATCCTAAAAAGTTCAAGAAGTATCATAACAACTTTAAACTTGTAAGAGATAAAATTGTTGAAGTTGAAGAACGTGATCGTGTGCGTAATTTTCAACCTCCTGTTTCTGGCGAAGAAATAATGAAAGCTTTTAATTTAAAGCCTTCAAAAGAGATTGGAATTATAAAAGAAGCCATAAAAGAAGCCATTTTAGAAGGTGATATACCAAATGAGCATGAAGCTGCATATCAATTAATGATAGAAAAAGGAAAAAAATTAGGACTTACTGTAGCGGTATGATTAGGTTAAAAAGAACTGATTCTTCTAATAAAGATTTTGTTGATCTAGTTAAACAACTCGATGCCTATTTAAGGATTACAGATGGAGATGAGCATGACTTTTACAATCAGTACAACTCTATAGAAAACCTTAAACATGTTGTAATCGCTTATACGGAAAACAAACCTGTAGGCTGCGGAGCTTTTAAAGATTTTGAGAACAATAGTGTTGAAATAAAGCGCATGTATACTTTAGAGAAGAACAGAGGAAAAGGCATAGCTTCATTAATTTTAAATGAACTTGAAAAATGGGCTTCTGAATTAAACTATGATTCATGTATACTAGAAACAGGAATTAGACAGATTGAAGCTGTTGAATTTTATAAAAAGAACTTTTACGCTATAATTCCTAACTACGGACAATACAAAGGAATAAAAAACAGCCTTTGTTTTATGAAAAATTTACAAAATGAAAAAAGATAATAAAGCCGTAATCTACTGGCTACTTACAGGTTGTATTTTAATTTTTATTATGGTTGTTGTTGGTGGTATTACTAGGCTTACACATTCTGGTCTTTCAATTTCTAATTACAAGCTAATATCAGGAACAATCCCACCTATGAATGAGGTTGAATGGAATGAAGCCTTTGAGCTTTACAAGCAATATCCTGAATACCAAAAACTCAACAACCACTTTACTATAGAAGACTTTAAAGACATTTATTTTTGGGAATGGATTCACCGTGTAATTGGTCGTTTTATTGGTTTGGTGTTCATTATTCCGTTTATCTATTTTTTAATCAGAAAGCAACTTTCTAAACCCACTATTAAAAAATCTATAATACTTCTCCTTATGGGAGGTTTTCAAGGATTCCTTGGCTGGTATATGGTAAAAAGTGGTTTGGTTGACAGACCAGATGTAAGTCATTACAGGCTGGCTGCACATTTAACAACAGCTTTTTTAACATTTGCCTATACCTTTTGGGTCGCTTTAGATTTAATGTTTCCTAATAAAAAAGCTATAGACACTAAACTTAGAAATTTCATTAGAATAGGTTTAGTTATATTAATCATTCAGATTATTTATGGTGCCTTTGTAGCTGGATTAGATGCAGGTTGGATACACAACCACTGGCCTTTTATGAGTGAAGGCAAACTTATTCACGAAACTGTTTACACAGAGCACAACCCAACATACCTCAACTTTATTGAAGGAAAAAGTGGTGTGCAATTTGTACACAGAACATTAGCATATTTTGTAGTGGTTTTCATTTTATCAATATGGTACAAAGCCACTCGTAACGATATTTCCAAATGGCAAACTAAAGGTGTTAACAGTCTTCTGCTTGTAGTTGGCATTCAGTTTTTACTGGGTGTACTTACACTATTACTTGCTGTGCCTGTTTGGTTAGGTGTTTTGCATCAGGTTGTTGCATTTATTTTATTGAGTTGTATGGTTTTTACACTGCATCGTTTTAGTAAATAGTTTAAATTTGCACCATGATTTACAGATTTAGAGTCATATTAGACAACGATACAGAAGACGATGTGTTTCGCGATTTAGAAATTCGTGAAACCGACACAATGGAAGATTTGCATAACATCATTACCCAATCTTTTGGCTTTGATGGTATGGAAATGGCTTCTTTTTATATTAGCGATGACGAATGGAACCAAGGTGAAGAAATTGCCATGATGGACATGAGTGAAGCTGGTAACGAAGTTAAAATGATGAGTATAACGGTTATAAAAGATGTTGTACACGAGGCTTCACCAAAACTAATCTACGTTTACGATTTCTTAAGCATGTGGACATTTTATGTGGAACTTGCTGAAATTGTAGAAGAAGCCCAAGGTACAGATTACCCTAACCTAATGTTTGTTCACGGTCAAATTCCTGACGAAGCACCAGATAAATCTTTTGAAGCTGAAGATGATGACGCCTTTAACGAGTTTGATGATGACCTAGATATTGATGATTACGAGAATCTAGATTTTGACGAGAACTGGAACTAAAAAGATTAAAAGAAATTTTTCATATTAATGCCTTGGTAATTTCGCTTTACGAAATCTAAGGCATTTTTTAATATACCTCCCATATTTTGGCAGCGTCTAAACTCTAAATCGTTTGTGTAATTATAAATTTCCTCTTTCAATAAATCTATATGCTTTGGGATAGAAATTACATCGTTATCCATACAATCTAGAAGTTCACTTATTCTACTTTGATAACTTAACATGCGTTTTGCAATAATAGATCGTTCCTCAATTTTGTATTGGTCTATGGATTCCTTCTGAATACGATCTCGCACTAATTCTACCATCTTGTAGTTTTCTTTAAAAAACTGAGGTCTGTAAATTTTCAATTTTCCTTCATAGCTCTGTTGATCAAAATCTATAGCTCTTATTTTATAAACCACATGGTCAAAATCGTGAGTAGGTACTATAACATAGTTGTAAGAACGCATATCACCTAGTAACCTAATCATACAACGTTCATTAAACTTCACAAACTCTTTTGCTATTTGGGATTTTTCAGATTCAGTACGTTGTGGCAACATATTTTTTATAAATTCATCACCAGGAATACCTGCAATATGCTCCTCTATTAAAGTATCTTTATAAACCAAAAAGTTTAAATTATATGGAGATAGCATATGCTCTAACTCCAATCCATAAACCCTAGAGGCATCTCCCTTTTTCACATAGAAGTATGTATAGTTATCGTTCAATATATTTCTAACCTTTACCCTAAAAGGTTTAGAATTTCCGAACGTACAATAATCTACAGCATCTACATTAAGATACTTAAAAATGTCTTCATTACCATCAGATATTAAAATGGAGTATACAAGTTTTAGACTTCGATCAATTTCTTCACGTTCAAACTCATTGTAATAAACACGCACCCATAGTGTATCCTCATCGTTTTTATCGTATACTACAACAGAACCTTGAAAACGTAGCAAATCATCATAAAAAATAGGTAACCGTATATTGCGGTTATAGGACTTTAGATAATTATGCAGCTTATCATTAATTGGATAAGATGGCTTCTTTTTAGAAATTTTTAAATCTTCCATATCAACTAATTAATACTAAAGTAAGGTTTTATATCTTTATTTTGTAACAAATATTTTAAACACTCGTCTTACTTACATAACCAATCTATACTGGACTTTCAGTATTAAAAAAACCAATCAATTTTGGAACAACCCATTCTCACAATTAACAATCTTACTAAAAGATTCGGCGCTCTTACGGCTGTAAAAGATTTAAGCTTTACAATAAATAAAGGCAACGTATATGGCATCTTAGGACCTAATGGAAGTGGTAAATCTACCACTTTAGGCATTGTTCTTAACGTAGTGAATAAAACCAGTGGATCCTTTAAATGGTTTAATGGAAACACATCTACGCATGATGCTTTAAAGCAAGTAGGTGCTATTATAGAGCGACCAAATTTTTACCCTTACATGACAGCAGAACAAAACCTAAAATTGGTTTGTAGAATAAAAGGTGTTGACCATAGTAAAATTGATGAAAAACTTGAAGTAGTTGGCCTTTTAGAAAGAAAACATCATAAGTTTAAGACTTATTCTTTAGGAATGAAACAGCGTTTAGCCATTGCTTCCGCCTTACTTAACGATCCTGAAATATTAATTTTAGATGAGCCTACTAACGGTCTCGATCCACAAGGAATTCATCAAATACGTCAAATCATTAAAGACATAGCAGCTGGTGGAACAACCATCCTATTAGCTTCTCACCTTTTGGATGAAGTTGAAAAAGTATGTTCTCATGTTGTAGTCCTTAGAAAAGGTGAAAAATTATACTCTGGCCGTGTTGATGAAATGATTAGTAGTCATGGCTTTTTTGAGTTAAAAACTGACAAAAAGAAAGAGCTTATTTCAATTTTAGAGTCTCATCCAAATTTTAGTAGGCTTAAAATTGAAGGAGAGTTAATAACTGCTTTTTTAAATGAACCTATGTCAGCTTCAGACTTTAATAAAATGATGTTTGATAAAGGCATAATTCTATCTCATTTAGTAAAACGTAAAGAAAGCCTTGAAGAGCAATTCTTACAACTAACAGATGAAAATGAGATTAATCAAGAAATAGGAAAATTAAATTAAAACTAAGCACAACCAACCACATCATGTTAAGATTATTAAAAATAGAATTTGATAAATTAAGATATAATAAAGCAAGTAGAATACTTATACTTACCTACTTCATTTTACTTGTACTAATAGCTCTTTTTGCTGTCATAAAATTTGATATTGGTCCAGTTAAATTTCATTTAGCTGAAATGGGCATTTTTAATTTCCCGTATATCTGGCACTTTAACACATTTGTCGCTGGATTATTAAAGTTTTTCTTGTTGCTGGTTATTGTTTCTATGGTATCTAACGAGTACAGTAACAAAACCTTAAAACAAAACCTCATAGATGGTTTAAGCAAAAAAGAGTTTATACTATCTAAATTTTATATGGTTTTAGCATTCTCTCTAATATCTACAGTTTTTGTATTTCTTGTATCATTAGTTTTAGGTTACATATACTCTAGCTACACAGAACCTTCAATAGTTTTTACAGATTTAGAATACCTACTTGCCTTCTTTGTTAAACTTGTCGGGTTTTTCTCTTTTGGTTTATTTCTAGGCGTTCTAATAAAACGATCTGCATTTGCAGTGGCAACAATGGTTGTCTTATTCTTAATAGAATTTATTAGTTGGAGCGTAGTGTCAGCCTACAATAGAGGTACAGACTTCGCAGACAATATCTACCAATATATGCCTTTTAAATCCTTATGGAATTTAATTGACGAGCCTGGTTCTAGGTTATCAGCAGTACAAGCATTAGCCAATCAGATAGATGAAGATTTATCTTACGATTATGCAGTACATTGGTACGAAATTGCCATCGTATTAGGTTGGTCTGCACTTTTTATCTTTTTATCTTATCAATTATTGAAAAAGCGAGATTTATAATAGCTTTGTAGTAATTGCTATGTAGTTTTAATACTAAATCTAGGAGTTTTTAAGTTCTAGTTGTTATATAGTATTATACGTATATTGATGTACAACAAAATTGTTATGAAAAAAAGATTCGCCTTACTATTTGCTTTGCTTTTTAATTTAATTGTGTTAGCTCAAGGCGAAGCTTCTCATTGGTATTTTGGAAATGGTGCAGGATTGGTTTTTGATGTTAATACAGGTAATGTTACTTCTGTTAACTCTGCTATAAATACAATAAGCACAAACGAAGGATGTTCTTCAATCTCTGATCCAAGCGGAAATTTACTTTTTTATACAGATGGAAGAACTGTTTGGAATAGAAACTACCAAATTATGCCAAACGGTAATTATTTTGGTGGTACAGGTTTACTTGGAGACCCTTCAAGCACATCTTCTGGTCTTATTGTTCCTCACCCAACAAACCATGATTTATATTACATCTTTACGGTAGACGAACCTCATCACAACAATGCATGGGCTTACCCAAATCAAGGACCTGTAGACCAAGATGGCAACCCATTAGACATCTACCAAGAAACAACCAATATAGGAGGAACCATACCACAAGACGACGATGGTTTTAATAATGGTCTTAATTACTCTTTAGTAGACTTAACCCTAAATGGTGGTCTTGGTGATGTTGTACCAGAAGAAAAAAATATTCATCTTATAACTTACAACGAAAACGATCCTGTAGAAACGGCATACAAATGCGCCGAAAAAATTACTGCTGTTGCCCATGCTGATGGTACTTCTTATTGGTTAATTACTCAATTTATAAATCGTTTTTACGCTTTTAGAATTGATGAAAACGGTGTTAACAACACACCAGTAGTTTCTCAAATAACACCACTTATAAATACAGATGGTTATAGGCGTAATGCTATCGGATATTTAAAATCTTCACCAGATGGTTCAAAACTAGTTATTTGCCACAATCAAAACTTTAATATTCCTAGTGTTACTGAATTTTCTATTAATTCTGGTAGCGTTTGGCTGTATGATTTTAATACAGAAACTGGTGTAGTTTCTAACCCAACTAATGTTTTAGATAATGTAGTAGCCTATGGAGCAGATTTTTCTGCTGACTCAAAAAAACTTTATGCAACTCATAATGGTAGTGTATCGCAATTTAATCTTGAAGCTGCAGATATTAATAATAGTCAAGTTGTTCTTTATACAAATACAGGAAACAGAGGTGCTATACAATTAGGACCAGATGGTAAAGTTTATATCACCAATCCTTCTTTTATTTCTTTTATGGATGTCATTAACAATCCTGAAGAATTAGGTCTTGCATGTAATTATGAAGAAAACGGAATCTCATTGGCACCAGGTACATCTACAAGACTTGGCTTACCTCCGTTTATTCAATCCTTTTTAATTGCTCGTATTCAATCTGAAAATACGTGTTTAGGTGACAACACAGAATTTTCAATTACTACTTCAGAAGAATTTAACTCAATATTATGGGATTTTGGAGATGGCACTACCTCAAATGAAGTTAATCCAAATCACACATACAGTAACACAAACACTTATTCTGTAAGCGCAACAATTACAACAGATTCTGAGGTTAAAACATTTGTTTCACCAGTAACAATACACAATATTCCAACCGCTTTTGAAACTACAGACATGCAAGATTGTGGTGTAAATGGTAATGGTGTAAGTACATTTAATCTGGCAGATAAAAATACTGAAATACTACAAAACCAAGATGAGAACTTATATGATGTTCGTTATTTTGAATCATTTGAAAATGCCGAAAATCTTGAAAATGAAATAGTAGCACCTTACACAAACACTACTAATCCGCAAACTATCTACGCTCGTGTTGAAAACAAAAGTAATACAGATTGTTTTGATATAACAACTTTTAATCTTGAGGTGTTTAACACACCACAAATTGTTCAACTTAATAATATTGAATTTTGTGATGATGAAGGAGACGTAACTGATGGTTTTGCATCAATTGAGCTAGGTGATTTAATTCCATCTATAAGAGGTAATCAGTCTGAAACTGATACAAGCATAACCTTTCATACTACACAACAAGATGCAGACGACAACACCGCTTCTTTACCTCTAACTTATGCAACCAATTCTGCCGAAATTTTTGTTAGAATAGAAAACACCAATAAAACAGATTGTTACAGTACCGAAAGTTTTTTACTTACCATTAACGACGCTCCTGTGGCAAATAATATATCTATTGTGCAATGTGATGAAGATGGTATACCAGAAGGATTTACTTCCTTCAACATTAATTTATTTAATGATGATGTTGTAAATAATGAGCCTAACAGAAGTGTTGGATATTACTTGTCTCTTGTCGATGCTGAAAATGAGGAAAACGAAATTGATGCAGATGCTTTTGAAAATTTCTTTAATCCTCAAATTGTTTATGCAAGGGTTATCAATACAACTACTGGTTGTGTAAGTTATAGTGAAGTTTCCTTAGAAGTAAGCACAACATCATCAAACGATACAAGCATACTCGCTTGCGATACAGATGGTACAGAAGACGGTTTTATGGCATTTAACCTTACAACGTCCAATCCTATTATTTTAGCTGGTGCACCTGCAGGATTAGATGTAGAATACTACGAAACTTATGACGACGCACTATTAGAAAACAATGCACTTAGTGATACTTTTACAAATACAGTAGCTTACAACCAAATCATATATGCACGTGTAGAAAATTCTAACGCATGTTATGGTATAAGCGAAATCGAACTTATAGTTTATGAACTGCCAGATATTGAAACTGAGTTTGAAACGTTATACTGCCTCAATAGCTTTCCAGAAACCATTGTATTAGATGCTGGAATTATTAATGACTCACCTAGTAATTTCACCTACTCTTGGTCTACCACCGAAACGACTTCTTCAATTGAAGTTAATGAGCCAGGCACATACACTGTATCAGTTTTTAATAGTAACAATTGTAGTAAACAGAGGACCGTAACTGTTTTACCATCTAATATTGCAACTATAGATAATATTGAAGTCGTTGATGCTTCCAATAACAATTCAATAGCCATTTTAGTATCTGGTGAAGGTGATTATGAATATGCTCTAGATGATATTGATGGTCCTTATCAAGATTCTAATGTATTTGAAGATATTTCACCTGGTCTCTATACAGTCTTTGTAAGAGATAAAAACGATTGTGGCATTGCAGATGAATTAGTTTCAGTTATTGGTTTCCCTAAGTTTTTTACACCAAACAATGACGGAACAAACGATTTTTGGCAAGTCAGAGGTATTAACAATCAGTTTCAAGCTAATTCTTTAATTTTTATTTTTGACCGTTACGGAAAACTTTTAACAAAGCTTAATCCTCTTAGTTCTGGTTGGGATGGCACATACAATGGTGCCAACATGCCAGCGAGCGACTATTGGTTTAAAGTAGAACTTGAAGATGGCAGAACTTTTACCAGTCATTTTTCTTTAAAACGATAATATTGAAACCAAATCTATTTTCAAATAAAAATCTATTAGCTGTAGTAGTATTATTTTATAGCATCTTTTGCTACAGCCAAGAACCAAACGATTGTGTTAATGCCATTACAGTTTGTGGTAATTCAAGTTTTGTCTTTGATGTTAATGGTATAGGAATTCAAGAGGTAGAAGGTCGAAATAATTGTGGCAGTAGAGAAAACAATAGCATTTGGTTTCAAATTACTATTGCAGAATCTGGTACTTTAGCATTTACATTGACACCTGAAAGCACTTCCATTTCAGAGGATTATGATTTTTTCCTTTTTGGCCCTAATGCTACTTGTGGTAATCTTGGTCAGACTATAAGATGTTCTACAACAAATCCCCAAGCAGCAAGTCAAGGCAACAATTTAACAGGAATGAGTCCAAACGATCCAGATCCTAACGAAGGTCCTGGTGCAGATGGAGATAGCTTTGTGAGTGATTTAGATGTACTAGCAGGTGAAACCTATTTTTTGGTGATAGATAGACCTGTTGGCAATAGTCCCTTCTCTTTAGAATGGACTGGTACAGCTACATTTCCAGACAGTCCTTCTAATCCTCTTTTGGCAAATCCTAACGCTACTAGCCTACCCAACTTAGAAATTTGTGATAATGTTGCGCCTTTTGATGACCTAATTACTGATATAGACCTTACGACACTTAGGCAAGATATTATTAATGGTCAAAGTGATGTTGCAGTAAGTTTTCACAATACAGAGAATGATGCTAATGTTAATATTAACCCACTAGGAGATACTTTTACAAGTTTTTTTAGCACACAGACGGTTTTTATAAGAATTGAAAACACAACCACAGGTTGCTTTATCATTAACAAAATGATTGTTAATGTCACTTCGTTTTCAAATTTTAATCCACCAACAACCTATGAGGTATGTGATGATGATACAGATGGTGATGATCAAAATGGGCAAACAACATTTGATTTTAATGTAAAGACCCAAGAGATTACCAACGGTATTTTAGGCGCAAGCTTAAACATTAGTTATCATTTATCTGAAAGTGATGCTATAGCTAATGCTTCAGCTTTACCAACAATTTACACAAACACTACAGCAACACCAACCGAAATTTTTGTTCGGATTGAAGATGTAAATAGCGGTTGTATTGGATTCACTTCATTTGATATTATCGTAGCTGCCAAGCCAATTGCTAATAATGTTTCGTTAATACAATGTGATGAAGATGGCATACCAGAAGGTTTTACGACTTTCAATCTTAATGAAATATCTAGTGAAGTTACCAACGGAGATCCTAATGCAGATGTTACTTATTATTTGTCTCAAGTGGATGCAGAAAATGTAGAAAATGAAATTAATGCTGATGCTTTTGATAATTTCTTAAATCCGCAAATTATTTATGTAAGGGTGACCAATACTTCAACTGGTTGCGTGAGTTTTAGTGAAGTCTCTTTAGAAGTTAGTAGCACCTCTTCTAACAATGCTAGCATTGCTGTGTGTGATGACGATGGTAATGAGGATGGTTTTGCTTCTTTCAACCTTAACGACACCAATGCCATTGTACTTGCTGGTGCTCCTGTTGGTCTAGATCTTCAGTATTACGAAACTTATGAAGATGCTTTGGTAGAAACGAATCCGCTTGGTATTAATTTTACCAATACAATTCCTTATAATCAAACAATTTATGCTCGCGTTGAAAACTCAAATGCTTGTTATGGCATAAGTGAAATTGAACTTACCGTTTACGAGCTTCCAGATATTGAAACCGAATTTGAAACGCTGTACTGTCTCAATAGTTTCCCTGAAACCATTGTTTTAGATGCTGGCATTATTAACGACTCACCGAGCAACTATATTTTTGATTGGTCTACTGGTGAAAATACAGCAACTATTGAAGTTGATGCAGCAGGCACATACAATGTTAGAGTTAGCAATGTCAATGGCTGTTTTAAAGACAGAACGATTACAGTTTTACCCTCTAATATTGCTACTATAGAAAATATTGAAGTTGTTGACGCTTCTAACAATAACTCTATTACTGTTTTGGTTTCTGGTGAAGGTGATTATGAATACGCTTTAGATACTGTTGATGGACCTTACCAAGATTCTAATATTTTTGAAGACGTTTTACCTGGACTCTATACCGTATTTGTAAGAGATAAAAACGACTGTGGCATTGCAGACAAATTAGTTTCGGTTATTGGATTCCCAAAATTCTTCACTCCAAATGGTGATGGTACAAACGAATTTTGGCAAGTCAAAGGAATAAGTAATCAATTTCAGCCAAATACCAGTATCCTAATTTTTGATCGTTATGGCAAACTGCTAGCAGAACTCAACCCTCTTGGAGGAGGTTGGGACGGCACTTATAAAGGAAAAAAAATGCCAAGTAGCGATTATTGGTTTAAAGTACAACTAGAAGATGGCAGAGTCTTTACCAGTCATTTTAGTTTGGTGCGATAGATATTAATCGTAATTTAGATAAACCAATCCAAGCCATTTGAAACAAGCATACCACATACTCAATCTGCTCTTGTTAGGCTTGGTATTGCCATTATCAGCTCAAGATATTTCTCTGTTTGAACAATTTAATGGCAGGTACGATTATACGGCTATTGGTAACACTTTAAATCAGGCTGAAAATAACATAGACCAAAGTTTTTGCTCTCTTTTAGAATCTTCTAGTGCTAACCTTTCATTAGACACAGACAATCAAATTATAAAAGCATATTTATATTGGGCTGGCTCAGGGTTTGGTGATACAGAAGTTACGCTAAACGGAACACCAATTTCTAGTGAAGAGATATATACCGTGACTTACAGTGATGTTTTTAACGGACAATTAGAGTATTTTTCATGCTATGCAGACATCACCGATTTAGTGCTTAATGATGGTAATGGAACCTATGTGTTTTCAGACATGGATATAAGTGCAGACTTAATGTCTAATCCTGGTTATTGTAATAACAGAACTAACTTTGGAGGTTGGAGTATTTATGTTATTTATCAAAATGACAATCTACCTTTAAACCAGGTTAACTTATACCAAGGTCTAGAAATTATTAACCGAAATGTACAGGAAAAAGAAATTATTCTTAATAATATTGATGTTATTGATAATGAAGGTGCCAAAATAGGTTTTCTGGCTTGGGAAGGTGATAATAGTCTTAACTATGGAGAGTCTTTATCAATTAATGATAATATTATTTCTAATCCACCTTTAAACCTTGCGGGTAATGCTTTTAACGGCACCAACACCTTTGCAAACTCTACTACATTTTATAATGCCGATTTAGATGTATACGACCTAGAAAACAATATAAGTATTGGAGATACTTCTGTATCTATAAAATTGACTACAGGAGGCATAAATGAAAATGGAGGTTTTAGTGCAGACCTTATAATTCTGAACAATATTATTACAGTACTCAACAGCCAATTACCAGATGCCACAATAGAAGTTAATGATTACATAGTGAATTGCGGAAACAATAGTATTGAATTATTCTACACCGTTAATAACTTTAATAGTACAGATATTTTCCCTGCCAATACACCTATTGCATTTTATTTAGATGGTCTTCTCATTGGACAAAACCAAACCGTAAACGATTTAAATATTGGCGAATCTGAGTCTAACAATGTTATTGTAACAGTACCTGAAGACTCTAATCCTAATTTAACCATAACAGCCATTGTTGATGACGATGGCAGCATGTCTGGAGTGGTAACCGAAACCAACGAAAACAACAATATTAACTATTTTGATATTGAATTATTAGTTATACCAGACATCATAACTCTACCAGGACTTATAGGTTGCAACGAAGGTTTTGAAACTTCAACTTATAATTTATATGAGGCATTGGTTAATCTAGAATATGACGAAGACAATATTTCTTTTTATCAATCGCTAGAAGATTTAGAAACTACATCTAATTCTATTTTAATACCATCAAACTATAATAACACCTCAAATCCTGAAACCATTTATGTGAGGTTAGAAAGCCCTCCATGCTATGAAATATATCAATTTCAACTTTCTACAGAAAATTGTCCGCCTTATGTTCCAAATGGTTTTTCGCCTAACGACGACACTTTTAATGATTGGTTTAACATACAAGGACTTTACGACATTTTTACAGAACACCAACTAAAAATATATAACCGCTATGGTGATATTATTTTTGAAGGCAATAATGAAAAACCGTGGTTTGGAAAAATAAATAGAGGTTTAAACAATCACGGTAAAACTGTTCCTGTTGGCACATACTATTACATTCTATATCTCAATGATCCCAACTATCGACCAATGGTAGGTTGGGTGTACGTAAATTACTAAAATTGTTAAGATTTTTATCCGTTTGTCTTTTTCATTTGCAGATAAAACAATCCTCATTTAATTTTAAATTCTGTGTATCGATTTCGATTTCCCTTTTAACGTCGTACACATTTCCCTCTTAATATTTTATTTATCGAAAGCTATGTTTTTCCTTGATCGGAAAACAACAATATGGAGTTTCAGGTTAAGAAACATTATTTGTTGAGGCTGTAATGTTTTCGAAATTTCAATTTGGGAAAAAGACCTCTTTTTGAGGTCTTTTTTGTGAGATTTAATATACAAAACACCTAAATATGTTAACATTTAACGTATTTCGTCGTGTTTTTTTGTATTTAATCTTTAATACGGTTATTTTTCACACTTAGAAGTACATATCTATCAGCCCCAAAATGATAACTAAGTGTACACTGTAAACTTAACCTAACTTATGGATTACATCAATCGTTCCCTCTTATTATACCTATGCATTATATGTAGCTTTTCTTATGCACAGCAAATTACTGTAGATAATTCCATCAGTCCACAAAATTTAATTGAAAACAATCTTATTCAAGGTTGTGTTGAAGTATCAAACATTAGCTCTCCATCAAATGGTAGTGCTATTGGATTAGGAAGCTTTGGTTATTTCGAAAGAGCCACTTCAAACTTTCCTTTTGAAAATGGAATTGTTTTAAGCACAGGAAATGCCAACTCCGCTGGAAACAGTCAAAATGCATCAACCTTGAATGAAGGAAATAGCAATTGGGGAACCGATCCTGATTTAGAAACTGCACTTGGCATTACAGGTACACTGAATGCTACCTCAATAGAATTTAATTTTATCTCCATATCCAATCAAATTCAATTTAATTACATTTTAGCCTCAGAGGAATATTTTGGAAACTTTCCATGTCAATATTCTGACGGGTTTGCCTTTTTAATAAGAGAAGCTGGAACCAATGCACCTTATACCAATATTGCTTTAGTTCCTGGTACTACAACACCTGTAAACACCAATACGGTTCATGAAGAAATTGTAGGTTTTTGCGAAGCTTCTAACGAACAATATTTTGAAGGCTACAGTCTTGGAGATACTAATTACAATGGTAGAACAACCGTAATGTCTGCAACAGCAACCATTCAACCCAATGTTGAGTACCAAATAAAATTAATCATTGCCGACCAAACGGACGAGAACTATGACTCTGCTGTTTTTATTCAAGGTAATAGTTTTAATGCTACTGTAGATTTAGGTGAAGATTTTTCAACCTGTGCGAGTGAAATCACTTTAGATGGCGATATTGGTAATCCGCAAGCAACCTACAATTGGTATTTTAATAACGTATTGATTCCTGGTGAAAACCAAACAACACTTAATGCTACAGTTACGGGTAATTATCGTGTTGAAGTAGAGATTCCACTCTCTGGAAGCTTTTGTGTTATTGAAGATGATATCAGCCTTACATTAAGTTCAACACAATCTTCAGACCCAATATCGGATTATGAAATATGTGACGACACTAGTAACGATGGTATAGAAACGTTTGATTTATCAACAAAAGATGCAGAAGTTTTAGCTTCTGTTCCAAATTCAAACTATAACATATCATATCACTTTTCTGAAACTGAAGCACAAAATGGTATTAACGGTATCAATACTCCAATTCAAAACACTTCAAATCCGCAAGTTATATATGTAAGAATTGAGGATACAAATGATGGATGTTTGGCTTTTTCTACTATTAATTTAATCGTTAATCCTTTACCCAACATCAACAATCCGTCACCATTAGATGTTTGTGATGATCAGGTTGCAGATGGGTTTACTGCCATTGACCTTAATATAAAAAATGACGAGATTACCAATGGTCTTACCAATCTAATAGTTACTTATCACAGTACACTTGCCGATGCATCAATTGGTACAAATCCATTACCAATGCCTTATGTAAACACAAATACTAACGAGCAAGTTTTTGTAAGTGTTAGAGATGAATTTACAGGTTGTATTAGTACTACAAGTTTAGATATTACCGTTTTAGATAATCCTGTTATAAATACAGATGATCATTACATTGATGCTTGCGATGCAGACCATGATGGCTTTGCCAGTTTTGATTTAACAAGTATAATTCCGGATGTGTTAGAAGGGTTAACAGGTGTTACTGTTACATTTCATGAAACTAACGAAGATGCGTTAACAGGAAGCAACCCTATTGCAGATGATACTAATTACACTAATATTACGTCTGAAGAACAGATTGTATATATCAGAGTTGAAAATAATACTACTGGCTGTGCTTCTGTGACACCAGTAGAAATTCATACCAACTTACTATTAACAGCTACAAATATTGATGATATCTCTCTTTGCGATATTGACAATGACGGAGTTGAAGAATTTAATTTTTCAGGTATTGCAACAAGTATTATAAATGATTTACCAGATGAATTTGCCATCTCTGTTGAATTCTACTTAACCGAAGACGATAGAGATAATCAGGTAAATGCATTAGACCAAACCACACCATTTATACCAACTAGTAATCCTCAAACTATTTATTTAGGATTAAGTAGTGCTACCTGCTATGATGTAGAGCAAATAGATTTAATTTTAATTCCTGTCTATGAGTTTGAATCTATTATTAGTCAAACCGTTTGTGATGAAGACCAGGATGGCTTTACAACAACAGATTTATCACAATTTGACACACAAGTTACAGATGCATTAGATGGATTTAGCGTTACTTACTTTTTAACAGAAGATGATGCCAGAAACAACACAAATGTATTACCAAATTTTTATACCAATACTACAAATCCTTTCACAGTTTATCCTAGAATAACTTCAAACGAAACAGGTTGTTCCGATATTAACTTTTTTGAAATTACGGTTTTAGAAGCACCTCTTACTTCTACTCCATCTGATATTGTGATTTGTGATGATGACCAAGACGGATTATCTACTATCACCTTATTAGATGTTATTCCTGAAATAGTTAGTAGCACAACTGATAGACAAATTAGTTTTCACACCAACCAAACCGATGCGGATAATGGCAGTAATGCCATAACCAACGAAAGCACATATAATGCGCAAACCGAAACCATTTACATTAGAGTAGAAAACACAAATACTGGTTGTCATTCTACTGAAACATTAAGTATCACTGTAAATACTTTACCTGTTTTTACAGCTATTGATAATTACAAAATCTGTGAGGATAGTAGCGATGGTTTTGCAGACTTTATTTTCAACACAAAAGATACTGAGATTTTAAATGGTCAATCTGGTAAAGAGGTATCTTATTATTCAAATCAACAAGATGCTGATAACAGAACCAATGCTATTGATAAAGATGTAGCATATCAAAATATTACGACTCCTCAAACCATTTTTGTAAGAGTTGAAAATCTAACAGATGAAGATTGTTATGGCACTTCTAGTTTTATTATTGAAGTAGGTACAAACCCAGTCTATAACGAGCCTTCAGATTGGTTTGTTTGCGACGATATATCTAACGATGGTTCAGAAACTTTTGATTTATCAACTAAGATTACAGAAATATCAGACGGAATTTCAGACAACTTAAGTGTAACTTTTTACACCTCATTAAATAATGCTGAAAACAGTATAGACCCATTACCTCTCGAATATACTAACACTGTAAACCCACAGACTATTTTTGTTCAAATTGATAATGGAACAATTTGTAATTCTATCACTTCTTTTGAATTAAATGTTGTACAAGTACCAGATGTTAATCCTTCAGTACCTTTAATTGGTTGTGATACAGATTATGATGGGTTTACTGAGTTTGATTTAACCAATGCCGAATTTGACATTTTAGATGTAAGACAAGACGATATAGAAATCAACTATTTTGAAAACTATGAGGATGCTGAAGCTAACAGTAATGTTATTTCCAATCCAGAAGCTTATACCAACACTAGCAATCCTCAAACAGTATATGTTAAAATAAATAACACCATCTCTAACTGTTATGTGTTAGTGCCAATAGATTTAAGTGTTAACATGCCTCCTGTTATTAATGATTTTCAATCTTATGATATTTGCGAAAGTGATAATAACAATTTCGACTTAACTGAAATCAATGAGGTTATTATGGATGAAAGTTTTAATGTAATATTCAGTTATTACACGAGTGAAGCCGATGCCTATGCTAACGAAAATGCATTAAGTACTGATTACACATATTCAACCAATAACGATACACTGTTTGCGCGAGCTGAATTCAGCACAACGCATTGTTTTACTGTGTATGAATTTAATCTTACAGTAAATCCGCTTCCTGTTGCCAATCAACCAAACGATTTAGAGGCTTGTGATGATGATTATGATGGATTGTTAGATTTTGATTTAGCACAGCAAAATGCTGAAATACTTGGCACGCAAAACCCTTCTAATTTCACAATAACCTACCATAATTCTGAAGATGACGCCAATATTAATCTATCAGCTATAGATACAGATTACATAGCTTTTGATTCTGAAATAATATATGCCAGAGTTGAAAATAATGCAACAGGCTGCTACGCTGTAACTCAGTTTTCGGTTATCATTCATCCATTACCTATTATAGATATTGAAGATCAGGTTATTTGTTTAGATAATTTACCATTAATTGTTTCTGCAAACACCAACAACCCAACAGATCAATATAATTGGTCTACTGGTGAAACTACACCTGAAATTACAATACTAGAAATCGGAACCTATTGGGTAACTGTAACTTCAGCGTTTGGTTGCGAAAACACAAGAGTGTTTAGTGTAGCAGAATCTGAAGCTGCAACTATAGAAGCCACAGAGATTATAGACTTTTCAGACCCAAATAACATCACAGTAACTATAAGTGGTATTGGAAATTATCTCTATCAATTAGATGATGGAGAACCTCAAGAATCTAACTTTTTTGATAATGTAGGTATGGGTTATCATACTGTGACTATAATCGATTTAAATGGTTGTTCTGAAGTAACTAGAGACGTTTTAGTGATAGATATTCCAAAACACATGTCGCCAAATGGTGATGGTCATTACGATACTTGGCATATCGTTGGTGTTGAAACATTGCCTGGAACTATCATTCATATTTTTGATCGCTATGGTAAGCATCTCGCAACTTTAAGACACGATAGTCCTGGTTGGGATGGAACTTTAAATGGCCTAAACCTACCTGCAAGCGACTACTGGTTTGTTGCCAATGTTGCAAGAGGCAATCAGTCATTTGAGGTGAAAGGGCATTTCGCTATTCGTCGTTAAATATTTGTTCACACTAAATAGTTAGTTTATATTAAAGAAAAATATAAGGTTTTTCCTATCTTTGGTTTTGAGTGTACTGCAGTTGTATTAATGTATACTCAAAAAAAAAGCTATGAAAAGGAATAGAACACTTACTCTTCTCCTCATTTTTTCGTTTGTAAACTTTTTGTTTTCTCAACAAATTGTTACGGACAACACAGTAACTCCCCAAGAACTTATTCAAAATTTAGTAGGCGACAATTGTGCTTCAGTAAATAACATTTCCTCTCCATATAATGGTAATGTAAATAATATTATTAGCTACGGAAATTTTGATAGAGGCTCTTCTAATTTTCCTTTAGAAAGTGGTATCGTTTTATCTACTGGAAGCATAACAAATGCAGGCAACTCAGTTATAACCAACAATCTTAATGATGGAAATATTAATTGGGAAACGGATCCTGACGTTTTAAATATACTTGGCATTGACCAAACGTTAAATGCTACCTCAATTCAGTTTAACTTTAGTACTGCCAACAACTTTGTAGCCTTTAAATATCTCTTTGCTTCGGATGAATATCAGCAAGAATACCCTTGTAACTTTAGAGATGTATTTGCTATTCTTATTAGACCTGCTGGTAGTGCTGATCCTTTTGTTAACATTGCATTGGTACCTGATACAACTACCGAAGTTAGCACTTATACCATTCACCCAAACATCAATGGATTTTGTGAGGCTATTAACGAAGATTATTTTCAAGGCTACAACTTACCTGGCACAAACTTCAATGGTCAAACTGCCGTATTAATGGCCAATGCCGAAGTTATACCTAACGAGGTTTATGAAATTAAGTTTGTTATCGCTGACCATATCGACCAACGTTTTGACTCGGCTGTATTTATAGAAGCGGAAGGTTTTGGTGGTTCTATAGATCTTGGGCCAGACCAATCGGTGTGTGGCAACAACTTAACATTAAATGCTGAGATTGATAATCCTTCTGCTGTATATTCATGGTTTTTGGATGGCAATCTTTTAATAGGTGAAACCAGCTCAACACTACTGGCTAACCAATCGGGTTCTTATAGTGTTGAAATTACAATCCCAAGCACAGCTAACAACTGTGTGCTGGAAGATAGTATTGAGATTGAGATTATACCTTATCAGGAAGCTGCGCCTATTGCTGATCTGTCTGTATGTGATCCTGCGCCTAGCGACGGTATCTATCAGTTTGACTTCCCGCTATTGAAAAATGATGAAATTTTGGCAGAATTGCCTTCTGATAATTACAACATATCCTACCATTTAAGCTTAGATGATGCACAAAACAATGTTAACTCTTTGGTTGGCATATATCAGAACACAGAACAGGAAGAAACCATTTTTGTGAGGATTGAAAGCTTAAATGGTGACTGCCTGCAAATTGGTAGTTTTAATTCTATAATAAATATAAGTCCCAACACTAGTGATTACACTTTAGATATTTGTGGTGATTTTATTGCGGATTCCACTATATCCAACCTCAACATCTTTAATATTTTAATGGCTGATGGTGAATTAGACAGAACTGTTACCTATTTTCTAAATGAAGAAGATGCAACAAATAACGTTAACCCTATTAACGATTTTCCAGATTTTAATGAACAACCTCCTTACATTGTCGCTAGAGTTGAATTAAACGATGAGAATAACCCATGTTTTTCTTTAACAAATATTTACTTTAATTATATTTCTCCACCAGAGCTATTCACTGAAACCCTTATATTAGATGCTTGTATAGACCCAAATTATTCTGAAACTGAAGAAGGTATTACATATACTTACGAAAACCTTCCCGTTACATTCAATGTTACTGATTATATAGATACGATTGAAAATACTATATTTCCTGGTTCTTGGGCTAGACCTTTGGTATTAATAATACAATATCCAATAATAATAACTTTAACGGAACAAAATTCCTTTTTTATTCCTTTGGGAATATCTTTCGAAAACGGCAACTGCTTTAGTGTTGTAACATTAAAATTATACAAAAATTACCTTTATGAAGTTATAGGACCAGAAAACACAATTACAAAATGTGATGATCTATCTAACGATGGTATTGAAGATTTTAGCTTTAATGATATAAGACAAGAACTTTTAGAAAATATAGACGAAGACTATTCTGCGAATGTATTTATTGAATATTATGAATCTGAAGAAGATAGAGCCAATGGAATTAATGCCATAGATCAATCCCTTCCTTTTACTGTAAACAATCAAAAAGAGTTGTTTCTAGAAGCTTATTATACAGTTGGTGGTTCGGTTGCTTGTAGTATTAATTCTGAAATAAACCTAGATGTTATTCCTACTATAAATCTAGACCCTTTTTCAATGGACTATTGTGGCAATACAGACCCTAATACAAATACAACAAATGTAATATTAGAGTCAATCTCTGATTATATTCAAGAAGACATTGCAAACCAATATAACATAGTTGCTAATGTAAATATCTATGAAACATTAGAAGATGCTGAAAATTCATCCAATGCATTAGATGAAAGTTACAATTTAAGCACCGGACAATCTTTATTTGTTAGAGCTACCAATGCCTTTACCGGCTGTTATGACATCACAACAATTGAGTTTAATATTACCTCTGCAATTGAGGCAAGTAATCCAGAACCTATAATAATTTGTGATGATGATCAGGATCTATCGTCTACCGTTAACTTAGAAGATGTTTTAGACGATCTTTCAATAAATAACACAAATATTACTTTTTCATTTTATGAGTCTTTTGATGATGCTATTAATGAACTGCACGATCAATTAGCCATAACAAATCCAAGTAACTACACCACATCAAGTAAGGAGGTATTTATAAGAGCAGACATTGAATCTGAAAACTGTTTCAGTATTCTAAGTTTCGATATCCTTATCTATGCAAATCCACAGTTAGATACCATTTCAAACCTTATCAATTGTGAAGTAGATCCTAACCTTCCTTCTGAATTTATTTTTGAAGATAATGACGCTCAAATTATAGGCAACCAACAAAACATGCAAGTCCTCTATTTTGAAACCGAAGACGATGCCATTGACAGAGTTAATGAAATTAATAAAACAGTACCTTACCAAAATACATCTAACCCACAGACGATATATGTAAGATTAGAAAACGAATCAGAAAACAGCTGCTTTCAAGTGGCACCAATGCAAATTGAAGTTAAGCAAGCACCAGATTACAACATACCAACAGATATTTTTGAATGCGATGTTAATAATACTGGGCTGGCAACAACAGACCTTAGCAATACAGTCAACGAAATTGAACTTGGCAGTACCACTCCTCTCAATGTATCGTTTCACCTAACACCACTCAATGCTGAAGTTGGGACCAATACCATTGCGTTAAATTATACGGCTACAACGAACCCTCAGATTATCTATGCCAGAATTGAAAATGCCAATTCTGGTTGCTATAATGTTGAGACTTTTAACATCAATACGCTGTCATTGCCAGAGGTAACTTATGGACAATCCTTGGTTGCTTGTGGTAATAATTATGATACTTCTGTTGAATGGAATTTAACTGAAATTGAACTCAACATTTTAGATGGCAGACAATACAATATTGATTTCACTTATTTCAATTCCGAAGATGATGCTCAGAATAATGTGAATGCTATCGGCAATCCTACGACTTACACAAATACCAGCAGTCCAGAGACAGTGTATGCCAGAGTTCGTAATGCAACTACGGATTGTTTCTCGGTCGTACCTTTTGAACTAATTATCAACTCGCCTCCTGAAATCAATCCGTTTGGTGTTTATGATATTTGTGACAACGTTGACAATACTATAAACTTGCACGATATTGATTTGATTTTGGTTGATAACACCTTCAATGTTTTAATCAGTTACTACCAAACTGTAGACGATGCCGAAAATGATAATAACGCTTTAAGTACAAATTACATCTACACAAATACTATTGAAAATCTCGTAGCAAGAGTTGAATATAGCACTACAGGTTGTTATGCGGTTTATCCTTTTGAATTACGAGTTAATCCACTTCCTGTTGCCAATCAACCTGATAACATTGTAGATTGTGACGATGATTTTGATGGGTTATTACTTGTTGATTTATCACAACAGGATGCTTCTATTCTTTTAGGTCAAAATTCTGATGAGTTCTCGGTGAGTTATTTTACTTCTGAAACTGATGCTATTGAAAACAGCAACAGCTTAGCCAATCCATATGTAGCTTCAAACAATGAGGTTATTTTTGCAAGGGTTGATAATGGTGTGACTGGTTGTTTTAGCACCACACAATTCTCGGTCATTATAAATGACAAACCTTTTGTAGCTATTGATGATCAGGTGCTTTGTCTCAACGATTTTCCTTTGGTGGTCTCTGCGGAAACTAACAATCCTTTGGATAGCTATGAGTGGTCTACCAATGAAACCGCCTCATCAATTGAGATTACAGCTATTGGATCCTATTCTGTAACGATTACTAACGAATTTGGGTGTCAAACCACATCTACATTTTCTGTAACGGAATCTGACTCTGCTGAAATTGATGTTGTCGAGACCGTTAATTTTGCCGACCCTAACAATATTATCGTTACGGTGACTGGTATTGGTAATTATCTCTATCAATTAAACGACCAGCCTTTTCAGACTTCGGGAACCTTCTACAATGTGCCTATTGGATACAATACCGTAACCATTATTGATCAGAATGGTTGCGCTCAGATTACCAGAGAGGTCTTGGTGATTGATACTCCTAAGCACATGTCTCCTAATGGTGATGGCCAATACGATACCTGGCACATTACTGGTGTAGAAACGCTTCCTGGTACAGTAATTTATATTTTTGACAGGTACGGCAAACTGCTGAAAACGCTCTTACATACTTCTCCTGGTTGGGATGGTTCCTACAACGGTAATCCTATGCCTGCTGGTGACTATTGGTACACCGCCAAAGTGAGACAAAACGACAACTACTTCGAAATTAAAGGACATTTTGCGTTAAAACGTTAGTTATAACCTATACTTAACACTTTTTAATATTATCTATATGTATCTTTGCATTCGCTAAAAATTGAGATGAAGCAGATATTAAGATTAGTCGCTTTTTTTATTTCTCTATCTACGTACTCGCAGAGTATTGTTGTAGATAGCCAAACCTATACTCCACAGCAACTTATAGAAGATATATTAATTGATAGTAATTGCATTACCAATATTAATGTAACCAATGTTGTTGGTGGTGATTTTGGAGGTAATGATCAAAGCTATGGCTATTTTGATGCCACAGGAACAAGTTTTCCTTTTGAAAGCGGTATAGTTTTAAGCACTGGTAGACTTATAAATGTACCTGGTCCAAACGATAGTTTAAGTGATGATGACGCAGCAAATTGGGCAGGAGACATAGATTTAGAAACTGCATTAAATGAAAACCAAACTTATAATGCCACAATATTAGAATTCGATTTTACTGCTGTTGCATCACAAGTTAGTTTCCGTTATTTATTTGTTTCAGAAGAGTATCAAGAAAACAATTCTAATAGTTGTGAGTATTCCGATTTATTTGGCTTTTTAATCCGACCTACAACTAGCCAAAATCAATACGAGAATATTGCTTTAGTACCAGACACTACTATTCCTGTAAAAGTAACCACTGTAACACCTGGTGTTCCTGGATCTTGTCCTCCTCAAAACGAAATTTACTTCGGGTCATACAATGGAACTAATTCACCAATAAACTTTAATGGTCAGACAGCTGTTTTAACTGCCACAGCAAATGTGGTTCCCAATCAGTCATATCATGTAAAGCTTGTTATTGCAGACGAGCAAAATTATCGTTACGACTCAGCTGTGTTTCTTGAGGCTGGAAGTTTTCAACTATCTACTGATTTAGGTCCAAACAGACTTATTGCTACTGGAAATGCATTGTGTGAAGGCGAAACTTTAGAGCTTAATGCTAATAATCCCTCGTTAAGTTCATATAGTTGGTACAAAGATGGTGTTTTACAAGAAACAACTTCTAACTGTTTAAACTGCGGATATTATACAGTAACAGAACCTGGAACTTATAATGTTGAAGTCACTATTTTAGATGACTGTATTTCCTACGGAGACATTATTGTCGAATACGCTCCTGTTCCTGTTGGACAAGATTCAGTTTTAACCGAATGTGATGTTGATACTGACGGTTTAACAAGCTATAATCTTTTTGATGCTGAGAATGATTTAACCAATAACAATAATGATTTAACCGTTTCAAATTTTTTCTTAACGGAGGATGACGCCTTAAATAACAGCAACCCTATTACTGACCCTATAAATTTTCAAAATACGGAAGCTTTTCAAAATGTATTTGCTCGTGTTGTAAATGCTGCCAATTGTTTTGATGTCGTTGCGCTAGAATTACAAACTACAAACAATACAATTTCAATTCCAGATTTGGGAGCTTGTGATGGTATGGATATGGATGGTTTTGCCACATTTACCTTAAACAATATTGAAGCTTCCATTATCGCTCAAATTCCTACAGGATCTCTAGTAACATATTATGAAACCCTTGAAAATGCTTTAAGTGAAAGCAATCCTTTACCAAATAATTACACCAACATAATTGCGGATACTCAAACCATTTTTGTAAAAATTAAAAACGATAATCAGTGTTTCAGCATTTCAACAGCAAATCTTAATGTACTTTACACTCCTGTCTTAGAAGCAGACGAAACGTTAATTTATTGTACAAATACGTTTCCTGAAACCATTACGCTTCATGGAGGCGTTTTAAATGATTTACCAAACAATTACTACTATGAATGGTACTTTAATGGTGCTTTGACAGACATTGACACCTCATTCAATGAAATTAATGAAGCAGGAAACTACACCGTAATTGTTACCGATCCTAACGGTTGTTCTTCAAGCCGAACACTAACAGTAAATGCATCTGAAACCGCTATTATTGAAAGTATTTCCATTGAAGGTATTTCACCAAATAATACAATTACCGTTAATGTTATTGGACAAGGCTTTTACGATTATGCCATAGACGATATAAATGGCTTTTACCAAGAAAGCAATGTATTTACTAATATTCCTGAAGGTGAACATACAATTTACATAAATGACAGGAATGGTTGCGGCATCGTTGAAGAAACCATAACAATAGTTGGTATTCCAAAATTCTTTACACCAAATGGTGATGATATTAATGATACTTGGCAGATTGTAGGCACCAATACAAATCTTAATCAAATTGAAAGCTTAGAGATTTTTAATCGCTACGGAAAAATAATGCTACAATCCTATTCTGGTGGTTTTAGTTGGGACGGAAATTATAAAGGCAATCCTATGCCTTCAAGCGATTATTGGTTTATCTTAAAGTTTAGACAAGACACTTCAAACTATGAAATTAAAGGTCACTTTGCCTTAAAACGTTAATTGATTACTGCCAATCTTTATCGTAAATTTGTGCTATGCGCTTTAAGATAGAATCAGAATTTAAACCTACAGGAGACCAACCCGAAGCTATAAAACAATTGGCTGGTGGCATTACACAAGGTGAACGCTACCAAACCTTACTTGGTGTAACGGGATCTGGAAAAACATTTACCGTTGCCAACGTTATAGAAGAAGTACAACGACCAACCTTGGTATTAGCGCACAACAAAACCTTAGCTGCGCAATTGTACTCTGAGTTCAAACAGTTTTTCCCTAATAATGCTGTTGAATACTTTGTATCGTATTACGACTATTACCAACCAGAAGCTTATATTCCTGTTTCTGGTGTTTATATAGAAAAAGATTTATCTATAAACGAAGAAATTGAGAAGATGCGATTGAGCACAACCTCTTCTCTACTCTCTGGACGTCGTGATGTGCTGGTTGTTGCATCAGTGTCATGTTTGTATGGTATTGGTAATCCTGTTGAATTTCAAAAAAACGTAATCACACTAGAGCGTGATCAAATAATTTCCAGAACCAAACTTTTACATCAGTTAGTTCAAAGTTTATACTCTCGTACCGAAGCCGAATTTAAAAATGGAAACTTTAGAATAAAAGGAGATACTGTAGATGTCTTTCCTGGTTATTCTGACAACGCATTCAGAATTCATTTTTTTGGAGATGAAATTGAAGAAATTGAAGCCTTTGATCCGTATTCAAATGAAGTGATTGAGCGTTATGATCGTCTAAATATCTATCCTGCTAACATGTTTGTAACCTCTCCTGATGTGTTGCAAAATGCTATTAGAGACATACAGGATGATTTAGTAAAACAACACGATTACTTTAAAGACATAGGTAAACATTTAGAAGCTAAACGTCTTAAAGAACGTACTGAGTTTGACCTTGAGATGATTCGTGAGTTAGGCTACTGCTCTGGTATCGAGAACTATTCGAGATATTTAGATGGCAGAGCTCCTGGCACAAGACCGTTCTGTTTGCTTGACTATTTTCCAGATGATTATTTAATGGTTGTAGACGAAAGTCATGTTACCATTTCGCAAGTGCATGCCATGTATGGTGGTGATAGAAGTCGTAAAGAAAATTTGGTAGAATACGGTTTTAGATTGCCAGCTGCCATGGACAACAGACCTTTAAAATTTGAAGAATTTGAAGCGTTGCAAAATCAGGTCATTTATGTTTCAGCTACTCCAGCCGATTACGAATTACAAAAGACAGATGGAGTTTACGTTGAGCAAGTTATTAGACCAACTGGTCTATTAGATCCAATTATTGAGGTGCGTCCTAGCTTAAATCAAATTGATGATTTAATCGAAGAAATACAAGAGCGTGTAGAAAAAGACGAACGTACTTTAGTTACGACATTAACAAAGCGTATGGCAGAAGAATTGGTAAAATACTTAACACGCATTGCCATTCGTTGTCGTTATATTCACAGTGATGTAGATACTTTAGAACGTGTAGAAATCATGCAAGATTTACGCAAAGGAATTTTTGATGTTTTGGTTGGTGTTAACCTATTGCGAGAAGGATTAGACTTACCTGAAGTATCTTTAGTGGCTATTTTAGACGCTGACAAAGAAGGTTTCTTACGTTCTAATCGTTCTCTAACCCAAACCGTTGGTAGAGCTGCGAGGAACTTAAATGGTAAAGCGATTATGTATGCAGATACTATTACCAAAAGCATGCAACAAACCATAGACGAAACTAATTACAGACGCGAAAAGCAAATTGCTTATAACACAGCAAATAACATAACACCAAAGGCATTAAACAAAAGTTTAGACAGTGCTTTAGCTAAAAACTCCGTTAGTACATACAAAACAGAACTCGATGCAAAATTAGCAGCCGAACCAGAAAGCGAATACTTAACTAAAGCTCAACTCGAAAAGAAAATAAGAGAAAAGCGCAAGCAAATGGAACAAGCCGCAAAAGCATTAGACTTTATGGAAGCGGCTAAATTTAGAGATGAAATTACAGCTTATCAAGAAAAATTGGAAAAACTGAAAGTAAAGTAGAAACCGGTTATCTAATTATATTGAACCTTAAAAATATCTATTAAGAAGTCTGGCGGAACAATTTTGTTAGGAAAACTGTCCATTAAATCTAAAACTCTATTTATAGATTCATGGCTCAAACCCATACGTAATCCAAAATTATGAATCTTTGCCAACTGTTTAGGAGAAACTTTATGGTCTAAATTCATTAAAAGTACCAATCTATGAAACTGAACAATACGCTCACTATGCGTCTTTAAATGCACATAAGTTACAGGATGTTTAAAAAGATATTCAAAGTCTTCTTTAGAAATATCCAATTGTTTGGCTATACTAAATAAGAAATTATACTCAATAGTCTTTATATTTTCATCTGTCTGAGCAAAAGCTATCATCTCAGAAAGCAAACTCAATTTTTCAGCACGGTTGATCATTTGTAGAGGGAATTAATTAACGTTGTAAAGTTACAGAGGTACATTATTTTATTGTCGTTGATATAATGTATCTTGTCGAAAAATTAAATGTACTTAGTCGGTATTTTTAAACTTTTATCAAGCTCTAAAGCCTATAATAGTATGCGTTTCGCCCAATTTTTATTAATTTTTTGTCTACTTTTTTGGTTCAAAATAAAAGCTCAAAGCACTGCTTCTAAACAGGTTACAGCTTTTACTATTGAAGCACCTCAGCTAGATACTCTAAAAACAATTTGGGTGTATTTACCGAAGAATTATAAAAATTCTAAAAAAGCCTATCCTGTCATTTATATGCACGATGCTCAAAATTTATTTGATGATAAAACGTCCTATGCTGGAGAATGGAAAGTAGATGAATACCTAGATACGCTTACTCAAAACGAAAGTATAATAATTGGTATAGAGCATGGCAATGAAAAAAGAATAGACGAATTAACACCTTATAAGCATGAAAAATATGGAGGTGGACAAGGTGAGACTTACGTAACGTTTATAAAAAACACTCTGAAACCACATATAGATGTTACATACCGAACTAAGTCAGAAGCGGAACACACTACTATTTTTGGAGCCTCTCTTGGAGGGCTAATATCTTTTTATGCGACTATTAAATATCCTGAAACCTTTGGTAAAGCTGGTGTTTTTTCACCTTCTTTTTGGTTTAGCGATAAGATTTACGATTTAGTAAAGTCCGTTGACATATCTACAACTTCAAAATTCTATTTTTTAGTTGGCGATAAAGAAAGTGACACAATGGTACCAGATTTAGACAGAATGATAGAATTATTAAAATCTAAAGGAGTTAACGACAATCAAATTGAACATCAAATTATAAAGGATGGCCAACATAATGAGAAATTATGGTCCGAAAATTTTGCAGCAGCTTATGATTGGCTATTTACAAAACAAGACTAAATTATGACAAATAACGATATTTTTAAAAAGCTAAGAGTTGCTCACAAACTCAGAGACGAAGACATTGTAAAAATCTTAGAACTTGTAGATTTTAGAATTTCTAAAAGTGAACTTAATGCTTTTTTCAGACGTGAGGATCACCCTAAATATATGGAATGTGGAGATCAGATTCTTAGAAATTTCCTCAACGGATTAATTATCCATTTAAGAGGTCCAATGCCAAAACCACAAAAAAAGAAGGAATAAATTATCAACTTGACAAAAATAAACGCTTGATTTTTTTGTTTTAAACTAAGCCCATATATTGTACTATTAAAGTTGATTTTTAGCATGTTTGATACCTCTTCAAATTATACTCCATTGCTAGATATTTCTGCAGAGGAAATAAAAGCACTTAATCAAAAATACAAACCTTTATCAGCACAAGAGCGTATAAAGCAATTGTATATAGATTTTGACATTGCCGATATTATGCTCACCAGTTCGTTTGCAGCGACTTCAGCATTTTTGTTAAAATTGATTTCAGACATCAATAATAAACAAGAAGTATTTTTTATTGATACAGGTTACCATTTTGAAGACACACTAAAATACAAATCTACTTTAGAGAAAAAATACAATCTCAACGTTACCTCTATTTCTGCAATTAAGGAAGAACACGAGTTTACAACCAAAGATGAAACCTGGAAAAAAAATCCGGATTTCTGTTGTTCTATAAACAAAGTTCAACCTTTGGAAACCATAAAGAAAAAATACAAAGTTTGGATATCTGGTTTAATGGAGTGGCAAAGTGATCACAGAGCAACCTTGGATATCTTTGAAGAACGTGGTAATATTTTAAAGTTCTACCCGCTTTTGGACGTTAGCAAAGAAGAACGAGATGCTTTTATAGAAGAACACAACCTTCCTTTCCATCCTTTAGTAGCTAAAGGTTATAATTCTATTGGCTGTAAGCATTGTACAGTTCCAGGCGAGGATAGAAGTGGTCGTTGGAATAACAACCCTAAAACCGAATGTGGATTACATTTATAAAAAAAGAGCAACCCTTATGATTGCTCCTTTTTACAAATAATCAAAAATTAAAGTCTTTCTGATTTTAACATCTTTATTGGTATAGTGTAATGCTCAACACCATCTACAATAATATCATTAGGGATTTTCTTGTAGTTTAATCTACTTTTAATATAGCTCTCTACCTTTTTATCTTTAGTGTCTACGGACAACACGACGATTTCTTTATCCTTATTTATTGCTATCACTACTTTAGTATTTATATCTTCTTTTAATTGAAAATAAGGACGTCCTAATAGTTTACTTACAGCTTCTGAAATTAGATTAGGTTCATCAACCTTTTCGGAAAGGTTTGTGCTTGCTGAAATAGTACTACTAAAAGCAATTGTAGCGATTAGCATTAACATTTTTAATGTTTTACTTACGTCAAATATATTGACGTTTCTCTGTTTGTGATTTTTTTTCAAAAAGTTCATAATTTTTCGTTTTTATATGATTGATACTTAAAAGACTAATGTTAATCATAGACTGTTACAACTATTAACACAATTTAACGTTGATTAGCATATTTTAACAATAAAAAAAGCGCCTTATTTTAAGGCGCTTTTCTAATTTTATAATCTCAATCCTTCCTTAAGAAAGAACTTCTTGCACTTTATCAGCAGCTTCCTGGAATTCTGTAGCACTTAGTACATCTAAACCAGAGTTGTCAATTAAGTCTTTGGCAATATCTGCATTGGTGCCTTGTAAACGCACAATAATCGGTACATTAATGTTACCCATGTTTTTGTATGCATCAATAACACCTTGTGCTACTCTATCGCAACGTACAATACCACCGAAGATGTTAATTAAGATTGCTTTTACGTTAGGATCTTTTAAAATGATTTTAAAAGCAGCTTCTACTCTAGCAGCATCAGCAGTACCACCAACGTCTAAGAAGTTAGCTGGCTCACCACCTGCTTGCTTAATTAAATCCATTGTAGCCATTGCTAAACCAGCACCATTTACCATACAACCAACATTACCGTCTAGATCTACATAGTTAAGGCCTAATTCACCTGCTTCAACCTCAATTGGGTTTTCTTCACGCTTGTCGCGTAATTCAGCTAAATCTTTATGTCTGTATAGTGCATTAGCATCTAAAGTTACTTTAGAGTCTACTGCCATAATTTTATCATCACTTGTTTTTAAAACAGGATTGATTTCAAATAAAGAGGCATCAGATTTTACGTATGCCGTGTAAAGCGACGTTACAAACTTTGTCATTTCTTTAAATGCTGTACCTGATAATCCTAAATTAAAAGCTACACGACGTGCTTGAAATGGTAAAAGACCTAAAGCAGGATCTATTTCTTCTGTAAAGATTAAATGAGGTGTTTTCTCAGCAACTTCTTCAATATCCATACCTCCTTCAGTAGAATACATAATCATGTTTTTACCACTACCTCTATTTAAAAGTACAGACATGTAGTATTCTTCTGGTTCGTTATCACCTGGATAATATACATCTTCAGCAACTAAAACCTGGTGTACTTTTTTACCTTCTGCAGAGGTTTGTGGTGTTACCAAATTCATTCCGATGATTTGACCAGCAAGATCTTTAACCTCATCTAAATTTTTGGCAAGTTTTACACCTCCACCTTTTCCACGTCCACCAGCATGAACCTGAGCTTTAATAACATGCCAACCTGTGCCTGTTTCTTCAGTTAATTTCTTAGCTGCTTCTACAGCCTCATCAGCACTTTGAGCCACAATTCCGCGTTGAATGCGCACTCCAAAGCTGTTTAGTAATTCTTTTCCTTGATATTCGTGTAAATTCATGTGTGATCTGAAATTAATTCGTTACGCAAAAATACATATACGCTTAGTTTAAACCAATAATTTTTGGGTTGAATTTTTAATCCTTTTTTTTAAATGAATGTACTATGATTTATTCAAGTTTTTTATAATAGAAAAAGCACTATCTACATAAGCGTCTTCAACCACAATTGTAAACTCGTTAGTGGTAGAAATCACCTCGTATAATGCCACATTTTGCCATGCTAAACGTTTCAAAATTTGATAATACAACCCAGCAACTGTCGTATTGCTTTTTGGTAAGGTGAGACTAATAGCAGATAGATTTTCTTTTACAGCAATACACTCTTCATTTTTAAAACTCTCTTGTACCGAAGTTCTTTCGGAACTAGAAATAATAATATTGCTTTCTAAAATACCTCTTGTAAAGGTGTAAAACACATTACTCTTATCTTTTATTTTAGTAAGAATTGCTGCCTGACTATCTATTAAGGTATTTGAATTTTTATACGTAAAGTCACTTAAATTAGAACGCAAGGTAATATCTCCTAACTGTCCGAGAAGCGTATCTAATTTATAATAAGGCTTACTGACCTCTAAACGATCTTTAAAGCGTCGCAATGCCATCATAATAGCACCTGTTTTTACTGGCTTTCCTAATTTTTTAGACACTTCATTTTGCAACGCTTCTGCCAGTGCTGAATAATTAATAATTTCTTTTGCTAGACCTTCTTCTAAAAAGGGTTGTTCCAATACAATACGCTCTACACAAGATGCAATTGTCTTCATTTTGTTAATTATTTAACTTAATGTGTAAAATTAGTAAATATTCAACAATAAATTCCATTATAAAGTATCTAACTCTATGTTTGTGCTCTCATTTAAAAGAAATTAATGGACAACAATACATTACTACAAATTGCTAAAGAATACGGAAGCCCAGTTTATGTTTATGATGCTGAAAAAATCACATCACAATACAAGCGCTTAACCAAAGCTTTTAATTCTGTAAAGAATCTAAGAGTTAACTATGCAGTAAAAGCTCTTTCTAACATATCTGTACTGAAACTATTTAATAGCATGGGTTCTGGATTGGATACAGTATCTATTCAAGAAGTTCAACTTGGCTTAAAAGCAGGATTTAAACCTGAAGATATAATTTATACTCCTAATGGAGTTTCTCTAGAAGAGATTGAAAATGTTGCAGAATTAGGTGTTCAAATTAATATTGACAACCTTTCTATTTTAGAACAATTTGGTTCTAAACATCCTAATATTCCCGTTTGTATAAGAATAAATCCACATGTTATGGCTGGGGGTAATACCAATATATCTGTTGGTCATATAGATAGTAAGTTTGGTATTTCGATACATCAAATTCCTTTATTGCTTCGAATTGTTGAAAATACTAACATGACTATTAATGGTATACATATGCATACTGGTAGTGACATTTTAGACATTGATGTGTTTTTGTATGCCAGTGAAATTTTGTTTGAAACTGCTAAAAATTTTAAAAATTTAGAGTTTATTGATTTCGGTTCTGGTTTTAAGGTTCCTTACAAAAAAGGAGATATAGAAACCAATATTGAAGAACTTGGCAAAAAACTATCAAAGCGATTTAATAGTTTTTGTAAAGAATACGGCAAAGAACTAACCCTTGCTTTTGAACCTGGTAAATTTTTGGTGAGTGAAGCTGGTGTGTTTTTAGCAAAGGTTAATGTTGTAAAACAAACAACATCTACTGTTTTTGCTCAGATAGATTCTGGTTTTAATCATTTAATAAGACCAATGCTTTATGGATCGCAACATGAAATAGAAAACATATCTAACCCAAAAGGTCGAGAACGTTTTTACTCTGTTGTTGGCTACATCTGCGAAACTGACACATTTGCTAATAACCGAAGAATTTCAGAAATAAATGAAAGTGATATTCTTTGTTTTAAAAATGCTGGTGCGTATTGTTTTACCATGGCCAGCAACTATAACTCACGTTACAGACCTGCTGAAGTTTTAATATACAGAGGCAAACCTCAACTCATACGACAACGAGAAACCTTTGAGGATATATTAAGAAATCAACTTGAAATTGCTTTGTAAAAGTTGAGAGGCGTTGCTAATTGCAACGCTTTTTTTATACCTTTAAGCAATCGGTAATTCATCAATTAAAGATATATGAGTGGTTTTGATATTGTCATAGTTATTTCGGTAATCTTATTTGCTAGACTCGGAGTCCGCTTAGTATCAAAATACTTACAGATGAAGAAAGAAAAAAAGAATGATAAACAGGAACCATGATTAGTGTCTTTAGAAAAATCAGAAAACAGTTCTTCTCTAACAAAGTAAGCAGTTACCTTTTATATGCTATAGGTGAAATAGCATTGGTTATGATTGGTATTTTGCTTGCACTATATGTTAATAATTGGAATGAAAACAGAAAACTAAAATCAGTAATCAACAACACACTCAGTACTATATCTTATGATCTTGAAGCTGACACTCTATCTGCTAATACCATTATAGAATTTTATAAAAAAAACCTTGAAGACAGTAATAGAATATTAAATAATGAAATTACTCCAGATAACTACATGGATTGTCTAAACTGCTTTAGTCTTGTAACTATCTACCAACCATTTTCTATACAAACCAAAGGTTTTGAACAATTAAAACGACTAACCGATGAAACTAATACGCAAAAAGATAGCCTTATTTCTGACATTACCAGACTATATTCTGTTTACACTCCCTTAATTGAAAAGAGTAATGACCGCATGGAAACCATTGTAATGAAAAACTTTTATGAACTTGAAAAATTTCCTTGGTTTATAGATTTAGCCACAAATAATTTAAGCGAAGAGGTCATAAAATATTATACTACAAGTGAAGATTATAAAAAGCGTGTCGCGTCACACAGAATGCTTGCTGTTGGTAACCATCTAGGCGCAACCCAAAAGTATAAGGAAGATGCTATTGAATTAATAAATAGAATAAACAAAAGGCTTAATAAATCTCAATAAATTTGTTTAATCCTTTATCTCCTTCATTTCTAAAGTAGTTTCTACTCCATACTTATCTACTAAATACACTAAAGCTGTCATGGTTGCAGCACCTAGTTCTAATTCGCGTTTGTTAACGTGCTCAAAAGTATCATTGGCAGCATGATGATGATCAAAGTAACGCTGAGAGTCTGGTCGTAAACCTGCTAACAAAATTCCATCATCTTTAAGCGGTCCTATATCAGCACCACTGTAGCCTTTTTCAAAATAATGGATTAAATACGGTTTAAAAAGTGGTCGCCAAGCGTCAATTTTCTGTAGCATTAATTCACTACCATCAAAACTAAAGCCTCTTGGTGTAAAACCACCTGAATCACTTTCTAAAGCAAAAACATGTTTTTCTCCGTTTGCTTTTGCAACTTCAGCATATTTACGTCCACCACGTAGTCCATTTTCTTCATTCATAAAAAGAACAACTCTTATGCTACGCTTTGGTTTAATGCCACTTTCTTTTAGTAGTCGCAACACATCCATGGATTGTACAACTCCTGCTCCATCATCATGCGCTCCATCCCCTAAATCCCAAGAATCTAAATGACCACCAACCACAATATATTCGCTTGGAAATTCGCTTCCTGTAATCTCACCGATAACATTATAAGACTCTACATCATCAAATTGTTGGCAACTCATTTCAAAGAAGAACTCCAAATCGTTATTCGCTTTTAGTGCCTCACTTAGTTTTACAGCATCGTTTGTACTTATCGCTGCAGATGGTATTCTTTTTTCCACAGGTAAATCTCCATAACTCATACTACCAGTATGCGGATAATCGTCTTGTCTAGAACTCAACGAACGTACAATAGTTCCAACTGCACCATACTTTGAAGCTTCAGCCGCTCCTCTGTAACGTTCTACAGAACAGCCTCCATAGGCTTCAAATGTGTTGATTAAATCTGGTTGCAAAGCTCTATTGATAAAGACGATTTTACCTTTAATATTGGCTTCACCTAAGGCTTCTAAATCCTTATAGCTACTAACTTCTATGACTTTTGCTTTTAGACCCTTTTCAGAAGTGGCAACAGAACCGCCTAAAGCACAAATATTAACTTTTTGAAAAATCATAAAATCTCCCTGAGAAAGAGTATAATATGCCATTTCTTTTTCACCTCTCACCCATTTTGGCACCATTACAGGTTGCAGCCACACTTTATCTAACCCAAGTTTTTCTAGCTCACTTTTTGTGTATTGCACTGCAAGCTCTGCATTGGTTGAGCCAGATAAACGACCACCAATAGTATTGGATAAATAGTCTAACCATTGGTAGCTTTTGCCATTGGTTAAAGACTGTTTGTAAATGGTCTTTAATGCCGCTTCGTCAGATTGTGCAGATATACAAAATGAACTTAACATAAAGCCTAATACAAAAACCTTTAATTGAATATTTAGAACTTTATTCATTCTCTAATTCTTGTTTATACAAACCTATATTTGCCTTTTCTTCTGCAGGAAGTTCTGGCTCTTTTATATCTGTGTAAGTTTTTAATGTATCGTACAAAATTTTTGCCACCAGATATCTTGCTGTTGGTTTATCATCAGCCGGAATATTAAACCAAGGCGCATGAGGTTTTGAGCTTTTGTTTAAAACCTCTTCGTAACATGACTGATACTGATCCCATAGTTTGCGTTCGTCTAAATCATCTGCAGAAAACTTCCAGTTTTTGGATGGTTTATCCAGACGTCTCAGCAATCTATTTTTCTGTTCGTCTTTTGAAACATTTAAATAGAACTTAAAGACAATAGTTCCATTATCTGCAATGTGCTTTTCAAAATTATTGATTTCTTCAAATCGTCTTTCCCAAAAAGCTTCATCAACATCATCAACACTGTTAATATCTGGCATATTTTCATACATCAAATATTCTGGGTGAACTCTGGTTACTAAAACATTTTCATAATGTGTTCGGTTGAAAATCCCAAACTTACCTCGTGCTGGCAACGCGATATAATGTCTCCACAAATAGTCATGCTTTAATTCAATATCTGTAGGTTTTTTGAAACTGTGTGCAACAATTCCTCTGACATTAAATTCTTTAAAAACTTCACGAATCAAACTGTCTTTTCCTGCGGTATCCATACCTTGGATACACATTAAAACGGCATATTTTCCATGGGCATACATCGTATTTTGAATATCTGCCAATTCTTCACTTACCGTTCTTAGCTCGCGTTCAATTTTCTTTTTATTGACTCCTAGATCATAAAATGTTGGTAAATCTTTAATGCTGACTTGGGACTTAATCCTAAAATCTTCTATGTTGATGTCTTTCATGTGTTAATATTTATTTTGAAGCAAAGGCTTTTACATCAGCCTCACTAACTTCTTTTTCACCTAAAATGATTAAACGCTCCACAACATTTCGTAACTCTCTGATGTTTCCTGTCCAATCATAATTTTGGAGCAGCTTTATCGCTTTATCAGAAAAGGATTTTTTAGCATTACCTTGTTCCTCTGAAATTTTATTGGCGAAATAATCTACTAACAAAGGAATATCTTCTCTCCTATCATTAAGCGCTGGTACTTCAATTAAAATCACCGCTAATCTATGGTACAAATCTTCTCTAAATTTACCGTCTGCGATTTCTTTCTTTAAGTCTTTATTGGTTGCTGCAACAACTCTAACATTTACTTTTATATCCTTATCACTTCCTACACGTTGAATTCTACTTTCTTGTAACGCACGCAATACTTTAGCTTGTGCAGAAAGGCTCATATCTCCAATTTCATCTAAGAAAATTGTTCCGCCATTGGCTGCTTCAAATTTACCAGCTCTATCTTTAGCTGCAGAAGTAAAAGCGCCTTTAACATGACCAAACAACTCACTCTCAATAAGCTCACTTGGAATGGCTGCACAGTTTACCTCAATCATTGGTCCTTTAGAGCGTTCGCTCTTTTGGTGTAACCAATGTGCCACCAACTCTTTACCTGTACCGTTTGGTCCCGTAACCAAAACTCTAGCATCTGTAGGTGCTACTTTATCTATCATGTCTTTGATACGAGCAATAGCATCGCTCTCACCAATCATTTCGTAGTTTTTGCTTACTTTTTTCTTAAGTCGTTTGTTTTCTACAACAAGTTCTTTTCGGTCTAAAGCAATACGAACTGTGTTTAATAATCTGTTTAAATCTGGTGGTTTAGAAATATAGTCAAAAGCTCCTAAACGCATTGTATTTACAGCTGTATCTAAATCTCCATGACCAGAAATCATAACCATTGGTATTTCTGGTTTCATTTTTTTAACCGCTTCTAGCACTTCTACTCCATCCATTTTTGGCATTTTGATATCACATAACACCAAATCAAAATCGTCTTTTTTAATTTTTTCTATACCTACTAAACCATCTTCTGCTTCTTCGACCTGGTAACTATCACTTTCTTCAGAGAGTATCTTTACCAACACTCTGCGAATTGCAGCTTCATCTTCAATTATTAATATTTTAGACATATTTATATTTTAAATTTTAATCCTGTTCTTAAATAAAAAGCGTTTACATCATTTAGCTTAAAAACCTCATCTCTATTTTCATCTCGCAAGGCATTATTTAACCTAAATGTATAACCTGTGTACATATACGCTACTAAGTGTTTTGTAAAACAATATTCATACCCAAGTCCACCAACAGCTAAAGATAATGATATATTATCTACTTGTTTTCCGTTAACTTGCTGTGGACGTTGCAAATGTGCAAAATAGCCATCTAGACCAGTAAATACCTGCAACATATTTTTTTCATTGAAAAAATACTTAATATTAGATTTAGGCACACCAGCATTAAAAGACCAATTGTCATTAACACGCCTGTAATAGCTTATAAAAGGCAAAGGGATTGGCAGCCCAACAGTAGAATTATAGGTAAGACCTAAAACTAAACGATATGGCTTTTTAGCACTTTCATCTTTTGTTCTATCATGTATTGCAAAAACACCTCCATTAAGAAAAAAATCATCAGAAGTTAATTTATTGGTTAATGTTGAAGCAATTCTTGGATTGAATTTTAATCCCAAACGCCATTTATTACTCGATTTAAAGGTATAACCTATACTAAAATCAATAATATTTATAGTCTCTAAAAGTGAGGTATCAAAAGGGTAATTATCCTCTAAATTCAGGATAACTCTATTATACTCCGCGCCTAAAACCAAGTAACAATCTTTACTTGTCTCTATTGGGTAATTAAACAATGCTCTCAGCCTAGTATATTGGTCTTCGGACTTATTATTAGGAATAAACGAATATTCTAAACGTGCTAAATCTGTAAGCTGCGCTTTTGCAGAATACACACAACACATTATTACAAGAATAAGCATTGTATGACATTTCTTAAAGCGTAAAAACATATAAACTCTATTTCTTTTCTATGATGTGAATATCGCGTTGTGGGAACGGAATGGTAATATTGTTTTCTCTAAATAGTTTATCAATCTCAAAGCGAATATCGCTTTTAGGAAAAGATGCTTTAAAACTATCGTTTAAGGTAAATATTACTCTAAAATTAAGCGCACTATCACCAAAATCTGTAAACAGCACTAATGGTTCAGGAATTTCAATGACATCTGGATGCGAACTTGCTGCCTGAAGCAACAATTTTTTAACCAACTGCACATCACTACCATAAGCAACTCCAACATCTACACTTTCTCTGGTTAAGGTTCCGTTTTGTGTCCAATTGTATAACGAATTGGTCAAATACAAGTGATTAGGAATTACCAATACTTTGTTATCTATAGTTACAGCTCTGGTTGTTCTTAATTTAATCTCTTCTACACGACCTACTTTTCCTTCAATTTCAATAATATCACCTACATGAACAGATTGATCTATAAGAATAAACACTCCAGATATTATATCTTGAAACAGGGTTTGCAACGCTAAACCAACACCTATTAATAGTGCTGCTGACGCGGCAAAAACAGCTGTAACATTAACACCAACTGAGTGTAAGGTAACGAGTAAAATTATAATATAAATTAACCATCTAAAGTAGCTGTAAACAACATTGAATTTACCCTTATCTTCTTCTGGTAAGTTTCTGGTAATAATCCTAAGAAGTATTTTTAAAACAACAGTTGTTATTACAATGGCCGTAATAACAATTAGCATATCAAAAATTGAAATGCTAATGTCTTTAGTAAAGTCTATATGCAGACTAAGAAAATTCTTGGTGTTTTCCCATACAGAGCTTTCGGTTATTTTTTCTTCTATTTCACTTAGTCCTTGCATACTATCACTAATACTTCAACCATTTAAATAGTTCTTTGTAAGTTGGCTTTTTGCCATACATTAAAATGCCAACACGATAAATTTTGGCAGCAAACCAAACTGCAAACATAAATGTACCAATAAGAAGTAACAAAGACAAGCCTTGTTGCCAAAGTGGTACTCCAAAAGGAATACGCATTAACATGACTACAGGAGATGTTAAAGGTATGAATGAAAATACCGTTGAGACTGTACCATGAGGATCTTCAATAACCGTAAACACACCAACGTATACAGCCAAAATCAATGGCATTAAGATTGGTAACATAAACTGCTGTGTATCGGTTTCATTATCTACAGCTGCACCAATTGCTGCATAAAGTGAACTATACAGTAAATAGCCTCCTATAAAAAAGAATATAAAAGCAATTACTAAATTTAAAATTGGCAAGTTGCTAATTCCGTTTATTAGATTCTCGGCTATGGCTTGCGCACCCTCAGCTTGCATAGCTTGATTCATTAATTCTTGTTGCGGAGCAGATGCTTGTGCCAAATCTATTCCAAAGATTGTTGAAACCACAATCATTAGCACACCTCCCAAAATTACCCAAATTGCAAACTGTGTTACACCAGCCAATGATGTGCCTATTATTTTACCCATCATTAACTGTATAGGTTTTACCGAAGAAATAATCACCTCAATAATTCTACTGGTTTTTTCTTCAATAACGCTACGCATTATCATATTACCGTAAATGATAATAAACATAAATAACAAGTAGCCTGCAACACCACCAAAGGCGAGTTTTATTATATTATCTAATTTAGAACTCTTCTGTCCATCAAAGCTTTCTTGTTCAATATCAACATTTGTTTTTGCGGCTTCAATTTGCGCCAGACTTACACCGTCTTTTTGAAGCTTCATATCGCGTAAATGCTTTTCTACCTTACCTTCAATATTTGATATTACGGTTAATGAAGGGGTTTCTTCAGAGTAAAACTTAATATGCTTAGAAACCTCACTTAAAGAATCTACTTTTGTTACATGTAGCAAGCCATAATTATTGGTTTCCTTTACCAATTTCATGGCATCCTCTAAGCTAAAATCTTCCAGATTATTATAGGTTGTATTTTCTGTATTCTGAAATACATCTTTTAAAAAACCTGATTCATCCAATACGGTAATAGTTCGTTTTTTATCGTTGTTTAACTGTGACAAATAAGCCACAACAGCAATAAGCGCAATCATAATTAGCGGACTCAAAAACGTCATTATAATAAAAGACTTGTTTTTTACCTTAGTGAGGTATTCGCGTTTTATAATGAGTGGTAAATGATTCATTTTTAGTTGTTTTTTACAGTTTGAATAAAAATATCATTCGCTGTTGGTATCACTTCTACAAAGTGATGTACTTCTGCTCTAGAGGCTAAAAACGACAATAAATCGTTAGATGATGTTGACTCGTTAATTTTTACATTAAGTTTTATATCATCATTCAAATTCTTAAAGCTTGCAGGCAAAACTTCAAACTTATTTTTTATTTCAGCTATAACAGCATCACTATTGCTAGATTGCAAACCAACTTCGAATGTGTTGGTTTTGTATTGACGCTTTATGTCATTGAGCTTACCGTCTAGAATTTTATTCGATTTATGAATCAATGCAATATGATCGCAAAGCTCTTCAACCGACTCCATACGGTGAGTTGAAAAAATAACAGTTGCTCCCTCGTCTCTTAATTGTAAGATTTCGTCTTTTATTAAATTGGCATTAATAGGATCAAATCCTGAAAATGGTTCGTCAAAAATTAAAAGTTTAGGTTTATGCAATACTGTAACTACAAACTGTATTTTTTGAGCTTGTCCTTTACTTAATTCTTGTATTTTCTTGTTCCACCAATCTCCAATCTCTAGCTTATCGAACCAATATTTTAATCGACTTTTGGCTTCTGCCTTAGACATACCTTTAAGCTGTGCTAAATATAAGGCTTGCTCACCAACCTTCATAGATTTATACAAACCTCGCTCTTCTGGCAAATAACCAATATCCTTTATATGCTCTGGCTTTAAAGGATGACCATCTAACTGAACCGTGCCTTGATCTGGCATGGTTATTTGATTGATAATACGGATTAAAGTGGTTTTTCCGGCACCATTAGGTCCGAGTAAACCAAAAATACTGCCTTTAGGAACAGCGATTGAGACTTCATTTAGTGCCTTGAAATTTCCGAAGCTTTTAGATACGGAATCAGCAACTAGCAGATCGTTCATAGGAGTAGTAGTTTTTTTACAACGGTTAGTTTGTAAATATATTAAATGTTAAAGATTTAAAGCCACTTAGCTTTCTCTAATTTTTAATAAAAAGAGGCTGTGCTTCTAAAAAAACAAAACCCACCCTTATGGTTAGATAAGGATGGGAAAAAATTGCTATGAAAAAGAAAAATTACCGCTAATTAGCATTAGCGATAATTCAAAGATAGTATTTTTTATTTAACATTTAGGATTTTACGAAAACATATCTTTAACCTTTTCAAAAAAAGATTTATCAGAGCTTTCTGGTTTAGGCTCAAAATGTTCGTCATCTCTCATGTTTTCAAAAAATTCCTTCTGCTTTTTATTCAAAGTCTTTGGAGTCCAAACGTTTACATGTACCAATAAATCACCTTTACCGTACCCATTAATACTTGGTATTCCTTTTCCTCTAAGTCTTAAGATTTTTCCAGATTGTACACCTGCATCAATCTTAATTCTCACTTTACCTGTAACTGTATCTATCTCTTTAGAAGTCCCCAAAACAGCATCTGGTAAACTCACATACATGTCGTAATGCAGATTATCACCTTCACGCTTTAATGTTGGATGTTCTTCTTCAGAAATCACAACCAAAAGATCACCTGCAATTCCATTTCCTGGAGCATCGTTACCTTTTCCGGTAACTTTAAGCTGCATACCATCTACAACACCTGCTGGTATTTTTACAGAAACTGTTTCTTCAGAAACTTTTAGACCTTGAGCATCTGCATCAGAAGGTTTCTTATCTATAATCTGTCCAGCACCACCACATGTTTGACAAGTCGCAGCAGTTTGCATTCTACCCAAAATAGTATTGGTAACTCTTGTTACCTGACCTGCTCCATTACACGTTGTACATGTTTTGTATGTTGTACCTGACGCCTGAACTTTTCGTTTTACTTTTATCTTCTTTTCTACACCATTAGCCACTTCTTCTAAGGTTAGCTTAACACGTATTCTAAGGTTACTACCTTTTACGACACGTTGTCTGCTTCCTCCTCCAAAGCCGCTAAATCCGCCTCCACCAAAAGCTCCTCCAAAAATATCACCAAACTGGCTAAAGATGTCATCCATATTCATGCCACCTCCACCAAAGCCACCTCCGCCTTCAAAGGCTTGGTGACCAAATTGGTCGTATCGTGCTTTTTTATCCGGATTACTTAAAACCTCGTAAGCTTCTGCTGCTTTCTTAAATTTCTCCTCAGCGTCTTTATCATCAGGATTTTTATCTGGGTGATACTTTAAAGCCATTTTACGATAGGCTTTCTTTATTTCTGAGTCTGAAGCACCTTTACTTACTCCTAGTATATCGTAATAATCTTCTTTCATATACATTGCCCACTAAAGTGGGTATCTTTTATTGTTCTCGATATATCCTAACGTTTACTGTCTGGACATTCTAACTGACGAACCGTTAATAATTTATCGTTTATGCCTGTCCAATAACCACTTTTGGGAAACGGATAACTTTATCTCCTAGTTTGTAACCACGTTCTACAACATCGATGATTTTTCCTTTTAAATCATCACTAGGTGCAGGTATCTGCGTAACTGCTTCGTGATCATCTGCATTAAAGGTATCTCCTTTGTTTACTTCAATTTTAGACAATCCTTTTTGCTCTAAGGTGTTTAATAATTTATTGTAAATTAATAACACACCTTTACGTAACTCCTCAGCTTCTTTATCTTCTTCAATATGTGTTAAGGCACGTTCAAAATCATCTAAAACAGGTAGCATTGCCAACATTACACTTTCACCAGCAGTTTTAAATAGCTCTATACGTTCTTTGTTGGTTCTCTTTTTATAATTTTCGAACTCAGCAAACAAACGCATAAATTTATCTTTCTCAGCTGCTAGCTGATCTTGTAATTGTTCTTCTGCTGTTTTTCCTTCCTTCTGATTTTGCTCTGCTGTTGCTGTTGCAGCATCTTCTACTTGCGGTTCTTCAACCTTACTTTTATCTTTTTTACTCATTAGAGTTTATTTTATGTTGAATCTGTATTTTAAATCTACGATTTAGGGTTGCAAAAGTACTGCCATTATTACAAAAATGTCAAAATGTCATTAACATTTTTTTATAATACTTTAGTGCTGCATATTATTAACTTTGTGTCCTCAATAAACAAATCCAAAAAAACACTAACATGAAAACAACATTTTTAAAAATTACCGCTTTAGTAGCATTTGTAGCATTTTCTAGCTGTAAGGACAAAGCTGAGGAAGCAGAAACAAAAGCCGCTGAAGAAGCAGCTATTGCAGAAGCTACTGCTGTAACTTACAAAGCAGACTTAGACAATTCTTCTATTATGTGGAAAGGTTTTAAACCAACAGGATCGCATACAGGTACCATAAGTGTTAAAGAAGGTACTATTGCTGTAAACGATGGTACTATAGAAAGTGGGAACTTTACTATTGATATGAATACAATAGTTGTAACCGATATTCCCGTAGAAGATGAAGGTAATGCTAAATTACAAGGCCACTTATCTGGTGGTGATTTCTTTGATGTTGCAGGATTTCCAACAGCTACATTTGAAATTACTGGTATAGATACTAAAGAAGGTAAAACCGTACTTTCTGGTAACTTAACTATGAAAGACGAAACAAACAACATTAGTTTCCCTGTAAAAACGTCTATTGATGGTGACACCATGACTTTAAGAAGTGAAACATTTACTATTGACCGTTCTAAGTGGAACATAAAGTATAAGTCTAAATCGTTTTTTGATGATTTAGGTGATAGTTTTATTGATGACGAGATTGAGTTGACTGTAAATCTTGTAGCCAATAAGGCATAAAGCTTATCGATATGGTTTCAAAATGTTGAAATTATTCGAAGTGAGATTATAAATTCTAATAAAAAAGCACTTGCGGAAACGTGAATGTTTTTTTTGCTTCTATAAATATTTACTTAAGGTAACAATCACTCAGAAATCTCAAAATTATAGAATAAAATGTGACTGTGTTAATAATTGTCTAACCTCTTGTCACCCTAACAAATCCTCCAGAGCTGGTCTTAAGTTAGCATAGGTAAAATTAAAGCCTTTGTTTTCTATTTTTTGTGAGCTGACGCGTTGGCTCTCAAATAAAAGAATGTGCATTTCACCAAGGGCTAATCGCATTACAAACTTTGGGATGTTTGGTAAAATTAAAGGCCGTTTTAAAACGTTAGCTGCAACTTTTGTAAGCTCTTTGTTAGTGACAGCATTGGGTGCCACTGCGTTGTAAACACCTTCTAATTGGTGCTGCAACAAGTACATAAAAATATCTGCAAGGTCTTGTACATGTATCCAACTTTGCCACTGTTTACCATCACCAAAAGCAGCACCTGCACCAAACCTAATAGGCTTTACAATTTGAGGTAAAGCGCCTCCATCCTTAGCCAAAACCAAACCAATACGCACTTTTGCTACCTTAGAGCCTAAAGTTTTAAAGCCATCCACTGCTGCCTCCCACTGCTCTACAACCTTACCTAAAAATGTACCTGAAACCTGCTTGGAATCTTCCTCGTAATAATTGGTTAAACTTGTAGGATAGACACCAATAGCACTAGCAGACACCACATGTTCTATCTCATAACCATGCTTTATTATTGTATCCTGTAATAACTGTGCTGTTTTGGTTCGGCTATTCAGAATTTCCTTTTTGTACTTATCTGTCCAACGTTTAGAAATACTAGCTCCCACCAAATTGATTATAGCAGACACACCATTAAAACAGTTGTGGTCTATCTCGTTGGTATTAGGATTCCAATAAAAGCCTTTGTAATTGGCTTCTGTGCTCAATTTAGATTTTGAGGTGGTTAAATAATGGACCGTTATCTCTTGTGCATGACATAGTTTTACAATTTCTTGCCCAATCAATCCTGTTGCTCCTGTTATTAAAACCGTCATTGCTTTTTCTTTAATCTTTTGTTCAATAACAAAGATACTACATGCTATATTCCCTCAATGCGACTTTAATTTGGTTTTAACGTTTACCACTAAATGCTGCTAATATACATTTAGCTCTCTGCGTTCGCTGAATGCCGCTAATATACATTTAGCTCTCTGCGTTCGCTGAATGCCGCTAA
>MDTG01381888.1_pt1 | contig 80696 bp, 82 predicted proteins | sample 811421 | NCBI WGS metagenome assembly MDTG01 (sample SAMN05326645, study PRJNA326480) | marine metagenome | isolation source: seawater | place: Pacific Ocean: South East | collected 2011
TATAAAATCAAATTACACAATTAATAAACTTTTATATTATAAACTATTTTTAATATAAAGGATTATTAATGAAACTATTAACATTTATTATTAGCATCTCAATTGCACTTATTACACTTTTATAAGTTTAGAAACTTCAACTATAATTGGGAATATTTTTATTACACCAATAACATATATATCAAATCTTTTAAAACAAAATTTTTCATATATACCCTATATAATTCATGTATTACTAATTTTTACTATAGGAACTTTATATATATTATTATTTAAATTGTTTATTTTAAATAAGCTATTAAAGTTTCAATATACTTATTAGCTTCTTCTTTAGTAATACCAAACTCTAAAGCATCTTTTTTTACTTCTGCTTCTTTTAACTTAACTATAGAATTATCTTCATTAATTTTAAAAATAAAATATTTAGTTTGAGTATCATCTGAAATATTAAGTAATTTAATAAAACTTCCATTTGTGTCATTTACCATAGGAATTTTAGAGTTTCTATTTAACTCTTCTAGTTTTCCATTTACTGCTAGCTTTTTAATAAACCATGGAGTTTTTGATATGTTAGCAACTAATACAATATCATTTCTATTTACACTTTTTAAAGGCTCGATAAGAGACAGGGCATCATGGTTTAATACAATAATATATTTTCTATTTGATTTAAATAAATCCTTCTTTTTCATATATCCACCAACACCAATAACTTCAAAATGACTTGGAAATAAAGAAGTATTTAATTTAATATTTTTATTAACTTCTATATCTTTATTTACTTGTTTAGGTGCAGTTATATATACTAATAAACCAAATCCCATAATTGCTAAAAAAACTATTTTTAAAACATTTGCCATTAATTGTATTCCTATTATTTTAATTATTGATTTTTTTGTTTTTTTGCCCATCTTTTAAATAAACGATAAGTCGATATTGTATCATCAATTTTTTTATTATGTATTATATTTTCAACTAATTCATTAGCTAAATAAGGAGATAAAACAAAACCCCTTCCACCAACACCATTAAGAACAAAAAGATTATCTATTTTTTCTAATATCTCTTCTTTTATATGTGTACCATTTATTAAATGTGGGAATTTATCAAAACTCCTTTTTGAGTCAATTAGTTCTCCAATCATAGGAAAATAATCCGTACTTGAAGCTCTTGCTCCAATTTTAACATTAATAACATTTACATCATCTAACTTCATAATATCATTTGCTAAATCTATTAACTTTTCTGAATCTTTATTTGTAATGTCTTTTGTATAACAATTAGAACAATCTTTATTAAGATTTGCAACTTCAACACAATAATTACAAATATTTTTATCACAATCAAATCTATGATGTGTAGCACCTATTGACACTTTATATAAATCTTTATTCTCTAATTTTAAAGCTTTTGAAAGAGAACACTCTTTATGATAGTTAAAATCTACACAAGTTTTTGTTGTAACATCTATTTTTTGACCCCATACAGCTCTAATATCAAAATATTTTTCTTTGATTAATTTTGTATTTGCACCAGTACAAAGTATTAATTTTTTGGCTTTTATTTCATTATTTAAAAGCCATGATTCATTTTCATTTACAATTGAAACTACATCATAGTTTAACTTTTTTTTAATATCTTTTGTTAGTAATTCACAAATCTCTGATGGATTAATCCATGAACCAATATTAAAAAAATATCCATCTTCAAACTCTTTATATTCAAAATCCATATAAGGTTTGTAAGAATTAAACTTTTCTCTATCTTCATTATTTTTAGGAATTCTACATACTCCGTCATTTACAAAAGATTTACTATTAACTTCTTTATAAAATAAGGTAGAAAAGTTTAAAGATTTTGTTATTAAATCTTTAAATTTATTAGGCTTACCTAATAATGGTGATAAAAAAGCACCAGCTGCTCCACTTGCTCCAAAAGCTACATTTTCATTTTTATCAATTAGTAAAATTGAATTTGAATACTTTGATAAAAAATATGCAGTAGAACTTCCAGCAATTCCAGCACCTATAATTACATAATCATATTCTTCAAACTTAAACATTTTTATCCATTTCATCAAGTAGTTGATAATTAGGTCGCCAGTACCCTCTTCCACCTCTTAAACTAATACATTTATAATTAGGGAATTTCTTTTTATAATAAGATAATCTTTCTTTTGTAGTTTTTCCAGTATCACAGTAAAAGACGAAAACAGAGCCTTTTGGCATTAAATTCATCTCATAAGGATTGTAAGTAATTGTTTCTATTCTATCAAGTGGCTTTAAAATAGTATCAATAAGAACAACTTGAATATCATTTTTTTCTAATTCTTTTGAATATTTATATAACTCTTTTTGCGTCCACTCATCTTTATCAAACATTTATAATACCTATTTTTTTAATTGGTAAAATCCTAACTAAATACTTAGAAAATAAGGCTTAAACACTAAAGTTTTTATAAAAATTTATCAATTAATCAATATAATTGCTAAAAATAAAAATAACCTTGATTGACTTTGACTCAAGTATTAGATATAATACATTTATAAATTAACAATTATTTTAAAATACTATAGGAAAAAAAATGGCTAAAAGTTTATACGAAACATTAGAAGTAAGTGAAAATGCATCAAAAGATGAAATAAAAAAAGCATATAGAAAACTAGCAAGAAAATATCATCCAGATGTAAATAAAGATAAAGATGCAGAAGAAAAATTCAAAGAATTAAATGCTGCATATGAAGTATTAAGTGACGATGAAAAGAAATTACAATACGACCAACATGGTGATGCAATGTTTGGAGATCAAAATTTCCACGACTTTGCAAGAGGACAAGGATCAAATGCTGATTTAGATGATATTTTAAGACAAATGTTTGGTCAAGGTGCTGGTGGCTTTGGAGGAGGAGGTTTCTCTCAAGGTGGCTTTGGCGGTTTTAATGAACCAGACTTAGATACAAGTGCTCAGCTTACTATTGCCTTTAATGTATCTGTTTTAGGTGGTAAACAACATGTAACTTTAAATAATGACTCATTTGATATTAAAATTCCTGAGGGAATTCAAGATGGTCAAAAAATTAGAGCAAAAGGAAAAGGAAAATCTTATCAAGGACAAAGAGGAGATTTAATCTTAAAAATCAATGTTGCTCCTTCTCCTGAATATGAAAGAGAAGATGATACATTAATCAAAAAATTTGACATCCCTTTAAAAGTAGCATTATTTGGTGGAAAAGTAGAAATAAAAACTATCCATAAAGATATCACTTTAAAAGTTCCACAAAATACTAAGCAAAATCAAAAATTTAGAGTTAAAGAGCTTGGTGTTTTAAATAGAAAAGCTGGTGTTAAAGGTGATTTATATTTAAAAGCAAATATTATTTTACCAAAAGTTGAAGATTTAGATGAAGATTTAATTGAAACTCTAAAAGAAAAACTTCCAGAAAATTAAAGAAGGATTGATTAATGGAAACAAATAGTTATATTGAACCAGTTTTTTTAATTTCTGCAGTTGCAGAAATTTTAAATATTCATCCTCAAACACTAAGACAATATGAAAGAGAAGGACTAATAACTCCTTCTCGTACAAATGGAAAGATTAGGCTCTATTCTCAAAAAGATATAGACCACATTAAATATGTTTTAACCCTAACTAGAAAGCTTGGAGTTAATCTTGCAGGTGTTGATGTAATTTTACAGTTAAATGAAAGAATAGCAGCATTAGAGGAAGAAATACAAACATATAAAGTAAAGATTAAAAATATTAATAATTTAGCAGTAGTTCCAGATACAAAAGCATTAGTCGTTCAACAAACATCTTTTGATATTGTAATTATAGAAAAAAATGAAGAAGACTAATTCTTCATTTTTTATTTAGTAGTTTATATTTGATATTGTACTACGTAGTCTCTCATTAAAGGTGGTACATCTAAATAATTATCATCTGCAGATGACATAGTATTTTGAGTTCCATCTTCCGTATTTTCACTAGATTCTTCGTGTTCATCATTTTTAGATTCAAATCCAGTTGCTACAATTGTGATTTTAACTTCATCAGTTTCAAGAGTAGAATCAGAAGTTGTTCCAAAAATAATTTCTGCATTTGAATCCATTCTATCATTAATAGTTCCCATAACATCATTAATAGCAAATAATGATACTTGAGGATGGATATTAAAATGTATTAAAATACCTTTTGCACCATTTAGTGATACTTTATCAAGTAAAGGAGAGTCAATAGCATCTTCTAATGCTTTTTGTGCTGCATCTTCACCTTTCGCTTTTCCAATTCCCATTAAAGCCATACCACGATGTTGCATAATTGTTTTAACATCAGCAAAGTCAGTATTAATATCTGAATTACCTGGATTTAAAATAACCTCAGACATTCCATTTACTGCTTGGAAAAGAATATTATCAATAATTTTGAAAGCATCTTTCATTCCAACATTTTCATCAATAATTTCTAATAACCTGTCATTTGGCACTACAATAATTGAATCTGATACTTTTTTAAGTTCTTCAAGTCCTAAATTTGCTAAACCTGCTCTTTTCTTACCTTCCCATGTAAATGGTTTTGTAACAACAGAAACAGTTAATGCACCAATTTCTTTTGCAGCTTTTGCAATAATAGCAGCAGCACCAGTTCCTGTACCACCACCTAAACCAGCAGCAATAAAGATAATATCAGCACCCTTAAGTGCTGTTTTAATATCTTCATATGATTCAACTGCAGAATCTCTACCAATCTCTGGCTTCATTCCTGCACCTAAACCTTTAGTTAATTTAAGTCCAAGTTGAATTTTCTTTGGTGCTTTTGAAATATGCAACACTTGCAAATCAGTATTAGCAGCGATTAAATCGATTTTATGAGAACCTTCTTTAATCATGTGGTTAATCATATTACAACCACCTCCACCTACTCCAATAACTGCAATTTTAGCTACATTATCTGATAAAATTTTATTTGGCATGTCCACTTTTATATCATCTACTTTAAATAAGTTATCCATTAAAACCACTCCGATACTTTGCTCCAGAATTTTGAAACACCTTTTTTCTTATCTTTTCTTAAAGGCGTTAAAACTGTGGGATCATCTTTTAAGTTTAAATCTTCTCTATAATTATTAGAAGGAGATTTAGTATTAATTGAATTATTGTTTATTGCTTTATCTTCAGCAATAACCTGTTGTTTTTTAACTGGTTTCATTAGTTTCTTACTTGAGTCTAATTCATAACTTCTATTAATCCCTAAAGAATATACAAGTAAACCTACAATCGTAGACATTTTAGGATCATCAAAACTCATATAGCCATTTTCAATATTTTTAGGATTTGATAAAGAAATTGGAATACCATCATAAATTTTTATTGCAAGAGTTTTAATACCTTCTAAATTACTCATTCCACCTGTTATTACAATTCCAGAACCTACATTATCTAAAATTCCACTTTTCTTTAACTGGTTTTTTACAAGTATTAATATCTCTTCTATTCTTGCATGAATTATTGTTTGAATACGATTTAATGCAATTTCAGAATGCATCTCTTCATCTCCAATTCTAGGTATTTTAACTTTTGTTACACCTAAATCTGTTGCTGAAGAATAATCTTTTGTTAGTGAACCATACTCAGTTTTTATTTTCTCAGCAGCTGCTGGTGGTGTGTGAAGCATCACTGATAAATCATTTGTTATATGGTTTGATCCAACTGGAATAAATCCATTATAAATTAATGAATTACCTTTGTAACATACAAATTCAGTAGTTGTTGAACCTATGTTAATTACAGTTGCTCCAAACTTTTTTTGTTGTTCATCTAAAATAGAAATTGCAGAGGCATATCCATCTAACACAAATTTGGTTACATCTACACCTGATATTTTAAGAGCAGATTTGATATTAGTAAGGGCTGTTCTTTTTGCAGTAACTATATACACAGAAACTTCAAGTCTTGAACCATTCATGTTAAGAGGATTATCAACATCAACAGAATCATCAACTTTAAAGAAAATAGGCACAACATGAACTACTTCATATTCTGGAACTATTGTTGCATTATATAATGCCATTTGCATTACTTGATTAATTTCAGTTTCAGTAATTAGACCATTTGGTACATTTACAGAACCTGAACTTCTAATGCTTTTTGTATAAGAACCTGAAATAGAAACAACAGAAGTATCAATAACTTCTGTTGTACTTCTTTTTGCTATATTAATTGCGTCTTTAATAGCTTTTGAAGCTTCTTCTATATTTATGATTATGCCTTTATTAACACCCTCACTCTTTTGTACAGCAGTACCAAGGATATTAATATTAGACTCTAAGTCATGCTTTGCAATAACAGCTGTTATTGCAGATGAACCAATATCAATTGCTAAAAGAGTATTATTCAATTGTTATTCCTTTGTTTGTATAGATGACTGTACTTCGTATTTATTTTCTAATCTTTTAACAAGATTATTCATTAATTCTTCACTTTGTAATTGTATAATTGTACTTTGTACAGATTCATCTCTTGATTTATCATAAGTTCCTAATTTAGAATCATTAATTCTAAATAATACAACTTTATCATTTATTTTAATTGTACCTGATTTTGTTCTTGATGAAAATAGTTGGCTTAAGAAATCAGCAGTTTCTTGTGGCTGTAAACCTGCAATTTTATCTATTGATTGTCTTGACACACTTTTTACATCTGTTCCAACAAAATTTTCTAATTCTGTATTTGCTAATTCATCAAGTTTTTTTGCTTTTGCAACTTTTTCATATGAAATTTTCACATCTTCTAATGCTTTCTCAAAAGATAAAGGTTTAGATTCATTTTTTGCTAAAACTTTTACAATAATAAACTTATCACCATCTAAGAATGGTTTTAGTAAATCACCTGGTTTTGCATCAATGATTTGCTTATTATTATCAGCACTATAAGGAAGTTTACTTTCAACTAAAGTATTTGAAGAAGTTAATGTCTCTTCAGCTTTTTTTATTTTAAGATATTTTTTCAATGCTTCTTTTTTAGTAAATTTGCTATCTAGTTCTTTGATAACTTGAGCTTTAGCTTCATCAAATGATTTAATTTTTCCATCTTCTTTTTTATAATCTATTCTAAATTTACTGTGATGCTTTAAAATATCTTCTTCACTTGAATTGGCAGATACTAATGGAACTTCACTTGTTTCAAAAACATATGAAACTTCTGACATATATGCATTTTCATTAGCTTTCCAGTATTCTTTTAATTCTATTTCAGTAGGAGATACAGTAATATCTTTCATACTTAAAATTTTGTAAGTAATATCGTCTTCAATAAATAGTAACTTATTTAAATTTTCAATTTCAATATTATTTGGTTTAACTTCAAATAATACTTGAACTTTTTGTAATAAAATATTTCTTTTTAATGATTCTTCAAACTTAACCGGAGTAGTTCTGTTTTGTGATAGAACCTTAACATAGGTAGATTTATCAAATTTCCCATCTTTCATAAAAGCATTATATTTTAATAACTCTTTAGCAATATCTTGATCTGTTACATCTAAACCTAAAGAATCTGCATAAGTTAAAATTAAATTCTTTTGAATAACTTGCTTATATGCAATATCTTTTAAGTTTAATTTATCTGCCATATCTTTATTAAATGTACTACCAAATAATCTTGCATATTGATCATAAAGATTTGAATACTCTTCTTGATATTCTTCAACAGAAACTTCTCTATCAGCTACAACTGCCACAGTTCCGCCTTCTTTTCCAAACTCATAAGAACCCCAGCCAACAAAACCAGCTCCTACAAACGCAATAGTACTTATCCAAATTGTAATCACAAGCCATCTTTTATGTCTTTGCATCCACGTAATCATAAAATATAATCCTCTTAAAAATTTTAGTTATACTACTAAAGATTTGCTTGAATATTAGTTAAAGATCTATTAGTTTATTTTTAATTTGTGGCTTAGATAATAAATCATTTATAACAGACTCTCTAATAGTAATTTCAAGTTTCTTACAAGCACTTACAAAAGCCTCTTCTTCTCCTACAATAAAACACATTCTTTTTGCTCTTGTAATTGCTGTGTAAAGTAGCTTTGTATTGTGCATGATATAGTGTGAAAAACTCATAGGAATTAAAGCATTTTCATACTCCATTCCTTGTGTTTTATGAATAGTTAAACAGTATGCTAAAGAGAGTAATGAGGCAACATTATCAAAATCATAAAAGACAACCATGTCATCATTTGGATATAAAACAATACATTTATTTTCATCAAAATCTAACTTTATTATAAGTCCTAATTGACCATTAAATACTCTTTTTTCTATAAAATCACTAGAACCACTTTTATACATACTCATAGTCTGGGATCTCATATTTTCATTTTTTATATGAATTACTTTATCTGTTATTTTGTACTCATAAAGTTTGGTTGAATATGCCTTTCCTTTTGTATGATTAAAAAGTTTTTGAAGTTGCATATTTAAGTTTTCAACTCCTAATAAACCACCTTTCATAGGAGTAATTACTTGAAATAAAGTTAAAGCTTTGTTTATTTTTTTCTCTTTTATTAAATCAAAATAATTCTGTATATAAGTTGCTGAAATATTTAAGATGTTGTTTAAAATATGCTCTGAGTTTTCAACTCTTATATCTGCAAACTCATTTGAGGAGTTTGAATTTTTCTGTGAATAATAGTTTGAGATAGAAACATTTACAAATTTAAAATCTTCATATTCTTCACTATATTTAGGAACCTCACCTTTTCTTATATCATTTGCAATAACAGCAATTGCTTGGTTTTCATTTTGACGATATATTTTTGTCAGTTTACAAATTGGTGCTAAATCATATTTGATTGAATCAGCTAGTATATTTCCTGCTCCAATTGCTGGTAATTGTCCATCATCCCCAACAATAATAAATACTGTATCATCATCAATTTTTGAAATAATTTGATAAAAAGTAACTGAATTAACCATTGAAGCTTCATCTAGTAAAATTACTTTATAAGGGAAGAAATCTTTTTCTTTATGCTTTACTAAAAGGGATTGAATTGTTGCAGAAGCATATCCTGTAGTATCTGATATTCTTTGAGAAGCTATTCCACTTAAAGCAATAGTTATAATATCATCATAAGAAACAACTTCTTCAAGTAACTGTAAAATTGCTTTACTTGAAGTTGATTTACCAGTTCCAGCATATCCTATTAAAAAAAGTGTATTATGTCCTTCATTTATTAACTCAACTGCTTTTTTTTGCTCACTACTTAACTCAAAGCCTAAGCTTAATTGTTTTTTTTCTAAGTAATTATCAAAAGAAGCAATAATTTTTCGATTTAGTTCATTTTCTCTTCTTTGAAAAAACTCTAAAATTCTTTTTTCTGCATAATAAAGAATTGAGGGAGCATAACGATTCTCTTTTGTTACAAAAATATATTCTTCAACTAACATTTTTGTTAAAGATTCTTCGTATAAATCATTTTTATCACTAAAGCGTAAGGAATCATCTAAAAGCTTATATAAATGGAATTTATCAATAGAAGAATTACCGTTGTTATCACAATATTCTCTTAAAGTATAGTTTAAACATGCCATGATTCTAAACTCACTAAAAGGATCAATTCCTAATGCTTTAGCAATTTCATCAGCACGTTTGAATCCTATTCCTTTTATATTTATTAAAAGATATGGATTTTTTTTAATTTTTTCTATTAAGTTATCTACTTCACCTAAAGATGAATATATTCTTGTAATTAAGTTTGAAGTTACACCAAACTTGGCAAGAAAGGAACCAAGTTCTCTTAAGTGCTTAAACTTTTGCCAAGAAGAGACAATCATATTAAGCTTTTTTTCTTTTATACCTTTAAATTTCAATAACTCTTCAGGCTTTTCATTTAGTATTTTTACTAACTCTTCTTCACTATAAGCATCTACTAATTCTTTTGCAAATTTTTTACCAATACCTTTTACTATCTTTGTTAAAAAAAAGAATATTTCTGCTTCTTTAAGCTCTAAAGTATCAAACTCAAATTGAACTCCATATTTTTTATGTGTAGTCCAATTTCCTTTTAATATAACTTCTTCACCAACAATTTTTTCAATATCTGTATCAAAATATGCACCACAAATCTTTTGATTATTTTCTAAAACTGCTATTATATATTTTGTTTCTTCATTGGTGTATAGAACTTTTTTTATAACTCCTGAAAGTTTAAAGCTTTTATACTCTTCTTCTTTGGCCATTAGTATTCATCATCAAATTTTTTATTTTTATGTTTATCTTTACTGTAAGAGTTACTATTTCTTTCTTTTTGTAGAAGATTTGCATCTTTTAATAATATAGCTCTTTCATTTTCAAAAGATTTTGAATGTTCATTTACAAACTGCATAGTTTTTTCTATAAAGTTTTTTAAATCTGTTAAATAAGCTGAATATAAATCCATTTCTTGAGCTTTTTTCATCTCTTCAAAATTTTTTAAAGTTCTAACTTTAAACTTTTCATGATCAAAATTTTCTAATTTTAGTAAAGATACAGTTCTTGTAAAGAATTTTTCTAAAACTCTTATATATCTGATTCGTAGCTGTTTTACATGTATTTCTTTAATAGTAACTCCATATTTTCAATTGGTCTTGCAATTACTGCTTTATTCCCATTTATAATTATTGGTCTTTCAATTAGTTTTGGATTTTCTACCATTGCTTCAATGAGTCTATTTTCATCATTTTCTTCTTTTAAGTTTAACTCTTTATAAACGGCTTCACCTTTTCTTAAAAGATCTTTTGCTGTTATATCTAATAGTTTTAAAATATTTGAGATTTCTTCTTTTGTAGGTTTTGATTCTAAGTATTTATAAACTTTTGAATTAATATTTTTTTCTTCTAATAAATTTAAAGCATTTCTAGATTTTGAACATCTAGGATTATGCCAGATAATTACTTCTTCCATATATATAAACCTTTTTATTATAATTAAAGTGATTATAGCAAAAAGTTTTTTATAGTATATGAAATTATTGCAATTTGTAATATTTATATGATTTAGAATGTATTTTATTATTTAGAATAATTGGGAAAAAGATATTTAAAGAGTTTTCACTGTTTGTTTCTTGTAGAACAAATATATAATATATTCCACTAGTAAACTTAAGAGTTATTTCTTTTTTAACTTTACATTTTATGCTATACTTCTTTTATGTTAGTTGCAGATAATCCATTATTGAATATACTTATTCCAAAAGATAATAAAGCTCTTAAAACTGTACTTAAAGAAGCTGATACAAAAACACTTCAACAAATGCCGCAGAATAAATCTAGCTCTGCTAGTGAAGTATTAAAAAATTTATTTGATCAAGTAAAAAGTGGAGGTAAATCAAACTCAACAATTGAGAATATGATAAAAAACTCTTCTTTATTTAAAGATTTAGGCTCTTTCTCAAAATCAACAACAACACTTTTAAATCAAATAGATTCAAATAGTAATCTTGCTAAATTCAAGCCATTATTAGAAAACTTTTTAAAAGATATAAAAAATCTAGATGCAAATAGTTTAAAAGAACAATTAGGAAAATCAGGAGTATTTCTTGAATCAAAGATTGCTCAAAACACCCAAAAAGGAACAACTTTAAATGCAGGACTTGATAAACTATTAAATCAAATTCAAAATATTATAAAAGATGTAAATTCTCCTCAATCTAAACAAATTAGTGATTTAATTACAAAATTAGTAGAACCAAATAGTCAAACATCAAATACAAATCAAGTATCAAATATGAAAAGTTTAGTTTCACTATTACAAAACCTAAGCACATCCTTAGCAGATAAAGGAACACAAAATTTATCCAACTTAACGAATCAATTAAACTCTTTAGTAAACAAAGGTTCACTTATTGAATCAAAAATTCAAAATACTCAAGTACAAAACTCTCTAGTTTTAGAAAGTAAAAATACATTAAGTATACAAACTAAAGACCTATTAGTGCAAATTAAAAATGAAGTTTTAAGTAATAATCCTCAAAATCAAACAAAAAATCTTTTATCTCAAATTGATTCCTTGATTAATAGCAATGATTTATTTGCAAAAAATGATAAATTAATTGAGCCTAAAGCCCTACTTAATCAACTAATAAATTCTAATGATATTAAAAATGCAGCAAATACAAATAGTAATATTTCAACACTTGTTTTAAATCTAAAAAATATTGCTAATGAAATTACAAATTTAGAACAAAAAGTATTAAATTCCCAAACAATAGTAAATGATAAAAGTTCATTGATTGATAACTTAAAACAAAACTTAGGACAATTAAAAACTGAGTTATCTAATTTGCCAAATATAGATAATAAAACTTTAAATCAAGTAATTTCAAAACTAGAAAACATTCAAACACTTTTTACAAAACTAGAAAACCCAGTTTCTAATTTACAAACAAATATTGCAAACAATATAAGTACTTTTACAAATAATTTCACTTCAAACCTATCAACTTTATTAATGTCATTAAAAGAGGACATTACTAACTTATCATCAAATCAAAATAACTCTAATATACAAAACAATTTATTAAAAGTTATAGATAAAATTGAAAATATTTTAAGAGAGAATATTGCAACTGTAAATCTAGGCCAAAATCCAGCAAAAAACGAAACAAGTCAAATTTCAAATGATATGAAATCTGTTTTATTGCAAATGCAAGATGACTTAGCTTCAAAAACAGATGCAAAATCACAAGAAATGTTTAAACAAGTTGATAAAATGTTAACGCAAATAGATTATCATCAACTTCTATCACATACAGGAAACTCAAATAATGTATATGTTCCTTTTTTATGGGATATGCTTGAAGATGGCTCTATAAATATGAAAAAAGTTGATGAAGAGAAGTTTTATTGTCAGATTAACCTAACACTAAAAGATTTTGGAAAAGTTGACTTAATGCTAGCTATGTATGACAAAAATAAAATTGATTTAACTATTCATGCACAAAGAGAACATTTTAAAGTAGCTGTAAAAGATAATCTTAAAAACTTGAAAAAAGCTCTAAATGATGTAGATTTAATCCCAGTAAATATTAAACTATTAGACTTAAAAGAAGAAAGTGAAAAAACACAAGTAGAGAAAAGAACTGATGCATTTGTAAATCCTTATAATAATCAAAATACAACAAGTGTTGATATAAGAGCTTAATATGGAAGATAAAAATATAGAACAAACTCAAGCCCCAGTTGTAAAAGCAGTCGCATTAAAATATGATATGGAAAAAGACAGTGCTCCAAGTCTTGTAGCTAAAGGAAAGGGAGAAACAGCTTCAAATATCATAAAACTTGCAAATGAACATGATATTCCAATTAAAAAAGATGAAGATTTAGTTGAACTTTTATCTCAAATTGATATTGAAAAAGAAATACCTGGAAGTATGTACAAAGCAGTTGCTGAAATATTCTCTTTTATATATGACTTGTCTAATAAAAATAAAAAATTTAAAGATAGTTATGAAGAGAAAAAATTAAAGTAGATTGATATGAATATAAGAAATTATATAATATAATCGCGATAAACTAAAAGAAGTATTATATTTTATGGCTCGAAACAATTTAGATAATCCTATTTTTCTATTTACATTATTATTAGTAATTATAACTATAAATACGATATCTTCTATACATTTTTTATTAATTATGATTGCAGGTATTACTTTTATCTCTTTTTATGTATGTCTTAAAAGAAAATATCTTTATTCACTTTTTTTTATTGTTTTAACATTTATTTTTATAGAAATAAACTCAGGTTTAAGGCCCTTGTCTTTGACTTTATTATCACTATTTATTTATATATTTATTATCCCAAATATTGATAGAATGATGTCTTTTAGTAAGTTAAACGAATATATTTATATATTAATTTTTTACCTTGGTGTTTTTTTAATATGGGTTATGACAATTGGAATGGCGGATAGTTTTATTGCAATAATATTTGTAAACATCATTATTGACTTATTATTTTTTGGAGTATTTATTTGATTAATAGATTAAACATTATATTTTTATTCATTTTTGTAATTATGATAACTCTACTTTCGAGAGTATACTTTTTAAGTATAAAATCAAATACATATTATGAAGAATTATCAAAAAGAAATTATATTAGTAGAGTTAAGAAAATTCCTGTTAGAGGGATTATTGAAGATAGAAATGGAAAGAAACTAGCTGTAAATCAGATGGGATTTTCGATTTTAATCAAGCCGCATTTAAACTCAAAAAAGAACAAAGACAAACTTGAAAAAGCTATTGATTTAATAATTGAACATTTTCCTGATTTTGAAAAGAAAAAACTATTAAGAGCATACAATAGAGAAAATTCTGCCTATAATCATGACTATGTAAAAGTAGTTAATTATATTCCGTATGAAGAGTTTTTTCCTAAATACACTCTATTTGCTTCAAAAAGTAATATGAAAATAGAATCAGCTGTAAAAAGATTTTATCCTTATAGAAAAGCAGCTTCTCATGTAATTGGTTATGTAGGTAAAGCCTCAAGATTAGACATTTTAAAAAATGAACTTTCAGCTCATAATGGAATAATTGGTAAAAATGGCTTAGAAAAATTTTATAATGATAAATTACAAGGTGAGATTGGTTACAAAGATATAAAAGTAAATGCTTTAAATCAAGAAATTGCTGTTATTGATGAAAAAGAGCCTTCTATTGATAATAGTATTAAAATATCATTAGATATTGAACTTCAAAAATATATTCAAGAACTATTTGGTAAAAAAAGTGGTGCAATAATTGTAATGGATGCAAATAATGGTGAAATATTATCAGCAGCTTCAATGCCTGAATTTGACAATAATATTTTTGCTTCTGGTATTTCTGTAAAAGAGTGGAATGCTATGAGGAATGACCTTAGTCATCCATTTACAAATAAACTAGTAAATGGGTTATATCCTCCTGGATCTATTATAAAAATGGGTGTTGCATTATCATTCCTAGAAAATGGTATAGATGAAAATTACACAGTTAACTGTTCTGGTTCCATTAGAATTGGAAATAGAAACTTTAGATGTTGGAAAAGATTTGGACATGGAAAAGTAGACTTTAGAAAAGCAATTAGAGAGAGTTGTGATGACTTCTTTTATAAAGGAAGTCTTAGAGTTGGAATAAATAAAATATCTAAAACATTAGATAAATTTGGTTTTGGTAAACAAACAGGAGTTGATCAAGTAAATGAATTTTTTGGTGTTAATCCAAACAAATTATGGAAAGAAAAAAAATTCAAACAACCTTGGTATGTTGGGGAAACAGTAATTACATCTATTGGACAAGGAAATATGTTAGTAACTCCTATGCAAATGGCAAGATATACTGCTTTTATGGCTACAGGGAAACTTCCTAAACCACATTTTTATAAAGCAAATTATGAAGAACCAGAAGATTTAAATATACCAGAATCACAACTAAATATGTTAAGACGTGGAATGTATGATGTTACGCATCATCTTAAAGGGACAGCTACAAAAAATATTAAATCTAAAGTAACAATTGCAGGAAAAACAGGAACAGCACAAGTTGTTAGTATTCCTCAATCTGAAAAAGTAAGAATGAAAGAAAGTGAATTAAAATATTATCAAAGATCTCATGCATGGCTTACTACTTATGGTCCATATAAAAATCCTAAATATATTGTAAATGTTTTAGTTGAACATGGTGGTCATGGTGGTTCTGCAGCTGGTGAGATTGTAAGTAAAATATATGACAAGCTTTATGACATGGGATATATCAAAAGTAGAAACTAACTATTTTTTTGATATTATGATTTTAATTATTACATAGGATTATATTTGAAACTTTTATTAACATTATTGCTTTTTACTGTGTACGCTTTTGCTGAAGATACAGCTCCTATTGTAAACCTTTCAGTTGCAGCACTTGATGATCCTGCACAATTTGTAAAAACAATTAATATTGCTATAATTTTAACACTATTTGTTTTAGCTCCAACGCTTATTTTAATGGTAACTTCGTTTACAAGAATTGTAATTGTCTTTTCCCTTTTAAGACAAGCTATGGGACTACAACAAACTCCTCCAACACAAATTGTAATTTCTCTTGCTTTAATTCTTACTATATTCATTATGGAACCATATGCAAAGAAATCATGGGAAGATGGTGTTCAGCCATACATGGATGAAAAAATAGGTTATGAACTTGCCTTTGAAAGAGGAATTAAACCTTTTAAAGAGTTTATGATTAAAAATACTAGAGAATCTGATATTGCACTATTTTACCGTATTAAAAAAGAGCCAAATCCTAAAAATATTGATGATGTTCCTTTAACATTATTAATGCCTGCATTTATAGTAAGTGAGCTTAGAACAGCCTTTGAAATAGGCTTTTTAATCTTCTTACCATTTTTAGTAATTGATATCATCGTTGCATCCATTTTAATGAGTCTAGGGATGATGATGTTACCACCGGTAATGATATCCTTACCTATTAAAATCATCTTCTTTATCGTAATAGATGGATGGCAGTTGATCATAGGAAATTTAGCCCAATCCTTTAAATGATGGGCTTTTAAAGTTAATAAATAATTAAAAATTATAAAAGGACTAAACTTGGCACATGAATTAGCAGGAAAAAAAGCACCTAAAGAAATACTTGAAAATATAGACGCATTATTAGAAGCTTATTATACTAATAAACCAGATGTAAAAGAACAAACTCAAAAAGTAAGTTTTGGAACTTCTGGACATAGAGGAAGCTCAATAAAATCTAGTTTCAATGAAAATCATATTTTAGCAATAACTCAAGCACTTTGTGAGTATAGAAAAGAAGCTGGCATCACAGGAGTAATGCACATAGGAATAGATACTCATGTCCTATCAACACCTGCACAAATTACTGCATTACAAGTATTTCTAGCAAATGAAGTATCATGTAAAATTGCAGTAAATAAAGAGTATACACCTACTCCTGTTTTATCTTTTACTATTTTAGAATCAAATAAAAATAGTAAAATTTTAAATGATGGTGTTGTTATAACTCCTTCACATAATCCACCATCAGATGGGGGATTTAAATATAATATGCCAAATGGTGGACCAGCAGATACTGATGTAACTTCACTTATTGAAAATAGAGCAAATGAAATTCTTTTAAATGAGCTAAAAGAGGTTAAAACTATAAGTAAGGATGAAATATTTACATCTAAATTCTTAGAATTATATGATTTTATAACACCTTATGTAAAAGCATTAGACACTATTATTGATATGGATAGTATCAAAGAGGCTAATATAAAAATTGGGGTTGATCCCTTAGGTGGTTCGGGATTAGAAGTTTACAAAAAGATAAAAGATATCTATAAAATAGAACTTGATATTGTAAATGAAAAAATAGACCCTACTTTCTCTTTTATGTCTTGTGACCATGATGGAAAAATAAGAATGGATTGTTCATCACCATACGCTATGTCTTCACTAATAGCACTAGCAGAGAAATACGATATTGCTTTTGCTAATGATCCTGATTTTGATAGACATGGAATTGTTACAAAAAGTGTAGGACTTATGAATCCAAATCATTATTTATCAGTTGTTATTTGGTACTTATTCTCAAGTAGAAATTGGAAAGAAGATATAGCTATTGGTAAAACTTTAGTTTCAAGCTCAATGATTGATAAAGTTGTTAATTCATTAGAAAAAAAGCTTTATGAAGTTCCAGTAGGTTTCAAATGGTTTGTTGAAGGTTTATATGAAGGAACTTTAGCTTTTGGTGGAGAAGAAAGTGCTGGAGCATCATTTTTAAGAAAAGATGGAAGTGTATGGTCTACAGATAAAGATGGAATTATTTTAAATCTTTTAGCAGCTGAAATGACTTCTAAACTAAAAAAAGATCCTGGTAAAATTTATAAAGAGTTTGAAGAAAAGTTTGGAAAATCTTATTATAGAAGAGTTGATGCTCCTGCTAGTTTTGAACAAAAAGTAAAATTAAAAAACCTTAGTGTTGAAGATATTACATCTAAAACTTTAGCAAATGAAAAAATAGAAAATATTTACACAAAAGCAAGTGGAAATAATGCAAGTATTGGTGGACTTAAAGTTACTACTAAAAATGGATGGTTCGCAGCACGTCCTTCTGGAACAGAAGATATTTACAAAATATATGCTGAGAGTTTTATAGATGAAAAACATCTAGAATTACTAATTAAAGAAGCACAAGATTTAGTTAGTAAAAGTATAGAGTAATAAATAAATTATAAAAATCTAGTCCAATTATTTATCTAATGGGCTAGATTTTTAAAAGATGAACTTAAAGAAGAGAGTCAATTTTTACTTTATAATCTAAATCTTTCCCAGCTAGAGGATGATTAAAATCAACAGTTACTTCTGTTTGAGTAATCTCTTTTACAATAATTTGAGTAAGTTCACCCTCTTCATCTTCACCTTGAATTTGCATTCCAACTTTTAAATCTTTTATATTTGCAAACTCTTCAATTGGTAAAGTTTGAATTGCACTTGCATCATATTCACCATATGCTTCAGCAGCTGGAACTCTTATACTTGCTGCTTCACCTGGTTTCATATTTATAATTCTTTTTTCAAGTCCTGCAATTACTTGTCCTACACCAAAGTTAAACTCAAAAGGCTTATTACTTCGGCTTCCATCAACTAGTTCACCATCAACTCTAACTTCAAACAAAATCTTAACTGTTTGATTTATTTCAATAGGCATTTATAGCCTCCTATTTTTTATTTATATAACGTATAGTATAAAATATCTACTAAATAACCCTTTATATATCCTCTAAAGGAAGTGTAATTTTAAATTCTGCACCAATTAAAGTTTTGTCATTATTTTCAATTTCAATATTGCTAACTAGAATTTGTCCTTTAAACTGTTTAGTAATAATTTGATTTGTCATATAAAGTCCAATACCAGTTCCAATTGAAGAATGTTTTGTTGTAAAGTATGGATCAAATATCTTCTCCATAATATTTAAAGGCACACCATTTCCACTATCTTTTATACTAATTTCTAAATTTTTATCAATTATCTTACTTTCAACAAATAAAAATCTATCTTCACTATTTTCTTGGTTATATACAATTGCATCTTTTGCATTATTAAAAATATTGATTAAAGCTTAAATAAAAAGATTTTCATTTAATAGTAACTTTGTATCTACACTTTTATTATAATATTTAATATAATTATCTTTTAATGAATCTTTTGTAAGTTCTTCTAATTTACAAAAAGCATCTTTAATATCACTTGTATCACCTCTGAAGAAATTTCTAAAATCGTCTATAGTTTTAGATAAATATTGTACTTGACTGTTTATCTTATCCATAGATTCAAAAACATCATCTTTATTTATATTAGCATTAAATTCAAGCTACATTTTTAAATAAGTAAGTAAAATGGCCTAAAGAAGCAATTTTTTGTGCATATTCTAGTTTTTTTTCTAATATCTTCTTTTTCTGATATTCTTTTTTTAATTTATTATTCCAATATATTAAACTAAATAATGCAATTATAACGATTGACAATAAAATCATTTAAAATTGGTAATAAATCAAAATTCTCTTTTGTTATTCCCACACCTCTTTTGATTTCAATTCATTTAATTTCTCGTTCATATGTGACTGAGGATAACAAAGTATATCTATGTCACCTTTTATTAAAGAAGAAAGAGCTATAGCTAAATCTGAAAAAACAATTTTTTTAGAGCTTATTTCATTTGTAATAAGTTTATTACAAGCATTTGCAGATATTACACCTACTTTATTTGTTTTTAAGTCTTCCATATTTGATATACTAAAAGTATTATGTTTCTTAAATAGTCTGATTTTAAAAGTATCTGTAGGTTGTGTGAAGTTAAATAACAATTCTCTATTCTTTGTAATTCCTACATTTGGAACAATATCTATTTCTCCATTTTTAGCTAATTCAAATACTTCTTTCCAGGTATTAATAACTTTATATTCAAATTTAAGATTAACTTTTTTTGATATTTCTTTGAATAATTCATAAGTATAACCATTAAGTTTATTATCATCTTCAATTATATAATAAGGTTTCCAATCTTTTAAAAAAGCTACAGTATAAGTTTTAGTAGTTGAAGAAGAAAATAATGGAATAAAAAACAAAAACATACTTAAAAATAATTTTTTCATAAAAAGCACTTTGTAATAAGATAATATAAAGCATATCTATTATTTGCTTTAAGTTATGTCTTTATAAATAAGCAACATTTATAATAAAAATAATGAGTTTATATATAACTTTTTTTTATGATAAATGAAAGATATTTGACTATATATTTTATTTACTTACTGTATAATAATACTAAAATACATTTAGGAAAATATGATTATGCATAAGATATACTTATCATTACTACTTACATCATTTACTTATGCTCAAACAATTAATTTTAATGACGCTTTAAATCTTACTTTTAAAAATAATAAAGACTTAAAAAACCAAAAATTAAATATTGATTTAGCAAAATTAAACGCAGAAAATGTAAATGCACTTTCTTATGGAAAACTTTCATTTGAAGAACAAGTCAATAGAACAAATCATGCAGGATATGTTTTTAACTCAAAACTTTCCTCAAGAGAGGCTAGTTTTAGTGATTTTGGTGCAATTGAATATACAGGACCAAACGCAGTAACTGTTCAACCAGAGAATCTAAACAATCCAAAAGATAGAAATAACTTTAATACAAAACTAAATTATGATATCCCATTATTTACAGGGTTTAAACTTTCAAATCAAAAAGAGATATTAAAACTTCAACATAAGGCAAATGAAGTGAAATATAACCTAAATAAAAGACAGATATCTTATGAAGTTTTAAAAGCTTATAATAGTGCTGTAGTAGCAAAAGAGTTTATTCAAGCTTCAAAAAAAGCTAAAGAATCTATATCTTTTATAGTTAAATCAGCAAAAGCCTTTCATAAAGAAGGTTTAGTTACAAAAATCGATGTTAAACAGGCCCAAGTTCATAACTTAAATATAAATACAAAATATCTAGAAGCACAAAATAAGTTTGAACTTGCTCTTGCTTATCTTAAGTTTCTAACATCAAAAAATGAAATAAATGATGTAGAAAACTTAAAATATATAGAAATAGAAGATTCAAATTTTGATAATTTATATAAAAAAGCTTTAGAAAATGCAGATGAATTAAAAATGCAAGATATAAATAATAAGGCAAAAAAGAAAAATATAGAGATTTCAAAAGCTGATTACTATCCCACAATTTATTCCCATTTAGAATATGGTTTTAATAATGATAAATTAACACTAAATAATCAAAAAGATTATTATAATGCAATAATAGGACTTAAATATACTATTTTTGACAAGACAAGAGATATAGAAAAACAAAAGAGTCAAATAGAATATAAAAAATCTCTTTTAGATTATGAGAAATTACAAGAAGCAATTAAATTAGAATTAAAAAAATCACTTCTTGATTTAAATTCAAAAGAAAAAATTTTGAAAGAAAAAAAAGAAACACTTGTTTTAGCAAATGATATTTATAAACAATCACAGCTTATGTATAAAAACCACTTAATAGCAATAATAGACTTATTAGCTCAAGAAGCAAGTTTAAGAAATACACAAGCTGAACTAATAGTTGCAAAATATGAAAAGTCTTTAGCCCTTGCTAAAATAAATCTTATAAGTGGAAATAGCTTTGTAAAAAACAACACAACTTTAAAGGTAATAAAATGATAAAAAGTATATTAATAATTTGTATTTCATCTGTTTTTATTTTTGCAAATAATATCGAGTTATCAGGAACAGTAATTTCTGATAATGAAAAAGTAATTACAAGTAGAAATATGGGTTTTATAAAAGAAGTATATGTAAGTGAAGGCTCATTTGTAAAAAAAGGTGAGTTACTTTATGAAATTGATTCTTCAAGTGTTGATTCTTCAAAACAAGAAGCCTTGTTAAATCTTAAAATGCAAGAAAATAAACTTGCCAATATTCAAGTAAATTACAATAGATATAAAAGATTATATGCACAAGATTTAGTACCTAAATATGATGTAGAAGAATTAGAGCTTAATCTTTTAAATATGAAAAATATGATTTTAATTGCAAAAGCAAAACTAAAAGAAGTAAATTTTCAATACAACTACTTAAAAATAAAAGCACCAAATGATGGACTAATTATAAAAAAATCTATAAAAGCAGGTGAGATGTCTATGCCAAGTGCCCCTGCACTAATTCTTTCAGATCTTTCAAGTTTAAAAATAAAAACTGATATTTCAGAAAACAACTTAGGAAAAATTAAATTAAATCAAGAAGTGAAAGTTTCTATTCCTTCTATAAAATTAGAGACAGTTGGTAAAATTGATGCGATAATTCCAAGTATAAATACTGTTACACACTCTTTTATCTTAAAAATTTCTTTTGATAAAAAAGAGTCTGTGATTTATCCTGGTATGTATTCTAAATTAATTATTGAACCTTTAAACTAAGGCTTTATATGCAAAATATTGATAAAAATTTAAATATAGCAGGAAGATTATCATTATCTTTTATAAATCATCCTTTAACACTTATCTTAGGAGTATTTATTTTAGTTTTAGGGTATATATCACTTGTATTTATGCCAAGAGAAGAAAATCCACAAATAAAAGTAAGTGGAGGTGCAGTTATAGTTGCACTTCCAGGTGCAACTCCTAGTGAAATTCAAAAGGTAATAATACAACCTTTAGAGAAAAAAATAAAAGAAATAAAAGGTGTAGAACACATCTATTCATTTGCAAAAGATTCATATGGTATTGTACAAGCTCAATATTTTATAGGTCAAGATAAAGAAGAATCAAATCTAAAACTTTATGATCAAGTTATGAGAAATATGGACTTAATGCCAAGTGGAGCTATGCAGCCTATTATAAAAACAATGGATATTGATACAGATATTCCAATAGCAACTATGGCTTTTTATTCAATGAAAAAAAATGGAAAAGATTTAATCACTCAAACGCAACTTTATAAAGAAGTAAATAAAATCACAAGAGAAGTAAATAAAATTCAAAATGTCGCACTTGTTGATTTAAAAGGTGAAAAAAAAGAGCAATACAATATTCTAATAGATTCAAATAAAATCTCAGCTTATAATTTATCTATTGGTCAAGTTATGAAACAAGTACAAGCCTTATCTTACAAAACAGCAGATATCAATGGAAATACAAAAACTGGGGATGTAGTTGTATTTGGAATAAAACAAGCAATTGAAACAAAAAAAGATATAGAGAACATAATCATTACCTATGAAAACAGTGTTGCAATTTACTTAAAAGATATAGCAAGTGTACAAAGGTCTTATGATATTCAAAATAATAAAGAAGCTCAACTATATCAAAAAGATCTACAAGGAAACTTTGAAGAAATAGAACAAGTTACTATGAGTATATCAAAGCTAAATGGCTCAAACTCTGTTCTTATAAATGAAGAGATATTTGAATATATGGATTCAATAAAAGAAGAACTACTTAATAAAAAAATTGCATTTACAATTACAAGAGATGATGGATACACAGCTAATAATGCTGTAAATTCACTTGTTCAAAACTTATTAATATCTATTGTAATTATTGCTATTTTACTTATTTTTACTTTAGGTTTTAAAGAAGCTATGATTGTTTCATTAGCAGTTCCTATGATTTTATCACTTACTTTATTCGCTGGATTTTTACTTGATGAAACAATTAATAGGATTACTCTTTTCGCTCTTTTAGTATCCCTTGGAATGTTAGTAGATGCTGCAATTATTGTAATTGAAAATATCCATAGACACAGAAAAGAAAATCCAAATATAGATATTTCAATAACAGCTATAAATGCAACAAATGAAATTGGAAATGCAACAAATATAGCAACACTAGCTATTGTAATGACTTTTATACCTATGTTCTTTGTAGGTGGAATGATGGGACAATTTATGCACCCTCTTCCTATTTTTATATCAATTTCACTTGTTATGTCACTATTTGTAGCGTACTCATTTACTCCATATTTAATGAAAAAAATTTATAAGGTTACAAAATGAGACTAGAAAAATTTATATTTAATATATTAGAAAGTAAAACAAAATCTTTTTTAGTTTATCTTATTACATTTATTTTGTTCTCTTTAAGTATAGCTACATTTCCTAGTGAAATTGTGAAAGCAAAAATGCTTCCAAGTAAAGATTCAAATACTTTTTCTGTTTATGTAGATTTAAAAGATGGCTCAAGTAAATTACAAACTAAAGAAGTGACAAGATGTATTTCTTCAAATCTTCAAAAAAACGAATTAGTTACAAATATTTCAGTGTTCATTGGGGAAGGTCAGCCTTTAGATTTTGCAGCAATGGTTAAACAAAGTGCTTTAAAAAACAAACAATCTCAAGCTGAAATAATGGTAAATATTAAAAAAGCAGAAAATAGAGATATTACAAGTTATAATTTAATAAGCAATTTAAGAGAAAATATTCAAAGAACCTGTTCTTTATATGATGCAAACATAAAATTTATAGAACTTCCTGCAGGACCACCTGTTCTTGCTTCCATAGTTGCAGAAATCTATGGTGGAGATACTTTCCAATCAAGAAGAGGTTTTTCACAAAAAATAGCATCTATTTTAAAAGAGCAAGCTACTTTAGTAGATATTGATATAATGGCTGATAAGGATTATATTAAATATCAATTAGAACTTGATAATAATAAAATCATTAAAAGTGGTATTAATTTGGAGCAAATAAAAAATATTCTTTATTTAGCATATGAAGGTATGGAGATTTCTGTTGTTAATGAAGAAAAGGCAGAAAACCAAATACCTATATTTTTAAGATTAGATGATTCAAGACTTTTAGAAAGTTCAACAAAACAAAGTCTTGAAAGTAAATTACAAACATTAAAAGTAGTAAATAAACAAGGTCTTATGATTAGTCTAGCTTCATTTATTACTATTAAAGAAGTAATAAAAGAGCCTACATTAACATCAAAAAATTTAAATATGATGATAAATGTAATTGCTGAAACAGACAAAGATAGTCAAATTTACCCTCTATTAGATGCTAGAAATCAGATACTAAATGAATTAGCAGAAGATTATATAATCACAAAAATAAATATGCTAAATCTCTCATTTAAAGATAAAATTACAGATGAAGAGTTTGATTTAGTTTTTGATGGTGAATTAAAAGTTACAATTGATACTTTTATAGATTTAGGAGGAGCATTTATAATTGCTTTAGTTTTAATCTTCTTCTTAATGGTAATGTATTATAAAAGTTTTGCTCTTTCAGGAGGAATTGTATTAGCTAGTTTTATCTCAATTGTTGGAGTGATTTTTGCTCATGTCATAATGGATATAATTACTGTGGATACATTTTATTTAACAGCCACATCATTAATTGGTTTTATTGGATTAATTGGAATAAATTCAAGAAACTCAACTTTAATAATAGATTTTTCTAAACAATTAGTTATAGATAAAAAGTTAAGCATAAATCATGCTATAGCACAAGCTACTGCAACACGTTCTAAGCCAATTATCTTAACAGTTCTAACAATGGTATTCGCAAGTTCACTTTTAGCTACTGATGCAGTCTTTGGAGGTTTAGGGATTGCTTTAATAGGTGGAACACTGATATCATATATTGTATCAATGTTCTTTGTTCCAGTAATTATAAAAAACCAATTACATAAAATCATTTAAAAGTATTAGATTTTACTAATACTTTTATTTTTACTGCTTAATTTATAAATCAAAAACCATTGCAATTTCATCGCAAACAGGAAAGTGTTTACAACGAATACAATCAGCCCAAATTTTATGTTCAGGAATTGCTTCTTTTTCAATTACTCTAAAGCCTGCTTTTTCAAAAAAACTTTGTGCATAAGTTAAAGATAATATTTGTTCTAACTTATATTTTCTTCCTTCTTTAATACACTCTTCTACAAGTTTTTTTCCAAGGTCTAAGCCTCTAAAATTTTTAGATACAACTAGACTTCTAACTTCTGCTAAACGCGCAGAATGAATATGTAAAGCAGTGAATCCAGCCATTATTCCATTTACTTCTACAATTGTGTAAGATCTAATTGTATTAGCCATTTCATCTTCTGTTCTTAAAAGAATATTTCCATTTTCAACTTCAGCTTTTACAAGCTCTTGCATTGAAGTAATTGAAGTTACATCAGGCTTATAAAACTTAACTTCCAAATAAGTACTCCGTAATTCTATTTTGAAGAGATTCTACACCTTTTTTCTTTAAATTAGAGATGAATATTCCATCAGGGTTTGCTCTTTTTAATTTTTGTAAGTCATTTTGTTTCAATTTATCTATTTTTGTGAAAGCATTGATAATAATTTGATCACCTCTTTTATTGGCCTTTAGAAATTCATCAACATTTTTATCAATAGGTAAATCAGGATGTCTTGAATCAATTAAATGTACAAAAATCTGCAAACATTGTCTTTGTTCTAAATATCCTGTTAAATTAGAATTCCAATCTTTTTTTAAACTTTTAGAAACCTTTGCATAACCAAATCCAGGTAAATCTACAAATCTTGCATAAAGAAAAGGAACTTCTTCTTTATCTGTTTTAAACTTAATATTAAAATAGTTAATAAGTTGAGTTTTTCCAGGTGTTGATGAAGATTTTGCTAAACCTTTTCTATGTGTTAATGTATTTAATAAAGATGATTTTCCTACATTTGATCTACCTAAAAAAGCCACTTCTGCTTTATCAGGACTTGGTGAATCTTGAATACTTTGTGCTGATTCCATAAAGTTTGCTTCAACTATTCTCATTTAATATTTTCCTTACTTTTGCGAGCCACGCTCAATATTTATGATAAATCTTACAGGCTTATTATCACTACCACTTACTTTTGCTTCACCAGTTAATTGATTTACATAAATTTTTTCACCATAAATTTTTTTATCATCATTCTTTTCTTCTAAAAATCCATTTCCAAGAACTGTGTATTCTTGTTTTAAAGGAGAATAAATAATTTTATTACCCTTTCCAACATAATGTTTTAGATCTGTAATAATTTCAAAATCTACATTTCCCGTTGCTATATATTTTGAAGGAATTTTTCCTGTACTTCCTTTTTTAGTTACAAAATATATATCAACTTTTTGTGCATTTAGTTTATCTTTTCCCATTTGTATTTTTACATTTCCAGTGAAAGTTGAAATACCTTTTTTATCATTTGCTTCAAAATTCTGCGCATCTATAACTAATTGCTGAGTTTGAGCTAATAATAGTGTAGAACACACTAATAAACCTGCTAAAAATTTCATTGCTTACCTTTATTTTTTATTTTTAACTTCTATTTCAAAATGAACATCTTTAGATCTCATATAATTTTTTGTTCCATCTAAATATAAGTTTGTTCCTTTAACTGTATTCTTATAATAATAACCATTATAAGGCACATTATTTGTTGCTAATTTTGTTTTTATATTATAATCTAATGCATCTGTATTTAAATTTATAAAGTCATCTCTATTATATTTTACATCTCTTTGTAAAGTTAAATCATCGCCTTTTTTTATAATAACTTGTGCTTCTAAAGTTTCAATTTTAAAATCTTTTTTATCTAAGTTATTTCTTAAAAGAATATTTGCATCATACATTTCATCTCTAGTTTTATATTTAATAGCATGACTACCTTGAACTATTCTTGATACATTTTTATCTGTAATTGTGTACATTAATGGCTTTTCAAAAACTACTAAAGGAATATCTTTAATATCATTATTCTTTGCTCTATTTTCAACAGGAATAAAATATGATCCAACTGCTAAGAGTAATAATGAATAATTAAAAAGTTTTATATCCATGCGTTTAAAAAGTCCTCTTCAAGTCCATCTTCTTTACAAATATGTTCAATCATTTCTCGAACAGCTCCACTTCCACCTTGATTTTTACAAACTACATGTACAAAATCTTTTAAATATTCTGTTCCATTTAAAGGTGTGAAAGAAAGTCCTGCTTTTTTAAGCATTCTATAGTCATTTAAATCATCACCAATAGCTGCAACTTGATTCCATGCCAATCCTTCATCATCAAGTATTTTCTGTAGTACTTCATCTTTATTATGAATTCCTTGATGTAAGTGCTCAATTTTTAAATCTTTTGCACGTCTTTCAACAATTAAAGAGTTTCTTCCTGTAATAATTGCAGCTTTTTTCCCAAGTTTTTTTGTCCAAGTAGCAATTGCTAAACCATCAGCAACATCAAAAGACTTTAACTCATCTCCAGAATTAGTATATGTAATTTGACCATTTGTTAATGTACCATCAACATCTAATACAATAAGTTCAATCATAGAACACCTTTTGTACTAGGAATTCCTAATCTTTCATTTTTAACAAGTGCACGTCTTAAAGCAACAGCAAAAGCTTTAAAAGAAGCTTCCAAAATATGGTGTTTATTTCTTCCTCTATCTTGAATGATATGTAAAGTTATTCCAGCATTTCCACTTACTGCATGAAAAAATTCTTCAGCTAATTCAACATCAAAATCCCCTACTTTTCCTGAAATATTTACTTCATAAACTAAATAAGGTCTATTTGATAAGTCTAAGGCACAAGTTGTTGCTGCTTCATCCATTACAACAGTTGCATTACCATATCTCTCAACTGCTTCTATAGGAAAAATCTCTTGCTTTAAAGCTTTTCCTAATACAATTCCACAATCTTCAACTGTATGGTGCGCATCAATATGTAAATCTCCATCACAAGACAATTCTAAATCGATTCCACTATGTTTTGAAAGTGCTTCTAACATATGGTCAAAAAAACCAACACCTGTATTAATATTTGATTTACCACTACCGTTAATATCTAATTTACATTTAATATCTGTTTCTTTTGTTTTTCTATTTTGTTCTACCATTTTAAACCCTATTTTCTTATTATAATAGCACGACTTAAACCATTTGTATCTTTAAATATTTGTGCTTGATTTTCTGAACTAAAACCTCTTATTAGTACTTTATGTAAAAATCTATCATTAGAAACAACTTTTACTATATCAACTCTATTTTGATTATTAGTTATTGCTTCATATTTTCTTTTTGTTATCATTGCACCTTCTAGTTTACTAAAAGCACCAACTTGTAAATTATAATTATCATGAATTACAGTTTTTTCTTCTATTACCATAGGAGTAACTGGCTCTAATTTAGTTACCTTTTGAGATACTACTGGCTTTTGATATGCATGTTTTATAGGTGCATTATAATTTTGTATTTCCCCATTATATCCTAAAACAGTTACTTTTACCCTTGCAGTTCCATCTTTTACCATATCAATTTTATGGGCTGCTGTATTAGATAAATCAATAATTCTTCCATCAACAAAAGGACCTCTATCATTAACTCTAACAACTACGCTCTTACCATTTTCAAGATTATCAACTCTTACTACTGTATTCATTGGCAAAGTCTTATGAGCAGCCGTTAAGTCATACATATTGTATGTTTCACCATTTGAAGTCTTTTTAGCATGAAAATTTGGTCCATACCATGAAGCAATTCCTCTAAACTCATCATTTATATTTGGAATAAAAGGATAATATTTTTCACCAAAAACAGTGTAAGGACGTAAGGTAGCTCTATGCATTGCTTTTGAATTTCTAATATTACTATTTGATGTATCTTTATATATTTTATTTATTTCAGATTTGTTTACTACATGTTTTTTAGAAGAACATCCTGTTATTAAAAGCGCTCCTGCTAATAAACTAGTAGTTATTCCATATTTAAAAATTTTATTAATATATTGCAATTTTATCTCCAACTTTTATTTTATTCGATTTCAAGTTATTATCTCTTTTTATTTTTTTAATATTAAGTTTAAATTTATGTGCAATTCTACTTAAAGAATCACCTTTTTTAACTTTATATATTGTTTTATTTGAACTCTTTCTTGTTGTTTTATTTACTTTATACTTATCAATAGGAATAACAAGTTTTTGCTTTAATAACAATCTATTAGATTTTAAATCATTAAACTTTTTAATTAAACTATATTTTACTTTAAACTTATAAGCAATACGTAATAAAGTATCACCTTTTTTAACTCTATAAATTACAAAAGAGTCATTTTTAATTCTATTTTTATTTTTATTATAAATACCTAATTTTGAATAAGGAATATTTACGTCATAACGTTTTACATCAAAAGGTACAATTTTTTGTTTTATATGTATATTCATTTTAGCTAATGTATTATATTTCATATTTAATACTTTAGAAATACTTCTTAAATGCAAGCCACCTTTTACTTTAACAGTTGTAATTGTAGCATTTATATCTCTATCAAAAATATAACCTTTTTTAAGAAAATTTCTATTAGCAATCATTGCTAAAACTACAATTTTTCTTAAATAACTTCTACTTTCTCTTGGTAAATATTGTCTATCTAATTTTTCTTGTATTTTTAAAAGATCTCTAGCTGTAATTGGAATATTCCATTGTTTTATATCTTTGTATATTCTATTAAGTTTATAAAAATCTTTTCTTGTTCTTAAATACTCTTTGATTATATTTCTATATTCTGTGATTTTTTTAGAGTCTTTTTTATTAGGATAAAGTTGTACATATTTATCTATACTAGCTCTTGTAATTGCTTCAATTATTCTACCTTCACCACAATTATAAGCTAATATTGATAAATACCATTTATTAAATCTTTTATGGTGTGATTTTAAATACTTAGAAGCTGCATGCGTTGATTTTATAAAATCTAATCTTTCATCAACATATTCATCATTTCTTAACTTATAAACTTTTGCGGTCGCTGGCATAAACTGCCATAATCCAAGAGCATTTGTAGAAGATTTAGCATCTATTTTGAAATTTGATTCAGCCATAGATAAAAATAAAAAGCTTGAAGGTAAGCCTTCTTGATTTAAAACTTCTTTTATTTTTGAAATATAAATAGAAGATTGTCTTAAATTTCTTTTATATACATGTATATGATTTTTGTCTGATAATTTATTATATAGATCTTGAAGATGTTTATCATGAACAAAAGATTTTTCGATATCCAAGTCTTTTAAGACTTGAAGATCTTTTTTAGTGAAATTTACTGCACTTAAATTAGTATAAAGAGAGGTGAAAATTAAAAATACAACTAATAATATCTTATTCATGTAATATCCCACTTCTTTACATAACTAGATATCCTTTTTAAGATAAACTAGAAAACTCTTTAAATAATTTAATAGCATTCGTTGTAGTAAGATTGTCAATTTCTTCTCTAGACATTTCTAATAATTCAGCCATTTTATCAGCAACAAAAACTGTATAATATGGTTCATTTCTTTTTCCTCTAAAAGGATGAGGAGTAAGATAAGGTCCATCTGTTTCTATAATTAATTTATCTTTTGGAATTTTAGATAGAACTTCTACTAATTTTTTTGCATTTTTAAAAGTTAAAACCCCACCTATACCAAAGTAAAAATTATGATCAGCAAGTGGCAATAAATGTTCACTTGCATTAAAGCAGTGAAGAACTCCACCAACTTGTTTAGCATCATAATCTATTAATATTTGTCTTGAATCATTTGAGGCTTCTCTAACATGAACAATTAAAGGTTTATTTACTTTTTTTGCAAACTCAATCTGAGCAATAAAAACTTCTTTTTGTTTTGCAATATTAGCTTTTTTTTCTTCATCATCTTCAGGAAGTCTAAAATAATCTAAACCACACTCTCCAACTGCTATACATTTAGGATGGTTTATATATTCTTCTAATACTTTTTCATCATACATATCTATATCATAAGGATGAATACCAACAGCAAAAAACACTTCATCATATTTTTCTGCAAGTTTTATAGCTTGAGAAAGATCGTTAAAATCAGCACCAGGAATTAAAAAACCTTTTACATTATGCTCTATTGCATTCTTAATTACGGTATCAATATCTTCATAATATTGTTTGTTGTCTAAATGACAATGAGTATCTATTATTATGTTAAAAACCTTTTTTTTACTAAATTTAATAATCCATTTACTTCAGATAGATCTGAAGCTTTTATCCAAGCATCAATTCCAAAGTTTTTAAATGCATCATAATCTTCTTCATCATCAATCATTGCAACTGAAACATACTTTTCTTTACATACTTCAGATTTATTTTCTTCAAATTCAAAAATTGAATCAATATTTATAATGATGATATCTGCTTTTTCACTTAATCCACTATGAAAATGTTCAACTTTATGTTCATTATCAAACAATGACTCATCAATTTCACAAAATGTAATTATATTCATATAAAAACTCCTAAACTTCTTTAATACTTTATTCTATCTAAAAAATTATTAATTTCAAAATTATAGTATATACCTAGCTGTATCTACGTTATCTACAATCTCATCTAGTTTAACTTCAACTAGATTTTTTGTTATAATTACTTTTTCGCCTTTTTTTTCATCAGCTTCAAAAGAAATGTCTTCAATTACTTTTTCAATAACAGTATGAAGACGTCTAGCACCTATATCTTCTGTCATTTCATTTGCAGTTACTGAATATTTTGCAAAGGCTCTAATAGAACTATCATCAAACTCTAACTCAACCTTTTCTACTGCTAATAACGCTTGATACTGTTTTAATAAAGAGTTTTTAGTATTAGTTAATATTTTATATAAAGCTTCTTCATCTAAAGATTCTAATTCAACTCTTAAAGGAAATCTTCCTTGAAGTTCTGGTAATAAATCGCTAGGTTTTGATACATGAAATGCCCCTGCTGCTATAAATAAAATATGGTCAGTTTTAACTTGTCCAAATTTAGTTTGAACACTACTACCTTCAACAATAGGTAATAAATCTCTTTGAACACCTTCTTTACTTGGATCTTGATTTTGGTTAGTTTTACCAGATGCAATTTTATCAATTTCATCTAAAAATATAATTCCACCATTTTGAGCTCTTTTAACAGCTTCAATTCTAATAGCTTCTTGATCTAGTAAAGATTCACTAGCTTCATCTCTTAATAAAACCTTTGCATCTTTAATACTTACTTCTTTTTTAATCTTATCTTTATTAAGTCCACCTAACATTTTACTAAGGCTTTCTTGCATTGAACTCATATCCATTGGCATATTTGAATCTAAAATCTCTACATGAGCTTTCTTAGAAACTTCAATTTCAATTTTTTTATCATCCAATGATCCATCAAGAAGCTTTTTTTCCATAACGTTATATGTTTTTATAAATGATTCTTTAGCATTTTGAGTTGCAGTATCAGGTAATGGTGGTACGAGAATTTCTATAATTTTTTTATAGACTTCATCTTCAATTTTATCTTTGATTTTATCTTCATACTCTTTTGACACAATATTAATTGATTCATATACTAAATCTCTAATCATTGATTCGACATCCCGACCTACAAAACCAACTTCTGTATATTTACTAGCTTCCACTTTTACAAAAGGTAAAGACATCATTTTTGCTAATCTTCTTGCAATTTCAGTTTTACCAATACCAGTACTTCCTATCATAAGAATATTTTTTGGCATAATTTCTTCTTGTAAAACTGGTTCAACTTTCATTCTTCTATATCTATTTCGTAAAGCTAATGCAATTGTTTTTTTTGCATTGTTTTGTCCAATAATATAATCATCTAAGTATGCAACAATTTGCTTAGGTGTTAAATCCATACTTTTTTAATCCTCTAATTTCAATAATTTAATATTTTGATTTGTATAAATACAAAGTTCACCTGCAATCATAAGTGATTCTTTTACAACTGCTTCTTCATCTAAATCTGAATGCTTTGCAAGTGCCCTAGCAGCTGAAATTGCAAAATTTCCACCTGAACCAATTGAAGCTATACATCCATCTTCTGGTTCAACTACATCACCATTTCCACTTAAAATAAAAATATGGTCTTTATTAAGTACAATCATCATAGCTTCAAGACGTCTTAAAACTTTATCTTTTCTCCACTCTTTAGAAAATGCAATAACTGCTTTTAATAAATCACCTTTTGTTGATTCTAAATGTGTTTCAAACATATCATAAAGATTAAAAGCATCAGCAGTACTTCCAGCAAAACCTGAAAGAATTTGATCTTTATATAATTTTCTAATTTTTGTGGCATTACCTTTTAAAACTGTATTACCAAAAGTAACTTGTCCGTCACCACCTATTACAGCTTTATTTTTGCCCTTATATGCAAGTATCGTAGTAGCATCAAACATTCAATTATTCTCCTATGATTATAACTTCCAGTGATGCATGAACTGCATGACCTAATTTACAATCAATAATAAAAGTACCTTCAGCTTTGATTTTTTTATCTAATGATAAATTCTTTTTATCAATTTCAATAGAGAATTGAGTATTTAATTCTTCTGAAATTTCTTTATTTGTAACAGAACCAATTAAATGTCCATTTGCACCTATTTTGTGTTTAATAGTAAGTTTTGTTGCATTTAATTTTTCTGCTAATTCTTTTGCTGCTGCAATTTCTTCTGCTTCTTTTGCATCTTTTCTTTTTTGCTCAGCTTTATATTTTGCTAATACGTCATTTGTTGCATGTAAAGCTAAACCTTTTCCGATTAAGAAATTTTTTCCATAACCATCTTTAACTTCTTTAACTTCACCAGCTTTTCCCGTACCTTGTACATCTTTAATTAATAAAACTTTCATATTTACTCCATATATCTAAATTAGCGGTATTTTACTATAATTTATATGAAGTAAGTATAAATCATAATACTCTTGGTATTTTAATTAACTTGCAATATCAAGAGTATTAGGCAAATTTTGTCTAATATTCCTTTTTTTAACATAATTATTTAAACCTATATGATTATTATATCCTAAAAGTTTTGCAATTTTTCTAACAGATAATCCAACTGATAATAACTCTTCAATTTTATCTCTTTGCTTATCAAATTTAGATTTTTGAATGGTTCCTAAAGGTTTACCTAAAGCAACACCTGATAATTTTTTTGCACTTAATGCTTCTTTTGTTCTTAGACTCATTAAGTCTTTTTCTAATCCAATAGTCATAGAAATCATACCTAGAATCATTTGAGTTAACATATCTTTATCATCAACTAAATCAAGATTTTGCTTAACTACTAATATTCGTATTTTATTAGTTAAAAGAAATTTAACAATTTCTAAAATAGTTTCAATTGTTCTTCCAAATACATTTAAATCATAAACAATAAGTGTTGAGTTTTTTTCACAGTTTTTTAGTAATTCTAGAATATTTTTTTCATCACTAGGAGTACTAATATCAATCTCTATATTTTTGTAAATTTCAATATTATGTTTTTTTACATAATTATTTAAAATATCTTTCTGTTTTTCTGTATATTTCTCATTATTCTTGTTTATTCTCATATATGTGAAAACATTTGACATGATTTATTCCTTAACATTAAGTATATTTTTAATATATAAAGTTACATAGTGTTTCGTTTATATATATAAAATTTATACAAAATGTTAACAAATTATTATTAATTTAAACTTAATTTTTAATTAATCAATGCCATATTTAGACACTTTATAGAATATGTCTTTACACATATTATTATACAGTTTGAATTAAAAGTCTTTTTTTGATATTATCTTTTTGAATATATGTAAACAGAAAGGTATCTTTTGAAAATTACTGTTGGAATCTCAGGAGCAAGTGGAGCTAATTTAGGTCTTAATTTTGTTAAAAAACTTCCTAAAAATATTGAAGTTTTTTTAGTACTTTCTAAGAGTGCAAAAATTGCATTAAAATTAGAAAATGGAATTTCTGTAAAAAAAACTTTTGAACAATATCCAAATGTCAAAATATTTTTAGATAGTAATATTGCTGCACCAATTGCATCTGGCTCATTTAAAGTGGATAAAATGATTATCATTCCATGTTCAATGAATACACTTGCAAAATGTACTGTTGGAATTTCTGATTCATTGATTACAAGGGCTTTTACAGTAATGTTAAAAGAAAAAAGAGATATAGTTCTTGCACCTAGAGAAATGCCCCTTAATTCAATTGCTTTAGAAAACATGTTAAAATTATCTACCTTAGGAGTAATTATAGCTCCTCCTGTTCTTGGATATTATTCAAGTCAACAAACTCTAGAAGAAATGGAAAGTTTCTTAATTGGTAAATGGTTTGATTTACTAAAAATTGACAATAACTTATATGAAAGATGGAAATAAAATGCCTAAAAATTTAAATACGAAAGAGTCATATAAAAAAGCTATCTATAGTGGTACTTTTGACCCCATTACAAATGGACATTTAGATATTATAAGCCGTGCTGCAAATATATTTGATGAAGTAATAATTGCAGTTGCGAAAAGTGAAAGAAAAAAGCCTATGTTTACACAAGAAGAAAGAGTAAGGTTTTCAATAGCAGCAACAGAACATTTACCAAATGTACGAGTTGAAGGCTTTGATACTTTACTTGTGGATCTAGCTACACAATTAGATGTAAATACTATCATTAGAGGACTTCGTGCTGTTTCAGATTTTGAGTTTGAACTACAGATGGGTTATGCAAATGCATCAATTAATGATAAAATTGAAACTCTTTATTTAATGCCTACACTAGAGAATGCCTTTGTTTCTTCTACAATTGTAAGAGAAATTATAAGATTTGATGGGAAGTTTCAACACTTAGTACCTAAAGAAGTTTTAGAATGTATGTAGTTGTTGAAGGAATTGACACTGCTGGAAAATCTACACAGTTAGATTTATTACAACAAAAACATCCAAATGCAATTTTCACTAAAGAACCAGGTGGGACTGATATTGGTTTGAAATTACGTTCAATGGCACTTAATGGAGAAGCGAAATCTCCAATTGCTGAAATGTTTTTGTTTTTAGCTGATAGGGCTGAACATATTGAAGAAGTAATACTTACAAATAAAGAAAAATTAGTAATCTCAGATAGATCAATGATTTCTGGAATTGCATATGCATCAGCCTTTCCATTAGAAAAAATGATTGAACTAAATCTATTAGCAACAAACAATATATTACCAAGCCATATAATTTTATTAGAACTATCAGCTTCAGAACTTAAATATAGGCTTTCACAAAAAGAAAATGATGCAATTGAATTACGTGGAATTGAGTATTTAATGAATATTCAAAGTAGAATGAAAGAAACAATAATTAAACTAGGAATAAACCATCTATTTATAGATGCAAGCCTAAAAATAGAAGAAATAGAAGAACAAATAGGAGATTTTTTAAATGAGTAAAGTTGAAAAGAAAGCAATAATACAAAGTCTTAGAGGTATGAAAGATATTGTAAATGATGAAAGTGCATTATTTACATATTTTGTTGATAATGCTTCCTCTATTGCGAAAAGATATGGATTTTCATATATGGAAACGCCAATTTTAGAAGAAACAGCTTTATTTAAAAGATCAGTTGGTGAAAGTTCAGATATTGTAAATAAAGAGATGTATAACTTTACAGATAAAGGTGAACATGAAGTTTGCTTAAGACCTGAGGGAACAGCAGGTGTTGTTAGACATTTTGTACAAAAGAAACTAGATCGTGCTGGTGGAACACAAAGATGGTACTATTATGGACCTATGTTTAGATATGAAAGACCTCAAAAAGGTAGATTAAGAGAGTTTCATCAGTTTGGTTGTGAAGTATTTGGAGTGGCTTCAGTTATTGAAGATGCAAATATTATTATGATGATTAAAGAGATTTTAGACTTCTTTGGAATTGGTTTCAAATTACAGTTAAATTCACTTGGTGATGAAAATTGTATGCCTCAATATAAAGAAAATCTTGTAAAACACTTAACTTCTTTTAGAGATGAATTATGTGAAGACTGTCAGGTAAGAATTGATAAAAATCCTATTAGAGTCCTTGATTGTAAAAATGAAAACTGTCAATTAAAGTTATCCAATGCGCCTAAAATTACTAATAATCTATGTGATTCATGTAATACAGATTTTGAAAAACTAAAAGAAATTTTAGATTTTAACGGTGTTGAATATGAGATTGACACAAACCTTGTACGAGGTTTAGACTATTATTCTAAAACTGCTTTTGAGTTTGTTTCTAATGAAATTGGAGCACAAAGTGCAATTGCTGGTGGTGGAAGATATGATAAACTTGTTGAATATTTAGGTGGTCGCCCAACTCCTGGTATTGGTTTTGCTATTGGAATTGAAAGATTATTAGAACTTATAAAAATGAAAGAATCAAAAGAAGATACTATTTATATGGGTTCACTAGATGAAGCTTCTTTTAATACAGTTTTAAAAGTTGCAAATATAAAAAGAAAAACAACAAAAACAATAGTAGAGTATACACCAAGAGCTTTTGGAAAGCATTTTAAACTAGCAGAAAAAGTAAATGCTAATATATTTGCTGTAATTGGAGAAAAAGAACTTCAAGAGGGAACTATCTATGTTAAAAACTTAGATACTAAAGAAGAAAAAACTATTAAATTAGAGGAATTCTAATATTGAATAATTATGGAGTTGATATATGGAGTGATGACAACTTCATAATTGAAGAGGGATATGCAAAAGTAAATTATCAAAGTAAACCTTCACTAATATCTATAGTTAAGGAAGTAAGAGATCAAGACTTTAAAGGTCCCTTACTTTTAAGATTCCCTCATATAACTAAAAAACAAATAACTACACTTTATGATACTTTTAATACAAGTATTGATGAATATAATTACTGTGGAACATTTAACGCAGTCTTCCCTTTAAAGGTAAATCAGCTTCCTACATTTATTCATCCACTTATACAAAATGGAAAAGAATTTAACTATGGATTAGAAGCAGGAAGTAAAGCAGAACTTGTAATTGCAATGACGTATAATAACCTTAACTCCCCTATTACAGTTAACGGCTTTAAAGATAAAGAGATGATTCATTTAGCTTTTATTGCAAAGAGCAAGGGCCATAATATAACACTTATTATTGAAGGCTTAAATGAGCTAGAAACAATAATAGGTGTACAAGAAGAAACACATCTTCCTTGTCCAAATATTGGATTAAGAGTTAGACTTCATAGTGGTGGTAGTGGTATTTGGGCAAAAAGTGGTGGAATTAATTCTAAGTTTGGATTAACATCAACTGAGATACTAGAAGCTTATGAAATGATTAAGAAAAATGATATGATCGAGTTCTTAACAATGATTCATTTTCATATTGGTTCAGCTATGAACTCAATTAAGCCATTAAAAAAAGCATTAAGAGAATCTGGTCACATTTATGCAGAACTTAAAAACTTAGGAGCAGTTAATTTAAATGCCATAAATATTGGTGGTGGTTTAGCAGTTGAGTATAGTGCTTATGAAAGAAATAGATTTTATTCATTAAGAGAGTTTGCAAGTGATGTAATATTTACATTAAAAGATATTGCTAAACAAAAAGGTGTTGAAGAGCCAAATATTTTTACAGAATCTGGAAGATTTATTTCTGCAGCCTCTACTGTATTAGTAACTCCTGTTTTAGAACTTTTTTCTCACGAATATGATTTAGCGCATTTAAAACTAAAAGAGACTAACCCTCCTTTGATTGAAGAGTTAAATTTACTTTTTAAAGATATGATTAAAAAAACATCTTATGAATATATGCATGATGCAATTGACCATATGGAATCATTATTAACACTATTTGATTTAGGATATATTGATTTACAAGATAGATCAAATGCAGAAATATTAACTCATCAAATTATAAAAAAAGCTATTTCACAACTAGAAGTGGAAGACTATGAGGAACTTAAAAAACTTGATGAAAATATACAAGAAAAATATTTACTAAATTTTTCTATGTTTCAGTCACTTCCAGATTATTGGGGAATAGACCAAGAATTTCCAATTATGCCTTTAACTCATCTTGATAAAAAACCTACAAGATCTGCATCTTTATGGGATATTACTTGTGATAGTGATGGTGAATTACCTTTTGATTCAAAAAAAGCTTTATATTTACATGACATTAATTTAAATAAAGAAGAGTATTTCTTAGGTTTCTTTAATGTAGGAGCATATCAAGATACTCTAGGAATGAAACACAATCTATTTTCACATCCTACTGAAGTAAATGTAGTTTTTAAAGATGGCAAAGTTTCACTAGAAAAAATTATTGAATCACAAACTATTATAGATATTCTTGAAGATATTGATTATGATACAAGTGACATTAAAAACAGACTTAAAGAAAATTTAGATATAAACACATACAAAATATTAGAAAAGTATTTAAATGAGAATAATTATTTAAAAACAATTTGGAGTTATAATGACTAAAGAAAATGAAAAAGAAGAAGAGAATAGTATTTCTTTTTGGGCTCAAATAAAAGAGGACTTTGTTGTTCCTAAATTAAATGATCCTGCACTTGATTCAAATATTGAACTATTTTTTAACTACCCAGGTGTTTGGGCTATTATTAACCATAGGATTACAAATAAATTATATATAAATGGTTGGAGAAGAACAGCAAGAGTATTAGGAGGAATATCTTCTTTATTTACAAAGACAGATATTCATCCCGCTGCAACGATAGGTAGACGAGTATTTATTGATCATGCAATTGGTGTTGTAATTGGTGCAACTACTATTATTGAAGATGATGTATTAATTTATCAAGGGGTAACTCTAGGTGGTGTTAGTTTAGATAAAGGTAAACGACATCCAACTGTAAAATCAAATGCAGTTATTGGAAGTGGTGCAAAAGTTTTAGGGAATATTACTATTGGTAAAAACTCTAAAGTTGGGGCTAACTCAGTTGTTGTTTGTGATGTTCCAAAAAACTCTACAGCTGTTGGAGTTCCGGCAAAGATTCTAAAAAGAGATAATAAAGACTGCAAATTCACACATGATGATTTACCAGATATCAATAAAGAAATGTTTAAATATTTAATTGAAAGAATTCATGTTTTAGAAACTGCTGTTAAAGAAGAAGATGGCATTGATGTAAGTAAAAAAGATAAAAAACTTGAAGATGATTATAATAAATTCATAAATGCAATGAACTCAATAAAAAAGAAATAACATAAATGTATGATTTAGCTGTTTTTGGAATTATAACTGGTTTTATATCAGGCTTTTTCGGAGTTGGGGGAGGTATGATTTTAGTACCAATGCTTTTAGTCTCTGGTTTTGTAATGAAAGAAGCAGTAGCTATTTCTATTATGCAAATGGTATTTTCATCAATATATGGTTCATTTTTAAATTCAAAGAAATTTACAAATGTAATTAAAGATGGAATTATAATAGGTATTGGTGGTTTTGTAGGTGGCTTACAAAGTGGATATATTGTAACAAATGTATCTAATGAATTTTTACAATATCTATTTATTCTAATTTTATTTTACTCAATAATAAAAATATTTATAACTCCAGCAGAACATGATTGTGATCAAAGATCAAAGAACAAACTTACACTATTTATTATCGGTTTCTTTACAGGACTGCTTGCTATGAGTATTGGAGTTGGAGGTTCTGTAATATTAACTCCTATTTTAATAGGTTTTTTAAAGTATGACTTAAAAGCAGCAACTGCACTTGGACTGTTCTTTGTAATATTTTCATCAATTGCTGGATTTACTTCTTTATCATTAAGTGGACATATGCTTTATACCGAAGGTGCTATTATTGGTATTTGTTCTTTAATAGGTGTTTATTTTGGAATTTTGCTTAAAAATAAAGTTCACTCTAATTCATATAAAAAATATATTCTAGTTTTAAATACTATTATATTAGTAACTATGATTTATAAAACATTTTAAATAGCTTTGTAACTAAGTTGTAATTAAAATTTAGTATAATTTCATTACAGACATTAATTTAGATAAAAAAGATTACGCGAACGATCTTTTTTATCTTCTTTTTAAATACAACTGCAATTGTATTTAATTTAAATTGTCTTTTAATAGATACTCTAAAACTCCACCATACTTATAGTACTCAACTTCAATACTTGTATCTAATCTAGATTGTAAAGTAAGAACCTTACTTTGATTGTTTTTAAAAATTTCTATATCTATTTTATCATTTACTTTTAATCTATTAGTTTTTATATTTATAAGCTCATCACCTTTTAACTTTAAAGAGTCAATATCATCATCAATAAACTCTAAAGGTAAAATACCTACTCTTATCAGATCTTTTTTATACTCTTTTGAAAAAGATTTAGCAATGATTACTTCAACACCTAAAAGTTTTAATCCTTTTACAGCCCAATCATTTATCTCCCCGATTCCAAACCTACTTCCTGCAAAGAGTACTAGAGGAATTTTATTTTCTTTCATTTTAAGTGAAAAATCATATATTGGCATAATTTCACTACTTTGAAAATCTTTTGTATAACCACCCTCTTTTGGACTTACCATTTTGTTTTTAAGTTTACTATTTGATAAAATTGATTTTATAATTACATTACTATTTGCATATCTATTCTCAAAAGTATCAAACTCATCAGGTCGTAGCCCTTTTGATTGAAGAAATAAAGCTGTTGGAGAATAAGATGGTATTCTACCCTTAGCAGATATATCTTCACTTGAAATATTATCATCAAAAAGTGCTAAGATTCTTGCATTTTTAATATCAATATATTCTATATTCTTTTTATTAAAAATATCTGTTTTATAAAGATAGGTAGAATTTGTATCCCAATCAAAAGTTTTATCTTTTTCATATACTAATTCTTGCCAATAATTATTCCCAATAAAAATATCTTTATATAAATCTTTATAAACAGAATAATCAAGTTTTTCTAAGTATTCATTTACTTCATTCATACTTGGCCAAATATTTGATAAAAAAATATCTTGAGTTATACTCTCTTTTGTAATATCAAAATCTAAATTACCTTTTAAACAATAAGCAACTAATAGTGCAGGAGAAAATAGCCATTTAGATTTAGTAAATCTATTTTTTTTGATTTCTTCAATATCATTTGAAAAAGCAATATACGATACATTTAAATTATATTTATCTATATCCAAAGAAACAGTTTCATTAAGAGAGATATCTTTTTTCTCTTTTATAATAAAACCCAATTGTTCTAAATATTTAAATAAGTCTAATTTCTCTAAAAACTGCTTTTGTACTAAGGAGTCAAAAGTTATAAATCTAGCAATATTTTTATTTATTCTAATACCTAAGTCACAAGCTTTTTTTGCAATTAAGCAAGCTTGTATCAATAAAGAAGGATTAGTTGTATTTTTACAAATATCTATAAGAGCTAAAACAATATCATTATCTTTAACAAATTTTCCTTTTTTAAAGGTTTTTAGCTTATTAGCTATTTCTTTTACTAAAAACTCTTCTTCAAGAGTTTTTAAAGCAATTCCAATTGGCATAACTTTTGATAAGTCTAATTCGATTTGTTCTTCATATTCTGTATATTGTTCTATATCTTTTGATAAATATAGCATTTGCTTTTCATAATATGTTTTAATTAAAGAAGCATTAACTCCTCTTGTTTGTTCAATAAAAAATATAGTATTATCGTCAATAGGAAAATATCCACAAACTCCTTTATACTGCGAAATAAGTTTTGATAACACTGTTCTATCTTCTAAAGATATGTTTTTTAAGCCTCGTCCATAAAACTCTACAATTTTTCCATTTATATTATTGTTTTTTATTATATTTTTTAAGCTTATAAGAACATCATTGAAACTTGTTCCTTGAGCTAATGAGCCTGTAATTTTTATACCAATAGTTTTAGGAAGCTCAAAAGAAATAGAAGAACCTAACATAACAGATTGGATTTCAAGTCTTCCTACATTTAAAGAAAGTACACCTAAAGAATTAAGCTGTGAACTGTGAAAATCTGTACCAAGTATTGCTTCTGGAAAAATTACAACTTTTTCTTCTGTCATTTTCATTGAAAGCATTGTGGATAAGTATTCTAAGTTTACTTGATTTAAATTATTAATATTTGGAGGAATTATAGATATATTTTCAAAAGTATTTCCATAATACTTTAAAAAAGTATATCTTTCTTTATTTTTTTGTTCATTACTATCTTTATTATCAACTACAACATCAATCATTATTTTAGGACTTAAATTTTTACTTGCTGAAATAAAATCAACTAAAGCAGGAACTGCATTAAATTCATTCATTATAATTCTATTTGAATAAAATTTTATTTGCTTTAAATGATTTCTATTTACAAAGGTATTTATAATCTTTTCAATATCATTTTCATCAGCATTTCTAATATTTGCTTCTAATAATATCTTTAATGAATATGGAAGTTTTTTTAATTTTGAAGAATATTCAAAAACTTTTTTTAAGTCACAATAATAATATTTTTTTTGATTAAAATCAAAACTATTTAAAAATCTATTCAAAGCTCTTCACTCCGTTATTTTTCTTAATTAAAAAGTATCTAAATTTACTTTAATAATTAATTATAAATAATTAAAATTCTTCCATAAAAATATAAGTTTACAATTTATATAAAAGCATAGAAAATTTAATCAATAATTATCTAAGAGTATAATATAATATTAGCTTCAAAAATTTAAAGGCTAATATAATTATGACAGATACTATAAAAATTTTTAATGCTAAAGAAAACAACTTAAAAAATATTAATTTAGAAATACCAAAAAATAAACTAATCGTATTTACAGGACTATCAGGCTCTGGAAAATCTACACTTGCATTTGATACACTTTATGCAGAAGGACAAAGAAGATATATTGAATCATTATCTGCTTATGCTAGACAATTTTTAGATAAAGTTGGAAAACCTGATGTTGAAAGAATTGAAGGCTTAACACCAGCAATTGCAATTGACCAAAAAACAACTTCTAAAAATCCACGTTCAACTGTTGGAACAATTACAGAAGTTTATGATTACTTAAGACTTTTATATGCAAGAATTGGAAAACAACATTGTCATAAATGTGGAGAACCAATTTCACAAATGAGTGCATCAGATGTAATTAATCAAGTTTTAACACTTCCTCAAAACTCCAAAATTGTAATTTTAGCACCTCTTATAAACAGAAAAAAAGGTACTTTTGCTGATTTACTAGAATCTTTAAGAGGTAAAGGTTATGTAAGAGCCATGATTGATGGAGTGATGGTTAGACTTGATGAAGAAATAGAACTTGGTAAATCAAAAATGCATACAATCAAAGTCGTAATTGATAGAGTTGTAGTAAAAGAAGAAAACAAAGAAAGAATCGCTCAAGATGTTGAAAAAGGTTTAAAAGAGAGCTTTGGAGAACTTGAAATTGAAGTACTAAATCATGAAGATGTTGGAGTTGAAAAACATATTCATTACTCTGAGCATATGGCATGTTTTGATTGTAAAATTTCCTTTGAACCTTTAGAGCCTTTATCTTTTTCCTTTAATTCACCAAAAGGTGCATGCTCATCATGTGATGGTTTAGGTATTAGATACGCACTTGATATGAAAAAAGTAATAAATGAAGAACTTCCTATTGAAGAAGGGGCTGTTAGAGTAATCTATGGTTTTAACAAAGGTTTTTACTTTAAAATGCTTACTGCTTTTTGTGAAGCTGCAGATATTAATACAACAATTCCATTTAAAGAATTACCAGAACATCAAAGAAAAGCAATACTTCATGGTGGAATAGAAGAAGCAAAGTTTGTATGGAAAAAACATAGCTTAAAAAGAAAATGGGAAGGTGTTGTAAAAATTGCCTATGATATGGTTAAAGATGAAAAAGAGATGGCTGAATATATGACTGAAAAAGCATGTAGTGATTGTAATGGAAATAGATTGAAACCATCATCTCAAAGTGTTTATGTTGCAGGTAAAACAATAGGAGATATTCTAAATATTCCTATTGAAGATTCTCATAAATTTTTTCAAGATGAAAAAAACTTTAAATATTTATCAGACCAAGGTAAATTAATTGCAAAACCAATATTAAAAGAAGTTCAAGAAAGAGTCTATTTTTTATATGATGTAGGACTTGGATATATTACACTAGGACGTGATGCTAGAACTATTTCAGGAGGAGAAGCACAAAGAATTAGAGTCGCTTCTCAAATTGGTTCTGGACTTACTGGAGTAATGTATGTTTTAGACGAACCTTCAATTGGCTTACATGAAAGAGATACAAGTAAACTTATTAAAACACTTCGAGCCTTACAAGAAAAAGGTAATACTGTAATTGTAGTTGAACATGATAAAGAGACTATTGAGGCAGCTGATTACATTGTAGATATTGGTCCACATGCTGGAAAGTTTGGTGGAGAAATCGTATTTGATGGAACACTGAAAAAAATGCTAAAAGCAAAGACTCTTACTGCAAAATATTTAACGGGTGAAAAGAAAATTGATTATGTTCATAATAGGCCACAAGAAGAGTTTATAGAAATAAAAAATGTAAGTATAAATAATATCAAGGATTTAAGTCTTCAAATACCACTTAAAAATTTATGTGCAATTACAGGAGTTTCAGGAAGTGGTAAATCATCTCTTATCTTACAAACTTTATTACCTGTTGCTAAAGAATTATTAAATCATGCAAGAAAAGTTAAAAAAGTTGATGGTGTAGAGATTGCAGGTTTAGAAAAACTTGATAAAGTTATCTATCTTGATCAAAGTCCAATAGGAAGAACTCCTAGATCAAACCCAGCAACATATACAGGCTTAATGGACGAATTAAGACTATTATTTTCAAAAACAAAAGAAGCAGAAATAAGAGGTTATAAAATTGGTCGTTTCTCTTTTAACGTAAAAGGTGGACGTTGTGAAAAATGTCAAGGCGAAGGTGAAATCAAAATTGAAATGCACTTTTTACCAGATATCATGGTTAAATGTGATGATTGTGCTGGTCAAAGATATAATGCACAAACTTTAGAAATTTTATACAAAGGTAAAAGTATTTCTGATGTATTAAATATGAGTGTTGATGAAGCTCTTGAGTTCTTTGTAAAAATTCCAAAAATTCATGCAAAACTTCAAACATTAAGTGATGTTGGTCTTGGATATATTACTTTAGGCCAAAATGCAGTAACACTTTCTGGTGGTGAAGCACAAAGAATTAAATTAAGTAAAGAGTTAAGTAAAAAAGATACTGGAAATACTTTATATATTTTAGATGAACCAACAACTGGACTTCATTTTGCTGATGTTGATAGACTTACAAAAGTATTACATCATTTAGTTGATTTAGGAAACTCTGTAATTGTAATTGAGCATAATTTAGATGTAGTTAAAAACTCTGATTGGGTTATTGATATGGGTCCTGAAGGTGGAAATAAAGGTGGTTTACTTGTAGATGAAGGAACACCTGAGCAAGTTGCAGCAAATCATAAAAAATCTGGCTCTCATACAGGTTACTATTTAGCAAAGGAGATAAAATAAATGTTTGATAAATCAAAATTTACACAAGACTTAGCAATAGATAGATTTATTCATGCAGTTGAAAATAACTTCTTTGTTGAAGCTCATGAGTTACTTGAAGATGACTGGAATATGTACAAAAAAATTGGTGAGAAAAACAAAGCTTTAGTATTAAAAGGTCTGATAAATGGTGCAACTGCTCTAGCTTTATATTTTGAAAAAAACAGACCTAGTGGATATGAAAAAGTATGGCCTGTTTTTAATAAATATATGCCTTTATTAGATGAAGTATTATTAGAAAATAAAGATAGATTTTATTATGCAAAAGATTTATTGATTAAAAAAAATGCTTTGATCAAAAAAACTTTTAAGTAATTTAGAATTAAGATTAATTTAATCCCATTAAGTAAGTTTTTAATCTCATCATATCCTCAGTAGGATATTGATTTTCACTATTTCCTCTAACTGCTTTTACAAAAAAATCTTTTGAAGAATCGTTATAACCAAAATTTATATTTGTTAATACTACTTCATGATGCTGTTTTGTAGCTTCATTTGTAGTTTTTTCTACATTTGAAAGAGAACTAGTATTTAAAAAATTTTCTTTTTCTACTTCTTCTAATTTAGATTGTTGATCAAGTTTAGAACTTGTGTTAATTGATTGAATTTGCTGTGCTTGTAAAAGTTTATTATCACTAAATTGATCAATATTAGATATTAATCCATATTCCATTATGAGCTCCTGTCTTTAGAAGAATTTAACTCTTGACATAATTATACATCATTTTTAAATATTTTGTCAAAAAAAATATTTATTAAGCTTATTTTGATATTATTAGTTATTAATTTTCGGATAACAAAGGAGTTTTTATTGGAAGATAGTTCCCAGAGGTGTGATTTAATAATAAGTGAGAAAAAATGGATATTTTAATCTTTCTATTTGTTGCTGTTGTAGGAGTCTCTTTTTTATGTTCTATTTTAGAATCTATTCTACTTTCTACAAATCCAGCATATGTTTCTGTTCTTGAAAAGAAAAATAAGGTTTCAGGGCAATTACTAAAAAAACTAAAATCTGACATAGATGTTTCAATTGCTTCAATTCTTATATTAAACACAGTTGCGAATACTTTAGGTGCAACTGCTATTGGAGTTCAAGCACAAAATGTTTTTGAAGGTGACAAAACAATTGTAATGATTGTTTCAATTGTTTTAACATTTATGATTTTATTTTTTGCAGAAATAATACCTAAAACTATTGGGGCAGTTTATTGGAAACAACTAGCACCATATGCAGCAAGAATTATTAATTTATTTATATTTATTACCTACCCAATAATTTTAATTACGCAATTTGTAACAAAAAAGATTGGTTCAAATATTACAGATACAATATCTAGAGAAGAGTTAATTCACTCTACATTGTTAAGTGAAGAAGAAGGTATTATTGGTGATTTAGAATCTGATATTATTGAAAATACACTTACTTTAAATAATATGAAAGTAAGAGAAATTTTAACACCTAGATCTGTTATGTATGCAATAGATAAAAATACACCTATAAAAGATATTATTGAAGATAAAAGAACTTTTAAATTTTCGAGAGTTCCTGTTTATGCAGATACTATTGATAATATCATTGGTATTGTGTTAACAAAAAAATTGTTTAAACAAGCTCTAATTGACAAAGATGTTTTAGTTGAATCGATTATGAAACCAGTTATTCCTATAAATGAAAATATACCAGTATCAAAAGCTTTAAATATGTTTATTCAAAAGAAAGAACATATGTTTGTAGTTTACGATTCCTATGATCAAACAGAAGGTATTGTTACACTTGAAGATTGTATTGAGACATTATTAGGTTTAGAAATTATGGATGAATCAGATACAACTGCGGATATGAGAATACTTGCTTTAAATAAAATGAAAGCAAAAAGAAAAGAAAAAGAAAAGGAATATAAATGAGTTTAAAGAACACTTTAATTAGTATTTTTATTGTAGTTATTATTGCCCTTATGGTAAGTGGTGATAAACAAGAAGAAAAAGGTGCACATTGGGAATATAGTGAAGAATTAGGACCAAAAGAATGGGCAAACCTTGATGAAAAATATAAAATGTGTGAAGATGGATTAAATCAATCACCAATTAATATTACTAATGTTATAGATGCACAATTAAATCCATTAACATTTGAAAGTACTGCAAAAGCTACTTCATTTGCTAATAATGGACACTCTGTACAAGTAAACTTTACAAGTGCAAACTCTCTAGCAATAGATAATCAAAAATACTACTTAAAACAAATTCATTTTCATACACCTAGTGAAAATCAAATTAATGGAGTTTCATATCCAATGGAAGCACATTTAGTTCATGCAAATAGTGCTGGAGATTTAGCAGTAGTAGGTGTTATGTTTGAATTAGGTGAAGATAATATTGTTTTAAATAAATTATTAAGAAATATACCTGAAAATACAGGTGATAGTAATAAACTTAAATCTGAAATTTTAGGATACGATATCTTACCATCAAATCAAGATTACTACAGATTTAATGGTTCGTTAACAACTCCTCCATGTTCTGAAGGTGTTAAATGGTTTGTACTAAAAACTCCAGTTTCAATTTCAAAAAGTCAATTAGCTGATTTTAATGCTGCAATGCCTACAAATAATAGACCTATTCAAAATATTAACTCTAGAGTTATTCTAGATTAATTACTTCTAATATATACAGATTAATTTCTGTATATATTACCCTCAATATGTTATTAATATTCGTTCAATTTGTAAAGAAAGAACAAAGAAGTTCTTTGAAATAAGGAAACAAGATGACTATTAACTTAAGAAAAAGCGAAGCAAAAGAACCATTCTCATTTATTTACGTAAATGCAGAAGGTAAGACAATTGTAAAGAGTGAAAATTACTCTCAAAAGCCAAGTGCTAAAAATGGTATTGAATCAGTTAGAAAGAACTGTCAAGATGATGCTAGATATGAATTTAAAAAATCATCAAACGAAAAATTTTTCTTTAATATTAAAGCAACAAATGCTCAATTTGTAGGCACTAGTGCCTTATTTGTAACTGAAGAAGAAAGAACAGCAGCTATTGCTGAACTTAAAGTAGATTCTGCAGATGCTAAGGTTTCAGAAGTTTAAAAATTTTCTTTAACAAACAATATCTTAAAAGTAAATGTCTAGACTTTAGGCATTCACTTTTTTTTGCTATAATATTAAAAAATTACATTAAAAACGCAGAAGAGGTCTATTATGAATAGCACTATTGATTATGAAAAATTAAAACTTTTTTATATCGGAAAAGAAAAGATTGATGAACAAACAACTATTCCTTTAGTTTACAAGAACAAAGACTTAAGAACACATGCTGCAATTATTGGAATGACAGGAAGTGGTAAAACAGGTCTTGGAATTTCATTATTAGAAGAAGCTGCTATTGATAATATACCTTCAATTATTATTGATCCCAAAGGAGATATGGGAAATTTACTTTTAACTTTCCCTAACTTACAAGCAAATGACTTTAAACCTTGGATAGAAGAACAAGATTCTATAAACAATGGTTTATCACTTGAGGAGCAAGCAGAAAAAACTGCTAAGCTTTGGGAAAAAGGAATTACAGGTGATTTTCAGAGTAAAGAAAGAATTGCAAAACTAAAAGATTCTGCTGATTTTACTATTTATACACCTGGAAGTACAGCTGGTGTTTCTGTTTCTATTCTATCTTCATTTAAAGCTCCCAGTGTTGAAGTTTTAGAAGACCATGATTTACTAACTTCTTTGATTACTTCAACAGTTTCATCTTTATTATCACTTGTAGATATAAATAGTAATTCTTCATCTAAAGAGAGTATTTTATTATCTTCAATTTTTATGAATGCATATTCTCAAAATAAGGATTTAAGCCTTAAAGAATTAATTTCTTTAATTGTTACACCCCCATTTCCAAAAGTTGGTATTTTTGATTTAGAAACATTTTTTGCACAAGATGATAGATTAAAATTAGCACTAAAACTAAATACTATTATTGCAAACCCATCTTTTAAAAATTGGATTGAAGGTGAAGCTTTAGATATCTCAAATTTACTATATGATGAAAATGGAAAAGCAAAAGTTTCTATTTTTTCAATTGCACATTTAAATGATTCTCAAAGAATGTTCTTTGTATCACTTTTATTAAATCAAATGGTTTCGTGGATGAGAAGACAGGAAGGGACATCTTCTCTTAAAGCCCTTCTTTACATGGATGAAATATTTGGATATTTTCCACCATCTAAAAATCCACCATCTAAACAACCTATGCTTACACTTTTAAAGCAAGCTAGATCTTTTGGAGTGGGAGTTATACTTTCAACTCAAAATCCTGTTGATATAGATTATAAAGGATTATCAAATATTGGAACTTGGTTTATAGGAAGACTTCAAACAAAACAAGATATAGATAAGGTAATTGATGGTTTAAATGGAGCAAGTGATGGAGCCATTGATAAAAAAGAGTTAGAAAAAACTATATCAAATCTTGAAAAAAGAACATTTATAATGAAAAATATAAATGAGAAAAATATAAAAATATTTAAAACTAGATGGGTTTTATCTTATTTAAAAGGTCCAATTTCAAAAGATGACATAAAAAAGCTAATGGAAAATAAAATTAAAAAACTAAAAACAGCTAATAAAAAAGAGAAAATAGCTGCAATAGAAACTAAACATACAAAAACTAATACAGCATCAAAAGATTTTACAAAGCCAATTTTACCAAAAACTATAGAAGAAAAATATTTATTTAATTCACAAAGTGATGAATATTCACTTCAACCTTATTTACTATGTTCATGCAGTATTAACTTTGTAAATACAAGTAAAAGTATAGATAAAAAGGAAGAATTAAGTTATAAAATATATTTAGAAGAAAAAACAAATGAAATATCTTTTGATGAAATAGAAGATACTAAAGGTTTTGTTTTTGATACAAAAAGTAGAATTAATTGTACATATTATGAAGTTCCTAGCTTTTTACAAAATGAAAGAGAAATTAAAAAAGTACAAAAAGATTTTTCTAACTATATTTATAGAAATAATAAACTAATTTTATACAAAAACTCAAAATTAAAACTAATATCAAAACAAAATGAACTAATAAAAGATTTTAAATTAAGAGTTCAAGATAGATTAAATGAAAAGATAGATCAAGAGATAGAAAAACTACAAACAAAATTTGAAAAAACAGAAAACTCCTTAGAAAAAAAACTTGATAAACTATTAGTAAAACTTGAAAAAGAGAAAAATCAAGCAAGTGCAAAAACAACTAATACTCTTATATCAATTGGAACTTCTATAATTGGTGCTTTTTTTGGAAAATCTGTATTAAATAAAACAAATATTGGGAAAATAGCCAGTAGTGCAAGAGGAGCTTCAATTATTTTAAAAGAGAGAGCGGATATTAAATTTGTAGAAGAAGATATTAAAGATTTATCAAATGAAATGGAAGAGTTAAAAGAAAAACTTGAAATACAAATAGAAGAAATAAATGAAGAGTATTCAATTAATAATTTTGAAATTGAAGAATTTAGTTTAAATCTAAGACGAAAAGATATATATAATACAAAAATAGAGATTTTATGGGAAGAAATATAATGGCAAAAAACTTAAGCGAATTTTTAAAAAATATACAAAGTCTAACAATAAGTTCACTAGATGAAAAAGGTAACCCTTTCTCATCTTATGCTCCTTTTGTTAAATATAATAATAAATATTACACATACCTTTCACTAATGGCAAAACACTCTACAAACTTAAGAGAAAATAGTACATCATCTATTTTTTTCTGTGAAGATGAAAAAAATTGTTCTAATATCTTCGCTAAAAAAAGAGTATCAATTCAATGTGAAACATTAATGTTAGAACAAGATACAGAAAAAGAAGAAAAAATTTTAAATGAATTTAAAGCAAAATTTGGTGATGATATGGTAAATATGTTGAAAAATATGGGTGATTTCTATCTCTTTGAATTTTCACCATTTTACGGTGAAGCAGTTTTTGGATTTGGAAAAGCTTATAATCTTGGCGGAGAAAACTTTGAAGAGTTTGTACAAAGAGAAAATACAGGGAATAAAGGACATGGAAAATGAAAGGTTTAGTTTTTACAGAATTACTTGAATATGTTGAGGAAAATTTTGGTTTTGATGTTGCAGATAAGATTATTGAAGAAGCAAAATTAGCTAATAATGGCTCATTTACACAAGCTGGTAACTACCCATTTGAAGAATTATTAAGATTAGTTAGTGCTCTTAGTAAAGAATTAAATATCGAAATACCAAAACTTTTAGAAATTTTTGGTGAGTATATGTTTTCAAGATTAATATCTTTAAACCCACAGCTAAAAGAAAACTTTTCATCTTCTTTAGATTTAATTTCAAGAGTAGATGATATCATTCATCCTGAAGTTCAAAAATTATATCCAGGTGCAGATTTACCAAAATTTAATCTAGTACATAGAAGTGAAAATAAAATAGTTATTGATTATATTTCAAGTAAACATTTAGAACCTTTTGCAATAGGACTAATGAGAGGTTCTGCCAAAAATTTTAATGAAAAACTAATTATCAGTCAAGAAAAAGTTGAAGATATTACAAGATTTACTTTAGTATTGGAAAAATAAGAGTGAATGAACAAAGTCCTTGGGAAAAGCGTTTTTATAGAGAAAGAAATGCTAGAAAGGAAGCTGAAGAACTTTTAGAAAGAAAAAGTACAGAAGTCTATAATATTAATAAAAATTTAGAAAAATCGATATATGAAAGAACTCTAGAATTAGAAGAGGCTTTAAAATCTGCAAATATAGCAAAAGAAGTTAAATCAAATTTTCTAGCAAATATGTCACATGAAATTAGGACACCAATGAATGGAATCATTGGTTTTACTGAATTACTTCTAGAAACAAAACTTGATAAAAAACAAAAAGAATATGTAGATATAATTGAGTCATCAACTAAAACATTAATGTCAGTAATAAATGATATTTTAGATTTTTCAAAAATCGAAAGTGGAAAAACTGAAATTGAATTAATTGAAGTTGATATTTTAAAAGAGTTAACAAGTAACATTTTACTATTTTCTAAAGATGCACAGAAAAAAGAGATAAACTATAGTTTCAATATTGATGAAAAAATAGCTAAGGATTTATATGTAGATATTCATAAAATAAAGCAAGTTTTATCTAACCTAATTAATAATGCCATAAAATTTACAGATAAAAATAAAAAAGTTACTATAGATGTAAAGTTAAAAGAAGATTTAAACAATAAGCAAAGAATATTATTTTCAGTTAAAGATGAAGGATTAGGAATACATCCTAATAAACAAAGTAAAATCTTTGAAGCCTTTACACAAGCAGATAACTCAACTACTAGAAAGTTTGGTGGAACAGGACTTGGTTTAAATATCTCCTCTACTATTGTAAAATTATTAGGAGGAGAGTTACAATTAGAAAGTGAAGAAAATATTGGTAGCAAATTCTTTTTTGAACTTGAATTTGAAAAAGTACAGAATAAACAAAAAAATAAAATTCAAATTTTAGATTCTAAGACTACCGAATATAACCAAAATTTAAATATCTTAGTTGTTGATGATAATGAAATTAATTTACTTCTTATTTCAGAAGTTCTTAAAAATCTTAATATAAAATTTGTTCTAGCTATAGATGGACAAGATGCTATTAATAAATGTAAAGAAGAAAACTTTGATATTATTTTAATGGATATAAACATGCCTATTTTAAATGGAATAGAAACTGCTCATATTTTAAGAAGTGAGTATAAAATAAAAGCTCCAATTATTGCCTTAACAGCTAATTCACTTGAAGGTGATAAAGAAAAATTTATAAAAAATGGTATGGATGATTATTTATCTAAACCTTTTAATGTAGATAAATTTAAAACTTTAATAAATAAATTTTCTTAAAATATACAAAATTAAAATTAAAATATCTTATCATAGAAGAAAAAAAATAAAAATAAGAAGAATAGCTCTAAAAGAGTTAATTCAAAATGGAATAAAAGACCCAAAAGAATTAGCTCTACTTCTAAAAGTTACACCTCCTACAATAAAAAAAGATATTCAAGCGCTAAAAACAATGACTAAAGAAGATCTTACTTTTAAAACAAAAGCTACATCTGATGATATTTTAGAAAAAAAAGATTTGATTTTAAAAATACTTGATGATGAAAACTATTATAATGAGTCTGGTGAAATAAAGATAAAAGAAATATGCTTAGAACTTAAAACTAGTAGATCAACAGTTTTAAGCGTTTTAAATGGAGAATAAAACTACATTCTATTTATTTGAATATATTTTACCATCTCCAGAAATTAAAATAGCCATTCCTTTTGTATTTTCAAATTGAGAAAGTATGATTAAAAGAATCATCATCAATGGAACTGATAAAAACATTCCAACAGTCCCCCACATAGCTCCCCACATTACAAGCGATAAAATTACAACAAATTGAGATATATTTAATTTATTTCCCATTAACTTAGGATAAATTACGTTTCCTATAATAAACTGTATCGCTGTTAAAGATATAAGAAAAAATATAACTTCAGAAAGTTCTGTAAATTGAATAAGTGCAAACATAGTAGGAATTACAACTGCAATTATACTTCCTATTGAAGGAATAAAATTTAAGATAAAAGCTAGAAATCCCCATAGAACTGCACCTTGTAAAGAGAAAAATTCACATATTAAATATGTTAAAAAACCTGTACTTAAACTAATAATTGTTGTAATTGAAATATACATTCTAATAGTTTTTGAAACACTAGATAAAACTTCTTTAGCTCTTGCTCTATTTTCATAATTAGGAAAAAGTGCATTTATCTTAGCATTAAAAAATCTTTGATCTAGGAGTAAAAATAAAACATATAATAAAATTTGCATAATATTACTTACAATTGAACTAAAAGCTGCAATTACTTTATTTATCATAGAAGCAATACTAAACTGTTCAAATAACTTCTCAAACTTATCTGATAAATCAAAACCTGTTGAGAGAGATAACTTCTCAATTATTGCATAAAATTTATCATCTAGCTGTGCAATAGTAGAACTTAATTCAACCATACTTGAAGCTATAAAGCTACCTATTTGAAGCATAGAGACTACTATTATTATTAAAGATAAAGGTATTGAGATAAATTCGCCAAAATTTGAATTCATAAAAGGAAGACGTTTGATTTGATTTGCAAGAGCGTTAATTAAAAACCAAATTAAAATTGCAATGGCAATGGGTGTTAAAATATTACTAAGGCTTGAAAAAGCAAAAACAATTAGTGAAAGAAATGCAAAGAAATAAAATGCTGATGCAAAATTTGTATTATATATTTTTGCAGAAGAATTGTTTTTAGTTACTATATTTTTATTTAAATGGTCCAAATTCTACCTTTTTAATTTATTGTATATAATAACTAATAGTTTATTTAAACTTCTTACTCTAAAGCTTTTTCTGAATCAGTTTTTAGCAATTCTGCAATTTTAGCATCTATTACTTCTAAACTTTTTTCTTGTGTTTTAACAGAAATATCAGGAAGTTCTCCACCGAAAAGTTTTTGTGCTTGTTCAAAACCTTCAACTAAACCTTCTCTACTTTGTTGAAGTGCTTCTAAATTATCACCTGTCATATTTAAAACAAAAGAAGTTACTCTTGCTGATGTTTCATCAATTCCAAAAAAACCACCTTCTGAAACTAAATCTTGAGCTTCACCTTGAGTAAGTTCACTTAAAGCTTTCCCTTCATAACCAATTGATTCTAAAGATAATCCACTTTCAGTTGTCTTGCCATTAAAAAAGTTAACATATTCATCATTTCCATTAACTAAGTTAGTTAAAATTTGTTGTGCATTTGTATTACCTTGAGTGGATTCTGCACTTTTAACTTTTAAATAATTCATAATACTATGTGTTGATATTGAAACATTAACAGCAGCATTATGAAGCTTAGTATCATTTTTATTTTCAAATATATCAGAAGAGCCTTCTTTAGAACTTGTTATTTGTTCAGAAGCTTTTGCCATGTTTTCATTGAATGCATTCAAATATTGATTTGTTTGACTCGGATTTATAGTATTCATTATTTATCCTTTGTAATTATAATTATACTTCTACAATTCTTAATTTTATCTTAAAAATAATTTATAGGATTATATCAACTAAATTTTATTTATTTTAGTAAAAAATACAAGTTTTTACTACTCTTTATACTGATTTAGAAAAGCATCAATTTCATTTCTCATAGTGTTATGGTAACCTTTTGCACTTGTGTATATAAAAAACACTGATTGAATCATAAAAAAGAAGTAAGCATTTGAATATCCTATATAAACAAAGATGATATCAGCAAGAAAAAAGCATATAAATGCATACGATCTAATAATATGATTATGACTTGAAAGTAAGAAACTCCCAAAAATAGCAATAAATGAAGCTACAAAATCCACAGGTAAAATATTAAAATCAATATTTTCAATATTTGGCAAAATTGTAAAAACTAAAATTAAACTATAAATAGAAAGAATCCCACTTATGATAAATACATCTCTACTTCTATTTTTTGTAAGTTTATATATTCCTAAAATTGCTGTTATAAAAAATAAAATCATTTGTATTATTACAGGAATTTTTCCATTTAGTACAAAAAAAGTTAATAACGCAAGATTTGAAATAAAAAAACTAATAAATCCAAAATATAAAGGTCTTGTATTCTCTTTAGAACTTAAAGACATTAAATATGCACCTGTTATAGAAAAAATTGCACCAGTTGCTTCTAGAATTATCATTGCTTCTCACTTATTTAAATTTGTGCAATTATAATCATATAATCAAAAATACTTATAAATATAATAAATATTTGACTATAATTTCAAAAATTAATTAGAAAGTTCAATTTGCAAGATTTTAAAAATAGAGAAAAATGTTATAAATGCTATAGACCAAAAACTTCATGTATGTGTGAATATACAATAAAACCTTTAAAAACAAATACAAAATTCGTAATTCTTATGCATCCAAAAGAGTTTAAAAAAACAAAAAATGGAACAGGACACTTAACAAATAATTCTATTGAAAACAGCGAACTTCATGTAGGAATTGACTTTTCAAATAATGAAAGGATAAATGCTCTTTTAAATAATAATGAGTATGAATCTTTTGTTTTATATCCTAGTAAAAACTCTATAAAACTTAATGAAGAAAAAATAGGTTCAAAAAAAAATGCATTAGTTTTTATAATTGATTCTACATGGCCTTGTTCTAAAAAAATATTAAGACTTAGTAAAAATCTTGCTTCTTTAAAAAAAGTCAGTTTTACTCATGATAAATCTTCTATTTTTACTATTAAAACTCAACCAAATGAACATTGTTTATCAACTATAGAATCAACTCTCTGTGTTTTAGAGCAGTTGAATAAACATAATATTGAAGATATCAAAAACTCACAGCTTGAAGACTTTTTAAACCCTTTTAAAAAAATGGTTTCTTATCAAATTTCTTGCACAAGTGAAGATAAAAAATATATACGATTTAAAAAGAATTCTTCTTACGAATAATATCTTATAAACTAAATGACAAGAGAAACATATAAAAATTATTTATATACTTAATTATATTTTTTTACTCTATATTTGTACATATTAAAGAGGCTTTAGTTATTTTTCACTATAATAAACAAAAATTATAAATTTATTTGGAGATAAACCTAATGTACAATTCTAAGTTTGTATTTACTGCTTTATTTCTTTGTACTTCATTATTTGCTGCAACAGATATTAAACCATCTGAAATTGAGAAAGAAGTTCAAGTTGAGAAATATGAAAAAGTAGAAAATATAGTACCAAGTGAAGAAGAAGTCTTCATGACAAACAGCACTGAAACGGTAGAAAAGTTGCTGTCATATAAGAAAACACCTAACTCATTCTTATCTAAAACATCAATTAGAAATTATTATAAAAATTTTGATAATAAATTAATTTGGAGTGATATAAATGGAATTAAAGATATTTCACTCTCTTTATTAGAAACAATAAAAAATGATCCTGTATTGAAACCAAATGTAAAAAAAGCTTTTAATCTTGATCTAATATTAAATGAATTAAAAAATCTAGAAAAAACTAATGATAAATACATAGAAAGCATGACTAAAATTGATTTTATGCTAACAAGTATTTATGACAAGTATATGAGATATTTATCAAAAGGTTATATTAACTGGAAAGGCTTTAAAAAAGAACTTAAAAAGTTAGATGAAACAGAAGAAATTCTTGCTGATTGGGAAAAGTTTAATGTAAATAAAAACTCAGCAAAACTTTTAAAAACTGCAATATTAGATAATGATTTATCTATTGCATTTAATGAAGTAAATTACACTTATCCAAAAGCAAAAGAGTTAGCCAATACTATTAATGAATTTGAAAAACTAGCAAGTGAAGGTGGATATATAAAACTTCCAAAGTTTAAAGTATTAAAAATTGGAGATAAATCAAGTATAGTAAAAATTTTAAGAGAAAGATTGTTACAAAGTAAAGATCTTAAAGTTAATGATTGTGATATTCAAACTACTATTACACCAGATACAATTTCACAAGTTAAAAGAGATATGCAGGAAGTTGAAAAAGATACACAAGTAGCAGGACCTCCTTTGGTTGATAAATGTGAAATATATGATGAAGATTTAAAAGAAGCCGTTATATCATTTCAAAAAAGTCATGGCTTATTAGCTGATGGAATTATAGGTTCAACAACAAGAAAATATTTAAATATCTCAATTGAAAGTAAAATCCTTAAAATGAGACTTAATCTTGAAAGGATGAGATGGCTTCCTAGATCACTTGGTGAGAAATACTTACTTGTTAATATCCCTGATTTTAGATTAAAAATGTATGATAACAACGAAGTAAAACTAGATATGAAAACTGTTGTTGGTACAAGAAAGAACCCTACTCCAATTTTTTCTAATAAAATGTCTTATATTGTTTTAAATCCATATTGGAGAATACCACCTAGAATTGTAAAAAGAGAAATTATTCCTAAACTAATAAAAAACCCTACATATTTACATGGCAAAGATATTAAACTATTTGAAAACTGGGACCACACTTCAACTGAATTTGATTTAAACTCAATTGATTGGAGTTTATATGATGAAAATAGAGTTGCTACAACAAATCTTACAACAACAATGATTGATGGCAAAGAAGTTCAAGTTGAAGAGACTATTGAACCTCCAAAGGGACCAACTATGAGATTTATCCAAATGCCAAGTGATAAAAATCCATTAGGAAGAATGAAATTTATGTTCCCTAATAAATATGCAGTTTATTTACATGATACTCCTGCAAAAAGATATTTTAAATATACAAAAAGAGCTTTATCTCATGGTTGTATACGATTAGAAAGTCCAGAAGAACTATTAAAAGTAATTGCATCTGAAGATAATAACTTTGATTATACAAAAGCTTCTAGTATTTTAGAAGACATAGAAAAAAAACAAATTGGTTTAAAAAAGAAAATACCTGTACATATGGTATATTTAACATCATGGATTGATGAGAACAATAATTTACAATTTAGAGATGATATATATAGATATGATAGAATGCAGAAAAAATTAATGTATAAAACTAATAAACATATGTAAATAAAAGTAAAATAAAAAGAGTTAAACTCTTTTTATTTTATTAGTTGAAGATTATCTTTTATATGATTAATATTAGATACGTTTAATATATGTTCAGGCTTTAAAACCTTCATAAAAAATCTAACTTCGGCATTTGTAAAACCATCTAACTCTTTATCTTTAATAGAAACATCATCTTTTTGAAGTCTAATTCGTTTTAATTTACCATTTTCTTCTTTAGCATAATAAACTAAATCAAGTTCAGATTGATTAACTTTTTCAATAGTTACAATAACTCTATTAGTTCTAACCTTTAGATTAAACTCTGGATATAAAATTAAGAAGTCCTCTTTTGAGATATATCCTATATAAAGTTTTGTATAAATATCAAAAAATAAACCAAGTTTAGCAGAAGAGAAAAACTTTAAATCCACAGTAAATTTTGGATGAGCTCTTGATTTATTTAAAATCCATTCTAATGTTGGAAAATATTGAAACTTTTGATATTTTACTCTATATGTTTCAATATATTTTTTATGTCTTTGTGCTTTTAATGTTGTATTATTCTTCTTTGTTTTTTTAGCAAAAATAATTCTTTTTATTAAATCATCGTCATCTAAATCTTTAGTAACCCAAACAGTTGCATAATCAGGAAAGTTACGTAAACCAACTGATCCTTTAGTAACTATTATTAATGCTCTAATTATTAAAGTAGGAAATATCATCTTTAAAAGTGCATATTTTTTTACAAGCCGTTTATTTAAACTAGCTGTTTTTTTTGATGTACTCATTTCTACAAAGTAAACTGAATCTTTAGTAAAGAATAAAGCATCAAACTCACTAATGTCTTTATATGCTGATTTATATACTATTTGAGCACTTTTATCTATTAAAAGTCCACTTTTTATAAAAGCATTCTCTTTATCTTGATATGGGCCTTTTAATACAAACCTAGTAATCAGATCTTCATCAAAAACATATTGAAGTAAAAGTTCATAAACTACGTTTTCATAAACCTCTCCTCTAAAACTACTATATGAAGATATATAAGCAGGATCATCTTGAGAAATGTTATTCCTGAATAATGATTTTAAACTTTTACTATCGTATGGGTAATGAAATAGATTTTCTTCTATGTCATGTATGTCTAAATTTTTTATTTTTTCTGTAATATTAAATTGTTGCAAAATTATTAAAGTAAATAAATACTTTTTCCCTTTATTTATAAGTAAAAGGATTATATCCAAATAAATATTAATCAAGTTTAATTTAGTATATAATACAAGTAAATGATAATTTATGAAAAAAGGAAATAACATAATGTCAAAAAATATTCTAATAACAGGCTGTAGTTCAGGATTAGGACTAGCTCTTACAAAATACTATTTAGAAAAAAATTATAAAGTTTATGGAATTGGTAGAAATAAACCAGATATTAGTAATGAAAATTTTACATTTTACTCTTTTGATTTATCAAATACTTCTTTAATTAAAATACAATTAGACAATTTTATTACATCTATAAAAGATATTGATACTGTATATTTAAATGCAGGAATACTTGGAGAAATAAAAGAAATTGGCAAACTCAGTATTGAAGAGATAAGAAAAGTATATGAATTAAATGTATATTCAAATAAAGAACTTTTAGATATTTTAGCAAAAACAAATACAAAAAATATTATTGCATTATCATCAGGAGCTTCTAAAAATGGTTCAAAAGGATGGGCTTCATACTCTTTATCAAAAGCTGGATTAAATATGCTTGTAAATCTTTATTCAAAAGAGTTAGTAAGTACAAAAATCCTTTCTGTTGCTCCTGGAGTTATTCAGACTCCAATGACTGATTATATAAGACATGAAATAGATGATGATATTTTTACTTCAGCAAAAGTTCTAAAAGCAGGTGTTATTCAACAGCCAAGTGAAGCTGCAAAAAGATTAGATGATTTAGTAAGTAGAATAGATGAATTTGAATCAGGTTCATTTGTTGATGTAAGACAGATATAAAGAATGAAACTTTTAATAAAAACTATTTTAATTCTAGTAAGTATTTTTACTATTACATTACTTACTATTAAATTTACTGGAATTTTAACAGTTGAAGATATCAAAGAAATATTTGCAAATTTAAAATCTCAACCTTCATATATTTTAGGCTCTATGATAGTTCTTTTACTATTTATTGATTTATTTATTGCTGTTCCTACTATGACTATTATTATACTTGCTGGATATTTTATTGGTTTTGAAATAGCTTTATTTTATACAACTATTGGACTTTTATCTGCTTCTTTAACTGGATATTTTTTATCAAAAAAATATGGAATGAAAGTTTTAAATAAATTATCATCAAATGAAGAACAAAAACAAGAAATGACTGATTTATTTAATAAACATGGTGTTTTAGTTCTTGTATTATCCAGAGCAGTTCCTATGCTTCCTGAGATATCATCTTGTCTTGCAGGTACTTGTAATATGTCATTTAAGAGATTTTTATTTGCATGGTTTTTAGGAACAATACCTTATGTATGTGTAATTACTTATGCAGGTTCAATTAGTAACCTAGATAATCCCATGCCAGCAATTTATGCAGCACTAGGAATTACTTTACTATTTTGGTTTATATGGATGGTTTTTATGAAGATCAATAAAAGAAAGGCTTTAAAAGAGAATTAGCTTTTATTCTGAAGAAACATTGAAATTATAATGTTTCTTCCTTTCTCTTTTGATTCATACATTGCAACATATACTCTATCAATAAAGTTTTCTATAGTATCATTTGTATAATACACAGTAGCACCTATACCAATAGTAAATTTTATATAAAAGAATAATAAATCCTTCTTCATTAAATTTAGCAGAAATAGTCTGTATCTAGAATACAAAGTGAAATTTCCTTTGATAGCTTTTGTAATATAACATTACCCATTCCATAAAAAAGTTACAAGCCTAAATTCCTCATAAAATTTCCTGCAATTATTGAACTTCTTTCTTTAAATTTATTTGCAATATTCTCAGTAAATATTTTATCAACAGAATCAAAAAAAAGTCTTAACCAAGTTGCAAAAGCTTCTTTGTGTAAACCTTCAATTTGTAGATGTGGAGCAAATGGTGATCCGTTATAGTCACCATGCCCATGAGATATCGTGTACCAAAAATCTGTTAAAAGAGTGATGTGCTTTTGCCAAATATCTGATTTTAAATCATCTCCTAATTTTTCAATGAAAAATTGAGATATCGTTTCATCTTTTAAAATTTTCGTATAAAAAGTAAGCACTAATCTATTTAAATTCTCTTTTGTTATTTTTTCTTCTAACACGGATATCCTTTTATTTTTGTTTCTTCTTTTCTATAGTCTTAATATTTATTAACATTAAAATAGAAATAATAAGTGCCACGATAAAGAAACCAGCAAAAACATATAATGTTTGAGAATAAGAACCTGTTGAATCTTTTACCATTGAAATAATTAAAGGCCCAACTAATCCTGCTGCTGCCCATGCAGTTAATATATAACCATGAATTGCACCTAATTCTTTTGTTCCAAAAATATCTCCAATATATGCAGGAATTGATGCGAAACCACCACCATAACAAGACATAATAAAGAATAATAAGAATTGGAATACTACTATTTCTGTAACAGTTGGTAATATATAAAAAGCAAGTGCTTGAGTTGCAAAGAAAATTATATAAACAACTGGACGTGTTAAATAATCAGATAATGAAGCCCAGAAAATTCTTCCAGCTCCGTTAAATATTCCCATTAAACCAACAGCTGCTGCTGCTGCAATAGCTGATAATCCAATTACTTCTTGAAGTAATGGTGATGCCACACCAATGATTGCAATTCCACAAGTAACGTTTATAAATAACATTAACCAAAGACCATAAAATCTTGGAGTTTTAACTGCTTCATTTAAACCTAATAGTGCTAAATCTTCTTTTAGTTTTTTCTTACCTTCTTTGATTTTCTTTTCAAATTTCTTAGGTAAATAGCCCTCTTCTGGTTTTTCTAAATATAAAGCAGATGCAAACATAACTACAAAATAAAGTGCACCTAAAATAAAGAATGTTCCAGAAATTCCAACAGCTTCAATTAGAACTTTAATAGTAGGTCCCCAAATAGCAGAAGCAAAACCAAATCCCATAATAGCTAAACCTGTTGCCATTCCTCTTTTATCTGGAAACCATTTAACTAATGTTGATACAGGTGAAATATAACCAATTCCTAAACCACAACCACCTAATACTCCATAGAAAAAGTATAAAAGTATTTTTGATTCCATCATAATAGCAAGTCCAGAACCCATTGTTCCTAGACCAAATAATGATGCTGCGATAATTGCAGATACTCTAGGACCATTCTTCTCAACAAATTTCCCCATAAGTGCAGCACTTAATCCTAAAAAGAATATTGCAATACTAAAGGCAATTGTAACATCCGTTAAAGTCCATTCCATTTGTTCTTGAATTGGTTTAACATATACACTCCAAGCATATACAGAACCAATACAAATATGAACACCAACAGCACTTAAAGCCATTAGCCATCTATTTTTTTCAATCAAAATAATTCTCCCCAATTTTTTAAATTAGTCGAATTGTATCAAAAACTATTTAGATTTGATTAAAAGGAGTGCTTAAGTTTAAAAGAACTTGGACTTTTTATAAACTCATAAATACAAGATTTACAAATGCAAGATTTTTTTTTTTTTGAAGTTGGAACTAAATCAATTAGTTCCTTTGGGATTTTTATACTCATACACCAACATGAATTTGAAGCTAAAACTTCACAACTATTATCTTTTTTACAAAAAGGACAAAGTTTAGCTTCAAAAGTCATCTTAATCATCTTTGTGACAAGCTGCTGTGAAGATTACATCTGTTGAAGAATTAAGCGCTGTTTCCATTGAATCTTGCACAACACCAATTATAAATCCAATAGCCACAACTTGAAGGGCTATATCATTTGAAATACCAAATAATGAACAAGCAAGTGGTATTAAAAGCAAAGATCCTCCAGCAACGCCGGATGCTCCACAAGCAGCAAGTGCTGAAACAAATGATAATAATAATGCAGTTCCTAAATCAATACTCATTCCAAGTGTATGCACAGTTGCAAGTGTTAATATAGTAATAGTAACAGCTGCTCCTGCCATATTTGTTGTTGCTCCTAAAGGAATAGAAATAGAATAAGTATCTTCTTTTAAGCCTAATTTTTTACATAAATTCAAGTTAACTGGAATATTTGCTGCTGAACTTCTTGTAAAAAAAGCTGTTATTCCACTTTCTTTTAAACATGTAAAAACAAGTGGAAAAGGATTTTTCTTAGTTTTAATAAATACAATTATAGGATTAATAATTAAAGCAATAAAAAGCATAGTACCAACAAGTACAAGTAATAGTTTTGAGTAACTTAAAAGTGCTTCAAAACCTGTTTGAGCAAAAGTATTTGCAACTAAACCAAAAATACCAAAAGGTGCAAGTTTAATTATAAATTTAACAATTTTTGTAATACCAGTTGATACATCAAAAAATACTCTTTTTGTTTCATTTGAACTGTAATGCATAGCAAAACCAATAGCAATAGCCCAAACTAAAATACCAATAAAGTTTCCTGTTAAAAGTGCGTTTACAGGATTGTCAACCATATTATTTAATACAGTTTTTAATACATCTATAACACTATCAGGTGGTGTTAAAACTTTATCTGCAGCATTAATAAGTATAAGTTCAACAGGAAAAATAAAACTTGCAATAACTGCAACTAACGCAGCTAAAAAAGTACCAATTAAATATAAAAATATAATTGGCTTCATTCCAGTATCAACACCAACTTCTTTTGTTGCAATTGCTGTTGCTACTAAAACAAAAACTAAAATAGGAGCTATTGCTTTTAAAGCACCTACAAAAAGTGTTCCCAAAATAGAAAAAGACATGGCTAATTCCTTTGAAATCATAGCCACAACAACACCTAATATAATACCCACTAATATTTGTATTACTAAATTACCATCTGCATATTTAGTAACAATACTTTTCCTATTTTCCATTTAATAATCCTAAAATTAATATCAAAACGCAAAATTATATCAAAGATAGTTTTCAAGATAGATTATGTGTTAATTACTTTTAAATTATACAATAGTTACATTTTTTTGAAAATCAGGTTTTTTAAAGATTTTTCTTCATTGTTTGAAGGAAAAGTCTCTAAATTATCTAACCTTTCTACAAATTTAAAGGTAGGAGCAAACTCTTTAAATATATTTTTTATAAAATCACTATCTAGTTCAGGTGCATTAAGTGCTGAAAATACAATACATTCTTCGCTTGCGAGTTGATCAAGTTTTTTGATTATCTTTTCATAATCCTTACTTGCTGCAAAACTTCCTTTTTGAAATGAAGGTGGATCAATAATTATAACATCATAAGGACCTTGTTTTTTAATTCTATTCCATGATTTTAAAATATTATAAGGCATAAAATGGATATTTGAAGTATTTAAACCATTTATGCGATGATTTGCACGGCCAGTTGTTAAAGCACTTTTTGACATATCTACATTAACTACTTTTAAAGCCCCTGCTTTAGCTGCACTTAGTGAAAAAGCACAAGTATAAGAAAATAAATTTAATACATTTTTATCTTTTGCTATTTTAGATATATACTCATGCCCTATTTTCATGTCAGGGAAAAAACCAATATTTTTATTTGTAAAACTAATTTTATATTTTATTGAATTTTCAATTGCAATATTTTCTTCTTCTAAAGTTCCAATTAATACTTCGCAAGGAGATTTATCTAAGTATCTTCTTTGTAGTACTAATATTTCATATTTTGATGTCCTAAAAACTTCTTTAATCATTTTTAATAATTGATTTTCTAGTTCTTTTTCAATCTGCTCAAATAAAACAATAAATAAAACTCTATCAATAGAGTCAATTGTTAAATAATTATAATCCCCATAGAAATTTCCTCTTCCATGAAAAACTCTTTTAAACTCTTCATTTTTATCTTTAATATTTTTTACTACTAAACTCTTTAGTTCTTCAATTTTCACTGCTTGTCCATTTTATATTCTTCTATTTTTAATACTTCATATTCTTTTATAGTTTCATTTATTCTAAATTCAAACTCATCATTTAACTCTTTTCCTAATAAGGCTTTTCCTAAAGGAGATTTATTTGATATTTTATTTTCACTAGGATTAGTTTCATGTGTTCCTAATATTATAAAAACTTTTTCTTTATTTTCATTAAAATCAAAAAGTGTAACTTGTGAACCAAAATTTACTTTTTTATGAGGAATTTTACTAATATCAATAACTTCACTATTATTTATAATCTTATTTAAAAAACGAAGTCTCTTATCTAAGTTTCTTATTTCTGCTTTAGCTGTTATATACTCAGCATTTTCACTTCTATCGCCATGTTCAGCAGCTATTTTCTTTTCTTTTACCCAATAAGGTTTTTCAACTTCTAATAATTGTTTAAACTCTTTTAAAATTTTGTCATATCCAAAACTTGTAATTAATTCTTTTGCCATTTGATATTATAGTATAATATTTAAAATCAATTATTAGGATTAAGTTTGCCATACGTATTAAAAAAATTTGAAGTAAAAGAAAAAAAGCTAATAGATGACTTTTTAATACAAGATGCCAAACTATCTTCAAAACTATCTCAAAGTTTATTAGCCAAAGGAAAAGTTTTAAATCAGGATAATAAAAGACTTCAAAAAAACCAAACAGTAAAAAAAGGATTTATAAAAGTAAGTGTTTTTCAAGCTATTACAAAAGGTCTTAAACCACTTTTTCAAACAGAACACTTCGCAATTTTTGATAAACCGTCAGGACTTTTAGTTCATCCAACTGCTATAAATGATGAATATACATTATTAGATGAAATCAAATACCATTTTGATGATAATGCATCTTTAGTTCATAGAATTGATAAAGAAACTTCAGGGCTTGTATTAGTAGCAAAAAACAAATACTCTGAAATGATTTTAAAAGAGATGTTTGAAGAAAAAAAATACCAAAAAACATATAAAGCTATTGTAGAAAATGAAGTAAAAAATAGTATTGAAATAAACTCACCTATTACAAATGATACAGGGATTATAAAACTAAAAATGAAAGTAGATGAAAAAGGCAAGGCTTCAACTACAAGTATTGAGCCTATTTCTTTTGATAAAGAAAAGAATCAAACTTTAGTTTATTCATATCCAAAAACAGGCAGACAACATCAGATTAGAGTTCATTTAGATTCAATAGGACACAGAATTGTTGGAGATCCAATTTATGGTATTAAAGAGGAAAGTGCAGATAGAATTTTAAAAAAAGAAGTTACTATTGAGCAAAGAAACCTTTTATCAGGTAATAAAAGGCTTCTTCTTCATGCCTATTCTTTAGAGTTTGAATACTTAAATATTAAATATAAGTTTATTTCAAAACAAAAATTTAATGCATAAATCTTTTAAAGTCTTTTGGATAAGGGGCTTTTAAAAGATCACCTGTTCTTAAAGGTTTATATAATTCATCATATCTTTTATATTTAGTTTCATCTAATCTATAAAACACATGTTTTCTAGTTAATTTGTCAAAATCATCAAGACCAGAAGAAGCTAATAATTCTACAAAACTCTCAATAGTACCTTGATGATAATTAGCAACTCTTTGCTTTTTATCTTCAACTATTAACGCACTTCCTAATCTTTTATTCTGAGTAGCAACACCAGTTGGACATGTATTTTTATGACAATCTAAAGCCTGAATACAACCTAAAGAAAACATCATTCCTCTTGCACTTGCACATAAATCAGCACCAAGAGATAGTTTTTTTAGAATATCCATTCCATTTAAAACTTTTCCAGAAGCAATAACTTTAATATCTTTTTTTAAATCAAAACCAATTAAAGCGTCAACAACAAAAACTAAAGCTTCTCGTAATGGCATTCCTACAGAGTTTGTATATTCTAAAGGAGCAGCACCGGTACCACCCTCACCACCATCAACTGTAATAAAATCTGGTTTTAGTCCAGTTTGATGCATAACTTTACAAAGTTCAATAAACTCTTCTTTTCTACCAATACAAAGCTTAATTCCAATTGGTTTTCCATTAGATAAATATCTTAAATTTGTTATAAATTCCATCATCTCTTTAGCTGTATTAAAAGCTGAATGAACAGGAGGAGAGTCAACTTGAGTATAAGGTTTAACACCTCTACCTTCTGCAATTTCAGGAGTGTTCTTATTTGCAGGTAAAATTCCACCATGTCCAGGTTTTGCACCTTGTGATAATTTTATTTCAACCATTTTTACATTTTCATAGTTTGATTTCTCTTTAAATAAATCAGCATTAAAAGTACCATCTTCATTTCTACAACCAAAATATCCAGTTCCTACTTGCCAAATTAAATCACAATTTACTTCAAGATGATATTTACTAATTCCACCCTCACCTGTATTTAATGCAAAACCACCAATCTTTGCTCCATATCCAAGTGATCTTACTGCAGCTGAACTAAGTGCTCCAAAACTCATAGCAGAAACATTAAAAATACTTGCATTATAAGGTTTTGAACAAGAAGAATTACCAATTAATACTCTTGGGTCATGATCTAAATCTTTTGCTTTTACAGCACTTAAAGAATGACCTATCCATTCATATCCTGCTTTATAAACATCAACTTTAGTTCCAAAAGGAATTGTACTAACTAATTTTTTAGAACGTCTATAAACTAAACTTCTTTCTTGTCTGTTAAAAGGAACACCATCAATATCTGATTCCATAAAATACTGTCTAATTGGTGGTCGTAATTCTTCAAATACCCATCTAAGTCTTCCTACTATTGGGAAGTTACGCCATAAGGAATGCTTTGTTTGCTTCATATCATAAATTGCTAAAGCAATAAATCCTGAAATAATTATAATTAACCATAAAAATGATATTTTAATAATTAACCAAATACCAAATATTACAGCTAAAAATATTAAAGCTTTTTTTGTGTTTTTTTTCATTTAAATTCTTTTTTTTGATTTGTTTTAGTATTATAATAAGAAAATGATTAAAAGCATTATTATTTTAAGAAATGATAGTACACAAATAGTAAATATTTTTTGTTTATAATACAATAATTAAAAAACTAAGGAAAAACATGAAAAAGTTTGATTTGATAATTATAGGAGCAGGACGAGCAAGTAACCTTGCAGTAACAGCTTCAAAAATGGGAAAAAAAGTTGCAATAATTGAAAAATCAAAATTTGGAGGTACTTGTCCAAATAGAGGTTGTGTACCTTCAAAACTATTGATTGGATATGCTCATGTTGCACGTGCGATTAAAGAATCAAATAGGCACTTCATAGATTCAACTATAAATAAGATTGATATAGAAAAAATATTTGAAGAGACAAACAAATATATTTCAAAAATTGATCCTTCTTATAAAAGTAGATTTAATGAAAATGTAGAAATTATATATGGAACAGGAAAATTTGTTTCTAACAATATTGTAAGTGTAAATGGTGAAGAATTAACTGCTCCTAAAATTGTAATAGCAACGGGAACAAAACCGATAAAAGCACCACATGAAAAAGCATGGACAAGTGATGATATTTTTCCTCTTGAAGGTGAGATTCCAAAATCAATCACAATAGTTGGTTCTGGTTTCATAGCTTGTGAATTAGCAAACTTTTTTGCAGCAGTTGGAATACAAACAACACTACTTGTAAGAAGCCAAAGAATTCTAGGAAATGAAGATAGCGATATTTCTGCTATTTTTAAAGAAGAGTTTTCAAAAAATGTTGATATTTTATTTGATACAAGTATTGATGAGATAGATTATACAAATAATCAATTTGATTTAACACTAATAAATAAAGATAATAACAAAACAAAACATAAGTCACAAGCATTGTTATATGCAACAGGAAGAGAATCTAATACCAATAGTTTAGATTTACAAAATACTGATATAGAAGTAGATGAAAGAAACTATATAAAAAGAGATGATTTCTTTGAAACAAATGCAAAAGGTGTTTATGTTGTAGGAGATGCAAGTGGTGAAAATATGCTACAACATGCAGCTGCTCAAGAAGTAAATTATTTAGGAAAGATTCTGCTTGAAGGGGAAAAAGAACCTTTAAAATTTAAATACATGCCTCATGCAGTTTTTACAGAACCAGAAATTGCAAGTGTTGGAATAACTGAACAAAAAGCAAAAGAGCAAAATATTGAATATGTTACAAGTATAACTCCATGGCTTGCAAGTGCAAAAGCTATGTCAACTAGACTTAAATACCCAAGAACAAAGTTTATTATAGACCCAAATACTTATGAAATTTTAGGATGTCATTTAATAGGTCCTGAAAGCTCAACTATGATGCATCAAATACTAGCTGTAATGCATTTAGACAATGATGTTAGGCACTTAAAAGAGATGTTATATATTCATCCAGCATTAAGTGAAGCTATTTTACCTGCTGCTGTAGGAGCAGTAAAAGCTATAGAATCTTATAAAAAAGATAAATAGGTATTTTTATAATTTAATTTGTGAAGTTTCTATAATCAAAAAAGCTTAAAGCTTTGTGAGATTTTATAGTTTTTACTTTTTTAATACTTTGTAGAACACGAAAAACTAATATGAGTACTTCGTGCTCTAAAACCTAGAGATTAAGAAAAAGAATATATAGAACATTGTGTCATTTTTTTTTCTTAGATTAGATAGTTTATTTTACAAGGTCATAAAAGATATTACTTATCTATTATTTAATCTATACCCTTTAGGTGTTATTTCAACATTTTTAAAAAACCTTGTAAATTGTGAAGCATCTTGAAAATTTAAAGATATTACTAGACTATAAATTATTTGTCAGAGCATATCAATAAATTTTTTGCTTCTTTTATAATCCTTTTATGGATAAAATGAAGAGTACTTTTACTAGTTTTTCTTTAACTGTATCACTTATGTCAGCCGAACTGTTAAAATAATCAAGTAAATTTAGACTAAAACCAGATCAATATTATATAATTTTGTATATTAATACAAATTTTACAAAATTGAGATAAACTAAAGATATCAAAGGGATAAGTTATGAGCATCAGATTTAAATTTAGTTTTATGATATTTGTTTTATTGACATCTGTATTTATTAATATATCATTTATCTATTTATTGGAAAAATACAGTTCAAATAAACTTCTTGCAGTTAATGATACACATGAAATTATTATTGCTTCTAATAAACTAATAAGTCTTATCAATGATGCAGAAACAGGTCAAAGAGGATATTTACTTACCCAAAATTTAGAATATCTTGAACCCTATCATATTGGAAAAAGGGATCTTTTTATAGTACTTGAATTTTTAACAAAGCAGGTTCAAGATGAGGAACAAAAAGAGAATTTAAAAAACTTAAAAAAACTTATCACAGAAAAATTTTCTGATATGCAAAAAACAATTGATTTAGGAAAAAATAATCAATTTGATGAAGCTATAAACTATGTAAAAAGAGGTATAGGGAAAAACTATATGGATCAAGTTAAAGCTGTGACAGCAAAATTTATCTATAGAGAAAATTTTTTATTACAAACACGAAAAGGGAACTACCAATCAAACAGAGTAACTATTATGACCCTTATGTATGTGGAACTTACTTTTATTATATTATTTAGTTTATTGGCATGGTTTATCGTCTCAAAATCATTTTTTGAACCTTTAAAACTTCTTGTTAATAGTACCAAAAAAGTTGAGAGTGGAGAAAAAATAGATATTAATGAGATCACAACGCAAGATGAAATGGGATATTTAATAGCAAATTTTTATAAAATGCATGAAAAAATCATAGAAAGAGAGAATCATCTATCTCATATTGCAACACATGATACTCTGACCTCTTTAGCAAATAGAGTAAAATTATATGAATATTTAGATACCTCTTTACAAAATGCAAATGATACAAATACACAAACATATGTATTATTTATGGATTTAAATAAATTTAAAATTATCAACGATACATTTGGTCATGAAGCAGGAGATCTTATGCTTCAAACTGCAGCAAAAAGATTTAAGAGTATTCTTCGAGAAGAAGATGAATTATTTAGAATTGGAGGAGATGAGTTTTTAATAGTTATTCAAAATATTATAGAGCAATCACAAATAGATGTAATCATTAAAAAGCTATTGGATTCTACCTTTGAACCGATTAATTACAACACACATAAAATGGAACTCTCTGTAAGTATAGGTATATCTTCATATCCTGATACAGCAAATAATAAAGAAGAACTAATCAAGTCAGCCGATATAGCGATGTATGAAGCGAAAAAGAATAGTGAAGAGAACTTTGCATATTTTAATAAAAGTATGATGAGAAGAAAATCCGACAAAATTTAGTTAAATAAAAAGTGTAACTACACTTCATTTGACATAGGTATCTACAAAACCATTAAGTAGTGGAGAGGTAATATGGATTCATACTTAGAATTTAAAAGTATCTAAGTTAAAATAATAAGTTCTATAACCTGTACTATTTCAAATATTCCTTAAATAAATAGTATTAAATATATAATATTAACTTATAATTGATAAATATCATTTTTTTATCTTTTTGTTTTAAATACACTTCATAAAACAAAAGGATAAAAAATGAAAATATTTCTATTAGCTATTCTTCTACTTATAGAATTGAATGCAAATGATTACATAAAAAATAATACATGTAAAGCATGTCATTCTACAATTTATAGTGAATTTTATAATTCATCGCATAGAAAAGCTTCAATTTTTGAAGATCCAATTCATAAAGCAGTTTGGGATTTACATCCAAATAAACAAAAAGGATCTTATACTTGTGCAAAGTGTCATACTCCAAGTGATTTAGAACTTCTTAAAAAACTAAAAGAAAATAAAAAAGCACTACCTATTAAAAATATTGTACAAACCCATGAAGCAATTTCATGTGTTTATTGTCATAGTATAAAAAGTATTGAAAAACATGAAAAAGTTAATACTAATATTTTAACAAAAGAAAAGAAAGTGTTTTTTGCAGCAAATGAAGAAAATAAAGAACTAAAAGATAAAAAGTATAAAGATGAAGTTTCAATGTTTGGGATGATGAAAAAAACTTCAGGTTCACCCTATCATACAATTGATTACTCAAATGAAGATTTTTATACAGGGAAAATGTGTATGGGGTGCCATCAGAAGCTACAAAACAATAATAACTTTGATTTATGTAGAGTTGATATGAAAGGTGCACAAAATGAGGAAAAAAACTGTATAACTTGTCATATGCCAAAAGTAAAAGGAACAGCAACTTCTATTAAGATAACAGATACTCATAGATTCCACGGTTTTGCTAGTGCTTCTAATAATCAAGATTTATTAACAAAATATGTAAAAATCAAATTTAAAGAAAAAAGTGATAACTTTGAAATTGCTATAAAAAATGAATCTAGCCATAATTTATTTTTACAACCTTTAAGATTAGCACAATTAAGAGTTAATGTTTTAAGAGGAGATAAAAGAATAAAACTTGATACAAAATCTTTTATGAGAATAATAGGAAAAGATGGAAAACCTACTATGCCTTGGCTTGCAAATAGTGTAGTCAAAAATAATATGATTAAAGCAAATGAAAATAGAGTTATTACCTATGATTTTAAATTAAAAGCTAATGATTCTATTGAAGTTGTATTTGGTTATTACAAAGTTAATCCAAAAATGTGGAAAAAGTTAAAACTTGAAAATGATAAAAAAAGTACAAAATTTAATATATTAAAAAGTGAATTTTATAAGAGTAGTAAGTAAGTTGGTTGCGGAAACTGGATTTGAACCAGTGACCTTCGGGTTATGAGCCCGACGAGCTACCGTACTGCTCTATTCCGCGTTCTAAAAGTTGTTAAGGTCTATGATAGCTAATTAAGCTTAATGCAATCTCAACAACTTTTTATTTAAGTAAATTAGTCTTCTTTTAAATACTCATGTGCCATATATGAACTTCTTGCATATGGGCTAGCTTTTACATATTCAAAACCTAAATCCATTGCTAACTTTTCATATCTTGCAAATTGTTCAGGTTTTACATATTCAATAACTTTTTCATAGTCGCCAGAAGGAGCAAGATATTGTCCAATACTTAAAAACTTACATCCAACTGCTAATAAGTCTTTAAATACAGCAATCATTTCTTCTTCTGTCTCACCTAATCCTACCATTAAAGCAGATTTTGTTTTTATTTTATCACCACCAAGCTCTTTTAATCTTCTTAAAACATCTAAAGATCTTTCATATTTCCCATTTCTTCTTACTCTGTATAGACTTGGAACTGTTTCAACATTGTGTCCAATGATAGTTGCCCCTGATTGAACAACTCTTTGAAGACTCTCTTCTTTAGCTTTGAAATCAGGAATTAAAATTTCCACTTTAGTACCAGGAGCTTTTTCTAAAATATCTTGTGTAACTTTGTAAAACTGTTCTGCTCCACCATCTTTTAAATCATCTCTTGCTGGACTTGTAATTACTACAAATTTAAGACCTAAGCTTAAAACTGAAGTTGTTACTTTTTGTATTTCACTTTCATCAACTCCACTTGGTAATCCTGTTGTTACATTACAGTAAGTACATCTTCTTGTACAAATAGCTCCTAAAATTAAAAAAGTAGCATTTTTATTTGCAAAACATTCACTAATATTAGGACATTTTGCTTCTTGACAAATTGTATGAAGTCCTCCAACATCTTTTAAAAGGTTTTCCATTTCTATTTGAGTATGTGGTGTTAGTTTTTTTCTTAACCATTCTGGTTTTTTAAATTTTAATTCTTTTGTCATTTCTTTTGTCATATTATTTTCCTTCATATAATTCATAATATATATTTTGTTCATTTTCATCTAATTGCGATTCTATAAATTGCGCATTAAAAGTCTTTTCAAATGCTGTTTGTAAAATATCAGCTGCTTCATCAAAACTTAATTTAATAGAAAAGTCTTCTAATGAAGACCCATATTTTTCATCTTTTCTAATTGTCGTTAAAGGTATTGAGCCATGTTGAAAAATTACATTTTTTGCTCTTTTCTGAGCATTACCACCAATCTTTTCTCCATTGATTATAATATCATAAGCCTCAAATCCTACTTGACAAAATGCATCTTTACTTAAAACTATCCCCTCAGTGTCTTTTGCAAAATTTGCTTTTAGACCTAAATGGGAATAGAAGTTAAGAATAAAAGAACAAATTAACTCGTAAGTTTCTTTTACACTTTTATTTTCTATATAACTTGATGGAATTATTAAAGAGTATGAAATATCATGTCCATGGAATAATACTCCTCCTCCAGTAATTCTTTTTGCAAAATTATTTTTATAATCTTCTATTAATGTTACGTAATCACTAGGGTTTTGAGAAAGTCCAAAAGTAACACTAGTTTGCCAAGAATAAATTCGTAAAACAGGTAAACTATCTTTATTAAAAGTTTTAAATAATGCAGAATCTAAACAAGTATTAGCTTTTGCACTAAGATTTTCAGATTTAATTAATCTGAACTTATTGTTAAAAATCATTTTAATCCTAACTTATTTTTTTATTTATCTATTATTATAATATTTTTATTTAAGAATAGTTTAAACTAATTACAATTTTTAGTTAAAAACTAAGTTTATTGTAATTTAAAGTTTATTATAATCTAAAAAATTAATTTTTTTTATTAAATAAACATTAAGAATTAAAAATTATATCAAAGGATATTTATGTCGTTGTTAAACTTAGAAGATATTAATCCATTAGAAACAGAAGAATGGATGGAAGCATTAGAAGCTGTTATTGATGAAGAAGGTGTTGATAGAGCTCATTTTTTACTTGAAAAACTTATTGACAAATCGAGAAGAAGTGGTTCAGATATACCACATAGTGGAAATACGGCATATTTGAATACTATTCCTGTAAATCAAGAACCAAAAATGCCAGGAGATAGAGATTTAGAGAGAAAAATTAGATCAATTATTAGATGGAATGCTCAAGCTATGGTTTTACGAGCTTCTAAAAAGAAGTTAGAACTTGGTGGACATATTGCATCATTCCAGTCATCTGCTACATTATATGATGTAGGATTCAATCATTTCTTTAAAGCTCCAAATGAAAAAGATGGTGGGGATTTAGTATTTTATCAAGGACATATTTCTCCGGGTATCTATGCAAGAAGTTTTGTAGAAGGAAGATTAACTGAATCTCAAATGGATAACTTTAGACAAGAAGCATTTGTAGATGGTTTATCTTCATACCCACATCCAAAACTTATGCCTTCATATTGGCAGTTCCCAACTGTATCAATGGGTCTTGGACCAATACAAGCAATTTATCAAGCAAGATTCTTAAAATATCTTACAAATAGAGGTATTAAAGATTGTAGCGAGCAAAAAGTATATTGTTACATGGGTGATGGAGAGTGTGATGAGCCTGAATCTTTAGGTGCAATCGGACTAGCTGGACGTGAAGGTTTAGATAACTTAGTATTTGTTATTAATTGTAACTTACAAAGACTAGATGGTCCTGTACGTGGTAATGGAAAAATTATTCAAGAGTTAGAAAGTGAATTTAGAGGTGCTGGTTGGCAAGTTCTAAAAGTTGTTTGGGGTGCTAAGTGGGATGAATTATTAGCAAAAGACAAATCTGGAAAACTATTACAATTAATGGAAGAAACTGTTGATGGTGAGTATCAAAACTTTAAACAAAAAGGTGGAGCTTACACAAGAGAAAAATTCTTTAATAAGTACCCTGAAACTGCAAAACTTGTAGAAAATATGAGTGATAGTGAAATTTGGCAATTAAATAGAGGTGGACATGACCCTGTTAAAGTATATGCTGCTTATAAAAAAGCAAATGATACAAAAGGAGTTCCTTCTGTAATTCTTGCTAAAACTGTAAAAGGTTACGGTATGGGTGAAGCTGCTGAGGGTAAAAATATTGCTCATGGTGTTAAAAAAGTAGATACATCAGTACTTAGACAGTTTAGAGATAGATTCGATATTCCAATTTCAGATGAAGATGTTGAAAATTTAAAATACTATAGACCATCAGAAGATTCTCCTGAATATAAATATATGCAAAAGCATAGAGAAGATTTACATGGACATGTTCCACAAAGAAGAGAGAATTTTTCTCAGTCTTTAGAAATTCCAACATTAGATAAATTTGAAGCTGTTTTAAAAGGTAGTGGGGATAGAGAAATTTCTACAACTATGGCATTTGTAAGAGTTTTAAATATTTTAGTTAAAGATAAAAAAATTGGTAAAAATATCGTTCCAATTGTTCCAGATGAAGCTAGAACATTCGGTATGGAAGGTATGTTTAGACAACTTGGTATTTATGCTAATGAAGGTCAAAAATATATTCCACAAGATAAAGATCAAGTTGCTTTCTACAAAGAAGATAAAAAAGGTCAAGTACTTCAAGAAGGTATTAATGAATTAGGTGCAATGGGTTCTTGGACTGCAGCAGCTACATCTTACTCTGTAAATGATTGTCCTATGATTCCTTTTTATATTTTCTATTCAATGTTTGGATTCCAAAGAACTGGAGATATGTGTTGGGCAGCAGCTGATCAAAAAGCTAGAGGTTTCTTAGTTGGTGGAACATCTGGTAGAACTACACTTAATGGTGAAGGTTTACAACATGAAGATGGTCATTCTCATATTATTGCAAATACTATTCCTTCTTGTGTAACTTACGATCCTACTTATGGATATGAAGTTGCTGTTATTGTTCAAGATGGTATGAATAGAATGTACGGTGAAGCACAAGAGAATATCTACTACTATTTAACAACATTAAATGAAAACTATAAACAACCTGCAATGCCAGAAGGTGTAGAAGAAGGTATCTTAAAAGGTATTTATAAATTTAAAACTTATGAAGCTAAAAATGATTATAAAGTTAAATTATTAGGTTCTGGTACTATTTTAGAGCAAGTTAGACTTGCAGCTGAAATTTTAGCAAACGATTATGGAATTGCATCTGAACTTTATTCTGCTACTTCTTATAATGAATTAGCAAGAGAAGCACAAAATGTTGAAAGAGATAACCTATTAAATATTGATGCTGAAGATAAAATTGCTTATGTAGATCAAGTATTAGGAAGTGATGATGAAAATATCATTATCTCTGCAACTGATTATATGAAAGCTTACTCTGAGCAAATTGCTCCATTTGTAAAAGGTTCATTTAAAGCACTTGGTACTGATGGTTTTGGACGATCAGATTCAAGAGCAAACCTAAGATCATTCTTTGAAGTTGATACAGACTTTATCGTATTTACAACATTAGCACAACTTGCAAGAAATGGTAAAATCGAGAAATCAGTGGTAGCAGAAGCTATGAAAAAACATAATATTGATCCTACTAGAATCAATCCATTAAATGCCTAAGGAGTAAAAGATGAGTACTATTCAAGATATATTTATTCCAGATTTAGGTGGAGATACTGATGTTGATTTAATTGACATTATGGTCTCTGTTGGTGATACAGTTGAAGTTGAAGATGGTTTAATTACATTAGAAACTGAAAAAGCTTCTATGGATGTTCCTACAACACATAGTGGTGTTATAAAAGAAATTTTAGTTGAAGTTGGAGCAAAAGTTAATTCTGGTGATTTAATTGCTAGAGTTGAA
>MDTG01335967.1_pt1 | contig 80448 bp, 77 predicted proteins | sample 811421 | NCBI WGS metagenome assembly MDTG01 (sample SAMN05326645, study PRJNA326480) | marine metagenome | isolation source: seawater | place: Pacific Ocean: South East | collected 2011
AGGTCATTGCGGAATTTTCCTCTGAAAACTTCACATACGCAAAGGAAAATATCCGCAATCTCATTTAGGCTCTGTTGAGATACAGGATAAAACAGCCCTTTTTGAGAGTTTAAGGCCTGTTTTTCCGGCATGACGTTCTTTTCTTACATCGAACTCAGGTTACTTTTATGTGAGATCGCTACTACGGAAAATGAATTGAGGTGTAGAAAATACCTCTTAGCGAAGCCTAAATACAATTCGGAAGGCCATTCTTGACTTCACGGGTTGCCCTCTTTGTAAACCGGGTAGCCATTTAGAGCTTTCAACTACTCTTATAGCTTCTTCATCACAGCCATACCCTATGCCTTTAAGCACTTCCACATTACTCACCTCACCGTTTTTATCTACTATAAACGAAAGAAACACAGCCCCCTCAATATTATTCCTTTTAGCCTTTTTCGGGTACTTCAAGTTTCGTTGCAAGTGTTTGTGCCAACCCTCCACGCCTCCTACATATTCTGCTTGAACCTCCCTTTCTGTGTAGTGATATATATTGCCCTCTTTGTCCCAACTGGTGCCCGAAACAAACTCACCTAATTCAGAATAGTTCTCTTTATCGAGCGTGCGGCCCTCTTTTTTTCTTACCCATTCACCCACTTTAATACCCGACCTGAATTCTCCCTCAATTGTCGCTTCCATATTAAACGGTTCGGGTCCCTTATAAAAACCAGATCCATCTTTTACTAAAGTATTTCCAAGAGAATCTAATAAACTAATTACGGTATAAAGATTGGAGCTATTGTCGCCCCCAAACTCGAGAGTTGCAAAGGATTGACCATTTTCAAAACCAAGCTTCCAAACACCGATTTTGGTAAGCTTGCTATGGTTTCCTTCCTCTTTTAGCCGACCATTTTTAAACAGAGTTCGGCTAAAGCCCTCTAAGATATTCTGTTTGTAATGGGCATAACCGTAGGGCTCATGACTAGGGAAAAAGCGATCTACTTTGCCTTCTCTGTTTTTACCATTGTTTAGCTCATAGTATGCCGCATGTTCTTTTTCTGAATAATCAAGATGTACATGATATGCCGAATAGTATGTGGTGTCGTTGGCTTGAGAAAAGAGGTTAAAAGACAAAAGGAGGCAAACTCCCGAAAGAATAAGTGTGCGCATAGATCAGTTATTTAAAGGAGCTAAACTAATCCATCTCGAATAATAAATTCTGATAAGCCGAATTTAATTCGTTTAGTATTTTATGGTTGCCCTGAATTTTAGCCAGGGCAATACCGTCTTCATAAACTTCCAGCGCTTTTTCTTCCTGTTCTAACTGTGTCAGAAGTTGCGCTGCCTGATAGTAAGTGGGCAAATAGTCAGGAAAATCGCTGAGCACCTTTAGCAGTATATTCAATGCTTTCGGGGCATCAGAAGCCATATATTCATTGGCCAGAGCATAGTAGTTAAAGGGTTCGTTTGGTTCTTGCTCAATATACTTTTGGAGGAGTTCTATTCGCCCGCTATTCATCTTTTCGCCTCGTTTTTATTTACTTCATTATTGACTATCTTCGGGGCAAATTTAAGGATAACCTTGGGTTTTAAACCTTTCCGATTAGCTCCATTTTTCTGAACACTTAGGCTAACGTGGGGTTGAATTATAAAATCATTAAACTATAAAGCAAGCATGAACATACTCGTTTGTATTACACATGTTCCGGATACCACCTCTCGCATTGCTTTTACCAACGACAATACAGAATTCGATAAAAACGGGGTTCAATTCATTATTGGCCCTTACGATGACTACGCGTTGGCAAGAGCTGTTGAGCTAAAGGAACAGCATGGAGGAAAAATAACAGTGTTGAACGTTGGAGAAGCAGAAACAGAGCCAACCATACGAAAGGCTTTGGCTATTGGTGCCGATGAGGCGGTAAGGGTAAATGCCTTCCCTTCAGACTCTTTTTTTGTAGCCAACCAAATAGCCGCAGTAGCCAAGCAAGGTGAATACGACCTGATTTTGATGGGACGTGAGTCGATAGACTTTAATGGAGGAATGGTTCACGGAATGGTTGGAGAACTACTGGGATTGCCTTCGTTTTCTCCCGTAATGCAACTCGATGTGGAGGGTACTAATGCTAAAATAACCCGTGAAATAGAAGGTGGTAAAGAGAAACTGGAAGTGAGCCTGCCTTTTGTTGCCGGTTGTCAGGAGCCCATTGCCGAATGGAAAATACCCAATATGAGGGGGATTATGTCGGCCAGAACAAAACCGCTCAATGTGGTTGAGCCTACTGATGCTACAGTACACAGCCAATTGAGTAAATACGAGCTGCCTCCGGCCAAAGGAGCCGTGAAGATGATCGATGCCGACAACGTGGAGGAGTTGGTAGATTTGTTGAAGAATGAAGCCAAAGTGATATAACCCAAAAGCAAAAGAAATGTCAGTATTAGTATTTATAGAGTTAGAAGAAGGTAAAATCAAAAAATCTTCACGCGAGGCTATATCATATGCGGCAGCTTTAGGCAATACAACAGCCGTTGCTTTGGGGTCTGCCAGTGCCGATGAATTGGCCACAGCAGGAGCCAATGGAGCTTCTAAAGTGCTTCATGTATCTGACGAGCGGCTCAATGCGGGTCTAATTCAGCCATATGCTGAGGTATTGGCCGCTGCGGCAAATTCCACAGAAGCTACAATTATTGTAACCGCCAAGTCGTCTTTGGCCGATGCCGTGGTAGGAAGAGTAGCCGCAAAGCTGGGTGCAGGTCTTGTGTCTAACGTGGTGGCTTTGCCCGATACTTCCAATGGGTTTGTGGTGAAAAGAAGCATATATACCGGTAAGGCTTTTGCCAATACCAGCATTACCACCGACAAGAAAATTCTGGCCATCAAGAAAAACGCCATTGAATTGAAAACCGATGGTGGGCCGGCCGATGTGGAGGCCTTCTCAGTAAGCCTGGATGATGCTTTGTTCAATGCGAAAATAACCGCTACCGATAAAGCCGAAGGTGATGTGTTGCTGCCAGAAGCTGATATAGTGGTTTCAGGCGGTAGAGGTCTTAAGGGGCCTGAAAACTGGGGTATCATTGAAGATTTGGCCAAAACTTTGGGAGCTGCCACCGGTTGCTCCAAACCTGTTTCTGATATGGACTGGAGGCCTCACCATGAACACGTTGGCCAAACCGGAGTTAAAGTTAGCCCTTCGCTATACATAGCCGTTGGGATTTCCGGAGCCATACAGCACCTAGCAGGAGTCAATTCTTCTAAGTATATTGTAGTGATTAACAAAGACGAAGAAGCGCCATTCTTCAAAGCCGCAGACTATGGCATTGTTGGAGACGCGTTTGAAGTATTGCCAAAGCTCAACGAAGCACTTAAAAAGGCGCTCGCTTAGACTTTTTTATCTTGGAAAAAGTAAAGATTGAAATTTTAGGATTGTCATCGAGTCAGTCGCAATCGACTGGCTCGTTTGCCCTTGTTTTAGGAGAAGTAGATGGCGAAAGAAGACTGCCAATTATTATTGGCATGTTTGAAGCTCAGGCCATTGCACTAGAAATTGAAAAAATCACCCCCAACCGCCCCATGACGCACGACTTGTTTAAGTCGTTTGCCCATGCCTTTAATTACGAGATTACCGAAGTGATTATTTCCGATTTAAAGGAGGGGATATTTTTTGCTAAGATTGTCTGTACCGATGGGGCCAGAACCATGGAAGTAGACTCTAGACCCTCTGATGCTATTGCTATAGGTATTCGGTTTGGCGTTCCTTTTTATACCTATGAGTCAGTATTGGCCGAGGCCGGTATAATACTGACAGACGATGAGGAGATTGTCGAAGAGCAAGATGAACCCGTGGTTGTAGAAAAAAAAGGTGATCGGCTTCAGGACTTTACTATCGATAAGTTGAATGAGATGCTGGATGAAGCATTGAAAGCCGAAGACTATGAGCGGGCAGCAAAGATAAGAGACGAGATCAACCGAAGAAGTTAACCGGAACATCGTTGAAGATGCTGGCTACCCGAAAAGTCAGTTCTGAGATGGTTTAGAATATAATGGACGTATTAAGAGCAGTATTAGGACTGGCTATTCTCATAGGGATAGCCTATTTATTGTCAGGGAATAAAAAAGCCATTAGCTGGCGATTAGTAGGAGTGGGCCTGACCATGCAGGTGGTCATTGCCTTGCTTATCTCTGAGGTAGGGTTTGTACAGAATATCTTTAAGCTGATAAGTGAAGGCTTTGTTTCTTTCCTCAGTTTTGCCCTTAATGGAGCCGAATTTCTATATGGAGATTTGGCTAAAAACAGTGACTCCGTAGAAGACGCCCGTCACAGCCTTGGTTTTCTTTTTGTTTTTCAGGCACTACCCACTGTAATTTTCTTTTCGGCCATAACAGCTGGCTTATACTACCTGGGTATTTTGCAAAAGATAGTGTATGTGTTTGCCTGGGTTATGGCTAAAACCATGAGACTCTCAGGGGCTGAGTCTATGTCGGCTGCCGGCAATGTATTTCTGGGTCAAACGGAAGCACCACTTCTGGTGAAACCCTTTATTGGTAAAATGACTAAGTCAGAACTGCTCTGTTTAATGACGGGCGGTATGGCCACAATTGCAGGCTCTGTATTAGGGGCATATGTTTCTTTTTTAGGGGGAAGTGACCCCGAGCAACAGGCTCAGTTTGCTACTTATTTGCTGAGCGCTTCTATAATGAATGCTCCGGCCGCAATTCTTATGGCCAAGATTTTCATGCCTGAGGAAGAAGAGGTAGATACTGAACTGCGAGTAAGTAAAGATCAGATAGGGGTGAATGTTATTGACGCTCTGGCCGGAGGTGCCAGTGACGGACTTAAATTAGCAGCCAATATTGGCGCCATGCTTTTAGCCTTTATTGCTGTAATATATACCCTCAATTGGATATTGGTTGACGGTATTGGCGAACTGACCGGGCTCAATGCTTATGTGGTTGAAAGTACCGGAGGAGTTTTCAACGGATTTAGTTTGCAGTATATACTTGGGCAGGTGTTCAGGCTATTTGCATTTGCAATGGGGGTTGAATGGCAAGAGACTTTGCAGGTTGGAAGCCTAATTGGGCAAAAGACTGTAATCAATGAGTTTGTGGCTTACCTGAGCCTGGCCGAAATGAAGGCCGATGGAGTACTTAGCCAAAAAGCCATTGTAATATCTACTTATGCCTTGTGTGGCTTTGCCAACTTTTCTTCCATTGCCATTCAAATTGGAGGTATAGGGGGGATGGCACCGGAAAGGCAATCAGACCTTTCGAAGCTTGGGTTACGAGCCCTCATGGCGGCTACTTTGGCCACAATGATGACTGCGACTATTGCCGGAGCACTGTTCGGTTAAATGAGTTTGAGTTGCTTGGCCGCCTTATATTATCTTGACATAAACAGCCGCTGGTGTATGGCGGCAGAGATATAAGAAAGAGGAGGTCTCAAAAGCCTCAAAACCCTTCATTCTGAACTTGGCTACCTAAAGGCAGGTTCATTTCAGAATCCATAAGTTCGTCAATGAGCGATATGAACACCCAGAACTTGCCTGCCTTGGCCGCAGGTAAGTTCTGGGTGACGCCCACCTAGATTTTGAGACAGCCCCTTTTCTGTTTCATCAATGAGATATGATTATCCTAAGGCTATGTCTTGTTGCACGAAAGGAATTTTGTAAACCCTTCTTCCCGTAGCTTTGGCAATGGCATTGGCCAAGGCTCCACCTGCAGGCGGCAAAGAAGGTTCTCCCAAACCTGTCGGGTGGTTAGTGCCGGGTACAAAATGTACCTCAACATCCGGTGCTTCTTTCATGCGTATAAGCCTAAACTTATCAAAATTGTCGGCTTGTGGTCTACCATCTACAAAGGCAAAGTCTCCATACATGGCGTGGCCTATACCATCTACCACACCCCCTTGAACCTGATTAATGGCTGCTTCAGGGTTTACTACTATGCCGCAATCTACGGCTACGGTCACTTTATCAAGCTTTGGCTGACCGTTGACCTGGCTCATATGTGCAACTTCGGCCACATAGGTGTTGTGCGAGTAGTAGGCGCTAAAGCCTTTGGCTATGCCGGCATCGCCATTGTTCCAGCCTCCTTTTTCAGCCGCCAGTTTTATTACCCCAATCATTTTCTCAGGTTCATAGTCTATGGAACCCACCGGGTTGTTTTTGGCACGCTCAAGTATATCGAGCCTCAACTGAACAGCATCAACCCCCATCTCGCCAGCCAATTCATCAAAGAAGGCTTGTTCGGCCATGGCCAGGAAATTGGTTATAGGGGCTCTCCATGCTCCTGTAGTAATATTACTTCTAACATTATGAGAGTCTACTCTGTAGTTTTCAATGCCTCCGGCAGGAAACCAGTTGGAGCGGGTAGAGTCGCCCATTTGTATACCTGCTCCGGTAAGGTGGTAGCCTACCACCTGGCCATTTTTATAGGCTGCCCTGAATTTGTATTTGGATGCCGGACGGTAAGTTCCGGCAGTCATGTCGTCTTCGCGGGTAAAAATAAGTTGAACGGGCTTTCTTATTTTGTCAGAAATTTGAGCGGCCTCCACCGCAAAATCGCCATAAAGCCTTCGGCCAAAGCCACCACCCATGCGAGTCATGGCTATAGAAATTTCTTCAGTTTTGCGCCCCAGCGCATTGGCCACATTGCTTTGTGTCCATTGTGGGGTTTGAATAGGGCCTTCCATTTCTACTTTGCTGTCTGTAACATTAGCAAAGAAGTTCATTGGCTCCATGGTGTTGTGAGGAAGGAAGGGGGCTTCATAAACTCGTTCCAGTACACCATCAGCCGATTTAAAGGCTTGGGAAATGTTACCATCTTCTCGTTTTAAGCTTTCCTTGCTGGCCACATCCAACAACCGCGATAACTCCTTATCGTGATCAGTAGTGCTTTCCAGATTTCCCGCTTTTTTCCAGTTGGCTTTAATGGCCTTTTTACCTTTAATGGCGGCCCAGGTATTGGTGGCTACTACGGCAATTTTATCTCCGAACTGTACCACATCCAATACACCATTTACCTTTCGCGCTTCAGAATCATCGAACGACTCAAGCTCAGTACCAAAGGCAGGTGGTCTCACCGCGGCAGCATAAACCATTCCTTCTTTTCGGGTATCAATTCCAAATAGAGGTTTGCCTGTAACTATTTGGTCCAAGTCTACATTGGTTTTGCTTTGGCCTATTATTTTAAAGTCTTTGGGGTCTTTGAGAGGAACTTCTTCAGGAATCTCAAATTGTGCTGCTTTAGACGCCAAATGACCATAAGACAGTTTCTTTGAACCATTATATACATAACCATTTTCTGTTCTTAACGAAGAAGCTGAAACTCCCCATTCCTGAGCGGCTGCCTCTAATAGTAAATGACGGGCACTAGCACCAGCCGTACGTAGGATATTCCAACTAGAACGGATAGACTGGCTACCACCGGCAACTTGTCGCTGAAAGGCTGTACTTAAAGGGGCTTGCTTAACAATCACATCGGCCCAGTTTACATCTAACTCTTCGGCCACAATCATTGGCATTGATGTCTTCACATTTTGGCCAATTTCCGGATTGGGTGACAAAATGGTGACATCACCATTGTCGGCAATGGTAATGAATGAATTGATATCGAACCAGGCGGTTGGTGCTTCTTTGGTGGCCTCTGCCGGGTTGCACCCCCATGCAAATCCAATCATTAGACCACCACCGGCAAGGGCAGAGCTTTTTAAGAATGACCTTCTGTCTATTTTAGTCTTTATAAGTGTCATGTTGTTTCTGGTTTTGGATTACATTTCTGCGGCCGTGGCAATGGCGGCTTTTATTTTATTGTAGGTTCCGCATCGGCAAATATTGCCATGGGAGGCATCGGCAATTTCAGAAGCCGATGGTCGTGAATTACGGTTCAGCAAAGCTGCAGCTGTCATTATTTGCCCAGCCTGGCAATAGCCACACTGAGGCACATCGTGCTGCTTCCATGCTTTCTGAAGCGGATGATCTCCTTTTTCAGATAAACCCTCTATGGTGGTTATTTCTGCTTCGCCAATAGCCGATACCGGTAATTGGCAAGAACGCACAGCATTACCGTTCAAATGAATGGTGCAGGCACCGCACTGGCCAATGCCGCATCCGTACTTGGTGCCTCTTAAATCCACCAGATCGCGAAGCACCCATAACATGGGCATATCTGCGTCTGCTTCAACAGTTCGCTGCTTACCGTTTATTTTGAGCGTATAACTTGCCATATCAATGATTTTTTGGAGTTAAATGAGTCATTGAATATAAGCTTTTCCCATTCAAACTCACAGCTTCGGCTGGTAATTGGACATATGCTGATTTTAAAAAGACGAATGGCCGACTTTTGCCTACCAAAGCAAATAGACAGAAGAGCTTATCGAATACTGGCAGCAGGTTTCCGGTGGCGCAGTTTTAACAAGGTTTTTTGAATGATAAGGGTAGAAAAATGCTTTGTACCCCAGAATGTTACAGGTTGTTTTTTCATTCATTAATTTGGAAGCTGTTACACCTAAACATTGTACGATGAAACGATTGAAACTACTCACCCTTTGTGTGGCTGTATTGGCCATCATTTTCCCAACAGGTGGACACGCACAAATCGATAAATCATTGAACGAAACCCTTGAGTCTTTACTCGATCGGGCAGAAACTTATCAGGACTATAAGGTAATCAGAACGAGCGACCTCAGACGGTTTAAACATGCCATGCAAGATAGTCTGAGCCACTATAGGCAAAGCCTGGCAGATCTGACCGAACAAACCCAATCTATGCAAGCTACGGTGTTGCAACTGAGAGCAGAAAGCGAGCAATTGGCCAACACTTTGGCTACAGCAGAGTCTCGTGCCGATATGATCGGATTTTTAGGGATGGATATGAAGAAAGCTACTTACAGCATATTTGTTTGGTCGCTGGTGGTTTTGTTGTGCCTGTGTCTGGTCATAATGTATGGTCGTATTCGTCATGTGTGTGGAGTAGTGAAGCGTGTTAAGAGCGCCTATTCAAAGATTGTGGAAGATTATCGCAACCAGCGGTTTCAGGCTACTGAGAAGCAGATTAAACTAAAAAGGGAATTACAAACTGCTCTGAATCAATTGGAATTGGTTAAGAGCGCTGAAGCGTAGGATTAATACTTAATAATCAATAGTAGTGTCGGATTGGCTGTGAGGCCAAGAAAAAAACCCAGCGGACGGCTGGGTTTTTTTGTATTGAGGTTGAAGGTGAGTGCTGTTAAGCATAATCTGTTCTAGGCTGTGGGCCTCCTGCCATGATCTCTTCGTTGGCAAAAGACTCAAACTTCTTAAAGTTGTTCTGGAACATGCGCGCCAGCTTGTTAGAAGTTTCGTAGAAGCCTTTATCGTTTTTCCATGTTTCTCTGGCACTAAGCAGTTCGCTTGGTACATCAGGACAGGTCATTGGAATTTCGGCTCCAAAAATGGAGTGTTTTCTGTAACCCACGTTGTCCAATACGCCCGAAAGTGCGGCCGATATCATGGCACGGGTATATCTCAGTTTAATTCTTGAACCAACTCCGTAAGGGCCTCCGGTCCAACCGGTATTAATGAGCCAAACATTTACTCCGTGCTCATCCATTTTCTTTCCGAGCATTTCTGCATAGGCGGTTGGGTGAAGTGGCATAAACGGAGCTCCAAAGCAGGCCGAGAATACCGGGGTAGGTTCGGTAACTCCTGCCTCTGTACCGGCTACTTTAGAAGTATAACCTGAGATAAAGTGGTACATGGCTTGCCCTTTGTTCAAACGCAAAATAGGAGGCATTACACCAAAGGCATCGCAAGTAAGGAAGAAGATGTTTTTTGGAATGCCACCAATAGAAGGAACTGCAATATTGTTAATGTGGTCGATAGGATACGATACCCTGGTATTTTCAGTTACTGAGGTGTTGCTGTAGTCTACCGTGCGAGTGCCTTTATGGAAACGGGTGTTTTCTACAATAGCACCATATTTAATAGCCCTGAAAATATCGGGTTCATTTTCTTCGGTAAGGTCTATGGCTTTGGCATAGCAACCACCTTCAAAGTTAAACACGTTCTTTTCGGTCCAGCCGTGCTCATCGTCACCAATCAACAGTCGGTTAGGGTCTGCCGAAAGGGTGGTTTTACCTGTGCCCGACAGCCCGAAGAAGATGGCCGTATCTCTTTTGTCAATTCCCATATTGGCCGAACAGTGCATTGGTAGCACACCATCTACTGTTGGCAACAAGAAGTTGAGTACTGAGAAAATACCTTTTTTCATTTCTCCCGAATACTGGGTGCCCCCAATCAGGATCATTCTTTTGGTAAAGTTTACAATGGCAAAGTTGCTTTGTCTGGTGCCATCAGTTTCAGGGTCTGCCTCAAATTCGGGGCAGCAAATAATGGTGAAGTTGGGCTCAAAGTCGGCAAGTTTATATCCTTCCGGCCTAATGAACATGTTATAGCAGAATAGGTTGTGCCAGGCAAGGGTGTTGATTACCCTGAGTTTTAGACGGTGGGTTTTGTCAGCTCCTGCGTAAGCATCGCGCACGTAGACTTTTTTGTCTTCCAGATGGCTGATCATTTTGTTGTAAATGCGGTCGAACGATTCAGGCGAAATACCAATGTTGATATCGCCCCACCACACTTTGTCTTCTGTTAGTTCATCTCTTACAATGAACCGGTCTTTTGGAGATCTTCCGGTAAATTTTCCTGTGTCACACATTAAAGCACCGGTGTCGGTTAAGTGGCCTTCACCGTTTTTGATAGACTCCTCAATCAGTTCGGTTTGGCTGAGGTTCCAGTGTGCTTCTTTAACTTTTTTAATGCCTGCCGCTTCCAGGCCTGCTTTGTTGGATTTTATTCCAGTTTCTAACATGATTTTAGGCTTAATTTCCTTGTTTATGAAATCGTTTGCAAAAGTAAGTATCGCGCTCGAAATTAATGCATTATTTGCCGACAATTACATTTTAACATCACAAGGAGCCGAAGTAAGCTCCCTTTAGGCTAAAATGTGGCCTCATTTGTGTGAAATGGCTTGTAATATCTTATGGACGGTCGTAGATTGGAAACTTTGCTGTAAAACTAACTAAAACAACTATGTCAGAATTGAGAAGTCAAGAGCCGGAGATGCTCGGCCACCCGAAAGGGTTATTCTATCTGTTCTTTGCTGAGCTGTGGGAACGATTCAGTTTTTATGGAATGCGCGCCTTGCTCACCTTATATATGGTGAACGAAATTTTTGAAGCGCTTGCCACCCGAGATTTGGCTGCTGCAGCCGTTTATTCTTCTTATGGTTCGTTGGTATATGCCTCTACCGTGGTAGGAGGTAGAATTTCTGATAAGCTTTTAGGCTTTAGGCGTTCCATTATGCTTGGAGGTATTCTCATGGCTTTAGGACATTTTGTTTTGGCCATTGAAAATGACATGGCTTTCTTTTTAGCACTGGCTTTCATTGTAGTGGGCAACGGGTTCTTTAAACCCAATATTTCCACCTTTGTGGGAGCACTCTACAAAGATGGAGATGTGCGAAAAGACTCAGGGTTCACCATTTTCTATATGGGAATCAACATTGGTGGCTTTATAGCTCCCATTCTTTGCGGATGGCTCGGTAGAGAATACGGCTGGCACTATGGCTTTGGCTTGGCCGGTATTGGAATGTTAACCGGCTTGGCCTTTTTCTGGTCTGGATTGAAAAGTGGAATTTTTGGAGATAAGGGATTGCCCCCAAGTGAGGAGGGTCTCAATAAGCCGGTGCTGGGACTTAAGAAAAAGGTGCTTGTTCCTGTACTATCCTTTTTGGCGGCACCGTTTATTGCACTTATGCTGGCTTCTTATGAGCCTGTTTTGGGAGGAGAGTCATTCTTTGGCGACCAAAACTTTGTAAACATCCTCTTCAAAGGAATAGGTATAGCCATTTTGTTATACATGGCCTTCATTATTTATCAGGCCACACCTTCTGAAAGAAAGAAACTGGCTGTGGCGCTATTTATTACCCTTTTTATGACGGTTTTCTGGGGTTTTCATGAGCTTTCAGGGAGCGTAATTACCTTGTTTGCCGACAGGAACGTGAACTTGTCTATTATTGATGCCGCTCAGACCAACTCGCTGAACTCCATGTTCATTATTTTCCTTTCCATTCCTATTTCTTTGCTATGGACCTCATTGGCCAAAAAGAAGAAGAACCCCAGAACTCCATATAAGTTTGGAATGGGATTGCTCCTGGCCGGAGTGAGTTTCTATGTGTTGGCTTTAAGTCGTGGTGCGGCCGATGAAAACGGCATGGTGCCATTTGTTTATTTGCTGTTAATGTACTTCTTACTTTCGGTGGGTGAGTTGTTTATGTCGCCCGTGGGGCTTTCTAAAATTACTGATCTTTCACCCAAGCGAATAGTGGCCTTTATGATGGGGGTTTGGTTCCTTTCTAGTGCCTTTGCCTTTCAGGTAGTTGGGTTTATTGGTAAAAAACTAGCCATAGAGAGCGATAATGCCGATATCAGAGGTTTCGATTCGCTTGATGTATACATTGGAGGTTTTGAGATGATTGCTCAATATGCCATTGGTGCAGGACTTATCGTATTTATTCTTTCTCCATTGTTGAATCGCTGGATGCAGAACGTGCATTAAGAATAGAGTCTTTACTAAAGAGGCTGTTTTAATAGCAACTCGTATGAGGTTAGTGGCTATTGAAACAGCTTTTTTTATTCTATAATCTGCTGAACCCTATGCTGAAGTACTGGTAATACCTCTTCTTCAAACCATAAATTCTTTCTCATCCAGATGCCATTTCTGGGAGAAGGATGAACCAGCGGAAAGTACTTGGGTAAGTATTCTTTAAATGATCTCACCGTCTCAGTGAGGTTCTCCTTTCTTCCTTCCAGATAATAGCTTTGAGCATATTGGCCAATCAACAGGGTAAGTTCTATGTTTGGCATTTTTGCCAGTAACCTTTCATGCCATTCAGCGGCACACTCCGGTCTGGGCGGAAGGTCGCCCGACTTGCCTTTTCCCGGATAGCAAAAACCCATAGGGACGATAGCAAAAAGACCGGAGTCATAAAACTGTTCATCGGTTACACCCATCCATTTTCTCAGGTTTTTACCGGAAGGGTCATTCCAGGGAATCCCGGTTTCGTGTACTCTTGTTCCCGGAGCCTGCCCAATAACAAGTATTCTTGAAGAACGATGGGCCCGAATCACAGGCCTGGGGCCCAGAGGCAGATGTTCTGCACAAAGTGTACAATTCCTTATTTGTTCCAGTAGGTCTTGCATAACGAAATATCGTAAAAAGCTATGGAACGATAGGTCGTCTATTTGATAGACCAGTCCTGAAAGCCAAACTGCGATAAAATATCTTGTAACGATTTGAGTGGTTGAGGAGAGGCATCGCTCTGATGAAGATCCAAATCCCACCAACTGGTAGTATGCCAGCGGCCCAATTTGTATCCAACGTTTTTCATTTCACCAATGTGTCTAAAGCCCAATGCCTGATGAAACCCGATACTGGCCTGGTTGGGAACGGTAATCACTGCTATGGCCTTACAATAGTTCATGGCCTGCAACATGTGTAGCAGCTGGAGGTACAGCTTGCGGGCTATGCCCTTGTTCCGATGGTTGGGATGCACGTATACGGTTACTTCCTGGTTCCACTGGTAGGCTTTGCGGCTCCGATGATCTGTGGCATAGGCATAGCCTGTTACCACTCCGTTTTCTTCGGCCACCAGCCAGGGGGCTTTTGTCCCATAGGTGAGTATGCGTTGTTCAAACTCCTCCAAAGGTGGGGGAGTCAGTTCAAAGGAGGTAGCGGTTTCCTGAACAATTGGGCTGTAGATACTTAGCATGGGAGCGGCATCGCTAAGTTTAACCATTCGGATAGATATTGCGGATTTCATTATGGAGAAAAAGGGCTGATTAAGGTAAAGATAAAATGCGGTAGTTTTAAAATGATTACAATCAGCGTACTTTCGTGGCATGAACGACTTTTCCAGCGCGGAGCTAATTTATTATGTTGACCTGGCCGGTACATTTGTCTTTGCCGTCAGTGGTTGGCTGTTGGCCGCTAAAAAAGAGCTGGATTTTTTTGGGGCCTCTGTTATTGCTTTTGTTACGGCAGTGGGAGGGGGCACACTGCGCGATGTTCTCATTGGTTCAACGCCTGTAGGCTGGATGCAAGATGTTAACTATCTCATTATAATTGCCTCCGGCATGTTTGCAGCGGCATTTTTCAGAAGGATTTTTGAAAAGCTCCGCAAAACCATGTTTCTGTTTGATTCCGTTGGTATTGGATTGTTTACCATTCTGGGCCTGCAAAAAACACTCGATCTTGGACTGTCTCCTATAGTAGCGGTTATGATGGGTACTATTTCCGCAGTTTTTGGAGGTGTTTTGCGCGATACTCTGGTCAATGAAATTCCACTAATATTCAGACGGGAAGTTTATGCTACGGTGTGCCTGGTGGGCGGGATAATATATCTTATGCTAGGTCAAACGGCCATTAATGATGACTTCAGAATTATAGTGACCATTTCAATCATTATTACTATCAGAATTCTGGCTGTGGTATACAACTGGTCGTTCAGGGCTGTAAAGTAAGGGTTACTTTTTGCGCCTGTTCTTTTTTCTCTTAAAGTAAAAACTATCAGCTTGCGGACTGGTATAGAAGCCCCATATCAAGGAAAGTGTAATTGCATTGCCCGAATAGTTTACAACACCATTCAGCGCGTAGTCCGTTAAGTTATATTTGGCTTGCAGGGAGAGGTACTGCTTGTGACTCAGGTTATATTTATAGCCCAAACCTGCATTGAAATTGTAGGTGAAAACACTCTCCCCTGAAATGCCGTTGTCTTCATCCTCTTTAATAGCGTCAAATCCATCGATGCCGGCACCGGCAAGAATAAGCACTTCATTTCTGTTCCACTCTATTAACTCCCGGCTGTAGTCTATGCCAAAGTAGCCTCCAAAAAAATGCCTCGTACTTACCTCAAGGCCAAAACCTTCTTTACGATAGGCGGTGTATTCGTTTGGTGCATTGAGGAATTTAAAACTAACCGATAGGTCTAGGGTAGACTTGCCTTTTTTGCCACCAATAAAAAAGCCAATATTAGGGTGTGAGCCTACGGCCTGCATTTCACCGGTAGGCATCCACCATCCGCCCAAAATTCCAGAGTGCAACTTGAGCATTTCATCAATTTGTCTAACCTTGGTATCATAAGCGCCCTTAATAGGCGATTGGTGATAAGTAGGCAAACGCATCATTTCATGCAAAGAGGGTTCATCGGAACCATAATAGGAGGCTAGAAAATGTTCGGTGCTTCCGGGTTCATAGTGGCCTATTGCATTTTTGGCCATTCGCGCCAATAGCGTGTTGAAGCTTCCATTGATGGGTACAAAATCGAAATAAGAGGCTGTCCAGTTGTTAAACTCCACCCCATCAGCTGCCAGATATACTTTCGTTTGATAACTGGAAAGGTAGTCCATAATGGCCGGTGTAAGCTCTCCTGAAAAGGATTGATTATGGAGTGATAGAATGGTTTTTGCTCTAAATACAGGTTCGGTAAGGCCACACTTGCCTTGCCAAAAGTTGAGCAGTAATTGTGCAGAGTCTAACTCGCTGGTTACAAAATAAGACTCCAGCATTTCAACCGAATTGAGGGCAATGTCGAAACAGTTTATCGTTCGTTTTACCATTCGGTCTTCAAAGGTTGGTTGTTGTGCTAAGAGGCTGAAGGTGCTGCTTAGAAGAAGGCAGCCAATAAGGATGTTATTGCGCATAGTTTATTATAAAATGCAAAGTTAAGTATGTTGCGTATTGATTGTTATGCCCGCGTCTCAATTATTTATCCATAAGCCTTTGATGGCCACAATTGCTTAGCCTGGGGCAGATTTGAACCAGCCCCTGCCTATTCCATAAGCCCTTCACTTTTGAGAATTTTCACCCATAGGGCATAGCCAGCCTCATTTAAATGAAGACCATCGTAGGTCAATTCGGATTTGAGTCGCTGACGATTGTCCAGAAAGAAGGGAAAGAGATTAAGGAATTCTACTTCATGTTCAGCACAAACCTTAAATAGGAGCTGGTTGGTCATAAGTACTCTGTATTGTTTGTCGTAGTGCTGAGGAAACCCATCGAACTCTGGATTTACAGGGAGTATGCTTTGTACGATTATTCTTGTGCGAGGGCTTTCGCTTTGTATTCGTTGAATGATCTTTGCTATGTTGTTGGCAATGACTGCCTCGGGAATATCCATGCCGATGTCGTTAATGCCAATTAAGAGAAACAACTTGTTTGGTTTACGCTCTGTGATTTCACTGAGTCGATTGATAATGCCAAAGGAGATGTCGCCTCCTATGCCACGATTGAGCACTTTACTGTCTGGGAAATAAGCCTGCCACTGGCCACCTTCTGTAATACTATTGCCCAGAAAAATGATTTGTCCGGTGGTCATAGGGTCTTTCTCAAACTGCTTTAGTCTGTTTTGGTGGTGATGCATAATGTAGGGCACCGTGTCGAAAACCCTTTGGTGGGTAATCTGTGCTAAACTTTGCGATAAACAGAAGAAAAACAGACTGCCTGCCAACCATTGCTTAGGCTTCATAAACCACTGACTCTTCATGATCGAACCATTGAGGGTACATGGGCATATGGAGGGCTTCTACCCGGTTACGTTTTACCTTGAGCGAAGGGGTCATGAGGCCGTTTTCTACAGACCAGATTTCTTTCATGATTACCGCCTTGGCAATTTTTTCATATGCCTCAAGGCTGGGGTTAAGCTCTTCTATAGTCTGCCAAACGGATTGGCTAAGTTCTTCTTTGCTTTTCTTTTTCCCACTTTCAGAAGGTACAATCAGAGCTATGGGCTGAGGAATACCCGTACCTACCACGCATACCTGGTCTACATCGTAATTTTTAAGCAATTGAAGCTCTATGGGGGCAGGTGAAATGTATTTTCCTTTGTCTGTTTTGAACTGGTCTTTTACCCGGCCGGTAATGCTCAGAAAACCATCGTGATCGAACTCGCCAATATCTCCGGTTTTCAGGAAGCCATCTTCGGTAAACATTTCGGCAGTCTTTTCAGGCTCTTTGTAATAACCTTTCATCAGGCAATTACTCTTTATTAGTATTTCACCCTCAGCCGATAGTTTGGATTCTACCCCGGGAAGTGGTTTGCCAACAGTTCCAAACTTGTTTTGACCGGGAAGGTTAAAGTGGGAGAGAATACAGTCTTCGGTCATTCCGTAGGCCTGGTTAATGATTATGTCCAGACGGGCGTACCATTGCTTGAGGCTTACGGCTATGGGAGCAGCTCCTGAAAAATTGGCCATTGATGCCGAAAGACCCAGTTTTTTCTTGATTTTCTTCTTTACCAAGCCACCAATTAGCGGAAGGGAAAGCAGGCGATCGAGCTTTTTCTGTGGCATTTTCTCCAAAATCTTTTCCTGGAATTTTTGCCAAATACGAGGTACACCAAAGAATATATGTGGCTGAACGGAAGATAAATCTTCAGCGAATGTTTCGAGCGATTCGGGGAAGCTTACAATGGCCCCACGAAAAACAGACGACAGCTCTATGCCGGCTCTCTCGGCTATATGAGTCATAGGCAGGTACGAAAAGTGCCTGGGACGCTCCGGTAAGTGAATGACATCGATGGCCGTGTTGATGAGCTGTGCAAAAGCTCCAACCGTATGCATAACTCCTTTAGGCTGGCCGGTGGTTCCTGAGGTATACATAATGGTCATTAGTTCATCGCTAGTTTGTTCATGTACAGTGGTACTTGGTTCGTGCTGAGCAATAAGCCGCTCCCAGGTATGATGCTCCATAGTGCCGTACATTTCAATGCCAATAGTCAATATGTCGGGGATTCCGGCTTTTTGACTGGCATAATCGTCCAGTTTACCAACAATGATTGCTTTCGACTCACTATGATCGAGAATTTCGTGAATGGATTCGGCACCAAGTGTGGGGTAAATGGGTATTGAAATACAGCCTGCCGCCATTATGGCGAGGTCGGCCATAATCCAATGAGCACAGTTTTTGGAAAGCAAAGCCACGTGGTCACCGGGCTGAATGCCCAGATTGTGTAGGGCAGAGACCATGCGGAGAATCTGGTCATTACTTTCGGCAAACGTGAATTCAACAAACTTCCTGTTAACGGGTTGTCTCAGGAATACTTCATTGGGAATGCTCTCAACCCAATGGTTAAAAGCCTCCAGTGGCGAGGAAAATCTGCGCGTCATAAGTCAAGAGTTTGGCAAATGGAATATAATGAAAATATGATAATGTGAGGATGCCAGCTTTAGAAAAGCCAGGCAATTTTCAGGTTCAGATCAAGATTCAGCGCCCACTGGTTTTTTACCTGTCTGTTCGAAGCAAAGTTGTAGTTGATCCATTCCCATTGGGCATTAAAGTGCTCCAGATTTTCAGGAGGGTTTATGTGCTCTACATTTCTAATACGGGCTCCAAAGCCAGCAAACCCATCGAGTATCAGCCGTTTGCCAAGGCTATACTCTATACCCCAGCGGGGTGTAAGGGAGTGAAACTGCTTTTTAATTTGTGTGAGCTGCCACACCACAATATCGCCCTGACTATCAGGTTGGGTGAATGAAAGGCTGGCTTCGCTCGTTTTGTTCAGGTATTCATAACCCAGACTAAGGTAAAACCGGCTGTTTCGCGTGTTTCTGTAAAAGCGTTTTACTTCTGTTGTAGCCGCAAAACCACTGGCTTTTCTGGCAAGTTCGCTATTAAAGGGAATAAAGTGCTTGTAGGTAAACTGCAAAGAGTGCTTTATAGAAAGCATGTGCTGGTAGGAAACTTCCAGGCCCGGATGCTGCCCTCCAACTGGCGACAGAGGGGTTAGCGCGATGCGATTAGGCCGACTGATGAGCAGGGCACTGTCGGCCGGTAGGTAGGGAGTGTAGAACCCTCCGGCCAAATCGACATATACACGCCTTGGGTACTCCCACTTTTTAGTGTTTAGTTCATCTACCAGAAAGCCTAGAGCGTATGGCGAAAACAGATTCAGGTAGTACAGTTTAGACCTTACCGGTAGAATAGAGATTCTGGTTTGGTGCTGCTCATTGAAGAAGCCAATGGAAAGTGGTTGTGTGGTGTTTTCGAATACGGTTGTAAATGGCCCCGGCATTTTGTTAATGAGTGTGTCTTCATCTATAATAAAATTGGCGGGTTCTGAAGTCTCAATGGTTACGGTACTGTAGCGGCTGTTGAATAAAGATGCACAAGACTGCATGAACAAGCACATGGCAATGGTAGCAATGGCCGGAATAATTTTGGCATTCTTATGCAACATGGTTGCAATGTAGCAAAGGCTTTACATACTGCTGTTAAGGTAAAATTATTTTAAAGAGGAAGATAGTTCTTTGCGGAAGCACAGGCTGTTGGTCACTCCTTCGTATTGTCCGTAGTTGGGTATTCGGCCATACCCGTTTTTAGTATAGAGTGCAACCGCTTCATGTTGCCTTTTGCCCGTTTCTAGTATTGCTGAAGTAAAGCCCAGGTTGTGCGCCCAGTCTTCCAGACCTTTTAATACAAGCCCGGCAATTCCTTTACCACGGTGTTCTTCGGCTACATACATCCGTTTTATTTCAACTGTGCATGGGGAACTATGGGCCTTAAAGGCTCCACATGCTACGGGTTGATGACTAAGGTAGGCCACCAGACAGTGCTTTAAGGAATCTATGCTGTTGAACCGGGCATAAAAAGCATGTTCATCACCATCGCGTTCGGCCAACTCCTGATCGAGCAGTTTAACCAACGCTACAAAGTGAGGGTGAGAAGAATTCGTTTGGGTAAGAGAAGGAGCCATGAGCTTGTTTTGGTAATTGGTATAAAAAAAGGGTTACTCATTTAGAGCACAAAGCCGTATAGACCACTTGAACTACAAACGGTGTCTTTACAGCACCTTATAGAAGCCATTTACAAAGAGATAAATGGTGGTGAGGTGTTGAAATATGCGTCATGCTTCTTACATAAGTAATCCTATAAAATAAATACCCCTTCGGTAACCATCAGTCACCGAAGGGGGCTAAGGCGTTTATCTTGTCAAAAGGCTATTGCCCTTTGCTTTTATCTGGTTTGGTCTCACCCTTTACTTTTTCGGCCATTTCCTGAATCTCATCGGTCGACTTACCTTTCAGGTATTCAGGGAGTTCCATACCCGCCATATTGAACATTTCTTGTAGTGGAGGTACGGATTTATACAGGCCTGAGATAAAATTAGCGGTAGACGTTTTGTTTTCAGGGCCATTGCCGCTGCCATTGTCCCACACAGTGATTTTATCAATCTTAATGTTTTTAATGGCTTCAGTTTGCAAGCGAACAAGCTCCGGTAATTTATCGGCCACCAACAGCAGAACAGCATTTTTGGAGTCATTTCCGGCTGCTTTCACTATCTGCTCAAGACCTTGAGCCTGTTTGGTGAGTACTTCGTAAATACCTTTTGCTTCGGCTTGCTTCATGTACAATATAGCGTCAGCTTCACCTTTGGCTTTTCTTCTAATCATTTCTGCTTCTGCTTCAGCCGCAATTTCTACCCGTTGCTTGTCTATTTCGGCAGGTACCACCACATCGGCTGTTTGAGTAGACTTGTCGCGTTGGGCACGAGCAATTTCGGCTTCTTTTTCTGCCGCATAGGCCTCTTCCAGGGCTTTTGCAGCCTGTACTTTCTCAGCTGCGGTAGAAATCCTCTTTGCTTCTGCTTCTTTTTCAATACGGGAGGCATCGGATTGAGCTACTTTAATTTTAGCCAGGTTTTCACCTTCTACGGCTTTGGCATTGGCTGCGGCTACTTGGGTGCGTTGGTCTTGTAAGGCATTGGCCTGCCCAATTTGCCCGTCTCTGTCTTTTTCGGCTACACTTTTAATGGCATCGTTAATGGCTTTGGCAGCAGCCTCTTTACCAAGTGCTTCAATATAGCCCGACTCATCTTTAATGTCGGTCACGTTTACGTTGATAAGTTTAAGACCGATTTTTTTCAATTCGGCCTCAACATTAGAGGCTACATTGGCCAGAAATTTATCTCTGTTGCTGTTAATTTCCTCAATATCCATTGTGGCTACTACCAACCTTAGCTGACCAAAAATGATGTCTTTGGCGAGGTCATGAATATTTTGTTGAGAAAGACCCAAAAGTCTTTCGGCAGCATTGTTCATTATGCCTTCTTCGGTAGAAATACCCACTGTAAACCGAGAGGGTACATCCACTCGAATGTTCTGACGGCTCAAGGCGTTGGTCAGGTTTACTTCTATGGAGATAGGGGTCAGGTCTAAAAAGGAGTAATCCTGAATAATTGGCCAGATAAAGGCGGCACCTCCATGAATACACTTGGCGGAACGACCTGATTCGCTTCCTTTTTGTCCGCCAACTTTTCCATAGACTACCAATACTCTATCGGAGGGGCACCTTTTGTACCTCCTGAAGATGCCGATGAGCATTACGAATACGAAGATTACCGCAACGGCAATAATGATGATAAATGATTCATTCATATGTGTTGAATTAGTGTTTAGAGACGAGAAGAATATTGTCATTTATGACCTCTTTTACATTAACCACCGCTCCGGTGGGTAAGTCTTCAGGGTCATCGGTTATGGCTTCTAACTCTCTTAGAGAGCCCTGCACTTTTACAAGTACTTTACCAATATTGCCACGACTGCCGTGTATGCGCATGTAAACTTCGGCCACAGCCCCTTTGGCGTTATTGATATTGAGGGTGCCACTATCTGTTAGTTTACTAAAGAAATAGAAGAGACTAGCCATTAGGGTCATCATTAAAAGCCCTGCAATGGTCGATACGATGAGGGTGGTTGCAATGCTATAACCGGAATCGAGCGAGGCAATGCCTGACCAGGAAAAGATAGTAAAGAAGCCTATAAAGTTCTTTAGGGTAAAAAATTGGAAGCCTGCTCCACTGTCGCTTTCAACATCAAAGTCGGCATCCCCGTCTACCTCGATTTCTCCGCCAATAAAAGTGAGTACCATTTGGATAAGGAAAATGAGGGTGAAGGGAATTGCCAGGCCCCAGTAAATTTTGTGGATTGTATCTAATGCATTCCACCATTCTGATAAGTTCGACATGCAAGGAAAAATTTGGTAGAATTAAAATATGGTTTTTTAGTATTCCAATCCAAATAAATCAGGTCATGGGTGTATAATTTTGCCGAGTGGCGAATGAACGGGTTAAAAAAAAGTAGGATTGCTATCTGAGATTTAGCCAACCGGAGCTGCTCGTGCCGCAGGCTAGAAGAGGGATAGAGCAGCCTGGCAGCAGAGCAACTTCCGGAATGTAAATTTTAGGCATATTGACCAACTACATAGCCTCCTGGTACAGTACCAAAAGCAATGTTCAGGCGTGTCCAGGTATTGATTTGGGAAATGGCCAGAGTAATCAGGGCAATTTGATCTTTGTTAAAGTACTTCTCCAGGGCAGCCATTAATTCAGGCTCAAAATGTGCCCGATTTACATTGGTGATAGCTTCGGTGTAGGCCAACACGGCTTGTTCCAGTTCGGAGTAGTATGGGGTTTCCCTCCAGGCCGATAGCGAATAGAGCCTTTGTGGTGTTTCTCCCAAATGTTCGGCTTCTTTATAGTGCATGTCCAGGCAGTAGGCACAACTGTTTATCTGGGCAACTCTTAGCTTTATGAGCTCCAGCAGTTTGTGATCAATACCAGACTTGTACAGAATGCTATCTGTTTTAATAAGGCCGGCAAAAATGGAATTGTCGATTTCGTTTTGTGCTATTCTTGCTTTCATGATTATGTTTTTTCATTACTACAGTTGAGGAGCAGAAAGTGTGACAATACTTATAAAAATTGTAGGGGCTGATTGGAAGACTTTCCTGTTAGCCAGAATGCCTCTTTCTGCTTTTACAAAGCGGGCTGTTTGAAATTCGTAAGTTTTGCTTTGAACTTTGTTAGACAGGTGGGCAACAGAACCTAGAGTTTTGTAGGCCAAAGGCTGCTAAAATGAAACTCGTCAAAGACCGGATGCTCATGGTGTTTTTTCTCATGGGCTTTGTTAGCCTCTCAATGAGTCAAACCAAAGAGGGAGGTGTTGGCCCAATTCATTTCAATGGGAATGTCTCAATTGGCTACAAGACTTTCGGTTGGAACCTGAGCTTGATTTACAGTTTTAGAACTATCCTCCAAAAAGAGAAATGAGATGCTCAGCAGTTGGTCAGAATGGTTTGAATATTATAAATTTCTAGTCATGAAAAGTGCGGAATCGTTAGAAGAGTTTTACAAAAGAAAGTTTCAGTGGGTGCCTGAGCAAATTAGGAAAGACATTGGGCACTTCAATCTTTTTAGGTTAAAACCGGACTTTTGTGGTTTTGAAAGCGTGCCTTACAGGAGGCGCGATTTCTATAAGGTGCTGCTCATGAAAGGGCATAGTAGGGTACACTATGCCGATAAGGTTTTTGAGGTGAAAAACTATGCATTGTCTTTCTCTAACCCCAAGATTCCTTACAAATGGGAGCATATTGAACCCATGGAAGAATGCACCTATTGCATCTTTAGTGCCGATTTTTTTCACCAATTCGGGCATTTTCAGGACTACGAGGTGTACCAACCCAATGGCACACATGTGTTCGAGCTCTCAGAGGCTCAGGCGGCTGAGGTACGGGCTGTATTCAATAGAATGGAGGAGGAGTTTAATTCGGAGTATAAATACAAATACGATCTGGTGCGAAATCAGATTTTTGAGCTACTCCATTATGCGCTCAAACTCCAGCCATCGGAACAGTTAGATGCGCGGCCTGTAAACGCTTCCCGAAGAATTGCCATGCTTTTTATGGAGCTTTTAGAGAGACAGTTTCCGCTCGATGAGCCCAATCAGTATGTGGCCATGCGCTCTGCCTCTGAGTTTGCCAGGCAACTGAATGTGCATGTAAATCATCTCAACCGGGCCGTCAAAGAAACCACGGAGAAAACCACCACGCAGCTCATTACCGAGCGCATTATGCAAGAGGCAAGGGTGCTGCTAAAGCAAACCTCATGGTCGGTTTCCGAAATTTCCTATTCACTAGGCTTCAAGGAAGTGACTCACTTCAATAACTCCTTTAAAAAGCATCAGGAGTTAAGCCCATTGAAGTTTAGAAACTCGTAAGTTTTTGATGGTCTGGCTGGGTTGTCAGCTTATTGATTGTCGTTTCTTAGAACCCATAAATAGTTGCAGGCTATTTTTCGTAGACTTCAGGTTGATGTTTGTCCTGAAAAATCAATCCTTCATCGATACTGTTTGATTTTCGTAAGTGCCTGTTTGAAATGCTTAAGTTTAATTACCTTAATGAAGGTATACTGCATCTTAAAACCATCATAAGAATTATATATGGCTAGTTTTCAATTACAAATTAATGGCGAAAACCGAGCGGTAGACGTAGACCCAAATACCCCATTGCTATGGGTGTTGCGTGACCACCTCAGTTTAAAAGGAACCAAATACGGCTGTGGAATTGCTCAGTGCGGAGCTTGCACAGTGCACCTCAATGGAACGGCCGTTCGTTCGTGTTCCATACCCGTCTCGGCAATTGGTAATCAGCCAATCACAACCATTGAGGGACTTTCTGAAAATGGAGATCACCCGGTACAAAAAGCCTGGGTTGAATTAGATGTGGCCCAATGTGGTTATTGTCAGCCGGGACAAATGATGAGTGCCGCAGCTCTGCTAGAGGCCAACCCAAACCCTACCGATGAGCAAATTGCTTCTTCTCTCAATGGTAATCTGTGCCGTTGTGGTACCTACCTAAGAATAAAACAGGCCGTAAAAAAAGCAGCAACCCTTTAATGCCAAAAAGATGAGTAGAAAAGAATCGAAACTAAGCCGCAGAAATTTTTTGAAATCTTCAGCATTGGCCGGAGGAGGCTTGATGATCAGTTTTAGCTGGTTGGTTAGCTGCAACTCTAAACGTGAGGAGGCCCTGGGCTTGCCTGAGGAGTGGTTTGAACTGAACGGGTTTTTAAAAATTGGAGATAATGGACTGGTAACTATTATGGCTCCTAATCCGGAGTTCGGCCAAAATGTAACCACCTCACTACCAATGATTATTGGCGAAGAACTGGATGTAGATTGGAATAAAGTAATTGTAGAACAGGCCAAGTTTAATACCGATGTATTTACAAGACAGTTTGCCGGAGGTAGTCAGTCCGTAAGGCAGGGATGGGTAAACGGGCTAAGAGAAGCCGGAGCCGCAGCTAAGTATATGTTAAAAGAGGCTGCTGCAAAACAATGGGGCGTTTCTGCAAGCGATATTACAACCAAAGAAGGAGTGCTTTCTCATGTGGCCAGTGGAAACTCTGCAGGCTATGGCGAAATGGCTTCTCTGGCGGTGGGTATAGAAATACCCGAAACGCTCGAACTCAAAAAACCATCTGAGCTTACACTGGTGGGTACAGCTCGAAAAAATGTAAGAGGAAAAGATATTGTGACCGGTAAGCCCATGTTTGGGATAGACTACGAAGAGGAAGGCATGCTCATAGCCATGATTATACACCCGCCAGCCTTTGGTATGCGATTGAAATCTTTTGATGCCACCACTGCCAAACAGATGAGCGGAATTAAAGAGGTATTTACCATTACTTCTTTTCCCAACGATGAGCCCAGAGGGTACTTTAGCACCGATGCTTTTACTGAAACAGTGGTAGTGGTTGGAAATACCACATGGGAAGTAATGCAGGCCAAAAAGGCAGTGAGAGTGGAGTGGGAACAGAGTCCGGCTACACAGATTACCACCGCTGGGTTTGGAGGAACCCAACAGGTTACCGTTCCTGCGGGTCTCGAAAACAGTACAGATCATTACAGACTCATGCAGCAAATGGCTGCCAGGCCCGGCAGAATAGAAAGGAGAGATGGTAATCCGGAGGCGGCATTCAAAAAAGCTGCGAAGGTAATTGAGCGTACCTATACTGCACCTTTTTTGGCGCACAATGCCATGGAACCGATGAATTTTTTCGCCCGTGTTACCGATGATATGGTTCATCTGGCAGGTCCGTTGCAAGCTCCTGAATTTGCTGAACAGGCTGTGGCCAATCGCCTGGGCGTACCATTGGAAAAAGTAGATATTAAGATGACCCGAATGGGAGGTGGTTTTGGCAGAAGGGCCTATGACCATTATGTAGTAGAAGCTGCTTTAATTTCCCGACACATGAAGGCCCCCGTAAAACTGGTGTATACCCGGGAAGACGATATGACCAATGGAATTTATCGTCCGTCTTACCATGCCACCTACAGAGCTGCCTTGGATGAAAACAATAACCTCATTGCCTTTCATGCCAAGGCCGGAGGTATTCCTGAGAGTCCGCTACATGCCAACAGGTTTCCTGCCGGAGCAGTGGAAAACTATCTGGCGGAATCGTGGCAAATCGATTCGAACATAACGGTGGGAGCTTTCCGGGCTCCGCGGTCTAATTTTATTGCCGGTGCAGAGCAGTCGTTTTTAGACGAAGTAGCTGAAGCGGCAGGTAAAGATCCCATTGAGTTTAGGTTAGAATTATTAAAAAGGGCTAGAGAAAACCCTGTTGGCGATAGAAACGACTATGAGGCCGATCGGTATGCAGGGGTATTGGAGCTGGTTAGGGAAAAGTCTAATTGGGATCAGCCGGAAGAAGGAGTATCGCGAGGTGTTTCTGCCTATTTCTGTCATAATAGCTATGTAGCTCACGTACTCGATGTAGAAATGGAAGGAGGCGAACCGAGAGTTAAGAAGGTAACTTGTGCGGTAGACTGCGGAATCGTAATAAACCCATTGGCGGCCACTAATATGGTTGAAGGAGCCGTAGTAGATGGCATAGGTCATTCACTTTACAGTTATTTAACCTTCAACAACGGGGCAACTGAACAGAATAACTTTAATAGGTACCGAATGATTCGGCATAGCGAAGCTCCTGAAACTATTGATGTGCATTTTGTTAAAAATGATATTGCACCTACAGGCCTGGGAGAACCTCCCTTTCCGCCTGTGTTTGCTGCGGTTGCCAATGCCCTGTACAAGGCCACAGGTAAAAGACATTACAATCAACCTTACATGGTACAACAGCAGATTTCCTTGGGTTAATTTCTACTTGATAGTTCAGCAATCGAAAGAGGGTGTTTCAAAAGCCAGGTCAGCCTTGCCCTAAACTTGCCTGTCTGTCGGTAAACAAGTTCAGATTGACGAGTTTTAATACTTTTGAGATGCCCTCTTATTTTGTCCTCACGCTAAGGCTCTTGCACAGCTAAACGAAGGTTGCTAAGTTTTTCAGGGTCGAGAACATGGTAAAGGTGCTCAATCTGCCCAAACCTATTGATTTCAAATACCTGGCAAAGTTTTAGGTTAGAAGGGGTCCAATAGAGAAGGGCAGGAAAGTGATTGACTACGGTTGGAGTAATGGTGCACTCTTTGAGAAATCGTTCATAGACCGTAAACAGCAGTTGCGCCACCTCTTGCGCACCTTGAGCCACCCGGGCCAGAACTTTAAGTCCGGAACCACCATCGGCCCTGAATCCTATGTCTTCTTTGAGTACCTGCTCCAATGCTTTCAGGTCTTTGTTTCGAATGGCGGTGAGGTAATGGGCCAGAATGGCCTCCGTTCCCGGTAGTTTCACAGGTTTAACGGCATGTTTTTGCCTCAGGCCGGAGAGTTTCTTTTTAGCCCTGCTTAAGAGCTGTCGAGTGTTTTCAGTACTTTGCCCCAAAAGCTCAGCCGTTTCTTCATGCTTATAGCCAAAAGCTTCTTTCAGTATGAATACAGCCCTTTCTTTAGCCGTGAGGTGGTTGAGTAGCGTAAGCATGGCATACGACAAAACCTGTTGATTATTTACTGTTTCTTCGGCTGAAGCCAACACATAAGGTTCGGGCAACTGATTGTTAAGCTGTTCATTTTTAAGCTTTTGTTCCTTGATGTTGATGGAACGGTTAATCACCGATTTTATAAGATAGTTTTTACTATCAGGATATTGCCCCCGGGCACTACTGAGCTTAGTAACCACATCTTGAATGGCATCTTTGGCATCTTCTACAGAACCCAAAATGTTATATGCATAGGGAAAGAGTAATTGCTGATAGTTGTTCATTTGCTTTTGCAGGCCGAAAGGTAAATCCAAACAATAAAAAAGAGTTGAAGCGGAATTCTGAACCATAGGTAGTTTATTCCGGGACCATCCAATGCTCCGGTTTGATAGTTTAACCCTTGCATGGCTGCGTTTATGTTGGCCGGCAATACCAGAAGCAAAAAGGCAATAAGCAACCAGCCGGTAGTTTTAGCATATTTTCGGCTTAAAAGGCCCAGAGCAAATACAACCTCAAGTGCACCGGTAAGGTAAACCAACAGCTTTCTGGCCGGTAAAAAGTCAGGAATCATTTGGGCCATTCCCGAGGGAAAAAGAAAATGGCCTATGGCCGAAAAGACAAGCATGGCAGCCATGGCCCACCGGCCGGAGGTGCGGAGTCTCCAATTATTCTTTACCCTTTTTAACCCGAGGGCGAGCAGTAGAAACGACCCTAATAGCACGATAAGTGGAATCATAGGAGCCTAGCGATTTAGGGTTGCGGTTAGTGTTAGGCCCACAGAGAAATTCCTGGGCAAGTGATGTACTCCAAAAATGGCTCTTGAGTGAGTTCCTTTTGTTCCCAGCAGAGTTAGTAACAATTCAGAAGCACCATCCACAACTTTAGGACCATCATCCCAAGTTTCAGAAGCCTGAAAGTATGCGTCTATGTGGTTGATACCTTCCAGTCTGTCTATGCCCACTTTATAATGAAGCTGCGAAACAGCGTTGAGGGCGGCCAGTTGTATCGCTTTATAACCATCTGCTGTAGAAAGCTCTTTGCCCAGCCTTCCCTGAAAAAGGTATTCCCCATCTTTAATAGGAAATTGAATGGCAAGGTATATTATGTTTCCACGGATATTCACCGATTGATAGGCGCCTCCCGGGGTAGAGGGTTGAAGCAATTCAAAGCCTTTGGATAGAGCAATTTCGTTAAAGTTCATTAGTAGAGTTTTGTTGTGAATGATTTTCTATAGCATTTGGTTCACCCGGAAGAGGGGCTTTCAATGCTTTTATAGCCAGATAGGCTATCCATAAAAAATAAAATGTAAACCCTAGGCGCTGTCCCAGGCCGGGCATATCGCCACTTCTAAGAAAACCGCTGAGTATGGAGAGCCAGGCCAGTGCCAGCGATGGGCCAGTGGCCTTTTTCCAGTAGTAATGCTTTTTTAAAACAATGGGCAGGGTGAAGGCGGCAATCATAAAAGCAATAAAGCTACCTATACTACCCACAGTGTGCAGTAGCATGGTAGCTGAGGAACGCTCTTCAAAATCGCCCGGAAAAATACCGGAAAAGGTCATCAGTATACCGGAAAGAGCTAGACTCACCAATACTATTTTGGCAGTACTTTGTCCTTTTATGTGCCGGTAAAGTCCAAGGGCAAACAGGGCTATAAGCAGGCCGGTGAGGCCATAACCAAAAATGTTCCACCACCATTTATAGGGAGCGTCTACATCGCCCAATTCACTAATGGCTTTGGTCAGGTGGCTGTATTCAGGCCTTAAGGTCGAAAGAGTTAGGTAAGTGACTAAGAAGAGCAGTGGAGCAAAAAGCCCTGCAAGCGCATACTTTTTCATGGAAGGTACACATGGTTTAACATTGGCAACTGGACGGTGTTGAAATTTCAGTGATTTTTTGAGGGACTCCCGCCTGACAACATTGGCTGATCATTTTTCCGAGCTTCTTTCTGCCGCGTTGTATCTTGGATCTGAGCGTCACGTAGTTCATTCCCAGTTGTTCGGCAATTGTTTTTTGTGGCTTGCCCTCTAATTCTGACCAGACCATGATGTTTCGAAGATCGGTCGGTAACTGCTCCATAAATGGTCTGATGCATCGGTTCAGGTGATCGAAAGAGGCCTCATCGGCTTCCACCGGAAAATCTGGCAGTTCGTTTTCCGGTAATGGACTGGTGATGTGCTTCTTGCTTCTGTAATAATCAATCACAGTGTTTCGGGCAACGGTATAAATCCAGGCTTTCACATGGCTAATCTCTTCCAGGTTGCTTTCTGCAATTTTACAGAAGACCTCTTGTGTGAGGTCTTCTGCGTCTTCTGTCTGATTCACCTTGCTTTTTACAAAGCGCAGTATGTCTGAATATAGCGAGTGTGCCAGAGCACTGGTATTAAGCAAATTCTCTTGATTCTTTGCCATAGTATGGTTTTTTGAACTAACAGCAGGCAAAATGTGCCTGATTTTTAGAACGACTTTGAACCGGATCGCAACATGGGCTTCCGTCTTTTGGCGGAGCACAGCAGGGTTCGGACGGTGATTGCTTGCTCTTTGGAGAAGCCGAAGAGCAGCATGAGTTTTGACTGGTTTTAACGGTTTTATGTTTCATGGGGATGGCGTTTGTTTCATGTTTTTCATCACCTATTTTGAGGTAGCTGATGTACAATTGATATAAATACTTAGGTATCTGGAATGAGTTTAGTTTTTAACCTGTGCAGTAATGTCTGTAAGAGGAGGGCTAAAGTCTTCAAAGGCCAATTCGAAATTTACCTTCCTTCCAATTTTTTCTATTACCCCGGTTTTTTCTACCATTTCCTGATAGGTATCGTAACAAAGGAGGGCATTTTTCATGGCCTCCACGTCTTCATTGGCTAGTGGTACAACTACATCAATCAGTGCCTCTTCAGTTAGCTTAAGCCGGGGCCAGCCATTACTCATAAAGGTGGGTTCACCGGAGTCTGGCATGGTGAAAAAGGCCAGACGCTTTAAGTAATGAGCCCCTCTATCACGCATTTGTAAGAAGACTCGTTTTACCACGGCATGAGTCACAATATGATCGTGAAAGCCGCTGGCACCATGTACCGGGTAGGTAACTACCACATGAGGCTCAATTTTTTCTATGTAACGGCTCACTTCTTTCTCCAAAATCCTTGGGTCAAGTTCTTTAAGCCCGCTGTCTGGATAATCGAGTACCTCCATGGAGCTTAGCTTTAGACTCTCTTTAACCTTGAGCATTTCTTTATACCTCACTTCGCCCATTTGGTCTACGTTGAGTCCTAGTTCATGGCGTACCTGAGTGGCGCCTCCCTTAGTGAGTGTAAGTAAGTGCACCTCATGGCCTCCGGAAACCTGTTGGTGTATGGCTCCAGCCGGACCAAAAGATTCGTCATCGGGATGAGGAAAAATATAGAGTATCTTCATTTTAATTGGTTTTGTCGTGACCATTAATGCTTTCTTTTGCCGTATCAGACGAACATGTTTTAAAATGATGCATACCTGCCGAGTCTTTCTTCTATTTTTTTTGTGAGGTTTTTAAGAGTATAGAACGTCCTTTGGTAATGGCTCTGCTTCGCTGCTCGTTCCAGAGAACACATTGGGCGTGAATAAGCTGATTACCTTTCTTGTCTATAATGGCTTCTGCAATAATGTGGTCATTTACTGCGGCCGCACTCATATATTCAATAGTGTTGCTGAGTGTATTGTAAAACTCCGGCTCGCCCAGTGAGAATACAGCACAGCCGATTACATCGTCTATAATGGCGGCCGACATGCCTCCGTGCAATATGCCCATTGGGTTGGTCATTTCGGCTCTTATCAGGTACTGAAAATGGGCTTCTCCTTCTGCCACATGCAATAGGGTAGGATTGAACCACCGCATTAACGGTGATGGTGAGTTTTGGGCTTTCTGGCCTACCTGTTGGCGCAAAAATTCAAGTGCTTTGTTCATATTTATCTATAGGGTTTCTATTAAAATGGCTGAGGCACCGCCTCCACCGTTGCAAATGGCGGCTATGCCCCGGTGGCCAGCCTCTTGCTTTAAAACCGAGAGGAGGGTGGTGGCTATTCGGGCCCCTGAGGCTCCCAATGGATGGCCGAGAGCTATCGCTCCTCCATACCGGTTAATTTTACGCTCCGGGATGTCTAGAATTTGGGCGTTAGCTAAAACAACAGAAGCATAAGCTTCATTAATCTCAAAAAAGTCGATATCGCCAATGGAGAGTTGTTTTTGTGTCAGTATCTGTTGAATGGCCAGGGCAGGGCTTGTGGAAAAATCTTCAGGTGCTTGCTCGGCATCGGCATAAGCCACGAGTTTACCAATAGGTTTTAGTCCATACTCCTCTACCACTTGGGCAGAAGCCAGAAGCAAAGCTGCAGCACCATCATTAAGGTTACTGGCATTGGCAGCGGTAATGGTGCCATTTTCTTCGAACGTAGCTCGCAACTGAGCTACTTTTTCTTCTTTAAGTTTAAAGATATCTTCATCGCTGGTCACAGGGTCTTTACCCTTGCCGGGAATTGGATCAATAGCTACAATTTCCCGGTTGAACTTTCCCGACTTTGTAGCACTTAGAGCTTTTTGGTATGATGCTATGGCGTATCTATCCTGAGCAGGACGGCTAATGCCATACTTTCTTACTGTTGTTTCTGCCGCATTCCCCATGTGGTAGCCATGGTAGGCGTCTGTCAACCCATCTTTTAAAAGACCGTCAGTAAAAGAGAAGTGGCCAAACTTGTGGCCGGAGCGTAAGGGAGCATAGAACGGTACATTGCTCATGCTTTCGGCCCCAACTGCTACCACGAGTTGACTTATGCCCAACTGAATTTCCTGAGCTGCCAGGTGTATGGCCTTCATGCCGGAAGCACATACCTTATTGATGGTTGTAGTGCGGGTAGTTTGTGGCAATCCGGAAGCCAATGCTACTTGCCGTGCAGGAGCCTGCCCCAGATTGGCAGAGAGTACATTGCCCATAAAAAGGCTTTGTACCTGTTGTTTGAGTTCGGCCTGTGAGTGGAATAACGAGTTGGTCACTTCAGCCCCTAAATCTATAGCTGTCATTGCCGACAAAGCCCCCAGAAAACCCCCAATGGGTGTTCGCTTGGCTTCTATGATGAATACTTCCGGTAGCATATATGACTTATTTTGACCTGGTGAGCTTTCTGAGAATGGCCAGATGACCAAAAATTACTATTGGAACTACAATGCCGGGAAGCAGCACATAGGGAAAGTAAAGTACTGCCAGGTTGGGTTGATCGAACGAGAGTTGTTGTATGGGGGAAGGGATAGAAAGTATTCCGGTAGTTACTACCTGTATGACCAACAAAAGGGCTACAATATTCCATGCCATCAGTACTTTTGTGCCTATCCGTTTTTTGCGGAAACCATAATAAGCAATGAAAGGCGCAGATAGACCTGACAGTATATCAAAATTTCGACCTTCGAACGACATAGACTCCGGCATGGCCTTGTGTATAACCAGGCCCAGAATTACAAACTCAACGGCTACCCGTATGGTAAAGAGGTAGGTATAGGTTTCCGGATTTACAGCGTCTAACACGGTTTTACCCCGCTGGGTAGTAAAGGCCAGAATTACGGCTATAACGCTGGGTAGTAGCACCGCCAGAAACCGAGGTGGCAGAGAGTCGGTTGCCAGAAAGAAACCGGATAGTGAAAGAATTGACTGCACCGCAAGGAGTACTAAAACTATAAGGATTGCAGGACGCTTAAAAGCTACGGATTTGAGAAATAGAAATACCGTTACTACGGTAATTAGAACAAATCCGATTTGGAGGTAAGTTGGTGTTTCCATAGATGTATATACAAGTATTTATATAAAAATTTAAGAATTGAATTTCTTTACAGATTCAATGATTCCGTCTAGTGCCTGAATTTGATAGTTGCCCAAGTGGGCTGCCATCTTTTCATGCACTTTAGACCAGACCGGTGCTATCTTTTCCAGTAGATTCAGGCCCGATTCGCTGATAGAGAGCTCGCTGGCCCGTGGATCGTCCTCACTTTTTTGTAGGCTAATCCATCCGTTACCAAGGAGTTTCTTAATGTCTCTGCTTATGGTTGACTGGTCTAAGACCAGATAATCTGCAATTTGGCGCTGGCTAATGCCCGGTTTTTTTCCAATGACAAACAGAATAGAGAGCATACTGCCTTTAAGACCAAACTGCGCCAACTCCTGTTGATAGATAGCATCCATAAGCTTGTGAAGTCTCCTTACTTTGGAATTCAGGCAAAGGTGGGGCTGTATGGTTTCAAAATTTGGTAATGCCGAATTGCTCATGGCGCAAAGTTATAACAAATAGTTGTATATGCATGTATGTTGTGATAGAAATCTCTGATTGTTAAGTCAGAATAGATGGGGGCGTTTCACCAGGTTTATGCCCGGCTTATGAGTAGAGCAAGGGTGCAGAAACCAAAAGCATGAGCCGTGCTCTTGAGTTTTCTGCACCCTTTTGGATTAGACAACAACAAGTTTCCTGTTTGTGCCTTGGCTGCTCAGGTTTTCTTGATGAGCTCTATTCGACATTCTATGCGCACCTCTCTGCCAATCGAAAGCCCTCCTGCCTCAAGAAACGAATTGTATTTTAGTCCGTAATCGTATCGGTCAATTTCGCCCCAGAGCTTAAGTCCTGCACGTGTGCCTCCCCATGGGTCGGCCACAATACCACCAAACTGTCCTTCAAAGACTACTTTTTTGGTAATGCCATGCATAGTGAGCCATCCACTAACCTTGTATTTATTTTGATTTACTTTCTCAAACTTTTCGCCTTTAAAGGTTATGGTAGGGAATTGTGCGGCATTAAAGAAGTCTTCGCTTCTCAGGTGGTTGTCGCGCTCTTCGTTGGCCGTATTAATACTCTTCGTTTGAATGACCACCTCAAATTTGGCATCTGTAAAATCTTCTTTGTCGGCTCTTATCGATGCGGTATAGCTATCGAATTGGCCCACGGTTTCTGATATTACCAGATGGTCAATGGAAAAGCCAATGGAAGAATGGGTAGGGTCTATCTGCCATTCCGTAGTTTGTGCCTGGGTATATTGAATCGCTACAAGGCACTGTGCAATCAAAAGTAGTTTTATTCTTCTTTTCATAAGTAGTGGGTTTAGTTGGCGTAATAGAATTTTTCTCTAATAATCTGTCCATCTTTCCACTCCTGAACAGAAACCTGGGTATAGTTTCTTACGCCCCATTCTTTGTGGGTATAGTCGTAGTGCCATTCTACCATGCTCACTCCTTCACCCACCGTTACCTTAAGGGGTTTAGCCCCTCTAAACTCAGTAATGTTGGCAAAGAACTCTTCTTCTCTTGTTCTGTTGGCTGCTTTGCCCACCGTGGGAGGAAGGTCATTTTCTTGCATTACCACGTCTTCGTGGTAGTATTTCTCAAAGGCTTCCATGGCTTTGCCTTGGAGTACCAGGTCGTTTAAATCGCTGATTTTATCTAGTAATGTTGCCATAATTTTATTGATTTTGTTAGGCAACAAAGTTCTGCCCGGGGGCATGACAAGGCATTAAACTAGATTAGAAAAGAAGGTTAAACTAGTTTAATCTAAGTCTTACTGTTCCAGAATGAGCTGATTCCTGATTTTACTCAAAAATTCTTTGGTAATGCCCAGGTAACTGGCAATCATGTATTGAGGTACACGCTGCTCAATGAGGGGGTAGTCTTGTCTGAATTTGAGGTAACGCCCTTTGGCTGTGAGACTATAGCTCCTTACTAAGCGCCTTTCGGAGGCCACATAGGCACGCTGCAAGATGATTCGAAAGAAACGTTCCATTTTAGGAACCTGCAAGTATAGGTTTTCGAGGTTGGTATGGGAAAATTGAATAACCTTTGTGTTTTCAAGGCATTGCACGTTATAGTGTGCAGGAGTTTGTGTGAGAAAGCTCCCGAGGTCGGCTGTCCACCAGTTTTCAATGGCAAACATAACGGTATGCTCCTGGCCTTTTTCATCAACATAGAATGTGCGCAGACAGCCTTCAACCACAAAACTTTCGTGTCGGCATACATCGCCTTGTTGCACCACAAACTGTCCTTTGAGATAATTTCTTAAGGAGGTGTGTTTTTGAATGATTTCTACCTCTTGCGGCTCTAGTTCTACAAACTTTTGCATGTAATCTATCAATGGGGCAATATCCATTTGCTTGTCGATTATTCTGTTTTCATTATAGGGTTACCCACTTAAGTCTCAAGGCCTGAGTTTTAACATTTTTGCTACCAATTGTGTCTTCACAAATGAAGTACGCTGTGAAGACTTAGCTTGACGCTCAAGTGGTCTGTTTACTTCTCTATGCTTTAAGTAATCCTATTCCATAATTCAGCATCAGAAGTATTTAGTTCAAATTAAATACCTATTCTTTATCCGTTTGTAAACCGTAAATGGTTAACTTCTAATCCATAAATCAGTTGATTGCTATGGGGTACATGGGTTTTGGAATGCGTAAGGATGTTTATAAACGTAAACCAAAAAAATCTTTTGAACGGATCAAGAAGTTCCGGAAGCAAGTACCTCATAAGGCCGGCAAACTCAATGTATCCAAGGAATATCAAAAGATTCGGTTCAGATCACTCAGAGACAAGGGGTGGTTTAAATATCTCATTTTAGGCTTATTAGTTCTCTTAGTTGTCGTTTATTTGGTTTTGGAAATAATTGTATTTCCGTATATCGATGAGAAACGAGAGAAGGAGTTTTTTGATACAGGTGCTTTGGAGTTTTATGAAGAGTCGGGGATAAGCACCGTGCTGCTCTTTGTTCAGAGTAGGTATGAAAGACTAGATCGGATTTCCAACACAATTAATGGACAAGGCCTGGAACTTTGGCTAAGGTCTGAAGATTATAAGCCGGGTTTTTTTGGTAAAGTATATATTGGAGTAGAGGAGAGTGAGAAGGCCAGGTTTGAACTTAATAAGTTAATTATTGAAGAGGGTGAAAATATACAAGTCCTTGATAGTAACTGGCGAGTGAGGTTGCAAGTACGGAATATTAGAGATTTAGATCCTTCACTTTTCGAATATTTAGACTCCAGCCCCACAGAACTTGATGTCGTACTGAGAATAGTGAGTAAATACAACTTAAGTTTTATGACCACAGAGGAGGGAGGTTTTGTGAATTTTTACAGGGGCAGAAGTTATGCCTTTGGTTACTTCTTTAATCAAGACAGTACGACAAGAACAAGGATATACAAAGAGGTTAAGCCCGGTATATTTCTTACCGAATGGTTTTATTAAAATTATAGGGTTACCCACTTAAGTCTCAAGAAGTGGATTTCTGAACCTTGCTTCTATTTGTGTCTTCACAAATGGTTGTTAAAAGACACTGTGAGGACACAGCTTGTGGCTTGTATACCGGATCTAACAAATGCGATCTAAATGAGTAACCCTATAAAATTATAACTTGTCTTGTGCTATTTACTCTCGTTACATGTATCCCTCAAAGATGTATATAAAGTAATTGTCGACTTTGTGTCAACTTATCAGGATGGGACAGATAAAACGAAAAAGCCCCGGCAATTGTACCGAGGCTTTTATCTATTTATTCTATGTACTAATATCTAAGTACTAACAGGCGATTACATCATGCCGCCCATTCCTCCGCCACCCATTGGAGGCATTGGAGCAGCTCCTTCTTTTTCTGGCTCCTCTGCTACCACACACTCGGTAGTCAATAGGAGAGAAGCAATAGAAGCAGCGTTCTCAAGGGCCAGGCGGGTAACTTTTGTAGGATCGATTACACCGGCAGCAATAAGGTTTTCGTATTTATCTTCTCTGGCGTTGTAACCGTAGTCAGCCTTACCATTTTTCACTTCGTTTACTACTACAGAGCCTTCGCCACCAGCGTTGGCCACGATAGTTCTCAACGGAGCTTCTACAGCCATTCTGATGATGTTTACACCAGTAGCTTGATCTTCGTTATCCACTTTTACTTTATCCAAAGCAGCAGCAGCTCTAATCAAAGCTACACCACCACCGGCAACCACACCTTCTTGTACGGCAGCTCTGGTAGCGTGCAATGCATCGTCTACTCTGTCTTTCTTCTCCTTCATTTCTACCTCAGTAGCGGCACCAATGTAAAGTATAGCCACACCACCAGAAAGCTTAGCAAGTCTTTCTTGCAATTTCTCTCTGTCGTAGTCAGAAGTAGTGTTTTCGATCTGAGTCTGGATTTCTTTAACTCTGGCTTCGATGTGAGCAGGATCGCCAGCACCATTTACAATAGTGGTGTTGTCTTTGTCGATGTTCACTTTCTCTGCAGTACCAAGGTACTCAATGGTAGCGTTTTCCAGCTTGTAACCTCTTTCTTCAGAAATTACAGTACCACCGGTTAGAACGGCAATGTCTTCCAACATCGCTTTTCTTCTGTCGCCAAAGCCTGGAGCTTTCACGGCAGCAATTTTCAGTGAACCTCTGATTTTGTTTACAACAAGGGTAGCAAGAGCTTCACCGTCTACATCTTCTGCAATGATCAACAATGGCTTGCCTGACTGGGCTACGGGCTCAAGCACAGGAAGCAATTCTTTCATTGAAGAAATCTTCTTGTCGTAGATCAAGATGTATGGGTTCTCCAACTCAGCTTCCATTTTCTCTGTGTTAGTCACAAAGTATGGAGAAAGATAACCTCTGTCGAATTGCATACCTTCCACTGTTTTTACTTCAGTTTCAGTACCTCTTGCTTCTTCAACAGTGATTACACCATCTTTACCAACTTTTTCCATGGCATCGGCAATCATTTGACCGATTTCCTCATCGTTGTTGGCAGAGATAGTACCTACTTGTTTGATCTCTTTAGAGTCTTTTATTTCTTTAGACTGGGCTTTTAGCTCAGATACTACAGTAGCAACGGCTTTGTCGATACCTCTTTTAAGATCCATTGGATTGGCACCGGCAGCCACGTTTTTAATACCTGCGCCAAAAATGGCCTGAGCCAATACAGTAGCAGTGGTAGTACCGTCTCCTGCGCTGTCGGCAGTTTTTGAAGCTACTTCTTTTACCAATTGTGCACCCATGTTTTCGATTGGCTCTGAAAGCTCAATTTCTTTAGCTACAGAAACACCATCTTTAGTTACAGTTGGGGCACCGAATTTTTTGTCGATTATTACATTTCTACCTTTAGGACCTAAGGTTACTTTCACAGCGTCTGCCAAAGTATCAACACCTTTTTTCAAACGATCTCTGGCATCATTACGAAAGAATAAATCTTTAGCCATGTCTTTATAATTTTTGGGTTTTCAGTTTTAAGATTAAGAATTGATGATTGCAAAAATGTCAGACTCCTTCATGATCAAGTAGTCTTTTCCTTCAACAGTGATTTCAGTACCGGCATACTTGCCATAAAGCACGGTGTCACCTGTTTTCACTGTAAGAGGCTCATCCTTCTTGCCGTTACCGGCTGCTACAATAACACCTCTTTGAGGCTTCTCTTTTGCAGTGTCAGGAATGATGATACCTGAAGCAGTTTTTTCTTCAGCAGCAGCAGGCTCAACCAGAACTCTATCTGCTAGTGGAGTAATGTTAACTTTAGACATTTTTCTTATTGGTTTAAGAGTTTGATTCAAAAATTTACAGTCGCCCTTATTGCACTTTGTGTGCCAATTGCAGATTGTGAACTTTTGGCAGACAAGCAGCGTCAGCCCTGTCAGTATCTGTGTCTGCTCATTGCCTGTTGTCAGTTATTATATGACAGATTTTCACGCTTTGCTCGTTTATTCTCTTTGAAGGATGCTCAGAAGGTGTTATCTTCTGTGTCAAATAAATCGTATTAATCTGTCAGATTAATGGTTTACGAACATTCCAATTGGCACGTCATCCCCGGGTTTATTTCTGGGGGAGAATTAAGTGGCCAGGTCTGCTACCTAAACAGGCTTGTCTGTTGGCCGACCAGCTGAGCATAACGCGCAGGATGTTTATTAGTAATGGTATTAAACTTTTCATCTATGACACAATTAAAAAAAGACTGGATCACCGATGGGCTAATAGATTTTGAGTATAAGAAGTATGTGCTATTGGCCTATCTCAAGCATGTGGAACAAAATTTTGACAAAACCAGACTCTTTCCTTTTCTAACCGAGCTTATTGAGCATTATAAGGATGCTAAAATGCTAAAGGATAAAAAGAAAACCATTCGCTCCGAAATGCCTAAAGAAATTTCACGGTTAGACCTTAGCAAGCTGGAAATCATTTATAAGGAACTGGATGAAGAAAAAGATTTGCTGAAAGACATTGAGGAGATTGTGGATTATGCCATTCCTACCATGGAGCGTACCCTTGGTAAGGGTAAGGAGCTGCATGAGTGGGTGGAGTCTGAGCTCAAAATAGACCCAATCGGTATAATACCCATATACAAAGATGAGGGCTATGTAATGCTCGAAGTAGGAGACTCTAAACTCACCAGTGTGTTTCAGTATCAGGTAAAGAAGTTCATTATGTTCAATGAACAGATGAGAGGAGTATACTTTAAGTTTATCGACAATATTGCCAGAGGGGTGGGAGATACGTTTGAACAAATAAAACTTAGACTCATTAAAACCTACAAAACCTTACCCAATCCGGCTACATTCCTTATTCATGGAGGGCTTCCTTTGCCGCTGGAAGAAACGCTGATACCCATGAGTAAGAAATTGGTACTGAAAACCATACATCAGCTCTGATTTGCACGGTCAGAACCGTTCGGGCATAGAGTTCTCGGTTTATAACGAGTAATTTTTTAGATTAAGAATCAATTTTTTCAACTAAAACTAATCCTGCGAACACTATGCCCGCACTCAGACATCTCCTGACTATTTTTTTGTTGTGTCTTGTGGCCGCTAGCTGCCAAACCCATAACACTACCATTGAGCTTTTTAACGGAGAAAACCTGGATGGTTGGACCAATAATGGCGAAGAGCTATGGTATGTGGAAAATGGAGAGCTGGTTTGTGAGAGCGGCCCTCAAGCTCAGTATGGTTACCTGACCACCAACGAATACTACGATGATTTTGAACTGACGCTCGATTTCAAACAAGAAGCCAATGGTAACAGTGGAGTTTTTATCCGCTCTACTGTAGAAGGAACTAAAGTGAGTGGATGGCAGGTAGAAGTGGCTCCTCCAGGCAGTAATACGGGTGGAATTTACGAATCTTATGGTAGGGGATGGCTCATTCAGCCGGAGCCCGAAAAAGATAGCGCCCTGAAAATGGGAGAGTGGAATACCATGAAAATAAGGGTGGTTGGCGATGAAGTTACCTCATGGCTCAATGGTACTGAAATGGTTCACCTGAAAGACGAGAAAATCGGGGCTGGTAAAGGCTCTATTGCCCTGCAAATTCATGATGGAGGAGGAATTAAGGTTAGGTGGAAGAACATAAAGCTCAAAAAAATCAAATAACCAACTCCAAATCTCAAGCATCAACCCGAGGCATCTGGCCATTAAACGATTAACAAATAACCATTAACGATTAACTGAACTAACCCAAACATGAAACGAAATTACCTATTCGTATTACTAGCTGCAGGTGTCTTCTCCTGTGGTTCCGGCTCCAAAACAGAAAATGCGGAAACATCAAATACACAGGATGATGGCTGGATTTACCTTTTCGATGGAACAACTACAGACGGTTGGAGAGCTTATAATGGAGAGGAGCTTCCGCCACAATGGACAATTGATGAAGAGGGTGCTCTAACCTTTGATACAGAAAAACGACTAGAAGAAGATTGGCAGGGAGGAAAAGACATCATTTATGCTGCTGAGGAGTTCGATAATTTTGAGCTTTACCTGGAATGGAAGCTACCCGAGGGTGGCAACAGCGGTATCTTTTATCATCTTAAAGAAAACGAACCGGGAGGCCCTCCGGAAATATCTCCAGAGTACCAGCTTTTAGACGATTTAGGCTGGGAAAGAATTAATAATGCCACCTTAGAAGAGTGGCAGAAAACCGGTGCCGACTATGCCATGTACCCACCCGATACTACTCAAAAAATTGTGAAGCCAGCAGGGGAGTGGAATACATCCAGAATACTGTTTACCCCCCAAAAAGTAGAACATTGGCTCAACGGAAAGAAGATTGTTGAGTTTGTGCCCTGGTCAGACGATTGGTATGAGCGTAAAGCAGCCGGTAAATGGAAAAGTTCTCCCAAATACGGATCGTATAAGTCAGGCTATATCGGCCTTCAGGACCACGATAGTCCCCTATGGTTCAAGAATATTAAGATCAGAAAATTGTAATACACTGCTTTAGGACTTTTCATTCCAAGGTAACCAAAGGTAGGTCAGATTCTTCGACTCTGCTCAGAATGGAAAAGAATTGTTGCCTACAACTCAAAGAAAGAATTATGAATAAAAGAGATTTTTTAAAGAGTGCTGCGTTGCTTACAACTGCATCGGTTTTACCCACTTCTGTATGGGCTATTGGCCAAACAGATAAACTAAGGACTGCCCATATTGGAGTAGGAGGAATGGGCTTGGAAGACCTCAAAGCCATTTCTTCACACTCATCGGTAGAAGTGGTAGCTCTTTGCGATGTAGACGCGAATAATCTGGCAGCGGCCAAGGCGCTTCATCCAAATGCCAGAACTTTCAGCGACTATAGAACGATGCTCAACGAAATGAGCAGTGGAATTGATGCAGTAGTGGTTTCAACTCCTGACCACACTCATGCACCTGCTTCTATGATGGCTATGAACATGAACAAGCCCGTATATTGCCAGAAACCACTTACCCACCATGTAACTGAAGCCAGGGCAATGAACAAACTAGCTGCCGAAAAAGGGCTGGTTACGCAAATGGGCATTCAAGTGCACTCGTTTTACGACTACAAGCTGGCCACGGAGTTGATTCGCTCAGGAATAATAGGAAAAGTTAAAACTGTAAGAGCCTGGTCTCCCAAAAACTGGGGCTATGATGGCCCTGTTCCTGAAGGTAGTGATCCTGTTCCTTCAACACTCGATTGGAACCTATGGCTGGGAACCTCTGCCGAAAGGCCTTATAAGGAGGGCTTTTATCATCCCGGAAACTGGCGTAAACTGGTAGACTATGGTTGTGGAACATTGGGCGATATGGGCGTTCATATATTCGATACACCATACAATGCGCTGGCATTGGATATTCCTAAAACCATTAAAACGAAATGTAGAAAGCCCAATGGCTTTGGTTTTCCAGAGCACAATACAGTAACCTATGAGTTTCCCGGAACGGCCTATACTACCAAGAAATTTAAATGGATTTGGTACGATGGGGAAGGGGCACCAAAAGCGCACAAAGACCTGAGACTTCCTAATAATGATCAGCTTCCCGATCAGGGAGCCATGTTTATAGGCGAAAAAGGAAAGCTTCTATTACCTCATTTTATGCAGTTGCCGCGGCATATTGTAGATGGACAATACGTAGATCTGGACCTTGAAAAGTTTAAGTATGTGGGAGAACCGGTGAGAAACTATGAGCAGGAAGGTAAGAAGCATTACCATCAGTTTGTAGATGCCTGCCTGGGTAAAGGACAAACCACGGCTCCTTTTTCGTATGCTGCCCGACTCACAGAAACCATACTTTTAGGAGTGATAGCCGGAAGATTCCCTAATAAAAAACTGCATTGGGATAGTAAGAAGGCGCGTTTTAGAGAAACTGCTGCCAATGCCTTTCTCGACTCTCCGTATCGCAATTTTTAAGAAGCCCTTTCTGGTTAGAATAAAGAAGCCCGAACATAACTGCTCGGGCTTCGCTGTATTTTAAGCTATAAGTTACTGCTGCTCAGTGGTATCGGTAGGGATAGTGCCAATGGTAGAAGAAACAGTATCAGGAGCTATAGTCTCAGACTGTACACTACCACCTCCCTGGCTCTGCTGGGCGGCATCAATGTTAGGGCTGGTAAAGCCACTGGCTCCCCGGTCGATCATTAAACTCGATGAGAGGCTAAAAACAATAAGTGCAACAATAAACACCCAGGTTGCTTTCTCCAAAATGTCGGTGGTTTTCTTGACACCGATGATCTGTTGGGCTCCTCCGCCACCAAACTGGCTTGACAATCCACCGCCTTTTGAGTTTTGCATCAGGACGATGAGAATTAGCAATACTGCTACTATGATTGCCAAGATGATGAATAACTTAAACATTCTATTCCGACTTTAATTTTTCAATTTGGGTGGCAAAGTAAGTGCTTTTTTCAGGAAACTTCAAACGCAGCTTTTCATAAATGTCAATTGCTCGTTTTCGCTTGCCTTGTTTCACCATTAGTTTTGCCAAGGTTTCTGTTTCAAAGTCCTCATTGTGCCTTATAGACTTACTGGCCAAATCTTCCAGGCCATTGGCACCTTCAGAGTCCGCAAGTTTTTGCCGATCTATCTGAGGTTCGTTTTGAATGAACTTTTCGATTAGCTCAATCTGGTTTTTTCGTTTGCTTTTCGATTGTTTGGGTGTTTTCTCAGTGGCGCCATTTTCTTCATCGATGGGGCGGCCCGAAAGCAAGGCTTCAATGCGCCTTTTGGCTTCCTCTATTTCTTTAATGTCTCGCTCAATGGTTTCGGGAGCCACAACAGGAGAGGGCTGCTTCTTTGTGGTTTCAGGCACAGGAGCTGGTGCTGCCTTTTGTTCTTTGCCGGTGGAATGGCTCTCCGCTTTTGCAGGAGTAGAAGCTGAGGGCGCAGCATGCATGGTTTGGGCAGCGGTTCCTTGTTCGACTACCTCTTTTTCTTTAAAAGTATAGTCGCCTTCAATAATTTCTTTTAAATGGGCTCTGTTGGCAGAGTAGATGGCAGCCTTTTTTATGAAAGCTTCGGTTTTAGGGTGTTGCCTGTCTCTGAGTGCTTTGGCCACTACCACATATAGACTCTGAAAATACGGGTACTTCTTCCGGTATTCATTCAGTGCTTTAATGTCGGCATTGGTGACCTTTGAGGGGTCTTTTAGCAAGGTATTGAAGCGCTCTCGATCCACTTTACACGCAGTTGAATGACGAAAATAGAAGGAAATTTACCATTGGGCAACCGAGGCTTGGAAAATGTCGAAATATAAAGCTTCAAATATTTCTTCAACTAAGTCATCTTCAACAGCATTCAGGGTAGTAGAGGCCGGATCATAATCGGCATAAAAAGTAAAGAGACGCTGAAAGCTTTCTTCTTCTTTCTTGGTGTTGTTGAAAACTACCTGTACACCTATAGACAATCGCATGAGGCCGGTACCATCGGCCCTCGTATTACTACCGGAAGAGCTTATGGCCTGAGGAGCCACCCGATAGTCAGAAATACTGCCTTCGAACTGCAGGTCGCCCTGGTTATTGACTACTTCGAGTTTGGTTCTGCGCTGAAAGTAGTCTTTGAGACCTTCTGTAAAGGTTTGCGCCATGTTGGGAGGGCCTTGTCCTACTTCGTTAATAAAGTTGGCTATGCTTACGGTTTTGGTAGTGCTATAATCAATAGAGGCACCATCGAAGGAGTATATGCCGCAACCTATAAACAACAGGCATAGGGGCAGGAGAAGCCACTTAGTCAATTTCATATTGCTTAATCTTTCGGTAGAGAGTACGCTCAGAAATGCCCAAATCTTGTGCCGCGTATTTTCGCTTATTGTTATTTTTTCTTAAAGCCTTAATAATCAGTTCCTTTTCTTTTTCCTCAATGCTCAACGATTCGTCCTCTTCATGGGTAATGTCGTGTACGTTTTCATAGTCATAGGTGTCATCGTCATTGTCGGTAGACTTAATGAAGATCGGTTCACTGAAGTCCTTTTGGGCAACTTCCTGAGGCAGTGAGGGAGTGTTTTCCAGGTTGCCAAAAAGATTGGGATTTTCTTTAATTACACTCGTGTCTACATGTCCGTTTTCAATCAGGTCATGAACGAGCTTTTTCAGGTCGTTCATGTCTTTTTTCATATCGAACAGCACTTTATACAGCAGGTCTCTCTCATTGAGATTTTCCGATTTTTCTGAAAAACCTCCCTTGTAAATGGCTGGAAGACTAGAGCCTTGCTGGGGAATGTATTTGAGCAATGTTTCGGCCGAAATGATTCGGTCCATTTCTAAAGCCGACATTTGTTCAACCAGATTCTTGAGCTGACGAATGTTTCCGGGAAAGCGATACCTTAGTAATACCTGCTTGGCATCTTCAGTAAGCTTTATGCTTTCTACCCGGTATTTTTCTGCAAAATCTGAAGCAAATTTTCTAAACAGCAGGTCTACATCGTTGCCTCTTTCTCGCAAAGGCGGAACGTAAATGGGTACTGTGCTTAGGCGATAGTAGAGGTCTTCTCTGAATTTTCCTTTTTCAACAGCCTCTAACAGATTCACGTTGGTTGCAGCCACCACACGCACATCGGTTTTTTGAGTTTTGGAAGACCCTACCTTAATAAACTCTCCGTTTTCCAGCACCCGTAAAAGCCTTGCCTGGGTTTGCAAAGGCATTTCGCCAATTTCATCGAGGAAAATGGTTCCTCCATTGGTTACCTCAAAATAGCCTTTTCTCGATTCGTAGGCTCCCGTAAAAGAGCCTTTTTCATGGCCAAAGAGTTCAGAGTCTATGGTGCCTTCCGGAATTGCTCCGCAGTTTATGGCAATAAATTTTCCGTGTTTTCGGGCACTGAGCTGATGTATGATTTTGGAGAAGGATTCTTTACCACTACCACTTTCGCCAGTAATGAGCACGGTCATGTCGGTAGGTGCCACCTGTGCTGCCACCTGTATGGCATGGTTGAGCTTGGGGCTGTTACCTATTATTCCAAACCGTTGTTTTATACTCAAGTATTCGTTGCTACTCAATGTTAGTTGTGTTTAGGCTACTACTTCACCAAAGAGTGTTGCAGCAGTACAGTCGTTCACCAATACGTTCACGTATTCGCCTTTTTTGTGGTTTCCTTTAGGAAAGATTACCACTTTGTTGGCGGTGTTTCTTCCTTGCAATTGCTCTTCAGAACGCTTCGAAGTTCCCTCGATCAACACTTTGTGTACTTTGCCCAAATCCAATTGGTTACGTTCCAAAGAGTGCTCTTGTTGTTTGGCAATAATTTCCTGAAGCCTTCTTTTTTTAGTTTCCAGCGGAATATCGTCTGCATATTTTTTAGCGGCTAGAGTGCCCGGCCGCTCTGAGTAAAAGAACATATAGGAGAAGTCGTACTTCACGTAGTCCATTAGCGAAAGTGTGTCCTGATGTTCTTCTTCAGTTTCTGAGCAGAACCCGGCAATCATATCGGATGAAATACCACATTCCTGCCCCAATATGCTTCGAATAGCATCCACCCGATTGATGTACCACTCTCGTGTGTAAGTTCGGTTCATCAGTTCCAGAACTCTTGTATTGCCGCTTTGAGCGGGCAGGTGAATATATTTACAGATGTTCTCGTACTTTTTCATGGTGTAGAGAACTTCGTCTGTTATGTCTTTGGGGTGAGAGGTTGAGAATCGAACCCTCAGGTCGGGAGAAACCTTGGCTACCATTTCCAAAAGGTTGGCAAAGTTAATAACCTCTACTTTCTCACCTTTTTTCTCTTTCTTTTCTAACCAGGCTTTGTTGTTTTCATTGGGCGACCATTTGTAGCTATCTACATTTTGCCCCAAAAGAGTTACTTCGCGATAGCCTTGGTTGAAGAGGTCTTGTGCTTCTTGCACAATAGAATGAGGATCGCGACTTCTTTCTCTTCCGCGGGTGAAGGGAACTACGCAAAATGAACACATGTTGTCGCAACCTCTCATAATAGAGATGAAGGCCGTAACTCCATTTGAATTGAGACGAACAGGGGAGATGTCGGCATAGGTTTCTTCTCTCGAAAGAAAAGTATTCACTGCTTTAAGGCCGTCTTCGGCCGATTCTACAAGCTTTGGCAAGTCGCGATAGGCATCGGGTCCCACCACTACATCTACTATTTTTTCTTCCTCAAGCAGTTTGTCTTTCAATCGTTCGGCCATGCAACCCAATACTCCAATGGTCATGTTGGGCTTGCTTTTCTTTACAGCATTGAAGTGATTGAGCCTGTTACGAACGGTTTGTTCGGCCTTCTCACGTATGGAACAGGTATTGAGAAAGACCACATCGGCATTCTCAAAGTCAGAAGTAGTATCATACCCATTCTCCTTCATAATGGAGGTAACGATTTCACTATCTGCAAAATTCATCTGACAGCCATAGCTCTCTATATAGAGCTTCTTTGCTTTGCCGGTATTCTCCTCTTTAGAGGTTTTTACCGTTTCCATGGCTTCCTGACTGTTTCTGTCGACTATATCAATGTCTTGAATGATATTGCTCATACCTTTCCCTGCTCAGTTTTGAGGCGCAAATATAATCCTTTTTGGTGGGAATTGTGACAGATTGGCAGGAAACTCTGAGGCTCATTTAAGTAGGGCGGGGTAGAGCTCCGCTTGGCCGACCACGTATTTCTACGCGGCAGCATAACGCGTATTTTGTATCCTGTGTGGGGTATTTATTCTCTCTAATTTCGCATAGAACAAATTAACCTTAACATGAAAAACAAATTATTTGGCGGCATTTCGTGGGTGTTCTTTACCTTGGTATGTCTTGCCTATTCATCTTGTGAAAAGAAAGTGGAGTTGCCAAAGTACACTTACTCGCTAAGCCTGGCTTTGAAACCTCAGCAAAATGCTCCGGCTTTGCAATCATTTGTGCATGGAGTAGATGGTGACAATTGGTTGCTTTTTGCCGGACGTACCAATCAGGACTTAGATGATGGAGGTCTTCACGATCTCAATGGCAATTACACTTCTACCTCATTTGTGCCTTGGTCTTTCAATGAAAACATTCTGGTTTATAATGTGGCCACCGATGAGCTTCAGGGAATGTCTTTCGATGATATGGTAGCAAAAATTCAAGGATACAAAGCCAAAACCGGCTTACTGGCGGCTTTAAAGGCAAACGAAACCATTTTCAGAAATTCTAACCCTTTGGTAACACAGCAAGGCGAATATGTATATGTGTTAGGAGGCTATGGCACGCCCATAAGCGATACGCAGAGCTCTGGTGCCTATGAAACCTTTAACCAATTGGCCCGGGTGCATGTGCCTTCTCTCATTAACCTGATAACCACCGATTCGCAAGAGGGCATTGACTGGAAGAACATATTTGCTTTTGGAGTGCCGGATACGCTGAGAAGTACCGGAGGAGAAATGCTAATGATTGGAGATTCGCTCTACGTAGCCGGAGGGCATAATTTTGGAAATAAGGCTTCTAATTTTCAGAAGTACCTGGACGGTGTTTTTCCTATGAAAATCACTAAAACGGACTCTTTCTCTTTAAAAGCAGCTTTGGGTGCTCCAATCTCCGACTTACCGGCAGCATCTATAAGCAAGAGTTTTGCAGACAATAAGTCCACTTTTCGCAGACGAGATGGCCCAATAGTACCTGCATTGTTTAAGAATGGCAATGAACTAAATGCCGGCCTCACTTTTTACGGTGGTGTTTTTAAACCGGATAGTGTAGTCATAAAAGATAAGGATACCACGAGCTATTTATTGGCCTGGAACGATGCCATTTATGTGCACCCGGGTATTAAAGCCAATAATGCCGATACTTCGAGTGCTTATTATACTGTAGATTCAAAGTACTATCAGGCCAATCTTAATGTGTATTCCTGTGTAGATATAGAACTATACGATCCAAACACCAATACTGTAATTACCTTCTTGGTAGGGGGAATTGGGAACGGTAGCTATCAAGGGCCGGAAACTCTCTCGGAGTTTACCAACTCTTTGCTAAGCATTAGTTACGATGTAAATGGTAATTCTAGTACAAAGACTCAACTGAGTACCAATATATTTGGGACCACCAATTTTTATGGAGCTGAGTCGGCCTTTTTCTTTAAGAATGGGATCAATATTCCTACTGTAGAAGCTCTGCAGGGCGAAACAGAAGTGATTAATGCCGGTGCCCTGGAGTTTTCGAATAATGAAATTGAATTAGGTTACCTTTTTGGTGGCATTGAAGCTTTTGAAGGTGGCCCCGGTACTTATGGTCCGGGTAAGTCTTCTGCTTCTAATAAAATATGGAAAGTGACACTTTCCAGATCCAATAATTAATAGGGGTGAAACGAAAAGAGGCCTTGCTACAAAACAATGTGGCGGCCTCTTTTTTTATTCTCCTTTCAGTATTCTGTGTAAGGCACTGGCTTTCAATAGGCATTCCTCATATTCGCTGGCCGAATCGGCATCATAAGTAATGGCACTACCTACCTGAAAAGAATAGACCCCACTTTGTGCATTAACAAACAGACTTCTGATAAGTACATTAAAATCAAAGTCTCCGTTGGGCTCAATATAGCCTGCTGCTCCTGAAAATGCACCCCTCTTAGTGTTTTCGTATTGCTCTATGAGTTGCATTACTTTAACCTTGGGAGCTCCCGTCATACTGCCCATGGGAAAGGCGTGCTTAATGGCATCTATGGAATCGACATCGGATCTCAGTTCAGCGACTACCGTACTAATCATTTGATGTACCTGCTCAAAAGAGTAGAGGCCAAAAAGTTCTTCGACCTTAACCGTACCCGGTTTGGAGGTTCTGGCCAAATCATTCCGCACCAGGTCTACAATCATCATGTTTTCAGCAATTTCTTTTTCACTTGTGCGCAGTTGTTCTTTCAGTAGTTGATCTTCGGTTGTATTGGCCGAACGCGGCCGGGTGCCTTTGATGGGTTGCGAAATTATCTTTGTGCCTTCTTTTTTGAGGAAACGCTCCGGAGAAGCACAAACTATAAACTGATGATTGAACTTTTGAAGGCAGGAAAAGGGCTTGGGCGATATGGTGTTTAGCCTAAGGTAAGTGTCAACCGGATTCCAGTTTTGAACCGTTCCGTGAAACTCCTGGCAGAAATTAATTTCATAACAATCGCCCTCTTCAATGTGCTGTCTCAGTCGGTCTACTGTGTCTATGTATTGCTCTCTGGTAATGGAAGCTTGTGGTGAAGTAAAAATGCTGGCCGAATCGATTTTGTCGGTTAGTGCAATTTCTTCAGTTAAAGAAGGCTGCTCTGAGACAATGCGCAATCCGTCATCTTCAAAAAAAATGAGGTGCTCCGGCTCAAAGAAGGCTAATGGTTCAAATGCCAGGCGGTCGGTATTGTGGCTTTGCAGGTCTTCGATCTCATTCTTTAAATCATAACCAATAAAACCAAAAAGCCATCGGCCGGGAGCCAAATGCCTGAGTTGCTCAAAGTAATTGTTTTTGGTTCCGAAAACCGACTTGCTACCCACAGCAAGTACATGCCTGAATCCGTCATGGGGATAGGCAATGCCATTGTTTTGGTGGTAAGAGAAATAAGCAAATTGGTTGGCCCAGCGCAGGCAATCTTCAGTCCATTGCTGCCGGTTTCTGTCTCTATATGGAATAAAGTAGGTCAAGCCAAAGTTTTGGCAAAAATGCGCAAAGCTGGGAGTATAAAAAAAGAGACACTCTTAAAAGTAAGCCTACTGTAAGTCTACTTGTCGTAGAAGAAGGCCTCTTCAAGAGTGTCTCCGGTCATGAATGTAGTAATACCTTATTCCATAGTATTGTTACCTGAACCGGCTTCTAGTTCAAAGCCCACGTTTACGGTATTGTAAATAAAATCGTCTTTTAGCTTTTCGGCCAGTGAAGCTCTTTCCTTAAACTTGAGACCCCATTCGGTGCGGTCAATGTTAAAGTTGGCAACGGCTTTTACAACACCATTTTCAATCTTTACTGAGGCCGGGAAAGAAATGTTTTTGGTAGTCCCTCTCATGGTAAGGTTTCCGGAAATGATATGCGTTGGGTTTTCAACCATAATCTCACTCAATGATGCCGGAGTATATTCTGTTTCGGGCTCATCAAGATCGGCCTGCAAAGCGTTGGCATCGTATGCTCTGGCTCCGGTAATCTCAAAGGTTGCCGTGGGGTGATTAGCAGCATCAAAAAAGTCGTCAGACATTAGGTGACCCTTCAACTTGGCATTCCACTCAGAGTCGGACGGCAAGTCCAATACCTCTAAAGAATTAATGTCTATGGTAAAAGAACCGCCAACAACTTCCTGACCTTTCAGCAAAACCTCACCTTCGGTAACAGCAATGGTGCCATTGTGTTTGCCGGCAGGCTTGCTGCCAATCCACGTAATCACACTTTTTTCGGTATTTACAGGTACCACGGTAGCATCAGTAGATGAAGCTACTTCCTTCGCTTCAGAGGTTTCTACCGTGTCGCTGCTTTTTGAGCCACAGGCTACAGTAAAAGCAGCCAAAATAGCTAGTGCAAGTGTTGATTTGAAAATCTTCATTTTAGTCTTTAATTATCAGTTTAACTTTGTTTCTGTTTTGCGATTATCATAACCGATAATCTCATGGTTTGTTTTGAATCTGATTGCAAAACTGATAAGAGTCTCTGAAAGTTCAATGTATATACATATAAATTTTTTATGGCACTAATAAAAGGAGTTAAAGGCAAGCGACCTGAAATAGATAATAGCTGTTGGATGGCGGATAATGCCACTGTGGTGGGTGATGTTAAAATGGCAGCCCATTGCAATGTTTGGTTCAATGCGGTGATCAGGGGAGACGTGTGCTCAGTAGAAATGGGAGAGAATTGCAATGTGCAGGATGGAGCCGTTATTCACGGAACTCTAAATCTTTCGAAGACTGTAATGGGTAAAAATGTGTCCATAGGTCACAATGCTATTGTACACGGATGCACCATTGAAGACAATGTGCTTATTGGTATGGGAGCCATTGTTATGGACAATGCCGTGATAAAGTCTGGAGCTATGGTAGCAGCCGGAGCAGTGGTATTGGCCAATACGGTGGTAGAAGCTAATTCTGTTTATGCGGGTACCCCGGCAAAAAAAGTGAAAGAGGTAGACGAGCGATTGAGAAAGGTAATAGAGAATACTCCTGAGAATTATAAAATGTATACCACCTGGATAGAAGACTAGGGCGGGTATCTTCGAAAATTCTTCTATCTTCAAACATGATTCGTAAACCCCAGGTGGGTGAGTATAATGAGTTTTATGCTACCTACATCAGTAAGATAGAAGGCGATAATATGATGAAGTTGCTCAGAGAGCAGCTTACGGGTTTTTCTTCATTCTTAAGTGCCATTTCCGAAGAAACTTCGGAGTACGCCTATGCTCCGGGAAAGTGGAGCATTAAAGGGGTGTTGGCGCATATCAATGATGTAGAACGAATTTTTGCATACAGGGCTCTATGTATAGCCAGAGGAGAAAAGACACCCTTGCCGGGTATGGATGAAAACGAGTATCAGGCCGCCAGCCCTTATAAGATTAGAACTTTTTCAAGCCTTACCGATGAGTTCGTAGCCATACGTACGGCCACGCTCTATTTGTTCGAAGATATGCCGGAGTCCGATACCCTGAAAGTAGGAACAGCCTCCGGTCATCCTGTTAGTGTAAGAGCACTGGCAGCCATGATTTACGGACATTGCGAGCATCATCGGGGCATCATCCAAAACAGATACCTCTAATGTTTATTGTCGATCCTCACAAAGAATATCAGAAACAAACCGAATCGAGAATGATTATTCGGTTTCAAGATTGCGATCCGCTTCGGCATCTCAACAACGCAAAGTATTTCGATTATTTTTTCAACGCCCGCGAAGATCAGGTACCTAAACTCTACGGAGTGGAAATAATGGATCTGATCAAATCATACGAAGCTTTTTGGGTGGTGTACAATCATCATATTGCCTACCTTAAGCCGGCCAATTTGGGCGAGTGGGTGCGTATAATCACGCGTCTTATCCATTTCGATGACAATACCATTGTAGTAGAATACCTGATGACAGACGATTACAAAAGTCATCTGAAAACACTCATGTGGACCACCTTTAAATACGTGGGAATGAATACAAGCCGCACAACGGTGCATTCCGATGAAGTAAAAGCCTATCTTAGGGCCATGCTTTATGGGCAAATCGATTATCATCCGGCACATTTCGATGACCGCGTGAAAAACATCAAGTCGGCCCTACAAAGTAATCTTTGATTTTCAAGAAAAAACATTTACATTATTTCTATAACTATTAATAAACAATTTAGATTTTATGCATTCCAATCAAGGTTTTGACCCTCAGGAAATTGAAGAGCTAAAGAAGGAAATGGCTGAACTGGGGCAATCCTATGTGGTGATCGATTCCGAAGACAATTCCGATGACTTCATGAACTTTTATTTTGTGGGTAAATACGAAGGCAAAGAAGTGATTTACGATGCCGTTATCTACACCCTCAAGCTTCAGCACAGCAGTGAAATATACGAGTTGGCAGAACACAAGGTGGCTCAAAAATTCCCGAACTATAAAAGCATAGTTTACGAAGAAGATGAGAATGGAGACATTGAGCCATTGAATGATGAAGAGGAGGAGATTGGCTTATACATGACCGAAGTAATGGACGAGCTGGAAGAAGACGAAGCTGTTAAAGTTCAGGAGCATGTAGATGTAGACCCAAACATTGACTATGGCATTGGCCTGGATGTGGGGCTACATGTAGATAAAATTACCCCTCAGGTAATAGAGAAATTCATCAAAGAATTTAATGATGATACGCTCAAGCTCGATCCGACTCACTACTCCTTTCAGTTCGATGATGAAGCCTAATGAATAATTAGCAAAAACGGCAGGAGAGTAGCTTCGTATTTTTCGCCAAAGATTGAAAATGAGAAAGCTTACTATTGTAATCATAGCATTGCTCTGTGTGACCTTGGGGTACGCGCAGAGCAATTTTAATGTAAAGGAACTCCGAAATAATTTACAGAAAGAACTGGATAGCCTGATCGCTCAACACGAAACACCCGGTGTTACTTATGCTGTGGTGTTGCCCAACAATGAGCTCATTTCGCTGGCAGCAGGCTGGGCCGATAGAGAAAATGGTGTTGCCATGACCCCCACCCACAAAATGCTTGGTGGCAGTACGGGTAAAGTATTCTATTCAGTGGTGGTAATGCAGCTGGTGAGCGAAGGTAAAATACAGCTCGATGTTCCCATTCAGCAGTACTTGGCCGGGTACGATTGGTTCAAACGCTTGCCCAATGCCCAAAATCTTACCATGAGAAGTTTGTTGAGGCATGAAAGTGGAATTCCCCGCTACGTGTTTAAGGAGCAGTTTCAGGCCGATGTGCTCAAAGATGCCGATAAGGTTTGGGAACCCAAAGAACTGCTGGCCTATGTGTTTGACGATGAGCCTTTATTTTCCGTTGGTGAAGGTTTTGCGTATTCCGATACCAATTACATCATTGCTGCCATGGTGGTAGAATCCGTTACCGGTAGAACCCTTTACCAGGAAACCATGGATCGAGTGGTGAAGAAGGCAGGGCTTAAATTTGTTGAACCGCAAGACAAGCGAACGTACAATGGACTGGCGCAAGGATACAACGAAGACGATCCCTTTTTTCCCGGCCTTGCCTTAGATGAACAAGGCCGAAGCCGATATAACTGGCAATTCGAATGGGCCGGAGGTGGCTTGGTAATTACCTCTCAAGACCTGGCCATTTTGGCAAAGCAGATATACGAAGGTAAAATGTTCAATCCGGACTTACTACCAGAGTATTTCAACGGAAGAGATGCTGCGGAATTGGGTGGTCAATGGGGCCTTGGTGTGCACATAAGAAACAGCCCCTATGGAAAGATTTATGGGCATAGTGGCTTTATGCCGGGCTATATAACCAACATATTCTACTTTGTGGAAGACGGTTTTGCCATTTGCTATCAAATTAATGGTTCGGCTGCCAAATACAGAAGTATTATGCGCGACTTACCACGATTAACAGCAATTGTTAAGGAAAGTATTCAGAACTAAAAACAACTGGGCGTACTTTTGATTTTTAAGTGATGTGTATGCTTAAAATTGCCTGGTCAGAAGTTTACGCCCATTCGTTGCCTCCCAACCATCGGTTTCCGATGGAAAAGTACAACCTGTTGCCCGAGCAGCTAATCTACGAAGGCACCATCAAAGAAGAGAATCTCTTTGCTCCTCAGCCTTTGGAGGAAGCCCAGGTACTTCGCACCCACGAAGCCGACTATTGGAAAAAGCTCAAAACCCTGAGCCTTTCCCGAAAAGAAGAGCGCAAAACGGGCTTTCCTCTCCCTGAGGCCTTGGTAAAAAGAGAAGTAACCATTATGAATGGTACGGTACAGGCGGCTCTTTTTGCCCTCCAACATGGGGTGGCCATGAATATTGCAGGTGGTACTCACCATGCCTTTACCAATAGGGGCGAAGGGTTCTGTCTGCTCAATGATATAGCCATTGCAGCCCATTACCTCTTAGACCAGCAACTGGCACGGCAGGTTTTAGTAGTAGATCTGGATGTACACCAAGGCAATGGCACAGCTCAGATTTTTAGAGAAGAACCTCGGGTTTTTACTTTCAGCATGCATGGAGAACGTAACTATCCGATGCATAAGGAGCAGTCAGACCTGGATGTTGATTTGCCCGATGGCACTGACGACAGCAGCTATTTAAGGCTGCTCGACAGGCACTTGAAAGAACTAATGGATAGGGTGCAGCCCAATTTTGTTTTCTTTCAATCGGGAGTAGATGTATTAGCTACCGATAAGCTCGGAAGGTTGGCCATGACTATCGAAGGCTGTAAACAGCGAGACCGTTTGGTACTAGAAACCTGCAAGCAACAGCGTGTACCACTTGTGGCCAGTATGGGAGGAGGGTATTCCGAACGCATTGCCCATATTGTCGAAGCTCATGCCAATACCTACAGGTTGGCTCAAGAGATTTTCTTTTAAGGTTTTGTTGAAGGCTATAGCCCGGTGTGATGGTATTTTTTCACCCTGTGCGGGGTATCGCTTAAATAATTCAATAGCCAATTCACACCAAATCATTTACTTTGCGTTAACAAAGTTTAAAGCAATCTGTCTTTTAACAATCCTTGCACAATAGCATATTGAACGTGCGAAACTCAACGAAATTCATGCGAAACCGCTGTTATTATATACTTCTGTTAGCTTTTCTCTCACTCCTGGCCAAAGCGCAAGAGCCCAATCATTTAAAAATCGACAGCCTCAACTCCTCTTACGATGAGCACAGCCCGGTGCTTAGCCCTGACGGGCAGACACTTTACTTTACCCGTGTGGGCCACGCGGCCAATATTGGTGGAGTGCTGGACCGAGGAGATATTTGGTTAAGTCGAAAGACAAAGTCGGGCTGGTCGCGCCCCGAACATGCCGGTAAAACCATTAATCATCCCGGTTTAAATGGAGTAGTGGGTTTTAGTGCTGATGGGCAGCGTATGTATTTACTTAATTATTTTGACCCGAATGGTAATGGCGGAGGCAATATGCGCAACGGCATAGCTGTTTCGCGGCTCGAAAATGGAGAATGGTCTACTCCCGAAAGGCTGAGAATTCGCTATTTCTCAAACGACTCACCGCATATAAGTGCCACCATCAACCCCGAAGAAACGGTGTTGATTATGGCCATTCGTTCTTATGAGTCCGAAGGAAACGAGGATTTGTATGTGTCTTTTAAGCAAGCCGATGGCGAGTGGAGCCAGCCGGAGAATTTAGGCAATACCATCAACACCTATGGAGAAGAGTGGTCGCCATTTTTAGCAGCCGATAATGAAACTCTATATTTTAGTTCCAATGCTCATGGTGGCTTTGGCGGTAGAGACATTTTTATGAGTAAGAGACTCAATGGTTCATGGAAAGATTGGTCTAAGCCCACCAATCTGGGAGGAGCCATTAATACAAAAGGCACAGAGCGAGACTATTTCATACCTGCCTCAGGTACAATGGCTTTTTTCTCCAGCACCCAAAATAGCGAAGGCTACGGAGATATTTTCAACTTTCCGTTGAGTCAGGAGGAAAAAGCCTTTCAGCAGATTGAGGCCGAGGTTGATGAACCTCAAGTTGAAACGGAGATTGTTCCGGAAAAAGAAAAGTCTATTGTGGTAATGACCTTTCAGGTATTAGACAAGCGCACCGAACAACCTGTAGATGCTCAGGTAAAGTTTACTTATGGCGATAAAGAGATAACTTTAAAAACGGCCGATATAGATTCGGAAAATAAACACTTTGTTCTCTCACTTGAGGAGGGTGCCAATGTGTATGTAGCTATCGAAGCGGAGGGCTTTCTCAAATACCAGGAAACATTTGTGGCCAATGCCAGTGTGCAGGGAGTAGGTAATGAGTTTGGTGGTTCTACAGTTGAAACCTTTTACCTAACGCCTGAAGAAGTGGGTACGAAAGTTAAAATAGAAAATGTACTGTTTAACCGGGCATCTTCTTCTTTTGCCAATCCTGAAGTTGCCATGAAGCAGCTGGATCAGATTGTACAAATGATGAAGTCTAACCCGGGAATGGCCATTCGGCTAGAAGGTCATACGGATAACAGAGGAGACGCCAAACTGCTCAAAGAACTCTCTGTGGAACGCGTTAAGCGAGTTCGTGATTACCTGATAGACAAAGGGATAGAGGCCGGCCGTGTAGAGTACGTAGGCTACGGAGGTGAACAACCGCTTACTGATAATGACAGTGCCACAGGTCGGGAAATTAACCGCAGGGTAGAGTTTGTAATTATTCGTTGAAGGCTTCGCCAAAAAACGGAAGCATCATTTTCTGAGGAATACGACAAGGTTTCATGGAGGCCTTCTTTAAGAGGCACCATTCGGAAGAAGATTGAACCAGGAGTGCATTGGTTTCTTCATTAAAAATGCGAACCTGACGTATAGATTTGGCGCCTTCAAAAGAGTGTACATGGGTTTTAACCAGAAGTCTATCTCCCAAAAAGGCCGGACGTTTGTATTCAATATGATGGCTCAAAGCCACCCACACATGGTCAGTCAACCACTGATTCAGGGCATTGTGCTCCCAGTGTGCTTTAGCTACATCTTGTACCCACTGCAGGTATTGCACATTGTTCACGTGTTCCATTTCGTCCAGGTGGCTACTCCTGACGACTATTCTAAGTTCAAATACCTGGGCTTTGAGCATGGCACAAGATAGAGAATTCGCTTTTGACTGAACAAAACTATCAGGGCTTGGTTTTCTTCATAAATCCATCTCAACTTGCAACAGGTATTTACGGATATTCCGACCAAAACATTGGTAGAGCAAAAGATAGTGGCCCTTTTGCATGAGGGCGATAAACAGTCTGTCCGGCTCATTTTTAAACACTATGGGGTGGTTCTGCTCAATGTAATTCAACGAGTAGTAGGGAATAGAGCCATGGCTGAAGAAGTGTTGCAGCAGGTGTTGCTGAAGGTTTGGCAAAATGCCCAATCGTACAATGCTCAAAAAGCAGGGCTATACTCTTGGTTGGTGGCTATTAGTAGAAATGCTGCCCTGGATCAGCGAAAGACCAAAGATTTTAAGTTAACCCAAGCCTCTCGCGATGCGCTGGAAGTAATGGCTTTAGAGAACAAGGCCGATGCTTCGAACAGTATAGATAAAATGGTTACCGAGCAGTTGTTAGAGCAACTGTCCGATCACTACCAAATATTGATAAAAATGTCGTTTTTTGAGGGATATTCGCATCAGGAGATTTCCGACACACTCAATATTCCTCTAGGTACGGTAAAGACAAGAATTAGAATGGCTTTAAAACAACTGAGAGCTATTATCTAAATGGATGTGCAAAAATACATAGCGTCTGGTGTGCTGGAAGCCTATTGGGCTGGTGAGTTGAACGAGCAAGAAATGCGCGAGGTAGAAGCTATGGCCAGTCAGCACCCCGAAGTGAAGCAAGAGCTGGAAGAATTGAGAGAAGCACTTAATGAATTTGCGGCAATGAAAGATGCGTTGCCCGATGAAGATGTACTCAATGAAGCCATGAAAGAGGTAGAAGAAAGTGAGCAAAACCGATTTTGGGAAGTTTTGTCTGAAGACGATCGCAGCTTTGTAAAAAGGGCTAAATTTTCTCTTTGGGCTGTAGCGGCCACTATACTTTTATTGATTAGCCTAGGCTTTAATTTTTACTTTTTTGGACAGTTTCAGCAAGCCAGAGAAGAACTGGCTCAAGCCAAAGTAGAAAGCCAACAGCTAGCACAACAAATATCCGATACCCGGGAAAACCTGGAGTATGCCCAATTGCGCATTGCTCACTTTCTAAATGAAGATAATATTCATGTGAGGATGGAGGGAGAGGATATTTCGCCCGAGTCTTATGCCAATGTATTCTGGAACAAGAAAACTAATGCCGTCTTCATTAGTGTAGATAATTTACCGGAACCACCACATGGTCATCAGTACCAGCTTTGGGCAATTAAGCCTGGTCAACCCCCTATAGATGCCGGAATCTTTGATCATAATCAACTTGTTCAGGAGTTAAAGGTAGTAAAAGGCAAGGTGCAGGCTTTTGCTGTTACGCTCGAAAAAGAGGGGGGTAGCCCGGTGGCTACTGTCGACAAAACCTACGTGAAAGGCTTTTTACAGGCCGGCTAAATCTTTTGGCTCCAATAATTTATCTGGTCTATTTCTACCTAACTAATTTTTTTAAATTATAAGTAGCTGTTTATTAGATATTTAAAATTTCTTGTTTAATTTTTTAGAAAAAATATTAAACACAAAAATCCATTGAGGTAAGTGAGGTCGTAACTGGGATAGAAAACAACAACAAATAACTATCCGAATTATGAAAACACAGAGATTAATGAAAGTAGTACTGGGTGCATTTTTGTTTCTTACCTGCATGACAGGCCAAACCCAAGCTCAAACCAAAGACATCGTAGATCTGGCCGCAGGCAACGAAAATCTTTCCACGTTGGTGGCTGCAGTAAAGGCTGCAGGTCTGGTTGAGACCCTGAAAGGGGATGGCCCTTTTACCGTATTTGCTCCAACCAACGAAGCCTTTGCAGCATTACCTGAAGGCACATTGGAAATGTTGCTGAAACCTGAAAACAAAGACAAACTGATAGCCATTCTCACCTACCATGTGGTAGCAGCAAAAGTGATGTCTACCGATTTGTCCAATGGTCAGAAGGCAAAAACGGTTCAGGGCGAACAAGTATCGGTTATGATTAATAATGGCCGAGTGATGATTAGCGGAGCACAGGTAGTAGTGGCCGATGTAAAAGCTTCCAACGGGGTAGTACACGTTATCAATAAAGTAATACTACCACCTAGTATGAAATAAAGACTCACGGGCTTAGTAGAGGCAGAGTTCGAAGCATTTGTCAACGGTATAGCCAAGATGAAAGCAAGTTGAGCGGCAGGTGCGTAAAGAACCTGCCTCTTTTTGTTTATGCCCTCAACCACTTTTAGGTTTTGAAGCTAAGGGAGCAATGCTTAACATTGGCATATGAAGGTAATCGAATGTCCGAGAGATGCCATGCAGGGAATAAATGAGTTTATTCCTACTCAGAAGAAAACTGACTACATCAATGAGTTGCTGAAGGTAGGGTTCGACACTATAGATTTTGGAAGCTTTGTTTCTCCTAAGGCCATTCCTCAGATGCGAGATACTGCCCAAGTGTTAGAAGGGCTTCACTTGTCAAGCACTACCTCTAAGTTGTTGGCCATTGTGGCCAACCTTAGAGGAGCCACCGATGCTGTCAGCTTTGAAGCCATAAGTTATCTGGGATTTCCGTTGTCAATTTCAGAAACCTTTCAGCAACGCAATACCAACAAAAGCATAGGGGAGGCCCTGACCCAATTGGCCGAAATTCAGAACCTGTGTGTTAAGCATAATAGAGTACTCGTTACCTATATATCAATGGGCTTTGGTAACCCATATAATGAGCCGTTCAATGAAGAAATTGTTTCGGCCTTTGTAGAGAAGCTTGCCAATCTTGATATTAGAATAATTAGTTTATCTGATACCATTGGAGTTGCTGAACCACAGGTAATTAAACGTATTTTTAAAAATAGTATAACCGCCTACCCAACTATAGAATTTGGAGCACATTTTCACTCCACTCCGCAAACGGCCAGGGAAAAAATAATAGCTGCATTAGAGTCCGGGTGTCAGCGCTTCGACTCGGCCATAAAGGGTTTTGGAGGTTGCCCTATGGCCAAAGATGAACTTACGGGAAACATCGCTACCGAGGTGTTGTTAGAGACACTCGGAGAAAGAGGAGTCGCTCCCGCCTTTAATCAAGAAGCTTTCGACCGCTCATTAATAAAAAGCCTGGAGGTATTTCCGTCATGAAGAAAGTAAGCCTTGTTATGATGATACTTGCCTGTAGTGCGAGTGTAGGTCTTGCCCAAAAGAGTCTGAATAGAAGCATGGGAGGTTTAAGCTACGGCAGCCCGGAGCAGGTAGGTATAAACGGAGAAGTGCTCAGTAGGGAAATTGAGCGAATAATTACTCAAGCCATAGACTCTATGGCATTTCCGGGAGCTCAGGTACTGTTGGCCAAAGGAGGCGTTATATTTTATCAGGGAACCTTCGGATATCATACCTATGACAGCTTACAGCCTGTGCAACCCACCGATCTGTACGATCTGGCTTCGGTTACTAAAGTTACGGCAGCAACTCTTGCGCTCATGAAACTCTACGATGACGGTTTATTTGATTTAGATAAAACGTTTAGCCATTACTTTCCAAAAATTGCTCGCGGAGATAAGAAAGACTTAACCATGCGCGAAATATTGGCCCATCAGGCAGGACTTAAGGCATGGATTCCTTACTGGTCAGAGTCGCAACGAAAGAATGGCAAGTGGCGCTGGAATACTGTTAAAACCGACTCTTCCAGGCGTTTTCCTCATCGGTTGGAGGGAACAGACCTATGGTTGCACAAGAATTTTAAAGAAAGGAAGATATATAAGGCCATTAGAAAATCAGAAGTAAGCGAAGAGAAGAAGTACCTGTATTCCGGATTGGTATTTTACCTTTTTCCTGACTTGGTGGAGAGGCTTACGGGAGAGCCATTTGATGAGTATCTGAGAAAACACTTCTATGAGCCTCTTGGAGCGGAAACACTCGGTTTTAATCCATTAAACCGGTTTCCTTCTGAACGCATTGTGCCTACCGAGAAGGATACTTTTTTCCGAAAAACACAACTGCATGGAGTAGTGCACGATGAGGGTGCGGCCATGATGTTGGGTGTATCGGGCAATGCAGGCTTGTTTAGTAATGCCCACGATTTGGCCAAGGTGTATCAAATGTTGCTGAATGGCGGAGAATACGAGGGGAAAACCTATTTAAGTACTGCAACAATAGAGGAATTTACAAGGGTACAATTTCCGGAAAACGGCAATCGAAGAGGACTAGGTTTTGACAAGCCCTTGTTAGAATACAACGAACGAATTAGTAGTGTGGCGAGAGGGGCTATGCCTTCCAGTTATGGGCATACGGGCTATACTGGTACACTGGTTTGGGCCGACCCTGACTACGACTTGCTCTTTATCTTTTTATCGAACCGAGTATTTCCAACCCGAAACAACAGTAAGATATACAACTTAAATGTGAGACCTTCTATTCACAACTTGGTGTACGAGCTGTTGCGAATAGGTGAAGGCACGTACAGCATTGGGCGACATTGGGATTGATCTAGATTATGTCTACTCAAAAATGTGTTGATTTGCCACGTTGTTATAGCATATTTAATCTTGAAGTTGGAGTAGCTTGATTTGAATGTCATTGTCCACTGTGTATACCTCAAGTTTGTTTTCTAAAGAAAGGTAGTGAAAGTCTCCAGTAAGCTTCTTTCGAATGAAAGAATCCTTTTCCAGGTTTAAAATTAAAAACTCAGTTTCAACTACCTTTCGATTTACTACTCGTTTAAAGGTAAATATAAAATCTCTTTGCTGAGAGATATTGAAGCTTTCCAGAGTTCCATATGGGGTTAGGTTTGGTATATCTATTGAGTTCTCTTTTAACCCATTCAGATTATAAATATCAATCTTAGATTTCTGATTATACACATAGACTCTGCCATTATCAAAACATTTAAAATGAGTTCGTTTTCCGTGACTACTCAGGTCTGTTTTCTTTACCAGAGGCTTTATTGAGCCATCTTTGATATTTAAGACAAAAAATAAATATTCAGACCCTTCGATTAATGTAAAACCGCGCTGTGCGATTAGTATTTCTGTATTATTTATTGTTTGAAACACCTCTAAACCTTTACTGACATTAATCGGATCTAATGGTGGTAGTGAAATAATCTTCTCTAATTCAGTTTGGTTTGGTTTAAATAATGCTGCTGGCCCTAGGTGTACAATGTAGGGTTGTTTAGAAACTTCTAAATAATCTATAGGGGCGCCATTAATAATGTATTTATCTGTCCCTCTATATTCTATTTCGTTAGTGATCAGTTCGTTTTGTAACCTGCCAAGTCTATCAAATACTGAGATGTTTACTTCTAAGGGGGAAATAATTACGTATTGATTATTAACCTTTTTAACATATATATCTTTTCTAGAGATTTGCTCTGATGATAAATTGATAGAATCTGTCTGACAAAAGCCTGTTAATACTTGGTACTTTATTACAACTAGGAGGACGATTAATCTAATCCAAAAAAAGGTTTTGTATTGCCGTGTTTTGTAACTCATGCAGCAGTGTATTTCTCTTAATTAATTTGTTCTTGCTTTCTCTCCTATAAATAACAGGCTCATTTATGATCAATTTGTAGACTTTAGTCGCTAAGTCACTTTTGTCTATGATTACTTGATTATAATTTTCAGACAAAAGAGCAGCTCGATTTATACTACTAGAGATCAATATGGTTTTTGTACTGTCATTGTCGTTCCTGTACAGTATGTCTCGGATAACATCATTGCAAGAATAGCAAGCATCTAAATTCAAAAGAATAATGAATTCGCTTTTTTCAATTTACTCAACACAATAGTAGCTTCTAAATATTTATAAATATCTTCTTCTTTCTGACTCACTGAATTACACCCAATTGTAATTGAAGTAAGAATGGCGATGTAATGCTTAATCTTCATTTTTAACTAAACTATAAATGGAATAGTCTAACCAGTTCTCAGAGAATTGATCATAATCTGGATGTAATCTCGGTATATATAATCCTTTACTGGTTACAAATGCTCCGTATGCAGTGTAGGTATCTTTATTTAAATCAGAAAAGCCTATTAGATCGAAGTTTGAATCAAGAACTAAAACTGATATTGGTTTCTCATAATAGGCTCGATAGTTAATGTGTTGATCGGGATTATAATTTAATGGTCTTTCTACAAATCGATAATAGACATCTCTATACTTGTCATAAAGAATATTAGGGTAAAGCGTAGTCTCAACTCCATCTTCTATTATTTCATCCCTATTTGGTTTTGATTCGAATGAAGCTGTTTGATCTTGCCTCTTTGGATATCTGGCAAGATGTTTACTCTTGTTTCCATTTTTAATGTTAACGGTTCTAATAGAATCTTCGCCATAAAAACCATAAACAAGTTCCTTGGAGTTTTCATTGAAAGTTCTGGTCAAAAGAATACTGATCATATTCCAAACTTTTCCATGTTTCCATTTTGGAAGTGGCATGTCTATCGATCTCTGACTAGAATCCTTGAGATCTAATAATATTTGATAGTTAATATCTGAATTAATGTTTTCCTTCTTGTAAAAATCAAAAATTGGATAGGTAGTAAGATAGATCTCGTTGTTCGCAAAAATTAATGGATTGTTCGATCCTGACTGAAAATTGGTAAAGCTTATTTGTGGTGGTAAGTTCGGTTCATTCACAACATTTTTGAAGCGCAAATTGCCTAAATAATAACCGTTGAAGTCCGTGAAAATTATTCTATTTAGATTCCCATCATCAAGGAGAATAAGTGTATCCTGAGAAATTGGAATCAAAGTCTTTAAGTTTCTTATACCAAGACTGTTGTCTGCTGAAATACTGATTTGATTGATGAGTTTTCCATTGTCTAAATTGTAAACGTTAAATCCATTGATTAGTCTGTTGGTCGCAATCAATCCATTTTCCACACTATCTAGACTAATAGGGTATACATCGAATAGTTCGAATGATGATTTCGAATCTATTTCCAATCTAATTGAGTCAATGAGCTTTAAGCTCAGTTCATTTAACCCGATTGTTTTATCTATATCATCATTGTTTTTATTATTTACACAGGAGCCCACTAAAAGTGTCATAAGTGATATTGATAAACAGATTATATAAATTCTTACCATACTCATAATCTATTAGAGTCTCTTATAAAAATCAAGGCTGTCTCATTTAAGAGACAACCTTTGGAAAGTTTAGACTTTTTTACTGTACTGAAATTATTCTGATACAATCTGTAAAGGCACCTGCACATCCACCGCCTGGAACCTCAGTTGAGTAGATAGAGCCGCCCCCGCTACCACAAATATTTGCTTGTGATCCGTCTGAGTAAGTGCACATACAACAATCAGTAGAAGGTGTGTAGGTACAGATTTCTTCATTACATGGTCCTTGTCCTTGCCCGAAGGACACCAAGCTAAACATTAGAAAAACAAAACGATCAGTGTTTTTTTGAGATTTTTCATCTGGAATTAGGTTTATTGCTAAAAGATGAATTTAAATTGAAAATAATTTAATTGAGATGCAAGTATTTAATGTTTTGCTTTTTTAAATAAGCATTGATTAATGCTTACATAGAAATAATATAATAAATACATTAAGTTTCATAGCATTTCTTTGTGCTATTGTTTCGAGTGTCATGCAAAATCTTCAGGCTATTACATAGGAAGGCTGATTCAGGAAGTAAATTTTATACGTCATGAATGGCATTGAAGAAACTATAATTGGATAGTGCCTGATTGGGATTGTATCAACTTAAGTCTGACTATTATTAGAGCATTCAAACCAATCGATATTCTTTTCCGGGGAGCGGTTTTACAAGGCCTTCGAATTCCAATTGCAACAGAATGGAAGCCAACTGATTTAGTTGAGTTTCACTTTGCCAGCTGAGTTCATCAATGTGCATTTGCTGGCCATTTCTCATAAGAATATCCAGTACCTTTTTTTGAGGCGGAGGCAAATGGTCAAAGCTTCTGACCTTAGGCTTGGAGTCTGTAGCCGATTCAAGGTCCCAGTTTAGACTCTCTTCTATGTCTTTAAAACTCGTATAAATGGAGGCTTTGAAGTTTCGTATCAGCAGGTTGCAACCCTCCGAATAGCTTTTGCCTAGTTCGCCAGGTACGGCAAATACCGGTTTGTCATAGCTATAGGCAATATTGGCCGAAATGAGAGCGCCTCCTTTGGCAGCAGCCTCAACCACTATCAGTGCATCGGAAAGGCCTGCAATAATACGGTTTCGGGCAGGGAACAACCGGGCATCGGCTTTAGTACCAACCGGATACTCACTAATGAGGCCTCCTCGGTCCAGCATTTTTTCGGCAATGTGGCGATGGGCGGTAGGGTATATGGTATCGAGGCCGCAAGCTAACACCCCAAAGGTAGCCAGGTTGTATTTCAGTGCTGCTTCATGGCTTTTTACATCGATTCCATAGGCCAACCCGGAAATTATTACAGATTCAGAGCTCTTCGCATTTTCGACAATTCGCTCGGTTTGAGCCAGCCCGTATTTGGTGGCTTTGCGAGTACCAACAATGCCGAGCATACGCGCAGTGTTGAGTTTAGGGTTTCCCTTGGTATAAAGCACTATTGGGGCATCGAGAATAGACTTTAACCGGCTCGGGTAAGAGTCTTCTTTGTAATAGTGGGTGTTAATGTTAAGCTTTTCCGAATGCTCTAAAATGCGGTCTGCTTTCTTTAGCCACTGCTCTTCACCGCTAATAAGGTCGGCAAGTTTTTGGCCCAAGCCGTTTACCTTGGTTAGGCGGCCTTTGGTAGCTTTAAAAATGTTTTGAGGGGTCTCAAAGTGGTTAATCAATTGCCGGGCCAGCACGGGGCCAATTCCTGGAATAAGAGAAAGCGCCACCTGATAGCGCTTGTCGTCACTCATGGAAGGTTGTTCTTCATTTCCATTAAAAACTCCCGAATACGTTTTAGTGAGGCAACCATCTCTGCTTTGTCGTCTATACTGTCTTTGCTGGCCTTTATGTGTTCATAGGCACCTTGAAGAGTATACCCTTTTTCTTTAACCAGATGGTAAACGAGCTTCAGCTTTTTGAGATCGTCTTGTGTGTATTTACGGTTTCCTTTGGCGTTTTTTTTGGGGCGGATAAAATCAAACTGTGTTTCCCAAAAACGAATTAAAGAGGTAGCCACCCCCAACTCTTTGGCCACTTCACCAATGGTGAAATACTTCTTCTCTATAGGCTTCTCTTTGTACGGCATATCAACTAGTTACGAAAATAACCAAAACAATTACTTTAAGAATAAGTCTGTCAAAGAATCTCTAAAAAAGCTTATTGGTTGGCATAAGAACCCAGCGATTGGTTTTCGATAGAAGCAAGTCTGAGAATCTCTTCGTATTGATTAGAATCCAGATCCATGTAAAAGTAGTTTACCGGATTTACGGCTCTGCCGTTAATGTGTACTTCGTAGTGTACGTGCGGGGCGGTAGACTTACCCGTGTTGCCCACATATCCAATGACCTGACCGCGTTTTACGGTTTCGCCATTGCGCACGTTGAACTTACTCATGTGTCCGTATACTGTCTCAAAACCAAAGCCATGATCTATTTTGATGTGCCAGCCCAATCCGCTAAAATCCCTTTTGGTCAATACCACTTTACCATCGGCTGTGGCGTAAATAGGGGTGCCCTGTTCGGCAGAAAAGTCTACTCCGTAGTGCATGCGTTTCACTTTCAGAACAGGGTCGGTACGCATACCAAAACCAGATGAAAATCTTCTCAGGTCATCGTTAGAAACCGGCTGAATAGCTGGCATGGCCGCATAATAAGCATCCTTATTTTTAGCCAGTTGCATTATTTCATCGTAAGATTTGGTTTGGATATACATTTTCTTCTTTACCCTGTCCAGCTTATCCAGTGTGCCAATCACCAGGTCTTTGTTCGATAAGTCACTTTCCAGCAAGTTTCTGTATTTTAAAACTCCACCCGAACCCGCTTCTCGCACGGTCTCAGGAATAGGTTCGGCCTCAAAAACCGTTCGGTATACCTGGTCATCTTTTTGTTGAAGCACCTTTAGCATTTGGTCCATACCTTCCAACTGCTCTTGAGTAAACTCATAGTAGAGCTTCAGTTCTTCATTTTCTTTTTTCAGTGCCAGCTCCTTAGGAGAGTCGAAATATTTGGAGAGAACTACGATAATGCCAATGGCTAAAACAATGGAGAGGGAAATAAAGCCCAAGGCGTTGATCACTACATCTCGTTTTTTTACCTTGATTCGCTCGTATTTGCAGGTCTCGGTATCGTAGTAATATTTTATTTTTGACATTAAGAATCCTTTTTGAAAATCTCCTAATTTTGTGCCCTTGCGCAGCTTTTTAGGCTTCAACAAAAGTAACAATTTTATTCTAACACAAACCACCTAATCAACGGTTCTGCTATGCTAGCCAAAGAGATCAGATCTAAGTTTATTTCCTATTTCGAAGAAAGAGGCCACAAGTATGTACCCTCAGCTCCAATGGTTCTTAAAAATGACCCTACGCTGATGTTTACCAACGCGGGTATGAATCAATTCAAGGATCTTTTTCTGGGCAATGCAAAGGCCGATTATACCCGGGCGGTAAACAGCCAAAAATGCCTGCGTGTGTCAGGTAAGCACAATGATTTGGAAGAGGTAGGTATAGATACCTATCACCATACCATGTTTGAAATGCTGGGCAACTGGAGCTTTGGCGATTACTTTAAGAAAGAAGCCATTCAATGGGCCTGGGAGTTGCTTACAGATGTATATAAACTACCAAAAGATAGGTTATATGTAACTGTATTTGAGGGAGATGAGTCAGAAGGCTTAAAGTTTGATCAGGAGGCCTTTGATTTCTGGAGAAGCTATGTCGATGAGTCGCGCATTTTGAACGGAAACAAGAAAGATAACTTCTGGGAAATGGGCGATACAGGCCCATGTGGTCCGTGCTCGGAAATTCACATAGACCTGAGAACAGAAGATGAAATTGCGAGGGTTCCCGGAAAAGAACTGGTGAATAACGACCATCCGCAGGTGGTGGAAATATGGAACCTGGTATTTATGCAATTCGACCGAAAGGCCGATGGTCGATTGGAATCTCTACCAGCCCAGCACATCGATACAGGAATGGGCTTTGAGCGTTTGGCTATGGCCTTGCAGGCTAAAAAGTCTAACTACGACACCGATGTGTTCACCCCGTTGATCGACAAAGTGGCCCAGTCGGCCGGAGTGAAGTATGGTGAAAAGAAAGAAACCGATATTGCCATTAGGGTGATAGTAGATCATATCAGAGCCATTTCATTCGCCATTGCCGATGGTCAGTTACCGTCTAACAATAAGGCCGGGTATGTGATCCGTAGAATTCTGAGAAGAGCTGTTCGCTACGGTTATACGTTCCTCAATTTCAACAGTCCGTTTCTATACCAACTCGTAGATGTGCTGGCCGATCAATACAAAGGTTTCTTCGATGAGCTGGATAGCCAGAGAGAGCTCATTGCCAAAGTGATTAAAGAAGAAGAAAACTCCTTTTTGCGCACTTTAGACAATGGTTTAAAGCGATTGGAGCAAATAAAGGAGAGGCTTGTGTCTCAAAATGAAACAACTATAAATGGGCGTGAAGTATTCGAACTTTACGACACATACGGCTTTCCGGTAGACCTGACAGCTCTGATTGCACGGGAGAATGGCTTCCAGATCGATGAGCCTGGATTTCAGCAAGCCATGGCCGAGCAGAAGAACAGATCGAAAGCCGATGCGACTTCTGAGAAGGGAGACTGGACTGAACTATTGCCCGATGTAAAAGTGGAATTTGTAGGCTATGACCATGAGGAAGCTGAGTCGCGAATTATCAAGTACAGGGAGATAAAAGAAAAGAAGCGCACGGTGTTTCAGATTGTGCTCGATAAAACACCCTTCTATGGCGAGAGTGGCGGACAGGTAGGTGATACCGGAGTTATTGAAAGCCAAGAAGAAACCATTAAAATTCTCGATACGCAGAAAGAAAATGACCTGATAGTTCATTTTACCGATAAGTTGCCTGCTAATCCGGCTGCTGTGTTTCATGCCAGAATAGATAAGAAACGCAGAGCCTTGATTAAGTTTAACCATTCTGCCACCCACTTGCTTCATGCAGCTTTGCGAGAGGTGCTCGGCCACCACGTGCAACAGAAGGGCTCATTAGTAAGCGATAGCGTATTGCGCTTCGATTTTTCGCACTTCTCTAAAGTAGAGCCTGAGCAAATAGAGCAGATTGAGCAAATAGTGAATGAGAAGATTAGGGAAAATATTACGCTCAACGAAAAAAGGTCCGTGCCCATAGAAGAAGCAAAGTCTATGGGAGCGATGGCTCTTTTTGGAGAGAAGTATGGAGATTTTGTCCGTGTAATTACCTTCAATCCTGACTATTCGGTAGAGCTTTGCGGAGGTACCCATGTGGAAGCTACCGGGCAGATTGGTCTTTTCAAAATAGTTTCGGAAAGTGCTGTTGCCGCAGGGGTAAGGCGAATTGAAGCCTATACCGGCCCCAAGGCTTTTGAGTATGTCCAAGATCAGGAAAAGGAACTTAAGTTGGTTAAGGAGCTGCTTAAAAACCCGAAAGACCTGACCAAAGCCATTGCCTCGCTCTTAGACGAGCAGAAAAAACTAACCAAGGAGATTGAATCGCTACATGCACGGCAGGGGGCTGAGGTTAAAAGAAATCTATTGCAAAAAGTAGAGGCTAAAAAGGGCATCAATGTACTGATTGAGCAAATCGATATTCCTTCGGCCGATGCTTTAAAGAAACTCTCCTTTGAGCTTAAGAATGAGGTAGATAACCTTTTGGCAATACTAGCCGCCAATGTTTCCGGTAGCCCGCAGATTTCTGTTGTTATCAGCGAGAATCTGGTCAAAGAGAAAAGCCTGAATGCCGGACAACTGGTGCGCGAATTGGCCCGGGAAATTAAAGGAGGAGGCGGAGGTCAGCCGTTCTTTGCTACTGCCGGAGGAAAAGACATAACTGGTTTAGAACGTGTAGTCACTAGAGCTACAGAAATATTGGAGAGTTTTGCTTGACGTACTTAAAAAACTGGAAGAGGAGGGCTATGAGGCCACTATTGGTTTAGAGGTGCACGTTCAGCTGAACACCGTTTCCAAGATTTTCTCGGCCGATGCCAACCACGAAACAGAAGAGGCAAATACCCATGTGAGCGTAATAAGTCTGGGACATCCGGGTACCTTACCGGTACTTAATGCCCAGGCTGTGGAAAAGGCTGTCTTAATGGGGCTTGCTTGTGGTTCTCAGATTAGTCGTTACAATACGTTCGACAGAAAAAGCTATTTCTACCCCGATCTGCCCAAGGGCTATCAAACCACGCAGGATAAAACGCCAATCTGCATAGGAGGAAAAATTCCGTTGTTTGGAACCAACCTCTTGCAAGAGCAAGTGGAACTGCATCATATCCACCTGGAAGAAGATGCAGGAAAATCTATTCATGATGAAGAAGCAGGTACACTCATTGACCTTAATCGTGCCGGAACTCCGCTCATTGAAATAGTGACCAACCCCTCGGTGGCCGGACCCGATGAGGCGGCTGCATGCCTTCAAGAAATTAGGCGCATGGTGCGCTATTTGGGTATTGGCAATGCGAATATGGAAAAAGGAGAGCTCCGGTGCGATGCCAACATTTCCATTAAAAAGAAGGGAGACTCACTGTTGGGCGAGAAGGTAGAAATAAAGAATATGAACTCCTTCAGCCATGTGAGAAAAGCCGCCATTTTCGAATTGGAACGCCAATTGGCTTTAAAACTGGCCGGAGAGCCCGTGGTGGTAGAAACCCGAACCTTCGATCCTGCCACAGGCCAGACCTATGGTATGCGTTTTAAAGAGACCATGAATGACTATCGCTACTTTCCCTGCCCCGATTTGCCTCCGGTGATTCTAGATGATCAATACCTGGCTGGTTTGCAGCCCCGGGCCAATGAAAACCCCCGGGTTTATCGCCAGCGATTGACTCAGAAATATCAACTATCTGACTATGACTTGGGTATTTTAACGGAAGAGAAAGAAACTGCTCAGTATTTCGAAGCGTTATGCCAGCAGGGCGTGGAACCCAAATCGGCTGCCAACTGGATGAATGGCCCTTTGCGAAGCTTGCTTAATGAAGAGGGGAAAAACCTATCAGAGATAGCCATTGGTACTCAACAATTGGCAGAGCTCATAAAGCTTGTAGAAGAAGATAAGCTGGTCTATCAAACAGCTGTGCAGCAATTGTTACCTAAGTTACCAAAGGCCACAAAAAGTCCACTTAAATTGGCGGAGGAACTGAATTTGCTGGTTTCTGAAGACAAAGCCGAACTAGAGGCTATAGTTCGTGAGGTATTGATATCTTTGCCCAAAGAGACTGAAGCATTCCGTAAGGGAAAGAAGAAACTATTGGGGCTGTTCATTGGCGAAGTAATGAAGAAAAGCAGAGGTAAGGCAAACCCAAAAGTGGTTCAGCAAGAACTTTTAAAAGCATTAAACTAAAGATGAAAAAATACATTGGCATATGGGCACTGGCTATTTTGAGTGCCTGCGGAAGTAATACACCGGGTAAAGTGACCATCTCCGGCACCATTGAGAATGCTATTCCTCAAGGAGAGGTTGTTTTAGAGCGATTCGAAATAGGTCAGGCTAGTCCTGTTAAAACAGTGTATTCAGATCATGAAGGCAACTTTTCAATGGATCTGGAACTTTCAGAGCCAGGCTTTTACCGACTGAATATCTACGGAGAACAATTCGAAACCCTGGTGTTGGATAATGAAAATATAAAGGTAAAGGCAGCCGGAAAGGCCGGAGAGTTTATTGAAGCTACCGGATCGGATGATATGGACAATCTGAAAGAGGTTTATGCCTATTTGGATACTTACCAGGCAAAAATGCAAGGTATCAATCAGCGATTTTTGACCGCTCAGAGCGAGGGCAATCAGGAACTGATGGAGGAGTTGAGAGCACAAGCACTCGAACTTGAGACTGCTAAAGTAGACCGACTAAAGAAGATGGCCATGAGTTTCGAAAGTTCTCTGGTGAGCTTACTGATTACTGACTTTATTAGCAATAAGACTGATGAATTCGCATTTCTTGATTCGTTGGCTACCAAGCTTCAAAAAGAAATTCCTAATTCTTCGGACGTTCAATACTTCGCAGAAAATGTAGAGGCCTTTAGGCCGGCTGTGGCCATGGGAGAGGTGGCTCCTGACATTACCATGGAAACTCCCGATGGAGAAATGCTAAGCCTTTCCGATTTGCGTGGTAAATATGTGCTGCTCGATTTTTGGGCAGCCTGGTGCAAGCCTTGTCGTATGGAAAACCCGAATGTGGTGCGCATGTATGAGAAGTACAACGATGAAGGTTTCGAGGTGTTTAGCGTGAGCCTGGACCGTTCCAAGCAGCAATGGATAGATGCTATTGAAAAAGATGGCTTGGTGTGGCCTTACCATGTGTCCGATCTCAAGTATTTTCAGTCGGCAGCAGCCATAACCTATAAAATTAATGCCATTCCTTTTGCCCTACTGCTCGACCCGGAAGGCCGTGTAATTGGCAAGAACTTACGAGGCCGTGCCCTCGAAGCCAAGTTGGCGAGCATTTTTGGTGAATAACCATTTCTACAGAATTTTGAGAAACGGCCTCAAAAACTAAGCGTCATTCCCGACATCGATCGGGAATCCCTTTAAATTAAACAAGCATTCAAAGAGGTTCATGGTTGAGCTTGGCTAAGGATATCAAAAATAGTTGGCGTTTGAGATCGTTTCTTTTTCGCCCTAAATATTGCCGTCATAAACAGCCAAATTTAATTACGTAGCATTACGTATTCCCCGGTAGTGTCAATAAGCCTTATCTTAGCGATAATTACCGGGTAGACATGAACCACATTTCCATTGTATTGGCAGACGATCACCCTTTGCTACTTGAAGGGCTTGAGGCGAACCTTATATCAAAAGGTTACAACGTGCTGGCCACTGCAAAAGACGGAAAGTCAATTTTGAAGATTATTACTGAACGAGTCCCTTCAATTGCTATTTTAGATATAGAAATGCCTGAGATGGATGGACTTTCGGTAGCTAAGTATTGCATGGAACACGGTTACAACACCAAATTCATTATCCTTTCTTATCATAAGGAGACAGAGTTTATTGCCAGAGCCAAGAGCCTCAATGTTTCCGGGTATCTGTTAAAGGAAGATGCGCTGGAAGAAATTGATAACTGTATTCAAGAGGTGGAAAAAGGGGGGCAGTATTTCAGCAAAGCGTTTCAACTAAAGGATGTGAAGAATGCACAGTCTGCGTTGGAACGCGTAGAGTCGCTCACTCCGTCTGAACGCAAAATTCTCAAACTCATTTCCAAAAATCAATCGACCCGTGATATAGCCGAAAGCCTCTTTATTTCGGAGAGAACGGTAGAAAAGCACAGGAGCAATATTATTCAAAAACTGAATCTTGAAGGGAAGGCTAATGGTTTGATTGCCTGGGTTTTGCAGAATAAACATCTATTGAACTAGTGAATAGCCCTAAACACTATCTGAAACCCTTGTTTTGGCTATGGCTGCTTTGGGGTACCTACTCACTTTTGGCACAAACTGATAATGACAAAGGCGTTCTTTCACTGCAAACCTATGGTGTAAAAGACGGGCTGGAAGTTGGCGACATTCACTCGTTAGTCTATGACAATAATGGCTGGCTGTGGATTAGCGGTCTTGAGTCAGATTTAGGAGCCAGTACCTTTTTAAAGAACGTGCCCAAACTGCAGTGGTTCGATGGATATAACTTTCACACCGTGCCGTTGCCGATTTCCGAAGAACTTTCGCCCATTAGCTTTTTGCTAAAAAAGCGAGCAGATGGGCTCTTCTATTTATGGTTTTCCTCCAACGGATTTGATGAGATTTATCTCTTCGACCCTTCCACTTTCAAAGTTCAGTCTGTACCTATTCCTAGTTTGGATGGTCATGTAGATATTTCAAACATCTTTGTGCAAGATACATCCACTTTTATATCACTGGATGCTTTTGGAAAGTCCAGCCTGTTTCGCCTAAATGACGATTTAAGCTTTGATAAGCTATTCGATTTAATGTCTGAGCGAGGTGAGTCTCACTTGCATCAGGTCATCCCTTTCAAAGATCATTTCCTTATTTCCGAAGCCCGCATGGGCATAACCGCTTATGGACTCAAAGGGCAAATTTTGAAGGAGTTTGACTATGAAGACTTCGGTCTTGAAAAAGTGGCTAACCCGGAAGTTCTGGCACTTGTTGGTTCGTTCTTGTTTGAAGGAAAGTATCAGTTCGTCCTAAAAAATGGCTACGGAACCTATCAATACAACGACCATGAAATGACATGGTCAGAGAGTAATTTCAAGCCGGCCCGCAATGCAAAGAAAACACTCATAAATACCGGCCTATACCAGAAACTCTATGCCATCAACGATAACCATGGAAATATAGCATGGTTCAATGTGGCAGAAGGTCAACTCATAGTTAAAAGAGCGTATGTAGATGAGGCGCATGACCAGCCCGATGTTCGGGTAAATAGGGCCAATGCGATCAATGCCGCAAGTCGTGATTTAAAGAAAGAATTGTTTTTGACCGAACCGGGAAGGCTGGCTCATGTTGTTTTTAAAAATTTTGGTGTAAGCACTTTTTTAGAAGACCACAGCCTAAGGTGCATAATACCTTATGGCCCCAATAGGTATTTGGTGGCTACAGAAGCCAGTGGTTTTTATTTGATAGATATTGCTGAAAATACGGAAGAACCCTTTCCGATCTTTCTCGATGGTCAGCCATTTTCAGCTTCGGAGATCCGAGGTGTTTTTATGGACCAACGCGGCATCTGGACCAACTACAACGAAGGTGTCTTATTCATAAACCCTGATACAAGGGAAGTTGAGAGATTCAGGCACTATCCTGTCTCTGCAATGGTAGATGATGGAAATAGAATAGTCTATGGAGCCGCAAACTTTCCGCTAATGGAATTCGATAAGTCCAGTAAGGTTAACAGACCCCTGACAAAAAACGATTCACTGAACGTGATGGATCTGACGAAATTTAATGACAGCTTTTATGCCACCACAACCAGCGGTCTGTTCAAATTTAAACAAGGGGAAGAGGTTTATGTAGATATTCCCATATCATCAGACAAGTTGATGATGCTGAGTGTGCTAAAGCGGCATGGGCTGTTATTTACAACTGTCGATGGCAGAGTGTATCAAATAAAAGAGGAAAACAGCCGGCCCGAATTGTTTTTTACCGATCCTGCCGGGAGCCCTATAGCATCGGTATTTGAAGATCAGGAAAAAAACCTGTGGTTTGCCACATTTTCAGGACTTGTAAAGTTTAACCCACAAACCGGAGAAACAGAAAGGTTTGTGGAAGACGATGGCCTGAGCAATAATGAATTTAACCGATTCAGTTTTCTTCAATTAGAAAATGGTGGAGTGTTTCTTGGTGCCATAAAAGGGCTTAACTATTTCTTTCCGCAAGACCTTGAAAAAGTGGAGAAAGGAGGTGAGGTGGTACTTACCGGCCTTACTTATTTCGATAGTAAGGTAAAGTCAAACACCACCATAATAGCTCCGGCAGAATTGACAGAGTTAGGCAGTGTGTCTCTACCCGCTGAAAACAAATTCTTGAGAATTCAGGTAGCCCCGGTAGGGCTCACTCAGCCCACAAAGGTGAACATGGAATTTAAGTTGAACAATGGTGAATGGCTACCCATAAAGCAGCCTGGCGAAATTCAGTTCAATAACCTCGAAGCCGGCCAGTACCTGCTAAAGGTTAGAATGGTGGACTCGGAAGGAGCCTCTTTTGGGAAGGAGTTGTCACTTCACATTCATGCCAGGGAGTTTTTCTATAAAACCTTATGGTTTGGATTCTTGTGTTTGCTGGTTGTTATTGTCGTGAGCTATTATTTTATAAGGCAAGCCAACAAAGCAAGAGCCTTAGGGCAACACTACTCACGAGCACTTCTGAGAGTTCAGGAAGAAGAGCGAATGAGAATATCCCGCGATTTGCACGATAGTGTAGGCCAACAGCTGATTTTGCTAAAGAATCAGGCCAATGCCAGCCGCGATCCGCAGATGGTAAAGAACGTTAGTGCAACTTTGGAAGAGGTAAGGAGCATAACCAGAAACCTACACCCGGTAGTATTGAGTAGGTTAGGACTTACAGCAGCCCTGGAAGAGTTGATCCGTAAGCTCGATGAAAATACAGAAGTGTTCTTTGCTATTGAGCTGGAAAACATTGATGGTATTTTCGATGCAGAGGAAGAGCTCAATCTGTATCGCATTATTCAAGAAGCTCTAAATAATATTGTAAAGCACGCCAATGCCGTTTCGGCCAAGCTTACCATAGCACGAAAAAAGAACAAGGTGCTAATTAATATTCAAGATAATGGTAAAGGCTTTTCGGTAGAAAATGAACAACAGTCAGGAGGTTCATTAGGACTGAAAACACTGCACGAAAGAATAGCCATGCTCAAGGGCAAGATAAACATTGAGTCAGATGCCCATGGTACTCGCATTGAGTTAGAAATACCTTTACAATAGCTCAAATCCTAATTTTTGACCTTTGTTCCACGCTTGGATTGTCTCACGCAAGGGTTAAAATACGTATCGCTACGTATGTTCTGGCTTGCTATTGAGATTTAACTTTGTTTCTACAGCTAGTTGAATTCATTCAGCTTAATCAAGCCTGTATAAACTAATTTTTATGCGTTTTTTGGAGTATAGCTTCTCCACTCTTCATCTAAACTTATTGTCTGTGATCAGGCAAAACTTCTCTTTGCCAGGCAAAACACTAGGTATCTGTTTAGTCCTACTAGTGGTTTTTACATCAAGCTCATTCGCTCAAATAATTGATGCCGAATTTAATGCTCAGGCTACGAACCATTATTCAACGGCAGTAACCGGATACTTAGCAGGTCAACCCACGGAGTCAGGTGCTTCGTTCGGCACGGTTGATGACAGAAGCTATATAGCTCAAGATCAAAACACACAGGACATCTCCACGATGATTGGACGCACTTCTCCGAAATTAACGAATGAACATGCTCTATTGAATAATATGGCTGCTACGAACTCGTATGCACCAACAGCCAGCTTTTCAGCAAGTCCGCGCTTTGGTTGCGGACCATTGACGGTTAATTTTACAGATACTTCAACTCCGGGTGCTGCCTTAATTGTTTCCTGGACTTGGGATTTTGGTGATGGAGGAGTTTCAACTACACAAAATCCCTCATATACCTATAACACCCCTGGAGTATACACGGTAAAACTCACTGTAGAAGACTCAGACGGTCTTACAAGTCAAAGGACTCAGACTAGCTATATAATGGTTACTGGACCTGATGTTGACTTCAGGATTAAGCCATCTAGCACCTTTTGCAAGGGGGGGGATATTCATTTTGAAGATCAAACTGTTTTTGGCAGCCCTGTGATCTCCTGGCACTGGGATTTTGGAGATGGAAATACTTCCAATCTTCAGAATCCTACGCATAGCTATGCTACAGCAGGTGTATTCGATGTAAGCTTAACGATAGGTAACATAGATGGCTGTACAAGGACCGTAACTAAGATAGGTTTTGTAGATACACGGGATGTAACTGACCCGGTAATTACAACGTGCGAAACCGATAAGATTGAAAATGTTAGTGGAGGACAGTTTACCGTTCCTGATTATACGGGAGGAGTTGTAGCTACCGATAATTGCGATGCTGCGCCAGTAATCACGCAGTCACCAGTTGCAGGGGCCATTGTAGGCGTTGGGGTTACTACGGTAACTCTCACGGCAACGGATGAATCAGGGAATAATGCTGACTGCTCCTTTAATCTAACTGTTCAAGACTTCGTTGCACCATCGCTAAATATTAGTAGTTCCGTAAGCGATCCAACTAATGCTGCTTTTACCACAACTTTCACATTCTCAGAAGATGTGACTGGCTTTACCATTGGCGATATCACCTTAAACAATGCGACAGCCTCTAATTTTGCGGCTACTAGTGCATCCGTTTATACCGCTGATATTACACCCACAGCTGACGGAACAGTAACCATTGATGTAGCGGCTAATGTAGCGCAGGATGCTGCAAGCAATGGAAACACGGGCGCTACACAGTTTAGTGTAGAAGCCGATATTACATCACCAACTGTGACTATCACCAGCCCAGTGGGCGATCCTACTAACGAAATCTTCACTGCAACATTCACATTCTCAGAAGATGTAACAGGTTTTGTGATAGGGGATATCTCCCTGGGCAACGCCACTGCTTCGAACTTCTCACAAACCAGCGCCTCGGTCTATACGGCCGATATTACACCCACGACTAACGGAACGGTAACCATTGATGTAGCAGCCAATGTGGCGCAAGATGCTGCAAGTAATGGCAACACTGCAGCTACTCAATTTAGCGTAGAAGCCGACTTAACGAATCCAGATGTTACAATTACAAGTACTGTAGCTGACCCTACAAACGGAACTTTCACCGCAACATTCACTTTCAGTGAAGATGTAACAGGTTTTGTGATAGGGGATATCACCCTGAGCAACGCCACTGCTTCGAACTTCTCACAAACCAGTGCCTCGATTTATACGGCCGATATTACACCAACGACTGACGGAACGGTGACCATAGATGTAGTGGCTAATGTAGCAGAAGATGCGGCAACCAACGGGAATACTGCAGCTACTCAATTTAGCGTAGAAGCCGATTTGACCAATCCAGGTGTTACAATTACATGTACTGTAGCTGACCCTACAAACGGAACCTTCACCGCAACTTTCACTTTCTCAGAAGATGTAACTGGTTTTGTGATAGGGGATATCTCTCTGGGCAACGCCACTGCATCGAATTTCTCGCAAACCAGTGCCTCGGTCTATACGGCCGATATCACACCCACAGCTGACGGAA